>Ga0228699_1001607_pt1 | contig 10969 bp, 8 predicted proteins | sample McNCre217_Aug_MG_FD_178016 | JGI IMG/M metagenome (GOLD analysis project Ga0228699, IMG submission 178016) | Freshwater microbial communities from McNutts Creek, Athens, Georgia, United States - 2-17_Aug_MG | ecosystem: Environmental > Aquatic > Freshwater > Creek | place: USA: Georgia...
ATAAGTCATACAATCACCGCACGATGTACATCTGGCAAAGCAACAACTGGACAAATTGGCGTTACGACGCGGCTGCACTTGCGCTGCCGCTAGCCGCTGTGTGCAGCCAGCAAGGCCGCTTGTACGGGCGCTTAGATGATTTGGGTATGGCGCAGCGGGACATGGCTGCTGTGGATGCTATCACGAGTGATGTGATTAAAACCAGTGAAATCGAAGGCGAGAGCTTGAACTTGCAAACGGTGCGATCCTCGGTTGCAAGGCGCTTAGGCGTAGACATTGGCGCGCTTGCGCCAGTCGATAGACAAGTTGAAGGTGTCGTCGAGATGGTGCTGGATGCCACGCGTGGCTATGCAAATCCGCTCACCACACAGCGACTCTTCGGTTGGCACGCGGCGCTATTCCCCACGGGCTATAGCGGAATGTCGGCTATCCGAGTCGGCAACTTTCGGGACGATGCCAATGGCCCCATGCAAGTCATCTCAGGCCCTGCTTACGAGCTATCGCGCAGACGGCGCAAAGTGCATTTCGAAGCGCCACAAGCGGCAGCGTTAGAGTCTGAAGTCGCCAAGTTTTTGTATTGGTTTGAAGGCGATAAGGCGGCTGCAAGCCAAGCGCAACAAGGCTTGCCGAAGGATCAGCTGCACAAAGACCATCCCTACATCCAAGCTGGACTTGCGCATTTGTGGCTCGTCACGCTACACCCGTTTGACGACGGCAACGGACGCGTCGCCCGCGCAGTAGGCGACATGGCACTCGCCAGAGCCGAAGCCTCACCGCACCGCTTTTACAGCTTATCAGCGCAGATACTGCGCGAGCGAAACGACTACTACAACATCCTGGAGCGCACGCAAAAAAGTGGCGATGAAACAGAGGAAGGTATCGACATCACCGAATGGCTGGCGTGGTTCTTGGGCTGCCTGCACCGTGCCATACAAGGCGCGCAAAGCACGGTGGACGCAGTGGTTACAAAGAGCAAGTTCTGGCAACGCGCCGCGCATATGGGCTTGAACGCACGGCAAGTCAAAGTGCTGAATCGTTTGTTAGATGGCTTCGAGGGCAAGCTCACCAATAGCAAATACGCGGCAATAGCTAAGTGTTCCAGCGACACCGCGCTGCGGGATATCAATGAGCTTCTGGCACTGGAGTTGCTCAAAAAGCTGGAGGGTGGGGGACGTAGTGCGGGGTATGGAGTTCGCTAAATCCGCTATTGCTGAGGGTAAGTCAGCATCCCATAGCAACAATAAATTGAGATGCCTAAAAACACTAGCCAACAAATCGCACCAATTGAAAAACACATGACATTTTTGGTGGTTCTGGCTTCAGCGAATTGAATTAGTTGTATTAAGCCTTTAGGCACAAAAATGAATCCAGTGAATAGGAATCCAATGCTGCTTAAAACTAAAAGCAAGAGAAGCAGCGCCGCGCCGCCAGGGATATTCCATTGAGCGCCATTCCTTTCTCCAATCCAAAAAATCGTCCATATGGAAAGAGGTATCAGTGGCGGTATCAGCAACCAACAAGTAGGAAACTTCACCCCAACTTCCCAATCTGCTCAGTCAATTTAGCCACTGCCGCCGCAAACTCCGCCACGCGCTTGCGCTCTTGCTCAATCACCGCTGGCGGGGCTTTGGCTACAAACGCAACGTTCCCCAGTTTGCCGTTGGCACGGGCGATTTCGCCCTCTAGTCTTGCAATCTCTTTCGATAGCCGCGCCTTCTCTGCGTCCACATCCACTTCCATGTAGAGGCTCATGCGTGCGTCACCGCTCACTGCCACGGGCGATGCCCCGCAAGCCTTGCTCCATGAGGCTTCCGACTCGTGCTGTGTGATGGCGGAGAGTTTGGCTAGCGATTGCAGCACGGGCGCAATGGAAGCAATAAACGCATCGTCGCCCAGCGTGTGCAGTGGCAGGCGCGTGGCTGGTGAGACATTCATCTCGCCGCGCAGGGCACGGCAGGAATCGACCAGCGCTTTGAGGCGCGTGACGTGCGCTTCGGCTGCTTCGTCGATGCGGTCAGGCTGGCAAACGGGGTATGCCGCAATGCTGACCGATTCGCCTGCACGACCTGCTACCACGCTAACCTTTTGCCACAGCTCTTCGGTAATAAACGGAATGATCGGGTGTGCCAAACGCAGAATGGTTTCCAGCACACGAATGAGGGTGCGGCGCGTCGCCCTACGGGCGGCTTCTTGCTCCTCGCGTTTCTCGGAATCTCCGCCCGTTTGAATTTGCACCTTGGCGATTTCTAAGTACCAATCGCAAAACTCGTTCCAGACAAAATCATAAATCGTATTAGCGACGTTATCGAGGCGATAGTCCGCAAAGCCTTGCTGGACTTGGGCTTCAGCACGTTGCAGTGCCGAGACGATCCAGTGGTCGGCTTGGCTAAAACTCAAATAACCATGAGCGGGTCCACCGACAGCGCACTCGGCTTTTGTATGTTCCTTGAGTCCGCAATCTTGCCCTTCGCAGTTCATCAGCACAAAGCGCGTGGCGTTCCACAGCTTGTTACAAAAGTTGCGATAACCCTCGCAGCGCTTGCTGTCAAAGTTGATGTTGCGTCCCAAGCTTGCGAGTGCCGCAAACGTAAAGCGTAGCGCGTCAGCGCCGTAGCCTGGGATGCCCTCTGGGAACTCCTTCGCCGTGTCCTTGCGCACACGCGGTGCGGTTTCGGGCTTGCGCAAACCTGTGGCGCGTTTGTCCAGCAGCGGCTCCAGCGCGATGCCGTCGATCAAATCCACAGGGTCAAGCACATTGCCTTCCGACTTGCTCATCTTGCGGCCTTGTGAGTCGCGGACTAAGCCGTGGATGTACACGTCTTTAAACGGCACGATGCCGTGTGGCTGCTCAGACGTAGCGGTGAAGTGCGTCGTCATCATGATCATCCGCGCCACCCAAAAGAAGATGATGTCGTAGCCCGTCACCAGCACGGTGGAGGGCAGATACAAACTCAAGTCTTCCGTTTTTTCAGGCCAGCCGAGTGATGAAAATGGCACCAGCGCCGACGAGTACCACGTGTCCAGCACATCAGGATCTTGGATGAGCGCACCTGTGTAGCCCTTATCCCGTGCGGCTTGCAGAGCGTCAGCTTCGTTTTTGGCGACGTACACATTACCCGCATCGTCGTACCACGCAGGGATTTGATGCCCCCACCACAGTTGGCGCGAAATGCACCAGTCGGTGATGTTGTTCATCCATTGGTTGTAGGTGTTGACCCAGTTTTCGGGCACAAACTTCACGCGCCCCGACGTGACCGCATCAATTGCTTTTTGCGCAATCGATGAGCCGCTGACGTTCTTGTCGTTGCCCGTGCTCGTCATGGCGACAAACCACTGGTCGGTGAGCATCGGCTCCACTACTTGCCCCGTGCGGGCGCAGCGCGGAACCATGAGTTTGTGCTTTTTAATCTCGACCATCAAACCCAGTGCTTCTAAATCCGCGACGATTTGTTTGCGTGCCTTAAAGCGATCAAGGCCCTGATAGACAGAGGGTGCGAGCTCGTTGATCTTGGCGTCCAGCGTCAAAATACAGATGACGGGCAGCTTGTGCCGCTGCCCCACGGCATAGTCGTTGTGGTCGTGCGCAGGAGTGACCTTCACCACGCCCGTGCCAAAGTCCTTGTCCACGTAATCGTCGGCAATGATGGGGATGTTGCGATTGCAAAGTGGCAGCGTCACCTCTTTGCCAATCAAGTGTTTGTAACGCTCGTCCTCGGGGTGAACCATCACCGCCACGTCGCCCAGCATGGTCTCAGGGCGTGTGGTCGCCACCGTCAATGCGCCCGAGCCATCGGCTAACGGATAGCTGATATGCCACATCGAGCCGTCTTCTTCCTCGCTCTCCACCTCAAGATCAGACACTGCCGACATCAGCACGGGGTCCCAATTGACGAGGCGTTTGCCACGGTAGATCAGGCCTTGCTCGTAGAGCTTCACAAACGTTTCGGTCACGACCTTGGAGAGCTTGTCGTCCATCGTGAAATACTCGCGCGACCAATCCACCGACGCACCCATGCGGCGCATTTGGCTGGTGATGGTGTTGCCCGACTGCTCCTTCCACTCCCAAATTTTGGCGACGAAGTTTTTGCGCGCCTCGGTGGGCGTGACGTTGGGACCTAGGCCCATGTCGTGTTTAGAAATACCTTTTTCAGCAAGCTGACGCTCCACCACAATTTGCGTGGCAATGCCCGCGTGGTCGGTGCCTGGAATCCACGCCGTGTTGTAACCCGACATGCGGTGATAGCGCGTCAGCGAATCCATGATCGTCTGGTTAAACGCATGCCCCATGTGCAGTGTGCCCGTCACGTTGGGGGGCGGCAATTGGATAGCGAAATTGTGCCCTGCCTCGGCGGCCTTACGGGATGGGCTTCCTGAGCCACGATGTCCTGCAAGCCCATATCCACGTGCCTCCCAAGCAGGCCCCCAGTGGGACTCTAGCGGTTTGGGTTCAAAGGATTTGGAGAGGCTGTCCAAAAGTGGCTGGGAAGGCGGCTGCGCAAGCGTTTGTGTAGTTGTATCGGTCATGAACCGATTTTAAGTGAGGGCGGGTTTTATACCGACATCATTTCCACGACCGTGTGAAAAGTTCATCGAGCGCATCGCTGATTTCAATTCCTGAGTCCTCAAGCGTTGCAACCCACGCGCCCAGTTCATGCGTTGGCACAGAGCTTATGTCTAGCACGTGCAATACAACGGACTGCCGCTCAATGGTAAATGAAGGATTGAGCCGAGAGCTTGTTTTGAACAAATCGGGCGGTAGAGATTTGTTTAGTTTTAACGGGACAACGACACGGCGGCGATAGCGGTCAAACTGGCCGGATTGCACAACCACGACATAGGGCACGGTGCTTTTTGATGCGCCTAAATTCCGATGAACATCAAATTGAGCCATGATGGAGGGAGGATGTGGTGATGTTTAGAACGCGCGATATTCGTCTGCAAACGAGCCGTGCATATCCATCACGGTATTCCATCCTTCAGCAATGGCATTGGCTTTATCTTGCCGACTGAGTTGCTCTGTCTTTTTTGCTTGCACAAACTGCATTACCAGCGACTCAACTGTAGCGGATAGGTTGTCCGTAAATCGTTTGGCCTCTGTTACCAATTGTTCGTTGAGCGTGAGGTTGACGGCGCGCTTTCCAGCAGGATATGCAAGTGCAGACATGAAATGACTCCAGATAAATTGGATGCGCATAGTATACGCATCCATCTGAATGCAGTGCACAAGCCATGCGCCTCGCAAGCATGATCGGCTTTTTTGTTTGATTGAGCGCTTCGGCCATAGCACTCTAAAGAGAGCTGCCAAATCTGTGGCGATGAGTACGCGCTATCTGGATGTGACTGTAAGCGTGATCCTATTACCATTTTTACAAAAATTAAAAATTCGCTTGCTTTCACGCATGAGAGAGTAGCACGTAAAATCGAAAGTATGAACTTATCCTTCCTACCGCTCGCACGTCTTACCGCATGGCGTGATCGTATGTTTAATCAACCGCCAGACCTCGATGAGATATGGCGTGATGTCAACGAAAAAATCTCTCGATTTTTTGGGGGCGGTAAAAAAACCGATAAGCAGCAAACGCATCAGTTTGGCAATACGCCGCCGCCCGCGGGCAACGATGGGGGCAGCCAGCCACCAATACCTTTGAGTGCCAAAACGATGGGTAAAAGTTTCGGCATGGTGTTTGGTGCGATCATCCTGATGTGGTTGCTTACGGGTTTTTATATCGTGCAAGAAGGCCAGCAAGCCGTGGTGACGCGCTTTGGCAAGTTCAAAGGCGCGGACGCTGGCGGCATTACGGGTGCGGGCGTGAATTGGCGTTTGCCCTATCCGTTTGAAGCGCACGAAGTGGTGCAAGTCAGCCAGCTGCGTTCGGTGGATGTGGGACGTAACCGTGTGGTGCAAACGTCCAGCGGGACGAATGCAAACGGCACAACGCCGAGCCTGCGCGACTCGTCTATGCTGACGCAAGACGAAAACATTGTGGACGTTCGCTTTGTGGTGCAGTATCGATTGAAGAGTTCATCGGATTACATTTTTAACAACCGCGATCCCGATGAGGCGGTCATCTTGGCGGCTGAATCTGCAGTGCGTGAAGTGGTAGGCAAGGGCACGATGAATACCGTGCTCAACGAAAAACGAGAAGCCATTGCAGGCGATATCGTCAAATCTATTCAAGCGCAAATGGATGCCTACAAAACGGGTATTTTGATCTCCAGCGTCAACATCCAAAACGTGCAGCCGCCTGAGCAAGTGCAGGCCGCGTTTGACGATGCTCTCAAAGCAGGACAAGACGGTGATCGCGCCAAAAACGAAGGCCAAGCCTACGCCAACGATGTGATTCCGCGTGCCGAAGGTGCAGCTGCCCGCTTGCGCGAAGAAGCAGAAGGTTACAAAGCCCGAGTGGTGTCGCAAGCGGAAGGTGATGCTTCGCGCTTTAAGGCGATTCTGCCAGAGTACCAACGTGCCCCGCAGGTCATGCGAGACAGGCTCTACACGGACACCATGCAGCAAATTTATAGCAATGTGACCAAGGTCATGGTGGACTCCAAGCAAGGCTCGCAATTGCTCTATTTGCCGCTCGATAAATTATTGCAAGCAGCCGCTGGCAACGATCCCTCTGCTGCAACTACCGCAGGTTCCGCGGCTTCCACACCAACGACTAGTGCCAGCTCTAACAGCATCCCTATGCCATCAAACCCCGCCAATGCAGGCCGCAGTCGCGACCGTGACGCGCGTTAATTTTTCAAAACCATAGGACTGAATCATGAACAAAATGGGTTTTGCTATCTCGTCGGCTTTGTTATTTTTGGCTATTGGTCTGTCGTGCCTGTTTGTGGTCGATCAGCGTCAGTTCGCCGTCGTCTACACGCTCGCTGAAATTAAAGAAGTGATCACCGAGCCAGGTCTTAATTTCAAGCTGCCACCTCCTTTGCAATCGGTCACGTTTATTGATAACCGCATTCTTACGTTAGATAGCCCTGAAACACGCGCAATCCAAACAGCAGAGAAGAAAAATTTAGTCGTAGATTGGCTGATTAAATGGCGCGTCAAAGATGCCAAGCAATTTATTCGTAATAACAACGGCGCGGATTTGCGCACGGCAGAAGGTCGCCTTGGGCCCTTGGTGCAAGCGGCGTTGAACGAAGAGATCACCAAGCGCACGGTCAAAGATGTGCTGTCAACAGACCGCGAAAAAATCGTGCAAGGCGTGAAAGAGCGTCTCTTGGATGATGCCAAAACTTTTGGTATTGAGGTCGTAGATGTGCGCATCAAGCGCGTGGATTTTCCTGCATCGGTTGCTGACTCAGTTTATAGCCGCATGGTTTCTGAGCGTAAGCAAGAGGCCAATCGCTTGCGTTCGACTGGTGCGGCGGAAGGCGAGCGCATTCGCGCTGATGCCGATAAGAAACGCGAAATCGTTTTAGCCACAGCCTACAAAGAAGCGCAGATTCTCAAAGGGCAGGGGGATGCCAAAGCGGCGGCTATTTTTGGTGAAGCCTTTGGGCGCGATCCGCAATTTGCTTCGTTTTATCGCAGCCTAGAAGCCTACAAAACCACCTTCGCAAAGAAGAGTGACGTGATGGTGATGGATCCATCGAGTGACTTCTTCAAAGCGATGAAGAGTAGTGGCAAGAAATAAAGGCATCCGAATGACGAATCGCTGGCTCTTGCCTGATCACATCGCGGACGTGCTGCCCACGCAGGCGCGCCAAATCGAGGAGACGCGCCGCGCACTACTAGACGCTGCCAACAGCTACGGTTTTGAACTGGTGATGCCGCCGCTGGTCGAGCATCTCGATTCGCTGCTCATTGGTGCGGGCGCAAGCACAGGCGGCGCACTCGATTTGCAAACCTTCAAATTAGTTGATCAGCACTCGGGGCGTAGTCTTGGCGTTCGGGCGGATACCACGCCGCAAGTCGCGCGCATTGATGCGCACCTGCTTAATCGCCAAGGTCTCACGCGCCTGTGCTACTCAGGCCCTGTGCTGCACACGCGCCAAGCCACAGCCCATGCCTCGCGCGAGCCACTTCAGTTTGGCGCAGAGATTTACGGTCACGCTGGTCAAGAAGCTGATTTAGAAATCATGGAGCTGGCGCTGCAAAGCCTCGCGATTGGCGGCATTCAAAACGTGATTCTGGATTTATCCGATGTGCGTATCGCCTCTTGTTTACTTGCTCACTATCCAAGCAGCAAAGCGATGGAGGCCAATATTTATGTGGCTTTGGCGGCAAAAGATGCGCCGGCAATTACCGAGATGGCGGGGCTGGACGAATCGCTTCGCGGGGCGCTGCTGACCTTGTTGTCGCTCTATGGCGATGTATCGGTGCTCGCTACTGCGGCGCAAAAATTACCCAAGCTGCCCGAGATCACGTCAGCATTGAATGGCCTTGCGTGGCTCGCGCAAGAGCTGGTCACGCGTGGTGTTGCTAAAGAATCCATTCGGTTGGATCTGGCTGAATTGGGCGGCTATGGCTACTACAGCGGTGTGCGATTTGCGGCATACAGCACCAGTAGTAAAGATGCGCTGGCTCGAGGAGGGCGATACGATAACGTGGGCGAGGCCTTTGGTCGCAAGCGTCCTGCCGTGGGGTTTAGCTTAGACATCAAAGCACTGGTGGATGCGGTTTCGCCGCCTGCCGCCAAAGCCTCGATTCGTATGTCTTGGAGTAGCGATCCTGCGCTACGCCTTGCTGCAAAAGGCCTGCGGAGCAGCGGTGAAACGGTAATTTGTATTTTGCCTGGCCACGAAGCCCAGATGGATGAGTTTGCTTGCGATCGAGAATTGGTCAAAGTAAGCAACCAATGGGTTGTAAAGAGTCTTTAATTTTTGAAAGTTTGTCATGAGCGTGAGTGCAAAAAAAGTGGGTCGTAATGTCGTAGTCGTTGGTACGCAGTGGGGCGACGAGGGCAAGGGCAAGTTGGTCGATTGGTTGACCGAATCCGCGCAAGGTGTGGTGCGCTTTCAAGGCGGGCACAACGCGGGTCATACCTTGGTGATTAAGGGCGTGAAGACCGCACTTAACCTGATTCCTAGCGGCATTATGCGTGATGGCGTGAGGTGCTATATCGGCAATGGTGTGGTGCTAGATGCGACGCATTTACTCAAAGAAATTGCGGGACTAGAGGCCGTTGGTGTGGAGGTGCGTTCGCGCTTGTTTGTGAGCGAGGCTTGCCCGCTGATTTTGCCATTCCACGCCGCACTGGATGTGGCCCGCGAGGCCAAGCGCGGCAACGGCGGCGCAGAAAAAATTGGCACCACAGGCAAGGGCATTGGCCCTGCTTACGAAGACAAAATTGCTCGCCGCGCTTTGCGTGTGCAAGACCTCAAGCACCCCGAGCGATTTGCCACCAAGCTGCGAGAACTGCTTGATTTGCACAACCATGTGCTTACCACCTATTTGAACGCACCAGCACTAGAGTTTCAACCGATTTATGACGCTGCGATGGCGCAGGCTGAAGCTATCAAGCCGCTGATGGCGGATGTGTCCATGCTGCTAAATGCCGCTCACTTGAAGGGCGAGAATTTGCTGTTTGAAGGTGCGCAAGGCACGCTCTTGGATGTCGATCACGGCACGTATCCATTCGTCACGTCCAGCAACTGCGTGGCAGGCAACGCGGCGGCGGGATCGGGCGTGGGGCCTAACCTCTTGCACTATATGCTGGGCATCACCAAGGCTTATTGCACAAGAGTTGGCGGCGGACCATTCCCGACAGAATTGGAGTGGCAAAAAGAGGGCACACCTGGCTACCACATGAGCACCGTCGGGCACGAGCGCGGTGTGGTCACTGGACGCTATCGCCGCTGTGGTTGGTTCGATGCGGCGCTACTCAAGCGCTCAGCGCAGGTCAACGGAATCACGGGACTGTGCATCACCAAGCTGGATGTGCTTGATGGCCTCACTGAGCTCAAACTCTGCGTGGGCTACGAGCTAGACGGCCAGCGCATTGACCTCTTGCCCATGGGGGCAGACGATATCGAGCGCTGCGTGCCAATTTACGAGACCATGGCAGGCTGGAGTGAATCCAGCGTTGGCGTGACGGACTACGCCAAGCTGCCTGCGAACGCCAAGCTCTACCTAGAGCGCATCGCAGCCGTCACGGGCGTGCCAATTCACGTGATCTCCACCAGCCCTGATCGCGATCACACGATCTTGATGACTGATCCTTACCACATTTCTTAATTCTTTCTTAACTTACCACTCGAAAGCACATCATGCTCACTGAAGACGGCAAACATCTCTACGTATCGCACGACGAATACCAAAATTTGATCGAAAAACTCGCCATCAAAATTCACCAATCAGGTTGGAAGTTCGACACGATTTTGTGCCTCGCGCGTGGCGGAATGCGCCCTGGCGATTTACTGTCACGCATCTTCGATGTGCCACTTGCCATCATGTCCACCAGTTCGTACCGCGCCGAAGCAGGCACGGTGCAAGGTAACTTAGACATTGCTCGGTATATCACAACCCCGAAGGGTGAAATTGCAGGTAAGGTTTTGCTCGTCGATGATCTTGCCGATACAGGACACACACTCAAAGCTGTAGTAGATATGCTCAAAAATAATTACGCACCAATTACGGAACTCCGTACAGCTGTGCTTTGGACGAAGGGGGCATCCGCATTTGAGTGCGACTACTCCGTTGAGCATCTGCCGACCAATCCATGGATTCACCAGCCATTTGAAAATTATGACAGCACGCGTCCTGAGCAATTGATTGAAAAATGGAAAATTTAAGATCTGATTGCCACTTAGACGTTAAATAAGAAATTCATCACGTCACCATCTTTGACGATGTAATCCTTACCTTCTGCACGCATCTTGCCTGCTTCCTTAGCGCCTTGTTCGCCTTTGAATTGAATGAAATCATCAAATGCGATCGTCTGGGCGCGAATGTAACCGCGTTCAAAATCGGTATGGATAACGCCAGCTGCTTGCGGCCCAGTAGCGCCAATAGGCACTG
>Ga0228699_1001608_pt1 | contig 10963 bp, 7 predicted proteins | sample McNCre217_Aug_MG_FD_178016 | JGI IMG/M metagenome (GOLD analysis project Ga0228699, IMG submission 178016) | Freshwater microbial communities from McNutts Creek, Athens, Georgia, United States - 2-17_Aug_MG | ecosystem: Environmental > Aquatic > Freshwater > Creek | place: USA: Georgia...
ACCGCAAGCAAACTTTGCGTATCCAATGACAGAGCCTGCTCGAGAAGATTCAAGTCCATTTTTATATTTCCTAATGTGACTTGTTAGTCGAATTTAGAGCCGTCGTTGATGTCGGATAAGTTACGACACAGGCGTGTGAGCATTTTTTTGGGTGGAGTGTTCGTTCTGACCGTTCCCTTTCCTGCTGGACCTTCATAGTCGTAGAACGATTGCATCAATCCATCTACATCCATCTGATATGAAAACAATCGATATTGATCTCCACTGGGGCAGCGGCCAGCGAAGACAAACTCTGTATCGTCATTGCCGAGCGGGGAGGGTGACGTCTCGCGCGTGCTGGCAGATGCTGTTAACGCAGGCAAAGTTGCAAGGTTTGCAACGAGACATAACAAGAGAAAGAGATTTGAATGGGTGACGTTTTTTAGCATCCGGAAATGCTAAAAAACCACAGGACTTTTCACAATTCCCAATTGGTTCTAGATCTAAAAATGCAGCTATAAAAAACGAAATTTCATAATCGCGACATAAATGTGCGTTGAACTGTTGTCAGCACGTTGAAGTGCTCCATCGCTGCTAAAACGGTAGTGATCCAATGACTGCAACCGCTGCAAAGCGGAAATCATTCCTTAAGGTTCTTAAGGGCTAGCGTTGAAAAAGGGGGGGTGTCTGAGGAGAGCTTAATTGGCTGCCTTAGAGTTGGTTGCATTTGTAATTTGTAAATGCATGTTCTGAATTGAAAGGTGTCACAAACAATGAAAAAGAACTTGGTGAGCTCTTGATGACCAATACGCCGTAATCTTTCCAATCCTTCGAATCAGCGTAGCGCTGTGCTGTTCCCCATACCAAATTCAAATCGTTTATTTGACCAGCGAGATATGCATTCATCTCATTGATTCGCTCAGGAATGTAGCGAAGCATGTGTACATGCAACTGATCTTGGCTACGCTTGTTTTTTGGATTAACGACTAAGGCCATTTCAGAATCCGGGATCTTTGTTGCACCAACATTCCATGCGTAATTCCAAATTGAATTAGGACGAAGAGGGTCTTCTACGCCAGTGATAGGCTTGATCGGAATGGTTAAGCCATGAATAAATTCTGGGCCGCAGCCACACATCTTTATGTCACGGAAAGATGTGAATTCACTGTTGAGAGACCAAATTTCAAGCGATGTACGACACTGTGGTTCTGCAGTGCATGTGGAATCAGTTCGCGGCATTGTGCAAGTTGAACAATAGTTCTGAGTGCTCGGATCAAGGCATTTGTCTGCGATTCCAAGAAGTAAATCCCTTTTGGTTTGGGGGTATACGTTTGTGAGCGTGACGAATAAAAAAAAGAAAACAGTCGTGCCACGAAGAAGAGGTTTGATTTTTGAAAACATAAACGGCATCTCCTTTAAGTTAATCTGCAAGTGCGTTGTTTAATAAGCGTGCTAAGCGATGTCCCGCAATCGATAAACGCTCCATCAAAACAGGGGTGAACTGTTCTGTGTATTTTTTGTCTATTATCCGATCAGGGTAAAAGTTGCTTGAGTGAGCAATCTCACATGACTCTTGCGCAGAGTTTTTGACATTGCTATTGATTGACTTATTGGCTGACGAAATGAGTTTGATTTGATTGATCAAATTTTGATTTGTTAAATGAAGATTTTCAATTAAATCAGTATCCCAAAGCGCATGTAAGTTGGTCGATCTATCCTCAAATTGAACTTGATATTGATTCCCACCCTTGTCTTCGAAAAAACCGGCATGAAGTGGTTGATGGATATCGCCCATGAGATGTACGACGAACTTCAATGCTGTTAATCTGTCCTGGTCACTGACGCCCTTGTTCGACAAGATTGCAATTTGTGTTTCTAAAGCTTGAATTGCACATTGGCCATCCCGACAATCTCTGTTTTCTTCGTATGTGCATGTGTCTCTTGGAAAATTGATGAAATGCCATTTGGCATTGTCTTTTGTTCGGTGTTCATCAGCCCAAGTTGAGATGCTCGTTAAGGTTTGACCGGGCTCAAGAGCTAATAGCCTGCTAGCTTCTTGTCTTGCGCTTGGAGATAAAAGTGAATCGGCTAGTCCTGCAATCACTTCATGACCTTGATGGCCCCACGCAAACAGCAAACCAGAGAAAGATAAAAGCAAGCTGGTGAGCGTGAATTTTGCAATTGCAGAACTGCCATTGCCCCTCGTCATGAAGAAAAATAATTTCATAGAAAAGTTGTTAACGAATTCGATGTAAGCGATGGATGGCTTCGGCCATCAGGGGGAGCGGTACTTTTGCTATTGCAAGGCCTGCGTTGGACACTGCGCCAGGCATTCCCCAAACGGCGGATGTTGATTCATCTTGAACAAGCACACGCCCGCCATGCGCCACGATGGATCTGCATCCTTCTAATCCATCTTTACCCATTCCTGTCAGGATGACAGCCAAAGCCCTGCGTCCATACGCCATCGCCACAGAACGAAGCATGGGATCTACAGAGGGTTTGAAGTGATTCTCGGCAGCGCCGCTGTCTAATCGACAGGCGACATTGGTCGGGTTTCGTGTGACGGTGAGGTGATGTCCTCGTGGCGCCAGATAAATCTGGCCAGCTTGGATCAAATCACACTCTTTTGAAACAACGGTTTTTGAGTTGCTGACGCGAGCAATTTGCTCAGCCAACCCGTCGGTAAAGATTCCTGCGCCATGCTGGGTGATGAGTATTGGCGTATCAACGAGGCTTCGCAGTTTAGGCAGCAGTCGCAACAGTGCTGTAGGGCCACCCGTAGAGCAACCAATTGCCACTAAATCAATGTGACTCACTGTTGGCTCGGTTGAGAGCTGATTTGATTTGAAGGGAACAGATGGCGCATTTGTGCCAGCATGGCAGCGAATTTTTCTTCATCCCAAATCATCCCTAGACTTGTATCGTGCTGTGCCAGATTTTTTGCAACGGTAACCAGTGCTGCAGGGTTATAACCAAACAACTCTTGCAATCCAGCGATGGTGATTTCACAAATTAGACTGGGTGTTCGTGTCTTGACGGTAGTTCGATGAACGTTGCCCAAGAGTGATGCAAATGCATCGAACAAATCGCCGGGACGTAAAGTACTTGGAAGCGAAATTCGATTGGCTGCTGCATGGCCGCCAGATGTGAAAAGTAGGCCTTCAAGGACTAAATAAAGTTCACCACCAGCTTCGCCAGATTGAACAACAACGCGGTCTTGTTGGTAATTGCAAAGACGTGTGTGTTTGACCAGGATGGATAAATCTTCTTGAGAGAGATTTCCAAAAATGTAGCTCGAACGAATCAGGGCAGTTAGTCGTGCATCATCTGGCGCTGCAAAACTTGCATCCGCTACAGGATCTTCACCCGTCTTATGGCCAGCAGGTTTTAATCCGGCTTTGGCCAAATGAAGAATTGCCGCCTGTTGAATTTTCCAACTTGCTTCAGAAATATATTTGTACTCCACCTCGAAATTGATAACGTACTCAACGCCATCATTTTTGATGGATTTAATTCCGACGGTTGGAAGCGATCCATACTGACCTGTGATTTCAGTTTGTGCATCCAATGCAGCAGACTGCAAAATTCGCATAGCTCTTGCAGTTGGGACTCGACCGTCAATGGTCACCGTTACAGAGCGGCTACTGGCTTGAGAAGCGCTGAAGTTAGTGATAGTGAATGCGCTGAATTTGCTATTCGGAAAATTGATTAACTCTCCATTGATGTCTTTGACAGATGTTGATCGCCAGCTAATCTCCAGAAGTTCCCCTATGATTTTGTCATCACCTGCTTTGTGAATCTGAACAAAATCACCGATGCTTACGCTTCTATCGATGTTCAGTGCAATGCCCGCAAAGATATCTTGCAACAATTCTTTCAGAGCCATACCCAAAACCAAGCCAGCAACGCCAGAAGCAGCCCAAAGAACGGTTAAGTCTTGGTTGAAAACAATGTTTGCACACGCTGCAATGGTGATAACAAAAATGACTAACGTTGTTATCTGAGATAGTAGTTTAGGAACTGGAAAACCTGTCGCCTTTGCAATTACAACATCAAAGATGATGAGCAAAACTATTCGGTTTACCAACAATCCAGCAGCAAGAAACGCCAACACGCCCAGCACATACTTAAGAACATTTGATGTGCTGTCGACTGCTGCTACACCAAACGCTTTGTATGCGTCGCCACCAAAATAAAAAATACTAAAAATCCCCCCCGAAAAGAGGAGAGGAATTAATAACTGCTTAGCAGTCTGTTTAAACTGAGATGCCATTTTTCAAGACCTTGTTTATGCGATCTTGATGCGGTCGGTTTCTTTTTTCAGGTCTTGCGAAATATGAACCAAACCATGCATGGTTTGAGAAATCTCTTCAGCTGCATTGGCGGTTGTTTGACCAATTACTTTAAGGTCAAGTACGCGCTCTTTAAGCGTATGCATCATTGCATTTTGTTGTTCAACAGATGTCGCAATTCCTTGAACAGTCACGCCGTTTTGTCGTGAAAGCTCCACGATTTGGTGAATTGATAGCTTCGCTTCGTTTGCGCCCTGGACTCCAGCTTCAACGCTTTCGGTTGCTTCTCCAATCAAGGCTTTGATCGAGCGAGTTGCATCTGCGACTTCTTCTGCCAAGGTCGTGATTTTTGTTGCAATGAGACCAAAGCCAGTGCCCTCATTGCCAGCGCGAACCGCTTCTAAGCCTGCATTCAACGCAAGGACATAAGTCTTATCTGCAATATCGCCAATAAGCTCACTAATTTGGCTAATTCGCTTGTTCCGATCGGCAATGCTGTGAACGGTTTCTGAGAGGGAAAAGAGTGTGGTCTCACCATTCTCAGCTGCAACGGCGGCATTTTGAGCCAACGCACTGCCTTGTTCAGTCGACTTCATGATTTCTGTAATCGCTGCTACTGTTTGTTCAATCGCGCTGGTTACTTCGGAAAGGTTGACAGTTTGGTTGTGGGTGTGTTCGAGAACACCTTTTGACGCGGCACTGGTTTGGTTAGCTGAGACGGTCACTTGTTGCGTGGTTTCGATCACATTGCGGAGTACGCCTCCCATTTGATCAACTGCTGTATTCAAGTTCTGTTTTATGGCCGCAAATTCACCTTGAAAATTGCCGTCCACTTTGTAGGTCAGATCGCCCTTGGCCAAGTTGGAAGAAAAGATTCCAATTGCATCTAGCAATGCAACGAGTGCATCCAAGCTGCGATTGACGTTACCCTTCAATGCTCGGAGTTCACCAGCGTATTCGCCAGTGATGCGACCGCGAATGTCGCCGGAGGCCAACTTGGCCATGACTGATGCAATTTCATTCATAGGTGCAGTTAGCGTGTCCATCAAATCGTTCACGCCACTGACAATGTCCGCAAAGCTTCCAGGATGTTGTTTCGCATCTGCTCGGGTTGACAACGAGCCTTCACGCACAGAGTCAATTTGCTCTCTCAGATCGCGGTCTACATTTTTCAGCGTTTTTGCAATAGCGCCTGTAGATCGAATGATTTCACCGATCTCGTCTTTGCTGCCGTTGTCAACGATCTCTACGTTGAGGTTGCCACCGGCCATTTTGGTGATCGCCATATTGGCTGCTGACAACGGCTCGGTGATCATCAAGATGATTTTGTATGCAAGCAGAATGCTCACGACATAAGCAAGGATGATCATGGTGATAATGAATTTTTTATCACCCTCTGCAACGGACACATGCTCATTGAATGTTTCTTGAGAAACACGTACTTGGAGCTCTGCTAGTTCAGACAGGTCAACAATAATCGGGTCTATGGTTTCCGCAAGTTCACGCTCAGAGAATTTACTGATTTTCGAATAGTCTTTATCCTTGATGTAATGGTGCAGTGAATTAAGACGATTTGCACTGTCCTTCATTTTTTGTTTCAGTCGATCTGCGATTGCAGCCTCTTCTGGAACAAGGTAGGTGGATAAGTAAGTTTTCCACTGTTCATCAATTAAGTCTTGACCTTTTTCAAATGACTTTAAAGCCTCGTCATAGGTAACTGTCTTATTAACTAACTTACGAGTCATGCCCATGATCTGGATTGAGAATCCGTCTCTAATCTTCATGATTTGATCAAGACACTCAACTCGATCGTGATATATGGTTGAGAGAGCATCATTTGCATTTTTCATGGATTTCATACCAATCCATCCCACCAATCCAATAAAAATTAGAAGTGGGGCGATAAGGGTAATCATCTTATATTTAATGCTCAAATTTTTAATCATGATTCTTATTCCTCAATTTGAAATTGATAGATTTAAAGCGGTGTAAACCAGCCGCAAAAACTTTCTTTTTTGAACTTGTCGAATTCGGGAGCGCTGAGCTCAGAAATAAATTCATCGCGAACGAGAATTTCGCAACGTCCATTTGATACTTGCGTCGCTTTGATCAATTTTCCAAGTGGCTTGGGTAATATGTGTGGAGTGGTCCATGTGTTTTCATTTTTCGGGTTGTATACATCAGGCACCAGGAGCGCAAACAGTTTCTCTGAGAGATCTTTGACTGTAATAAGTCTTTTCTTGTTTTTTTTAATATCTATTTCATCTGAAAATAATTTGCTAATGTCGTAGGTCGCAATGGTATTTTTTGAAGGCTTGTGTTTTAAGTCACTTAGTTCAATTACTTCGCCCACGCTTTCAACTGCGGAAGATGGCAGCACTAAATCAAACTTGTTGCATTTAATGCCAATTCCATGTGCGGGAATCGAAGGTGAGGCGTGCGTTTGTACAAGCGCTGTGTCATGCAACTCGTTTGGCTCAGCCATTGCAGATTCATTATTTACAAATGAGCAAGGTGCAAGGACTTCAATGGGGCCAAATTTGGGATGTTTAAGCCAGCACGATTTGTTCATTGAATGATTCAAATACTGGAAATGATCAATTTCGTGTTGTTCTAATCCAATTAGGTCTTCGGCTACTAATGCGAACCGTTCGTCTTTATTTTTAATTCCGATTGCCCATTTCATTGGGGGCGCTGAAGTGGCAATGTCTAAATTTAGCGCGGCGCTTAAATCAATGCCATTGAGTAATTTTCCATTTTCCAACTCAACCAAGTACGAAAAATTAGGCGTTGCTCTGAGTTGATGTAACTTGACTGGACGTTCAAAGAAAGAAATACCATCAGAGTCAAGTCCAATAACTTGATTGCCTATTCGACACAAAACTATCGATTTTTTCAGTTTTTCTTGATTGGATTGTCTATCTTTTTCAACCGATTTTTCAATTGGTTTCTCGCAATCTTCCAAGAAATCTTCGATTGCCTTGAGGCATTGAAACTCTGTTTTGTGATTATGAGAATTACCTGAAAAGTTCTGATTTACAGAGTCAACACGCAGCCGAACAATACCTTTGGATGTCCTGATATTTACACTGTATTTACCTGATCTGACATTCGTATTGCACAGTGTCGCAGCGTCAAGTTGCAGACAGGCGCCTTCTTGCGTAATGACTAGACCTTCGATTGGAGCGATACCGAAAGGAATAATTGCAGCATTTGTTGCAAAGTCGATGGAGCTGACCAATTCTCTTGGAAGTAAGGTGAACGAATTGCCAAATTCACACAACAGCGTGTCGTGCTCTTTCTTGATCGTTTCCTCTGGTTGGGTAGTCTTCATTGACGAATGCATTGAAAATGTAGGGAAATGTAGGCTTGATGTTTTTGGTAATTGCTGTGAATTAATCAATTAAACTAACAAAAATTGTATCTTCTTTATGCGACAAAATTTTTACGAAATGAAAAACAAAAAGAGTTCCCAGTTAATCGCTTCACTTCTCATGGTGTCTCCTGCTCTTTTTGCTGCGACCCCTGATGCGGGAACTGTTTTCAAAGAGTTGAACGATGCTAACCAATCGATCACCGCGGCTCCGGAGCAGCGGAAAGAAGCAGAGCCAATCCGACCTGAGCGGGTGATCGTTCCACTAGGTAACAACGAAGACCTATTAGTCAGCGTCAAGAGCATTCAACTTTTGGGGAATTTACCTGACGACGTTCCCGTCGAGGCAATTAGTCAAATTCTGATGGAACCCAAAGCCATCACTCGCATGAGCGAGCTTAAAGCCCTTGCAGCTGCAGTTGAAAAATTCGTACACGATGCTGGCTACCCCCTGTTTTACGTCAGTATTCCTGATCAAGAAATTTTCAATGGACGTGTTCGCATGTTCGTGTACAACGGCAAGATTGACAAAGTCGTCAACGTAATCGGCGATTCGCTGCGCGTAGACGAGGCTGTTTTGCAGTCGTACTTCACGGACTTGGTTGCCAAGGGCGGATTCAAGAGATTGGATTTCGAACGCACTATGCTTTTAGTGAACGACCTGCCGGGCATTAAGGCGAAATTGGTTCTGGAGCCTGGGCGAGAGGCGGGTCTCATTAACGCGAATCTGAACGTAGTCGAAGGGACCAAATTCAGGGGATCTGTGACGCTTGACAATTTTGGTGGAACCCAGACTGGACATAACCGTGGAACGCTGATGGTTAAGTTCGACGATTTTTCAGGTGTCGGCGATAGGTTAACGTTGATGGCAAATGCTACAAGTAGTAACCTTTACGCAGGGTTGGCTGAATACAAACGCCCTTTGGGTGTGAGTGGCCTGATTGGCAGTGTGAATACATTGGTCTCCAACTTTCAAATTGCTGATAGTGGCAGCTCATTGGGAGTCAAAGGTAGCAGTCAAAGTTACGAAGCAGGTTTGGCTTATCCACTGTTGCTGGTGTTTGGTAAAAACTTGTACGTCGAGGGCAGTGTTGCAGATCGAAATTTCACTACGGAAATTTCAGGGACTGATCCTCAAAAGAAAAACATTCAAGCCGAAAAATTTGGTTTTCGAGGTAGTTTTGCTGACACTGTGCTGATGGGCGGGACGAATTTCGGCAATCTGTACTTCTACAACAGCGTTGTAAATCCCAAGCAAGGGTATGCGGACGCAACAAGTCAGAGCTATCAAAAAATGACTTTTGGACTGAGCAGGAGTCAGAACTTGCCCAATGGTTTTGCGCTTCAGGCCAACTTCACTGGGCAGAGAACACATAACCAGTCATTAGACAGCTCTGAGAAGTTTTCTCTCGGCGGGTCATCGGCTGTCAGGGCCTATGGTCCTTCAGCCATGTTCGTTGATGGTGGAAATCTTTTTGTAGCTGAGGTTTCCAAAGGACTGGGGACTTTGGGTCAGTACGGCGCGATCAAATCATCTTTTTTCTACGACCACGGCGTGTCTTTGTACGACCAAACCTACGGCAAAAACAAACTCCGAGGCGCTGGTGTGAGCCTTGCGTTGCAACAGTGGGGCAGCTACGAATTCAAGATGGTCTATGCCCGACGAGTGGGTAAATCCGAGCAAGAAAACTTGCCTGACGATCAAAGCAGTTCAGGCCGTCTTTGGTTGAGTCTGATTAAATTTTTCTGAAGTGAGACATTGAAATGAAACGTACAACAAGCAAATTTAAGCTCACTAGTATCTCTGTTCTTATCCTGTTGAGCAGACTCGCACATGCTGCCCCACCCGCTGCGAATGCTTTACCTACGGGGTTTTCAACCTCAAGCTCGGTTACTACCTCCCCAGGTGGAACTTTAACGAACCCCGTACTTACTTTGACGGCGAGTGGCACCAAAAATACTGTGACATGGGCTGATTTCTCGCTAGGGTCCTCTGCTACGTTGGTTGTTAATCAATCTGCGAATTCGATCTTGCTGAATAACGTTTCGAACAACGCTCCGATCAGTCAGATTTATGGAACTATTCAAGCAACCAACGGTGGCGTCTGGATTGTCAACCCCGCTGGCGTTATTTTTGGTGCGGGGTCGGTGGTATCCGTTGGCTCTTTGCTGACCTCGACTTTGAAGTTGCCTGATTCAGAATTCACCAATGGCACTTTTAAATTTACCCCGTCGACCAGCGCAACGGGGGGCATCGTTCTGAACGGAACCATCACAACAACTGAAGGCTCTATCGTTGCCATCAGCCCCAATGTGAGTCAATCAATCAGTGGTGTGATGACCGCAGCCAAAGAGATCCACCTTTTGGCCACAGACAATGCGCAACTCAATATTGGGAATTCTGGTTTGATCACTGCTAGTTTGGGTAAGGCATCAACCCAAACGATTCTGGACACAGAGGGAACTATCACCACTCAGAATGGACACATTGAACTAACCGCCATGGGGCAAGACCGAGTGGGACAAGCGCTTGTCACACTCGGTGGCACCATCACTGCGCAAGGATCCAATACCAACATATATGTCAATGCACCATACGGCGGCTACGACATCAAAGGTGACGTCACAGCAGGTCCTGGTGGCCTTGTCACCATCACTTACGACTCTTCTAACGAAGGTTCTAGACAAGCCCAAAGTGCTGCAGGTCAGAACGCTACACCGCCGGAAAACTCATCAGGTCGTGGGCTTATTGAGGACAACTCCAATGAAAAACGCGGTAAAGATTCGAAGGTCATAACTTCTAATAAGGCGCCCAAAGGTTCTTCGGTTCTGAAAGGTGGCGGATCGAATAGCAACAACGAACCTCCACGCGGTGGCGGCAACAACGCCCAGCCTCAAAACAATGGCGGTGGTAACAACGAACCTCCACGCGGTGGCGGCAACAACAATGAGCCCCCACGCGGCGGTGGCAACAACGCCCAACCCCAAAACAATGGCGGTGGTAACAACGAACCTCCACGCGGTGGCGGCAACAACAATGAGCCCCCACGTGGCGGTGGCAACAACGCCCAGCCTCAAAACAATGGCGGTGGTAACAACGAACCTCCACGCGGTGGCGGCAACAACAATGAGCCCCCACGCGGCGGTGGCAACAACGCCCAACCCCAAAACAATGGCGGTGGTAACAACGAACCTCCACGTGGTGGCGGCAACAACAATGAGCCCCCACGCGGCGGTGGCAACAACGCCCAACCCCAAAACAATGGCGGTGGTAACAACGAACCTCCACGCGGTGGCGGCAACAACAATGAGCCCC
>Ga0228699_1001611_pt1 | contig 10954 bp, 10 predicted proteins | sample McNCre217_Aug_MG_FD_178016 | JGI IMG/M metagenome (GOLD analysis project Ga0228699, IMG submission 178016) | Freshwater microbial communities from McNutts Creek, Athens, Georgia, United States - 2-17_Aug_MG | ecosystem: Environmental > Aquatic > Freshwater > Creek | place: USA: Georgia...
AAATTCAAACCCTGTTCAAAGTATTTTTTAGGAGAACCCCGTGAAAGTTTTTTACGACAAAGATTGTGATCTGTCCCTGATCAAAGGCAAAACAGTGGCCATCATCGGCTACGGCTCACAAGGCCATGCACACGCCCAAAACTTGAACGAAAGCGGCGTCAAAGTCGTGGTCGGTCTGCGCAAAGGTGGCGCATCATGGGACAAAGTGGCCAAGGCTGGTTTGACTGTGATGGAAGTCAACGACGCTGTGAAAGCCGCTGACGTGGTCATGATTTTGTTGCCTGACGAAAACATCCCCGAGGTGTACAACAACAACGTCGCGCCCAACATGAAGCAAGGCGCTACTTTGGCATTTGCGCACGGCTTCAACGTGCATTACAACCAAGTGATCCCACGTGCCGACTTGGACGTGATCATGGTTGCCCCCAAAGGCCCAGGCCACACCGTGCGCTCTGAGTACCTCAAAGGCGGCGGCGTGCCTTCTTTGATCGCGGTGTACCAAGACAAATCTGGCAAGGCCCGTGATGTGGCGTTGTCTTACGCCATGGCCAACGGTGGTGGTAAAGGTGGCATCATCGAAACCAACTTCAAAGAAGAAACAGAAACCGACTTGTTCGGCGAACAAGCCGTGTTGTGCGGCGGTGCTGTTGAATTGGTGAAGATGGGTTTCGAGACGTTGACCGAAGCTGGCTACGCGCCTGAGATGGCTTACTTCGAGTGCTTGCACGAGTTGAAGTTGATCGTGGATTTGATGTACGAAGGCGGTATCGCCAACATGAACTACTCCATCTCGAACAACGCTGAGTACGGCGAGTACGTGACTGGCACTGAGGTGATCAACGAGAAGTCTCGCGAAGCCATGCGTAACGCATTGAAGCGCATCCAAACTGGTGAATACGCCAAGATGTTCATCTTGGAAGGCAAGACCAACTACCCAAGCATGACAGCACGTCGTCGCTTGAATGCGGAGCACGCCATTGAAACCGTGGGTGCCAAGTTGCGCGCCATGATGCCTTGGATCTCCAAGAACAAGCTGGTTGACCAAACCCGCAACTAAGCATCTGCTTGGTGTATGCGCAAAGGCCACTTCGGTGGCCTTTGTCGTTTTTGTTGGCGGTTGACGCAGCGCTTACACTCTAGGTCTATTTTTCGGAGCGATACGCATGTCAGAACCACAAGATCAAGCAGAAGAGTGTGTGCCACGCAAGCCCAGCAAGGGCGTGTATGTGTTGCCCAATCTGTTTACCTTGGCTGCTTTGTTTGGTGGCTTTTATGCCATTGTGATGGCCATGAACGACCGTTTTGAATTGGCTGCTATTGGTGTTTTTTGCGCCATGGTGCTTGATAGTTTGGATGGCCGTGTGGCGCGTATGACCAATACACAAAGCGCGTTTGGTGAACAAATGGATTCACTGGCCGACATGGTGTCGTTTGGTGCTGCACCTGCCTTGATTTCTTATGAATGGGCGCTCAAAGGTTTGGGGCGTTGGGGTTGGGTGGCTGCATTTGTGTACATCTCATGCGCGGCTTTGCGTTTGGCGCGCTTCAATGTGAATACGGCCGTGGTCGATAAGCGTTTTTTCCAAGGTTTGCCTTCGCCAGCGGCTGCGGCATTGGTGATGGGTTTTATGTGGCTGATGACTGAGATGGGCGTTTCCGGCCCTGAGGTGGCCTGGCCTATGTTTGCTTGGTGCTTGTACTCAGGCTTGACCATGGTCACCAACGTGCCTTTTTACAGTTTCAAAGACGTGCAGATGAAGCAAAGCGTCCCATTTGTGGTGATTGTGTTGTTGGCGTTGACGATTGCCGTCATCACCATTCACCCACCGATTGTGTTGTTTGCTTTGTTCATGTTTTATGGTTTGAGTGGTTACGGTTTGTACGCTTGGCGCCGTGCCAAAGGCATGCAAACCAGTCTCATCAGCACCTCTACCGATGAGCCGGATGAAGCAGGTTTGCACAAATAAGACATCTCAGGGCGCAAAGTGTTTTTCTTTGTGCTAAATTCGGCGCATGACAAATTTTTCGCTGGCTCTACTGCTTCTATCCCCCAACGGGCGGAGTTGGTAGCGCACGCGCAAACCCCACAAGGCCCGTATGCACTCGCAGCGGGCCTTTTGCTTTGGGGCTAAATCAGACGTTGCAAGTTTTTTAGGAATCTAGGAGTCCTGACCATGACCGACAAGCTCATCATTTTTGACACCACTTTGCGTGACGGCGAGCAATCGCCCGGTGCCTCCATGACGCGCGATGAAAAGCTGCGCATTGCCCGTCAATTGGAGCGATTGAAGGTAGACGTCATTGAGGCTGGTTTTGCGGCGAGCTCCAACGGTGACTTCGAAGCCGTGCAGGGCATTGCCAACGTCATCAAGGATTCCACCATTTGCTCGTTGTCACGCGCCAACGACCGCGACATTAGTCGTGCTGCTGAGGCGCTCAAAGGTGCCAATAGCGCGCGTATTCACACCTTCATTGCCACTTCGCCGTTGCACATGGAGAAGAAGTTGCGCATGTCGCCCGAGCAAGTCTTAGAGCAAGCCAAGCAATCGGTTCGATTCGCTCGCAACTTGGTGGGCGATATCGAGTTCAGCGCAGAAGACGGCTATCGCAGCGAAATGGACTTTTTGTGCCGTGTCGTTGAGGCAGTGATTGCTGAAGGTGCGACCACGATCAACATCCCAGATACCGTGGGTTACGCCATTCCCGAGTTGTATGGCAACTTCATCAAAACCTTGCGCGAACGCGTGCCTAACTCTGACAAGGCGATTTGGTCCGTTCACTGCCACAACGATTTGGGTATGGCCGTGGCCAACTCATTGGCTGGCGTGAAGATTGGCGGCGCTCGTCAGGTGGAGTGCACGATCAACGGTTTGGGCGAGCGCGCAGGTAACTGTTCGTTGGAAGAGGTGGTCATGGCCATCAAGACGCGTCGCGATTACTTCGATCTCGACTTGAACGTCGATGCCAAACAAATCGTTGCAGCGAGTCGCATGGTGAGTCAGACCACAGGTTTTGTGGTGCAGCCCAACAAGGCCGTGGTGGGTGCGAATGCCTTTGCGCACGCATCGGGCATTCACCAAGACGGTGTGCTCAAAGCGCGCGATACCTATGAAATCATGCGCGCAGAAGATGTGGGTTGGAGCGCTAACAAAATTGTGTTGGGTAAGCTCAGTGGCCGCAACGCTTTCAAGCAACGCTTGGAAGATTTGGGCGTACAGATGGAAAGCGAAGCCGACATCAACACCGCATTTGCCAAATTCAAAGAATTGGCAGATCGTAAGAGCGAGATCTTTGATGAAGACATCTTGGCTTTGGTGAGTGACGAAGCGTCCAGCAATGCAAGCGAGCAGTTTGCATTTGTTTCTCTGTCGCAACACAGCGAAACTGGGGAGCGTCCACATGCTTCTGTCGTTTTCACCGTCGCTGGCAAAGAGGTGAAGGGGGCATCCGATGGGAATGGCCCTGTGGATGCATCGCTCAAAGCGATTGAGTCGCATGTCCAGAGTGGCGCTGAAATGGTCTTGTACTCGGTCAACGCCATCAGTGGCTCGACTGAGAGTCAAGGCGAGGTGACGGTACGACTTCAAAACAGTGGCCGCGTGGTCAACGGTGTGGGCTCAGACCCGGACATCGTGGTCGCTTCTGCCAAGGCTTATTTGAGTGCGCTGAACAAGCTTCAGAGCAAATCAGACCGCGTGGCAGCTCAAGGCTAAATAGAAAAAATTGATATACCGTATCAATTTTGTTAAATAAGTGCCGCAAGTCCTTGATCTTGCGGCACTTTTCTTGGTAGACTCGCCTCAATGTGTTTTTCAAGCTTAAGGAACGCCACTTGAAACGACTGCTGATTGCTACTTCGCTCGGTTTGTTGACCTCGCTGTGCGCTATGCACGTCCAAGCCGCCACAAATCAGAAAAAACCAACGGTTCAGAAAACCAAGCCCTCAGTGGTGAAGACGCACGTGCGTCATGCCAAAGCCTTCAAAGCTGCAGCACCCATCCCATCGTTTGGTCAGAAGGCTGGCTTGCATGCCACCAGTGACATGTTGGACTTGAAGTCCAGCGTGGCTTATGTGATCGACCAAGATACACATGAGGTTTTGTTGAGCAAGAACGATCAAGCTGTTTTGCCGATTGCCTCCATCACTAAGCTGATGACGGGTCTGATCATTAGCGAAGCCAAGTTGCCCATGGATGAGGCGATCACCATCACACAAGATGACGTGGACACGGAAAAAGGCAGCAGCTCTCGTTTGCGCGTTGGTGCAACGTTGACTCGTGGTGAGTTGTTGCATTTGGCGTTGATGGCCAGCGAAAACCGCGCAGCTCACGCCTTGGGCCGCACTTACCCAGGCGGTATGTCCACCTTTGTGGGGTTGATGAACGGTAAAGCGGCGCAGTTGGGCATGCGCGATACGCGTTATGTGGAACCCACAGGTCTTTCAAGTCAGAACCAATCAAGCGCCAAAGATTTGGCCACCTTGGTTGGCAATGCTTACCATGATACCACTTTGCGTCAGTTGTCGACTTCGCCTAGCCACAGCGTGGAAGTTGGTAATCGCACCTTGCAATACAACACAACCAACCGCTTGGTTAAAAACCCCAATTGGGACATCGGTTTGCAAAAAACCGGCTACATCTCTGAAGCAGGGCAGTGTTTGGTGATGCAAGCCAAAGTGTCTGGGCGCAAGTTGATCATGGTGTTCTTGGACTCAGCAGGTAAGTTGAGCCGTATTGCGGATGCAGAGCGTGTTCGCAAATGGGTAGAGACCAACCACAGTGCCATCGGTCGCCCTCAAACCTGAAGTATGTTTCAGATGTAAAAAAAGCCAGCAGAAGTGCTGGCTTTTTTGTTGTTAGGTTGGGGTTTCTTGATAACCCAGCGCATGTGAAATAGCCTGGGTCGTGGCTTGCAGTTTGGGCAGCCATTCTTCGTCCAGTCGATCTGCAGGTGCGGAGATAGATAAACCTGCAACCAGTTTGCCTTGGTCGTCATAGATGCCAGAAGCCATGCACCGCACGCCCAATTCAAGCTCTTCGTTGTCGCGCGCCACACCGTATTGACGGACCTTGGCCAATTCACGTTCCAAGGCTTGAAGCTGGGTCAAGCTATTGCGTGTTTGACCGCTTAACCCCGTGCGAGTGGCGTATGCGCGCACACGTTGCGGGTCGTCCATCGCTAAGAAAAGTTTGCCGACAGAAGTGAGGTGTAAAGGTGCGCGGCCACCAATGGCTCGCACCACTTGCATGCCCGAGCGCTCGCTGAAGGCCCGCTCAACATACACAATTTCATCACCTTGGCGCACGCTGAGGTTGACGGGTTGTTGGATGAGCTTGTGCAGCTCGCGCATGGGTTGAAAGGCCACGTCACGCACATTCAAGCGACCTTTGACGAGGTTGCCCAGTTCAAGCAAGCGCATGCCGAGACGGTAGCTGCCGGCTTCAGGGCGGTCTACAAAGCGACCCACCGCCAAGTCATTCAAGATGCGGTGGGTGGTAGAGGGGTGTAGCCCTGTGCGCTCGCTGATTTCCTTCAGTGAAATGGCTTCTTCGCGAGAGGCGAGGACATCAATGAGCGTGAACATGCGCTCAATGACTTGAATGTTGGGCGTGGTAGGCACGGTGGTTTTACGCATGGTTTATTTTATCATGTGAAATCAAAATCCAGCCATTCGCCCTGTACCAAACGCTGATGCGGCTGAAAGTTGGCCTTGTAATTCATTTTTTGGCTGTCTTCAATCCAGTAACCCAGATACGCATAAGGCATGTTGAGGTGTTTGGCTTGTTCAATTTGCCACATCACGTTGTATGTGCCATAGCTGGTGTTGGGCTCAGGTTCGTAGAAGGTGTAAACCGCCGACAAGCCATCGTTGAGCACATCAATGATGGATACCATCTTGAGTTCCCCTGTTTCTCCATTGGTGCGGGGTTCTCGAAACTCAACTAGGCGTGTGTTGACGCGACTTTGCAGTAAAAACTGTGTGTACTGCTCGGTGCTGTCTTCGTCCATTCCTCCACCTGTGTGGCGCAAGGTTTGGTAGCGCAAATACATGGCGTAGTGATCAGGATCAAATCCGAGTTTGAGAATACGAACCTGAAGGTGTTTGTGCTTTGCCCAGGCACGTCGTTGGCTGCGCGTGGGTTGGTAGGTTTGCGTGTTGACTCTCAGTGGTATGCAGGCTTGGCAGCTGTCGCAATAAGGCCGGTAAGTGAATAGCCCACTGCGACGAAACCCATCTTTGACCAGCTCTGCATACGCATCGTCGTTGATTAAGTGGCTCGGCGTCGCGACTTGCGAGCGTGCCGTTTTTTCGGCCAAATAGCTGCAAGGGTAGGGTGCCGTCGCATAAAACTGCACGGTTTGAAAAGGCAGTTCATTTGGGGTGGTCAAGACGAAATCTTCCGCGTGATCAAGTGGTTCCAGTGGCAGGCCTCAAACTCCCATGTTCTTTGTGTGTGTTTTGAGGCTTCTCGCACCAAGCGAAGGAAATCGGATCTTGGCATTTCCATGGCTCCTAAAGAGGCTAAGTGCTTGGTGTTTTGTTGGCAGTCTATCCAGGTGAGGCCTTGTGCGCGTGCAAAAGCCACCAAAGCCGCGAGGGCAATTTTGGACGCGTCGGTGGTGTGCGCAAACATGGATTCACCAAACAGTGTGTCGCCGATCGAGACACAGTACAAGCCGCCCACCAACTTGCCATTCATCCATGTTTCTACGCTGTGTGCCAAACCCGCTTTGTGCAAGGCGATGTAGGCCTCAATCATGTCCTCAACAATCCATGTGCCGGATTGCCCCTGCCGAGGCGCTTGAGCGCAGTGTCTGATCACATCCTCAAACGCACGGTCGATGTGGACGGCACAATCTGGGCTGGTGATGAAGCTCTGCAAGGTTTTCCGCAGTGAGCGATGCAGTTTGAAATTTGCGGTCTGTAAAACCATGCGTGGATCGGGGGACCACCACAAAACTGGCTGGCCATCACTGAACCAAGGAAACATACCTTGCTGATAAGCCTCACTCAACCGCTTAACCGATAGGCCTCCCCCTGCCGCCACCAATCCGGCCAATGTGCTGCCTGTTTTTTGTGCAAACTCAGGCGCTGGCAATGGCATGTGGGTGTCTATCCAAGGGATGTTCATGTGCTTAATTTTTAATCATTTTGATATCAGGAGCTGCATTTTGGGTTCTCGGTAGCGCAATCGGGTTAACTTTTCTCAAAGAAGAATTCTTTGTCATTGCTGGTGCCTGATCCTCAAAAATTAAGTGACTTTAAGGGGGAGAACTACCTACAATTCTCAGTTGGCTTGCAGATAAATTTCCTGCCAATCCTAATCAGTTTTACGGAGCTAGCTATGCAATTAATGTGGGTATCAGGGCCCACCGCCTCTGTGCGGACCATTTCTATCACCGCCAAAAAGGTGTTGGTGGCGGTGTGCGCCTCGGCGTTTGTGTTGGTTGCTTTTGGTGTGTTGTTGCATTTCATCGGTTTTCGCATTGCGATTGAGATGAGCCCAAGTCTGGCGCGCAGCATGGGTGGTGTGACAACAGAGGCCGAGCAGCAAAAAGTTGAGGCTGTTTACCGTGAGCGTTTGGACAACTTGCGCCAAACCATGAACGCGACGGTGCAAGAGATTCGCCAGTTGGAAAGCCTCAAAAACAAGTTCATGGAAGTTGCCACGCCGACCAATTTGCGTGACAAATTCAGTAAAAAAGAAGAAGCCCGTGGTGGCCCATGGGTTGCACCGCGCTTTCAAAGCTCACCTTCACGTGATCTCAGCCAAGATTTCGCCTCTGCGGTGGATGAATTCGGCCAAACACAAGCCGCCGTGAAGAATTTGACGCAAAACTGGTCTGCCCAACTCAGCTGGTTGCACGCCTTGCCAACTGGCATTCCAATGGGCAAAGATTTTCGTGTGACCAGTGGCTTTGGTATTCGAAATGATCCGTTCACCGGCCAGCTGGCCATGCATGAGGGCTTGGACTTTGTGGCTGATATCGGCTCGCCCATTCTCGCTACGGCTGCAGGTACCGTCACCCGTTCAGGTTGGGATGGCTCTTATGGCAATGTTGTCGAAGTCAGCCATATTGAAGGTTTCACAACCCGCTATGCGCACTTGAGCAAGCGTCTGGTTGAAGTGGGGCAAAAAGTGCAACGCGGAGAAGCAATTGCGCAGCTGGGCAGCACGGGTCGATCAACAGGGCCGCACCTGCATTACGAAGTCATGCGCAATGACCGCGTGCTCAACCCCACACAAATGCTGATGCAAACGACTGCCAGCGCGCAGTGAGCGAGTTACGGATCTGAAGGGCCTGCCATGTTTGAAAAATTAAAAGACAAATCACTTTCGCCATCGCAAGAGCGTTTTGACACCATCATTGGCCGTACCACCCAGATTTATGGTCGCTTGGTGTTGCTCGACAGTGTGCGCATTGACGGCAAAGTAGTTGGCAACATCGAAACTACCAAAGACAACAAAGTCACCGTCGCCATTGGTAAAACAGGTGAGGTGTCTGGCGACATCACTGCCCACCGCGTGATGGTGGCAGGCAAGGTGGAAGGCAATATTTACGCGGCTGAACGTGTGGAGTTCCACAAAGATTCGATCGTTCAGGGTGATATTTCGTATGGCTCCATCGCCGTCGAACACGGTGCGCGCTTGTTAGGCTTGGTGATTCAAAATCCCATCAGCTCCGCCGCTGCTAACAGCAGTGCAGATGCGAAGAGCGTGATCAAGAAAGCCCAAGAAAGCAGCAGCTAAAGCGCACACGGCACAACGAAAAAGCCCCTGCTGAATGTTCAGCAGGGGCTTTTGTTTTGGCGGAGCAAGCGGGATTCGAACCCGCGGTGGGCTATTAACCCACACACGCTTTCCAGGCGTGCGACTTAAACCACTCATCCATCGCTCCGAAGCCCGTTATTGTAACAGCGGGCGAGTACACTTCGGCGCTGTTGTTTTGTTCAAGCTTGAAACGCTCGGAGTCCCGCATGAAATTTCGCTTCCCCATCGTCATCATTGACGAGGATTTTCGTTCTGAGAACACCTCAGGTCTGGGCATTCGTGCGTTGGCCGAGGCCATCGAGGGTGAAGGCTACGAGGTCATGGGCGTCACAAGCTACGGTGACTTGAGCCAGTTCGCGCAGCAGCAGTCACGCGCCAGTGCCTTCATCTTGTCGATTGACGATGAAGAGTTCACACCAGGTCCTGATCTTGATCCTGCTGTTTTGAATCTGCGCAACTTCATCGAAGAAGTGCGCCGAAAAAATGCCGACGTGCCGATTTATGTGTACGGCGAAACCAAAACCTCGCGCCACTTGCCCAATGACATCTTGCGCGAGTTGCACGGTTTCATTCACATGTTTGAAGACACGCCTGAGTTCGTGGCGCGTCACATCATCCGCGAAGCCAAAAGCTATTTGGAAAGCGTCCAACCCCCATTCTTCAAGGCTTTGCTCAATTACGCCGAAGACGGTTCGTACTCATGGCATTGCCCCGGTCACTCCGGTGGCGTGGCGTTTTTGAAGAGTCCTGTGGGCCAGATGTACCACCAGTTTTACGGTGAAAACATGCTGCGTGCAGACGTGTGTAACGCGGTGGAAGAGTTGGGTCAACTGTTGGACCACAACGGCGCGATTGGCGAGAGCGAACGCAATGCGGCGCGTATCTTCAATGCCGACCACTGCTTCTTTGTGACCAACGGCACGAGCACGTCCAACAAAATCGTGTGGCATCACACCGTGGCGCCAGACGATGTGGTGGTCGTGGACCGTAACTGTCACAAGTCGGTGTTGCACTCGATCATCATGACGGGCGCTGTGCCTGTGTTCTTGAAGCCCACGCGCAACCATTACGGCATCATCGGCCCAATTCCGCAAAGCGAGTTTGAGCCTGCCACGATTCAAGCCAAGATCAAGGCCAACCCTTTGCTCAAAGGTGTGGATGCCAAGAAGGTCAAGCCCCGTGTGTTGACGCTCACGCAGTCTACGTACGACGGTGTTTTGTACAACACCGAAACCATCAAAAACATGCTCGATGGCTACGTGGCCAACTTGCACTTTGACGAAGCATGGTTGCCCCACGCCGCGTTCAACCCGTTCTACGGCACCTACCACGCGATGGGCAAAAAGCGTGAGCGCCCCATGCACTCGGTGGTGTATGCCACGCAATCCATTCACAAGTTGTTGGCCGGTATCAGCCAAGCCAGCCACGTGTTGGTGCAAGACTCGCAAAAAACCAAGTTGGATCGCCACCTGTTCAACGAAGCGTATTTGATGCACACCAGCACCAGCCCGCAGTACAGCATCATTGCCAGCTGCGACGTGGCTGCCGCCATGATGGAGCCGCCCGGTGGCACCGCCTTGGTGGAAGAGAGCATTGCCGAAGCCTTGGATTTCCGCCGCGCCATGCGCAAGGTGGACGACGAGTACGGCAAAGACTGGTGGTTCAAGGTGTGGGGCCCCGATGAGCTGGTGGAAGACGGCATTGGCCGTGCGGATAGCTGGATCATCAAAGGCAAAGGCAAGTCATCCAAGTGGCATGGCTTTGGCAACTTGGCCGATGGCTTCAACATGTTGGACCCGATCAAGGCCACCATCGTCACGCCCGGTTTGGATCTGAACGGCAAGTTCGATAAGACAGGTATTCCCGCCAGCATCGTCACCAAGTTCTTGGCCGAGCACGGTGTGATCGTCGAGAAGACTGGCTTGTACAGTTTCTTCATCATGTTCACCATTGGCATCACCAAGGGCCGTTGGAATTCCTTGCTTACCGCGTTGCAGCAGTTCAAAGACGACTACGACCGCAACCAACCCATGTGGCGCATCCTCCCTGAGTTTTGCCAGAAACACCGCGCTTACGAGCGCATGGGCTTGCGCGATTTGTGTCAGCACGTCCACACGCTCTACGCCAAGTACGACATCGCACGTTTGACCACCGAGATGTACCTGAGCGACCTGACGCCA
>Ga0228699_1001613_pt1 | contig 10949 bp, 5 predicted proteins | sample McNCre217_Aug_MG_FD_178016 | JGI IMG/M metagenome (GOLD analysis project Ga0228699, IMG submission 178016) | Freshwater microbial communities from McNutts Creek, Athens, Georgia, United States - 2-17_Aug_MG | ecosystem: Environmental > Aquatic > Freshwater > Creek | place: USA: Georgia...
CAAGGCACCGGCCGACAGGTCAGGCGTGTAGATCACGCCGTTCTTGATCACGAAGATGTTTTCGCCCGCACCTTCGGAGACGAAACCGGCGCTGTCGAGCAGCAGGGCTTCGTCGTAGCCGTCGTCCGTGGCTTCCATGTTGGCTAGGATCGAGTTGGTGTAGTTGCTCACCGCCTTGGCCTGCGTCATCGTGATGTTGACGTGGTGGCGGGTGTAGCTGCTGGTCTTGACGCGGATGCCGCGCTTCATGCCTTCTTCGCCGAGGTAGGCACCCCAGGTCCAGGCTGCGACCATCACGTGCACCTTGGCACCCTTGGGGCTCACGCCCAGCTTCTCAGAGCCGAGCCACACCAGCGGACGCAGGTATCCGCTCTCAAGGTTGTTGGCCTTGACCACCTCGAGCTGGGCCTGTTCGACCTGCTCGATGGTGAAGGGCATGGGCATGCGCAAGATCTTGGCGCTGTTGAACAGGCGCTCGGTGTGCTCACGCAGGCGGAAGATGGCCGGGCCGTTGACGGTGTTGTAGGCGCGTACGCCTTCGAATGCGCCGCAACCGTAGTGCAGCGTGTGGGTCAGCACGTGGATCTTGGCATCGCGCCACTCCACCAGCTGGCCGTCCATCCAGATTTTGCCGTCGCGGTCGTCCATCGACATGGGGGTGTCCTTCTTCAAAGGGGTTCAGCGTATCCTGAACCGGTCATTATGACAGCGTTGGCGCCACCCTCCGCCGCACAAGTCGCCCGTCAGGCCTTGCGCCCGCGCCGCAAGCCCCAGGCCAGCAGCCCCGCCAGCGCGATCAGGCCCCAGCCATCGACCGCACCGCCGCCGCCCCCAGAGGTGAGCGAGTTCATGCCGTTGCCATTGGCCGTGGTGGTGGTCGACGAGGCGTCGGTCACATACACATCGAGCGTGCGGGTGTCGAGCGCGCCCGCGCTGTCGGTGACCGCCACCTGCACCCGCACCTTGCCTGCGGTCACGCCCTGGAGTTCGATGGCGGCGGCCGTGTCGCTGCCCACCAGGGTGCCGTGCTCCGCGCCCGAGACGATGCGCCATTGGTAGCCCACCACCGAGCGGCCGGTGGTGGCCGTGCTGAGCGAGGCGTCCAGCGCGATGCGCTGGCTGACCTGCACGCTCGAAGCCGACGCATTGAGCGCCGCCGAAGGCTGCAAGGAGGTGATGTCGATGTTGCTCACGACGCTGCGCTGGTGGCTGCCGTCGTCGACGGTCAGGGCCAACGGCACGGTGCCTGACACCGTGCCCGCCACCACCTGGATGCTGTTGCCGCTCGTGCTGCCCGACAGCGTGGCCAAGGGCGATGCGCCCAGCACCTGCCAGCCATAGGCCAAGGAGGTGCCGGCCTTGCTGGTGCTCTGCGCACCGCTGGCCACCAGCGAGTCGCCCGTCGTCAGCGACGGCTGCGACAGGCTGATGACCGGCGTGGGGGCATCGGCAGCAGGTGTCACGGCGGCATTGACGGCCAGCCAGTACACACGGGTGGCCTGCGCACCGTAGTTGTCGGTGACGGTCAGCGACACCTGGTCGAAGCCAGGCGAGTTGGCAATGAGGTTCAGGCTGGCCGAGCTGGATGAGCCCGAGATGGCGGTGTGACCGCCCGACACCGCCCAGGCGTACGACACCAGTTGCCGCCCGGTGGGCGCAGCCGTGCCTGCGCTGCTCAGCGCCAGGGTGCCACCCACGACCACGCCGGTGCTGCCCGCGATCACCACCGTCGGCACCGCCGTGGGGCTGGCGGCGGCCACCGCCGCCCCTGCATCCAGCATGCCTGCACCACAGGTCGTGGTGGTGCAGGCGCACTCCACCTGGTCAGCGTTGTTGCTGACCGTGGCCGGGTCTTGGCACGTGGGCACCGACGACGACGAAGGGAAGGCCCGCGCACTGCTGCGCAACAAGCTCTTGACCTGAGCGGGGGTCAGGGTGGGGTTGGCCTCCAGCATGAGCGCCACCACGCCCGACACCTGCGGTGCGGCAAAGGAGGTGCCAATGGCGGGGTCGCTCGTGTTGCTGTAGGTGCTGGCCGCCGGGCCGGTGGTGCCCGTGTTGGTGGCCGTGGTGATCGGGTACAGGCAAGCGCCAGAGGTGTTTTGGCAGTTGCCGCCCGGGGCCGAGATCGTCACCGAGGGCCCGATGTTCGAGTAGCCCACCTTGGTGCCGGAATGGCGCAGCCCAGCCACGGCGATGATCCCATTGCAGTTGGCCGGCGAGCTGACCTCCTGGCCCGAGCCATTGCCGGCAGAGGCCACGATCACGACACCCCTGGCCGTGAGTTCGCTGATCACATCGGTGTACACCGATGAGCAATTGCCCGAACCGCCCAGGCTGAGGTTGATCACCCTGGCGGGATGTTGGTTGACGGCGCTCACGCCCGGCACCGACAGGCCTGCGGCCCAGCGCATCGCGGCAACGATGTCGGAATCCAGCCCGCCGCAGCTGCCCAGCACACGCACCGGCAACAACTTGGCATCGGGCGCGACGCCGGCGAGGCCCACGCCATTGTTGGCCTTGGCCGCGATCACGCTGCTGGTCTCGGTGCCGTGCCAAGAGCTGCCTTGCGCCGCCTCGCCCGTGCCACACTGGCCGCTGGTCGACCAGTCGCCCGGGTCGCTGGCGTCGCTGTCCACGCCGTCGCCGTCGCGGTTGTCGTCGGCGCTGCTGATGAAGTCATGGCCGTAGCGGCTGGCGCCATTGGCGTCGAGGAAAAACTGCCCCGCCAGGTCAGGGTGATCAAAACGCACGCCGGTGTCGAGGTCGGCCACCGTCACGCCATTGCCGGTGGCTTTGGGCCAGGCCGACAGCACGTCGATCGCCGAGACAAAGGTCAGGTTGGGCGCGCGCAAGTACCACTGGCCCGCCTTGATGTCGTTCGACAGGCTGGCGGGGAAGAGCGGGTCATTGGGCGCCGTCTGTGGGAAGGCCATGGCGTGGCGGCGGCGGTCTGGCTCGGCCCAGGCCACCGCAGGGTCGCGGCTGAGCTGGGCTGCCAGCGTGTCGGCACTCATGCCCGACGCTGTGACCACCTGGTGATACGCGTCGATCAGCCGACCATCTTGCAAGCTCAAGCCCTGGCGCCCCCCCAACCAGGCCGCGCGCCGCACCTGCCGCTCAGGGCTGACGCTGGCGGCTTGCACCTGCCCATCGGTACTCAGGTCTGCAGCGCTTTTGAAGCGCACGATCACGCGGGCGTTGTCGGCCCAGGCGGCCGCTCCCCACCCCAGCAGCAACGCCGCACACAGCGCCTTCAAGGCAGGACGAGACGACCGGTTCATGGGCAGGGCAGTGGGCACATCCATCGACGTGCCTGGGTTGCAAGAAGGCCATGATAGCTGCAGGCCAGATGGCACTTGTGTGACAAAAGCCGAAGGAAAGCGGCATGGTCTTGGCGCTCAGGTCATCCCGTCCGGGAAGCCCGGTTGCGTCCCAACCTTTGCATGCGGCGGGCGGCGTGGCGCTGCATCGCATTGGGGGTGTTCAACGCCCCTCGGGCAAGCTGTGACAGACACTTTTACAATTGAGGGCATGAACCCCGACACGCCCGACAGCACCCGCCTCGCGGCCGAAGCCGTGCCCATGCCCACCCGTGGCCGCTCAGCCTTGGGTCCGCAAGACTGGATCGATGCCGCCCTGCAGCACCTGGTGGACCACAACATCGACGCCGTGCGCGTGGATGTGCTGGCCCGCAAAATGGGCGTGACACGCGGCAGTTTCTATTGGCATTTCACCGACCGCGATGACCTGCTCAAGCGGCTACTGGCCCATTGGCGCAACACGACCACGGATGCGGTGATTGCTCGTTTCAAGGGTCGCGACCCGGTGACGGTGGTCCGCGAGCTGCTGGCCCTGCCCGCCCACGGCCGCACCGCGGCGCAGGCTTCGTCGGTGGAGCAGGCAATTCGGGAGTGGGCCCGACGAGACCCGACCGCCCGCGCCATGCTCGATGAGGTCGACAACCGCCGGCTGAGCTACTTTGCAGAATGCTTCTCGTCGCTGGGCCACCAAGAGACGGAGTCGCGCCACCGTGCTTTCATTTTGTATGGCTGCATGATCTCCGACAGCTTGGTGGGCGGCCCTGGCAATGAACTCGCCCGCCAGACCCGCATGGCACGGGTGCACGACCTGTTGACGGCCCCCGCGCCGACGGCCTGAGCCTCAAGCCACCAGCGGGAAGCGCACGGTCACCTTGAGCCCACCGAGGCGAGCGGACGTGTCCAATGCGACCTCGGCCCCATGGGCTTGGGCAACCGCTCGGACGATGGCCAGGCCCAAGCCACTGCCTTCGGCCTGGCTGCCTGGCACTCGGTAAAAGCGCGCCCACACCCGCTCGCGCTGCTCCAAAGCGATGCCCGGGCCGCTGTCTTCGACCATCAAGACGCCAAAGCCGGCATCGGTGGTGATGCTGAGGTCGACCACGCCGCCTCTGGGTGAATACTTGCAGGCGTTGTCCAACAGGTTGCGCACCAAGGCACGCAAGGTGTCGCTCTGGCCTTGCACGCAAGCAGGCTGGCTCTCGTGGACGCCAAGGTCGATCCCGTTGGCCTGCGCCTTGGGCAGTTTGTCGGTCAGGGCCGACAGCGCCACCTCCGTCAGGCTCAAGCGCTCGAAAGAACGACCAGCCTCGCCCGTGGCTTCTTGACGTGCCAGCAACATCAACTGGTCCACCAGGTGGGTCAAGCGGTCGAGTCCCGCCGTCAGGCGGCGTGCCGCACGGGCCCTGGCGGCATCATCCGGAGCGCGCTGGAGGCCCTGCGCCTGCACCTTGAGCGCCGTCAACGGCGAACGCAACTCGTGGGCCGCGTCCGAGACGAAGTGCTGCTGCATCTCGAAAGCGTGGTGCACCCGCTCGAAGAGCAGGTTGAGCTCACGCGTGAGCGGTTGGATCTCCAGCGGCAGGTCATCGTCCCGCACAGGCGAGAGGTCGTCGGCGCGACGCTGCGCCATGTCGCGCTGCACCCGCGCCAAAGGCGCCAGCGCACGTCGCACGCCCCACCACAACACCAGCATGAGCGCGGGCGCCATGATGAGGCCTGGCAACACGCTGCGCATGGCCAGCGCGCGAGCGAGGCTGCGTCGCGAGCCCATGTCCTGCGCCACCTGGACGATTTCTTCGTCGGTGATGAGCACGAACACGCGGAAGGTGCGGGCGTCCAGGGTCACCACGTCGGAAAACCCAGGCGAGGCCTGCGGGCGCAGGCGTCGGTGTGCCGCAGACTGGAACAGTTGCACGCCGTCGCGCGTCCAGACCTGCACCACGAAATCCTCGCCGTCGCGGTCGAGGTCTTCCTGTGAGCTGGGCAAGGCATTGCGTGACAGGGTGCCCGTGCTCAGGGCCTTGGCCACCTGTTTCATGTGGCGATCGAACAAGGCATCGGCCTGGCTGACCGCCAGCCGGTAGCCCACAAGGGCTTGCAGCAAGCTCGCCACCAGCACAGCCACCAGCGCAGCACCCAGCAAGAGCCCGCGCAAGGAACGGCGCCGGGCCGTGCGCGCGCGAGCCATCACGGACGGGGCACCATGTAGCCCACACCGCGCACATTGCGGATGAGGTCTGCGCCCAGCTTCTTGCGCAGGCCGTGGATGTAGACCTCCACGACGTTGCTGGCGATGTCGTCCTCCCAACCAAAGACCTTCTCTTCCAGTTGGGCTCGGGACAACAAGGCCCCGGGTCGCTTGAGCAAGGCCAACAACACCGACCATTCGCGCGCGGAGAGTTGCACAGGTTTGCCCCCCACCAGCGCCTCGCGGCTGTCGACCACGATGCGCACGTCTCCTGACGCATACACCTGCGGCTGGTTGCTGGCGCCCCGACGCAGCAGGGCGCGGACCCGGGCGAGCAACTCACCCAGGTCGAACGGCTTGAGCAGGTAATCATCGGCACCGGCATCCAGGCCTGCGATGCGCTGGTTGACCTGGTCACGGGCAGAGACGATCAGCACGGGCGTGCTGACCCCTTGTTGGCGCATCAGCCGCAGGACGTCGAGGCCATCGACGCGGGGCAAGGCCAAATCCAACAGCACGAGGTCATAGGCGTGGCTGCACACCGCTCGGCTCGCGGCGTCGCCATCCTTGACCCAGTCGACCGCGAACTGCTCATTGCGCAGCACGTCCTGAACGGACTCACCGATCAGTTGATCGTCTTCCACCAGCAACAGCCTCATGCCTTTGCGCCCTCCACGCCTGCACCGAAAACCGACATTGTCACCATGACCGCATGACCGGGCGCCACACACTGCCAACTCCCCGTTCGGGTGATGGGCGGCGCCCCTGGGGCCACCCGGCCGTGTGACGTCTGCACGCAGTCCGGCGACAAAGCCCCTTCAGCCTCGGGCAAACCCGGCACTGTTTGAGGGGGTGAAGGTGTGACCCTGGGGGCGCACCCTGAGGGATCACCGCCCTCCGCCACCTAAAATTTCCAGACGTCACCCAGGCCCGGCGCATGCCGACGTGAAGTTCCATGAGCAACACCGAACACCCCATCATCCCTCGCGAAAAGCTGGACTTTGATCTGGCCGCAGCGGACATCCCGAAGTATTGGTTCGATGGCGATGCCTTCAAGACCCGCTTCTTTGACGCGATGTCGACGCTGTTCCCCGAGGGCGAGCGCTTCTTCATTTTGTGCGTGCGTGACTACCGTGACCAGATCACCGACCCGCACCTGCTGCAAGAGATCAAGGACTTCATCCGCCAAGAGGCCCAGCACAGCCTGGTGCATGGCCAGTTCAACGATCGCCTGCGCGCCCAGGGCATCCCGGTGGACGCGCTGGAAAAGGGCCTGCGCTTCATGTTTGACAAGTTCGCCCGCAAGTACGGCCCCAAGGCCACGACGCTGTCGGACACCGCGGCCACCGAGCACCTGACGGCCATCATGGCCCACAGCTTCTTCGTGTCGAAAGACATGATGCACGGCGCCGATCCGCGCGTGCGCGCTGTCTTTGCCTGGCACGCCATGGAAGAGATCGAGCACAAGTCGGTGGCCTTTGAAGTGCTCACGAAGTATGCCAAGGTGGGCTACCTGCGCCGCGTGGCCTCGCTGCTGTCGGTGACCTTCGGCTTCAACCTCTACACCTTCGCTGTGGCCTTCTACATGCTGTGGCGCGACAACCTGGGCCCGTGGCAGCTGACCAAGGCCGTGGTCAAGGGCCTGTGGTGGCTGTACAAGCCGGGTGGCCTGTACCTGTCGAGCTTCAAGCACTACATCGAGTACTTCAAGCCTGGCTTCCACCCCTGGCAGACTGGCGAGATGGACCTCTACCAGACCTGGCGTGAAGCCTTTGACCGCTCGGGCGATCCAATCCAGGCCGGCGAGCGCATGTACGCCACGCTGGGCTGAACAAACCACCCCGCTCCATGCCAAACGCCCCGCTCGCCGGGGCGTTTCGCTTGGCAGTCATCACCAGGCTTGAGGATGGCCTGCGCCGCGATCACCTGGATCGGGGCTGACGCCCCAGGATTGCCGCTAGGATCGACCGATCTCCCCACCCGAGGCGATCGATGGCAACGGCAGTTGATTCGGCAAGCGTCCCTTGTTCGCACACCTGGTATGCGAAGGACTTCGTCACCTACCTGAGCCAGCGCGACCCATGCACGCAGGTCAAGCCTGAGGCGCGGGTGGTCGATGTGATCGTCATCGGCAGTGGCTACGGTGGGGCGGCCGCCTTGCGCGAGTTGTCTGGGCACGCGGGCCCGGATGGTCAACCCTTGAAGCTGTTGCTGCTGGAGCGCGGTGAAGCCTTCCAGCCTGGCGCGTTCCCCGCCACGATGTCGGACCTGGCAGGGCACGTGCGGGTCAGGACGCGCCCCCACCAGCTGTTCGATTTCCGCCCCAGTGGCGACCTCAATGTGCTGGCCGGCTGTGGGCTGGGCGGTGGCTCGCTGATCAATGCGGGCGTGATGATCGCCCCCGACGCCAGCGTGTTCACCGATCCGCAAGGCCGCTGGCCCCAGGCCCTGCGCCACTGCCCGCCCTCGCCTGCAGAGTTTGAGCAGATGGCCCGTGACCTGCAAGCCCGGCCCGCCCCCCAGCGTCCAGGCCGTGCCCGGGTGATGCAAGGCCTGGCCGGCCCCTCGGGCAGCACACGCGCCCACATCACGGTGGCCACAGCCGATGAGCCCGAGCGGGGTGTGTCGGCCTGCACCCAGTGCGGCGACTGCTTCACCGGCTGCAACGTGGGGGCAAAACTCTCGCTGGATGTGACCTTGCTGCGCGATGCCGTGCTCAGCCACCCTGCGGGCTCACTCGACATCGTGACGGGCGCGCACGTTGAGCAGGTCGAGCACCTGAGCGATGGGCTGTGGCTCGTGCACACGTGGCCGTCAGACCCAAAGGTGCGCGCCATGCAACCGCATGCCACGGCCCTGCGTGCCCGCAGCGTCATCATCGCGGCCGGGGTGTTGGGCAGCACCGAGATCATGCTGCGCAGCCAGCGCGCTGGACTGCGCACCAGCCCATCGGAGGTCGGGCGGCGGGTGTCGGCCAACGGCGATGGCGTGGCCACCCTGATGGGCTGCGGCGAGCGCACACAGGCGGTGGCCGACCCCGATCGGCCGCTGGATGAGCGCGATGCCGGGCCCACGATCACCGAGGTCATCGACCTGCGGCAGCCAGGTCAACGCGGCGGCATGCTGATCGAAGAACTCGGCGTGCCAGCGCCCATGCGCCGCGCCTTTGAAGAGCTCATCTTTGGCCAGCGGCTGTTGCACCGCCTGACGCAGCGTGCCGATCAGCCGGCCGGCGGAGCCACAGAGCCCGACCCGGCGCAGATCGATGCGCGCCTCACCGATGCCAGCCTCTTGCTCGCTTTGATTGGACACGACCGCTCGGACGGCGTCATCACGCTGAACGCCGAAGACCCGCAACGCCCCAAGCCTGCACTGCTCGCAGGGCTGCACAACTGGACAGATGAGCGGCTGCACATCCAGGCCCCCTCGCTGAAGGCCGATCCCAGCTTCGATGAGCGTCACGCCGAGCTGGCACGCCGCGCGCAGCAAGCCTGGCCCGACGCCGTGCTGCTGCCCCACCCCAGTCACCGTCCAGTGCCCGATGCCCTGGCCCAAGCGTTCGGCGCCATCAGCGGTCCGCTGATCACGGTGCACCCACTGGGGGGCTGTGCCATGGGTGATGACGGCACGCAGGGCGTGGTCAACCACCTCGGGCAGGTGTTCCGGGGTGCAGGCACAAGCGTGCATCCCAACTTGCTGGTGCTGGATGGCGCCATGGTGCCCAGCTCGCTCGGCGTGAACCCGGCCTTGACCATCGCCACGCTGGCGCGCCGTGCGATGCAGCGCCTGCTGACCGGATCGGCCCCGGACTCGTTCTGGCAAGGCTGTTGGCCCCTGCCGGTGTTGCCACCGACGACCCTGACGCCGCGCCCCCGCCTCCAGCCACTGCCCGCGCCCGGCACGGTGTTGGCCGACCCCACACTGACCCGCATCGAGCTGGCCGAGTGCCTGGAGATGCCGATCAAGATCCGATGGCCCGGCGGCACGGCCATGCAGGATGTGCTGCTGCAGCTGACCCTGTGCTTCAAGCCCATCGCCATCCGCGACGTGATCCGCGCCGACAGCCCGCCACCGTTGACACTGGCATTGGTGGAGGGCCGCTCGCTGATGCGCATCTTCGCGCGCCCCCAGCCCGGCGCCGAATTGGGCGAGCCCCTGCTCATCACCCGCTTGAGCGGGACGATGGACTGGATGACCCACGAACGCCACGATGGCCTGTGGGACCACGCCAAGGCAGCGGCCACCTGGCTGCGCAACCGGGGGCTGAGCGACATCACCAAGGGCCTGATCGACCGCTGGCGAGACAGCGCGCCCACCGAGCCCCTGCTGGCGCCCCAGGACGACTCACCCTCAGCGATCGAGATGCTGCAGCGCCGTGTCCAGAGCTTCTACAAGCTGGCCACCCATGCCAGCCACAAGCGCTGGATGCACTACAAGCTGACCATTGGTGAGCCGGTATCGGGCGGCCTGGCCACACCCCGCGCCGACTGGGTGGGGCAAGCCATCGTCATCGACAAGGGCATGGCCTACCAGTGCAACGCCCACCCCTTGCGGCAGTTGCTCGAAGCGCGCCTGACGGCGTTTCCCCATCGCGTGTGCAACCTGGGCAAGCCCCTGGCGGTCGACCTGGGCTACACGCAGCGTGTGGGCTTTCCGCTGATCCGCGTGGTGCAGCAGACCAACCAGATCACGGCCCTGGCGGACCTGACGGCCTTGCTGCTCTACATGGTGCGGGCACTGCTGCCCATCCACGCGTGGTCCTTGCGCCTGCCCGACGTGCCCCAAGCTGCTGAAGGCGGCGAGCAAGCAGCCGCTGCCCGGCGCCTGCCCCAGGTCTTGCCGCAACTGCCGCCGCCCCAGACCCTGTGGGTGCCCGTGCGATCGGCCCACAGCCCGCCAGGGGCCGACGGTCCGCCCAGGATCCACCTGAGCCGCTACCACCGCCCCCCGCTTGCGGCCGCACGGCGGGATCGGCCTGTGCTGCTGATCCACGGCTACAGCGCCAGCGGCTCCACCTTCGCGCACCCCAGCCTGCCCCATGGCGGCCTGGCCGGCTACCTGGCACAACGGGGCCATGACGTGTGGGTGGTGGACCTGCGCACCTCGCCAGGCATCCCCAACACCGCAACCGAGGCCTGGAGGTTCACCCAGGTGGCCGACGCCGACATCCACGTGGCCGTGCAGCGTGTGCTCCAGGAAACGGGGGCCAACAAGCTGCACGTGGTGGCGCATTGCATGGGGGCGGCGATGCTGACCCTGTCGCTGCTGGACCCGCCTGACAAGCCTGAGTTCGGCACGGCCACCGCCTTGGCCCAAGGGCTTGACCGCATCGTGATGTCTCAGGTGACCCCCACCTTCGTGCTGAGCCCGACCAACGTGGCACGGGCCCACATCTTCCAGTGGCTGCGCTATTACACGTCGATGGGGCGCTACGATTT
>Ga0228699_1001615_pt1 | contig 10946 bp, 10 predicted proteins | sample McNCre217_Aug_MG_FD_178016 | JGI IMG/M metagenome (GOLD analysis project Ga0228699, IMG submission 178016) | Freshwater microbial communities from McNutts Creek, Athens, Georgia, United States - 2-17_Aug_MG | ecosystem: Environmental > Aquatic > Freshwater > Creek | place: USA: Georgia...
TATGCCGACGAAACCCGTCAACAGCAGGTGATGACGTGGCACGGCTTGCGCCAACAAACGGTCAAACCCAACCAGAACCCCAACCGTTGCTTGTCTGACTATGTGGCGGATCAAACCCAAGCGGCTGACTACGTGGGCCTGTTTGCCGTGACCGCAGGCCTTGGTGCGGAGAAGCAAGAAAAGCGTTTCATCGACGCGCATGACGACTACTCCGCCATTTTGTTCAAAGCCCTGGCCGACCGCTTGGCTGAAGCTTTGGCCGAGTGCATGCACCACCGGGTGCGCACCGACTTGTGGGGTTACGCGGCGGATGAAGCCTTGAGTAACCAAGACTTGATCAAAGAAAAATACCAAGGCATTCGCCCCGCGCCTGGCTACCCTGCGTGCCCTGACCACAGCGCAAAGCTGGATATGTTTGCGTTGTTGCAGTGCGAGGACATCGACATGGGCTTGACCAGCAGCTTGGCCATGACACCTGCGGCTAGCGTGAGTGGTTTTTACTTGGCACACCCCGAGGCCAAGTATTTCAACGTGGGCCGCATCGGTGACGACCAAGTGCAAGATTTGGCACAACGCCAAGGCGTGGCGGTGAAAGACTTAGAGCGTTTGCTGGCGCCTAATTTGTAAACAACCCCGTGCATGGCATGTGATGCTGGCTGGCACCCCCAGAGGGTGCAACCCAAACAACAAAGGGGCGCTGTGCGCCCCTTTGTCATGTGCTGGTGTGTGGTTTGGCCTGATCAGCCTTTCAAGCATTCGCTCATTTTTTCTTTGCGCGCATCGCCCTTGAGGCCTTTGGCCTCGGCATTGCATGTCTTCATCTTGTTTTGTTGTGTTTCCGGTTTGGTGGACTCTGTGGCTGCACCTTTGGCGCTGAGACACTCCTTCATGAAGGCTCTGCGCTCATCACCCGTGAGACTTTTGGCCTTGGCTTCTTTGTGGCATTGGCCCATCTTGCCAGCGGCATGAACTGTGAAACAGGAGGCCATGGACAGGCAGAAAGCCGTCAACATCAAAATTTTCTTCATAGGTAATTCCTTTAAAAGTGAGATGAGAAAAGGTGCACTTGTTGCACGCGGATGCACAAAGCAGACGCTGGGTTATTTTTGGAGAGTTGTAGCCTAAAAGGCCTAAGCTACGCACACATAAATCGAAGCCAATGCTTGGTCCCTTAGCCATTGACCAGCACCCGGCGGTATTGCACCGCCTCGGCCACATGGGTGACTTGCACCACATCAGAGTCCGCCAAATCGGCAATCGTGCGCGCCACACGCAAGGCGCGGTGTGTGCTGCGGCTGGACCATCCCAACTGATGGGCGGCATGCTCTAAAAACTTGGCGGCAGATGCTTCGAGTTGTGTGTGCGCATCCAAGGCTTGACCTTGCAAGGCCTGATTGGGCACGCCCTGGCGGTGCAGGGCGCGGGCATGCGCAGCCATGCAGCGCGCTCGCACGGTGGCGGTGGATTCACCCTGTGTGTGGGCCATCAACACATCGGGTGCGAGCGTGGGGACTTCGACTTGTAAATCGATGCGGTCCAACAAGGGCCCACTCAGTTTGCCTTGGTAGCGTGCCACTTGGTCGGGTGTGCATCGGCAGGCCTTGAGGGTTGAGCCCAAGTAGCCGCAGGGGCAAGGATTCATGGCAGCAATCAATTGAAAACGAGCGGGAAAACGTGCTTGCCGCGCTGCGCGTGAAATGGTGATGTGGCCGCTCTCTAGCGGCTCACGCAACGCTTCTAAGGCGCTGCGCTTGACCTCGGCGAGCTCATCCAAAAACAGCACACCGTGATGCGCCAACGAAATTTCGCCCGGACGGGGTGGTGTGCCGCCGCCCACCAAGGCGACCGACGTCGCGGTGTGGTGCGGGCTGCGTGTGGGGCGCTGCATCCACTGCGCGAGTTCAAAACGCCCGGCCACACTGGCGATGGCGGCGCTTTCCAAGGCTTCGTCCAGCGTCATGTCGGGCAGCAAGGCGGCGAAGCGCTGCGCCAGCATGGACTTGCCTGTTCCTGGGGGCCCTACCAATAAGAGAGAGTGGCCTCCCGCTGCTGCAATCTCCAGCGCCCGTCGTGGTGCGGCTTGGCCTTTGACCTCTGACAAATCCGGCCCTTGGCTAGCGGTGGGCATGTGTGAGGTGGGAACCAAGCGGCGCCAGCCCTCTGCGTTCATCTCGGACGGTACGTTGACCGTGGTGCCGGGTTTGGCAAATCGCGCCACCACGTCGCGCAAGTGTTCTGCACGGTAGACCTCGGTCGTGGGGACCAGGGCTGCCTCTTCGGCGCTCACAGGCGGCAACACCAAGCGCGTGCGCACCCCCGCGCCGTGCAAGGCCAAGCCCATGGCCAGCGCGCCACGCACGGGGCGCAGCTCACCCGACAACGACAACTCGCCCGCAAACTCATGCAAAGCCAACGCTTCTTCATCGAGCTGGCCATTGGCTGCCAAGATCCCTAAGGCCATGGGCAAATCAAAACGGCCGGAGTCTTTGGGCAAATCGGCGGGTGCCAAGTTCACCGTGATGCGCTTGTTGCTGGGGAAGTCCAGCCCCGCGTTTTGAATGGCGCAGCGCACACGTTCGCGCGCCTCTTTGACTTCGGTGTCTGCCAAGCCTACCAGGGTGAAACTGGGCAAGCCATTGGCCAAATGCACCTCCACGGTCACGGCCGGAGCCTGCAACCCCAAAAGGGCGCGGCTGTGAATCAGCGAGAGCGACATAACACTTCTCTTTCTGAGGTTTATCCCCATTGCGGGGCAATTAATACAAAGTGATGCACCAGAGTTGTGCGCAAAAATGGGTCAGTCGTCAGACTACTGCATCACTTTGGGTCTTTGTGAATGTGAAGAGGCCACTTTTGTGGACTTCAACGTTGGCATGGACCCTGCTAAGTAGGTGTATCCCTTTAAATTTTTCATTGGAGAAAAACATGACATTGAAGTCCAAACTTTTGCTGGCTCTCTTGGCTACCTCTTCTGCTGCTTTTGCGCAAACTGCGCCTGCAGCACCTGAGTCCACCTTGGGTTACAACGTGGGCGTGGTCAGCGAATACCGCTACCGCTCGATTGGTCAAACCAAGGGCACACCTGCACTGCAAGGCGGCGTGGATTACGCCAACGCCAATGGTTTTTACCTCGGTGCTTGGGGTTCGACCATCAAGTGGATCAAGGAAGCGGCTGTTGCCAACAGCTACGATGCAAAAGGACCTGTTGAAATTGACCTGTACGGTGGATACAAGGGTGAGGCCGCAGGCTTAGCCTACGACGTGGGTTATCTGCGTTACCAATACCAAGGCAACACCCTTGAAAAAGCCACCAAATTCAGCAATCCCAACACCGATGAAATCTATGGCGCTTTGACTGCAGGCCCTGTGACTGCAAAGTACTCCTACAGCACGTCTGATTTGTTCGGCAATATCAACTCCAAGGGCAGCACATACCTTGATTTGAGCGCCACATTTGATTTGGGCGATGGCTATTCATTGGTGCCCCACGCTGGACGCCAAGTGATCAAGAACAACATCGATGGCAATTACACCGATGTTTCGCTGACTTTGAACAAAGATTTGGGTGATGGTTTGGTGGCTAACGCGACGGCCATCAGCACCAATGCGCACAAGTCCTTCTACACATACAACAACTACTTTCAAGGCAAAAACATCGTTGTTGTTGGCTTGAAATACAGCTTCTAACCCAAGCTAGTCGTCTTCTCTAGGAGCAACCATGAAACTCATCACTGCCATCATCAAACCCTTCAAGTTGGACGAGGTCCGCGAGGCCTTGTCGCAAATCGGGGTGCAAGGTATCACCGTGACCGAAGTCAAAGGCTTTGGTCGTCAGAAAGGCCATACCGAGTTGTATCGCGGCGCTGAGTACGTGGTTGACTTCTTGCCCAAGGTCAAGATCGAAGCCGCCGTCGACGCTGAACACGTTGACCGCGCCATCGAGGCCATCGAAGGTTCTGCACGCACTGGCAAGATCGGTGACGGCAAGATTTTTGTTTACGACTTGGAACAAGTTGTTCGCATCCGCACCGGGGAAACCGGACCCGAAGCGCTTTAAAAGGAAGACCCATCATGACTAAACTTTTCGCCTATCTGGCCATAGGCGCTGGCCTGCTGTTGCCCAGTGTTTCTGCCTTGGCCCAAGCTGCCCCCGAAGCTGCAACCGCTGTTGCTGCTGCCATTCCCAACAAAGGCGACACCGCCTGGATGACCGTGGCCACTGTGCTCGTGATTCTGATGACCATTCCCGGCCTGGCCCTGTTCTACGGTGGCTTGGTGCGCAGCAAAAACATGCTCTCCGTTTTGATGCAAGTGTTTGTGGTGACTTCGTTGATCTACGTGTTGTGGGTCATCTACGGTTACACCTTCACCTTCACCGGCGGAACGCCCTTCATTGGTGGCATGGACAAGTTGTTCTTCAAAGGCATCACGCCGGACTCGATTGCTGCCACGTTCAGCAAGGGCGTGGTGATTCCTGAATTGACCTTCGCCGCCTTCCAAGCCACGTTCGCTGCCATCACCTGCACCTTGATCGTGGGTGCCTTTGCGGAACGCGCTCGCTTCTCGGCTGTCTTGTTGTTCTGCGCCCTGTGGTTCACCTTCAGCTACATGCCTGTGGCCCACATGGTTTGGTATTGGGACGGTCCTGACGCCATCACTGATGCCGCTTCGCTGGAAACTGTGACGGCTGCTGCAGGCTGGTTGTGGGCCAAAGGCGCACTCGACTTCGCAGGCGGTACCGTGGTTCACATCAACGCAGCGGTCGCTGGTTTGGTGGGTGCTTATGTGATCGGCAAGCGTACCGGTTACGGCAAAGAGTCGATGGCGCCTCACAGCCTGACATTGACCATGGTGGGCGCTGCCTTGCTGTGGGTGGGTTGGTTCGGCTTCAATGCGGGCTCTAACCTCGAAGCCAACGGCGTCACCGCTCTGGCCTTCGTCAACACCTTGGTGGCCACCGCTGCCGCGACCTTGAGCTGGATTGCTGGTGAAGCTTTGTCTAAAGGCAAAGCGTCGATGTTGGGCGCTGCCTCTGGCGCAGTGGCCGGTTTGGTGGCGATCACCCCAGCTTGCGGATTCGTGGGCCCCATGGGTGCCATCGTGATCGGTTTGTTGGCTGGCTTGATCTGCTTGTGGGGTGTCAACGGTCTCAAACGCCTCTTGGGTGCGGACGATTCCTTGGACGTCTTCGGTGTTCACGGCGTGGGCGGCATCTTGGGTGCCTTGTTGACCGGCGTGTTTGCAGCGCCTTCACTGGGCGGCACTGGCGTGTACGACTACGTGGCCAACGCCGTCAACCCTGACTACTCGATCGCTGACCAAGTGTGGATCCAGTTCCAAGCCGTAGCCACCACCATTGTTTGGTCGGCTGTGGTCTCCTACATTGCCTACAAATTGGTGGATCTGGTGATCGGTTTGCGTGTGACAGAAGAAGAAGAGCGCGAAGGCCTCGACATCAGCTCACACGGCGAAACGGCTTACCACCGCTGATCAAGGTTTATTTCAAGTTTTCCTTGGACTTTGATGCCCGCCTTACGGCGGGCTTTTTTTCGTCTGTGCTTCATGACGGCGGCGTGGGCTGGAGCAATTTTTAAAGGGCTTGTTCAAAAAATTCAAGTCAAGCCTACAAGCCTGCGACTACCATGAACATCATGCAAGACACCCTGCACCATTTTTCAGAGCGCATTCGCGCCGCTACCCAACATGCCACGCCGCTGCGCTTGCGTGGCGGTGGCAGCAAAGACTTTCTTGGCCAAACTCTGCAAGGCGAGGTGCTCGACACCCGCGCTTACACGGGCATCTTGAGCTACGAGCCGAGCGAGCTGGTCATCACCGCCTGTGCGGGCACGCCGCTGGCCGAGATCGAGGCTGCGCTGGCCGAGAAAGGCCAATGCTTCCCGTTCGAGCCACCACACTTTGCCCCAGGGGCTACTTTGGGCGGCATGGTCGCGGCGGGCTTGAGTGGCCCGGCCCGTGCCAGCGTGGGCAGCGTGCGTGACTTTGTGTTGGGTGCGCGCCTGATCAATGGCAACGGCGAACACCTGACTTTTGGTGGCCAAGTCATGAAAAACGTGGCGGGCTACGACGTATCGCGTTTGCTCGCAGGAAGCTGGGGCCAGTTGGGCTTGCTCACCGAGGTCTCGCTCAAAGTCCTGCCTGTTGCGCCTGGCGAGGCCACGCTCATGTGCGCTGGTGTGTCGCAAGCGCAAGCGCTGTCGCTGATCAACCGTTGGGGTGGCCAGCCCTTGCCTTTGAATGCCAGTGCCTGGGTGCACGACACCACGGCCCAGCCTGCGCAAGATTATTTGTTTGTGCGTCTGCGCGGCGCCATTGCTGCGGTGGAGGCTGCGGTGACCCGCATGAGCGCCGAAGTGCAAAGCCTGGGCGCTGTGGTGACCCGCATGGACAACGCACAAGCATCGCGCGACTGGCAGGCCAGTGGCGAGCACACCTTAGACTTTTTCAAGTCTGCACCTGGCAGCGACCACTGTTTGTGGCGCTTGAGCGTCGCGCAAACCGCGCCCGTGCTGGACCTGCCCTATGCCCAATACATCGAATGGCATGGTGCACAACGCTGGCTGTGGGCACCCGCTTCTGATGCGCAACGCTTGCGCGATGTGGCGCAACAAGCGGGCGGGCACGCGACTTTGTTCCGCACCAGCAGCGCACACGGCGACGCTGACAAGGCCGTGGGTGTGTTCACACCACTCAACGCTGTGCAGCAACGCATTCAAGACGAACTCAAAAAACAATTCGACCCTGCGGGTATCTTCAACCGTGGACGCGCTTAAAGCCGAGACACCATGCAAACCCACTTAGCCCCCGAATACCAAAACACCGTCGAAGGCCGCGAGGCCGAAGCGATTTTGCGCAAGTGCGTGCACTGCGGTTTTTGCACGGCCACCTGCCCCACCTACCAATTGCTGGGTGACGAACTCGACGGTCCGCGCGGACGTATTTACCTGATGAAGCAAGTGCTCGAAGGCGCTGAGCCCACCCGGGCCACGCAACAGCACTTGGACCGTTGCCTCACCTGCCGCAACTGCGAAAGCACCTGCCCCAGCGGCGTGCAATACGGCCACTTGGTGGACATTGGCCGCAAGCTGGTCGATGCCAAAGTACCGCGCCCCATGAGCGAGCGTGTTGTGCGCTGGGCTTTGAAAGAGGGGCTACCCTCGCCCTTGTTTGCACCCGCCATGAAGCTGGGTCAAAGCGTGCGCGGTTTGTTGCCCAAGGCCTTGAAAGCCAAGGTGCCAGCACCCCAAAGCGCCGCACGCAACGGCGTGACATGGCCAACCCAAACCCACACCCGCAAAGTATTGATGCTCGCGGGCTGTGTTCAACCCGCCATGCTGCCCAACATCAACACCGCCACCGCGCGCGTGTTGGATGCGGCTGGCATTCAAACCTTGCTTGCGCCCGAAGCCGGTTGTTGCGGCGCGGTGAAATTCCACCTCAACGACCAAGACGGGGGCATGGCCCACATGCGTGCCAACATCGACGCATGGTGGCCGTTTGTTGAACAAGGCGTGGAGGCGATTGTGATGAACGCTTCAGGCTGTGGCGTCATGGTCAAAGACTACGGCCATGTGCTCCAACACGACGCGGCTTACGCGGCCAAGGCGCAGCGCATCAGCGCACTCACCAAAGATCTAAGCGAGCTGTTGCCCGACTTGGTGCCCGTGCTCAAACCCAAACTCAATGCAGCCGCATTAGCCAAGGCTGGCATGCAGGCCTTTCATCCACCCTGCACCTTGCAGCATGGCCAGCAACTCAAAGGCGGCGTTGAAAAGCACTTGGCCGATTTGGGCTTTGCCATTCAGGTCGCCAACACCGAGGCGCATTTGTGTTGCGGCTCGGCAGGCACCTACAGCGTGCTGAATCCCGAGATCAGCTACACCCTGCGCGACCGCAAACTCGGCCACTTGGATGCGCTGCAACCCCAAGCGATTCTGAGCGCCAACGTCGGGTGCATCACCCACTTGCAAAGCGGCACCGATGTGCCGGTCAAGCATTGGGTCGAGGTCCTGGATGCGGCGCTAACCTGAGCGCAAAACACGGCGCGAGCCGTTGAAGTGGTTTAAGCAGCCAAAGCGGCTTCAATGTCTTTGCTCAATTTCTGCGGCGCATCCACCGACGCATAGCGTTTGAGCACACGTCCGTCTTTGCCCACCAAAAATTTGGTGAAGTTCCATTTGATGCCTTCGCTGCCCAGCACGCCGGGTGCTTCGGCCTTGAGCCATTTGAACAGCGGGTGAGCGTCTTCACCGTTGACGTTGATCTTTTCCATCATGGTGAAGCTCACGCCGTAGTTGCGTTGGCAAAACGCACCAATCTCAGCGTTGCTGCCCGCGTCTTGCGCGCCAAACTGGTTGCAAGGAAAACCGATCACGCTCAAACCTTGCGCGCCATAGGTTTTGTGCAGAGCTTCCAACCCCTCAAACTGCGGCGTGAAGCCGCAAGCACTGGCGGTGTTGACGATGAGCAGCACCCGGCCTTGCAGCTCGGCAAACGCCAAGGGCGTGCCGTCAATGCGGTTGGCGTTGAAGTCGTTCAAGGTGTTCATGCAAAAAGCCTTTCAAAACAGAGCGACCAAGCCATGCATCAGGTGTGGTCGGGTTGCGTCTGCGCTTGCGATGCCAGCAAGGCAGCCAACACAATCATGCCGCCACCCAGGCCCACGCGCCAGCTCAGGGTCGATGCCCCTAAGGCTACCGAGGACACGCTGGCAAACACCACCTCCGACATCATCACCATGGCGGTGGTGTGCGCACTCAGGCGTGCTGCACCGTATTGCAAGGTGAAGTTGGAGAGCAAAAACGCTGCGCTCAAGCCCAACACCCACGGTGCCCAGGTGATGGCTTGTTGCGCCAACAACGGGTCACTCAGCCAGGACAGCAGGCTGGAAAGACCCGTCGCATCAGAAGCTGTTGTCCACATCTGCACAGCGGGAATCACACCTGTCACGCTGGCGAGCCCTGCACAGATCACAGCCATCAAGGCGCCACCACCAAACATGGCGGTCATGCGTGCAGATTCAGGCGTGTCTTGCAAACGCAGCAACCAGATGTTTGTGAGTGCAAAACAAAAACCACCGAGCAGGGCCAGCACATCCGACAAATCTTGTGGCACAGGCCAAGGCGAATCGGGCGTTTTCAGCACCCACACCACACCCAGCAAGGCCAGCGCTAAACGTGCCAAGGCGCCACGTGTGGGCCGTTCTTTGAGCAGCCACCACGCCAACAGCAGAGACCAGGTGGGCATCAGATAAAACAGCAACACCACGCGCACCACATCGCCGGTGGTGACAGCCCAGTTAAAACCCACATTGGTCAGGCCTGACGCGGCCATGAGCCACCACAGCTGCGGATGTTGTTTGAAGCTGCGCCAAGCCGTGGGGTTGATGAGCATGAGCACCACGCTCGCCAGTGTGAACACACAGGCAGTGCTCCACAGCGGATGCAGCCCATGCGCATTCAGTTCACGCAGAGGCCACCAAGACAGGCCCCACACCAAAGCGTTGAGAACCAAGGCCAGCACAGCCAGCACGGGGCGGGTGCGCACGGTTTAGCCGTGCAAGTCGTCGTTGCGGGCGATGTGCATCAAACGCGCCAACTCTTCGCGGTGATGCTTGTGGTTGTGTTCGTGCCACAGCTTGATGAGCCACATCACATAGCCCACCAACACGCCAAAGGCGGTGATGGCGCCAAACGCGCTCATGCCCATGCCGGTGCTGAAGGTGTACAAAAAGCCCAGGCCCAAAATACACAGCTGCTCATTGAGGTTTTGCACCGCAATCGAACGCCCTGCGCCCATCAGGTTGTGGCCCCGGTGTTGCAACAACGCGTTCATGGGCACCACCAAGAACCCGCCCAAACCACCCAGCACGATTAAAAACGGCACGGCCAACCACAGGCTGTCGATGAAGTTCATGGCCACCACAAAGCAGCCCATGGCAATGCCCAGGGGCATCAGGCGGGTGGCGTGGTCGAGTTTCATTTTCATGGAGGCGACCACCGCGCCAACCGCTGTACCAATCGCCACCACGCCCACCAAGCTAGAAGCCTGGGTAGTGCTGTAGCCCAAGGCCGCAGCACTCCAAGCCAACACGATGTAGCGCAGGTTGCCACTCACGCCCCAAAACAAGGTGGTGGTAGCGAGCGAGATTTGACCCAGCTTGTCATGCCACAAGCGTTGGTTGCAATGCCAAAAGTCAGGCACCAAGGCCAGCAAATTGCGCAGCATGGTTTTGTCGGGGTCCAGGCGCATGGGAATCAAGGCCGCGCCTGTGTAGGGAATGCGTTTGTTGAACCAGGCAGCCAATGCATACAGAGGAATCAACAAACAAATGGCGGCCTCGGCAGCCGTGTCCACGCCCGTGGTGATGAATGGCAAGTCAAACGACAGCAAGAACGTGGACAAGTTTGGCCCCACCAACTGGCCCCCCAACAACACGCCCAAGATGATGGAGCCAATCGTCAAGCCTTCAATCCAGCCATTGGCCTTGACCAATTGCGAGGCGGGCAGCAGCTCGGTCAAGATGCCGTACTTGGCGGGTGAATATGCGGCAGCACCCAAGCCCACCACGGCGTAGGCCAGCAGGGGGTGCACGCCAAACAGCATCATCAAACAACCCACCACCTTGATGGTGTTGCTCATCAGCATGACTTCGCCCTTCGGTCGTGAGTCGGCAAACGCACCGACAAACGGCGCGAGCACCACATAGAACAAGGCGAACATGGGCACCAGAGCGGCACGCTGCCATTCGGCGGCGCCCTCGGACTTCAACAATTCAACGGCTGTCACAAACAACGCGTTATCGGCCAACGAGCTGAAAAACTGGGCCGACATGATGGTGTAAAAACCGCGCTTCATGGGAGGGACTGGCATAGCGACAGCACTCTGTGCGCCATGCGGTTGCTTCTTTCTTTGAATTCGACACGAGG
>Ga0228699_1001620_pt1 | contig 10908 bp, 12 predicted proteins | sample McNCre217_Aug_MG_FD_178016 | JGI IMG/M metagenome (GOLD analysis project Ga0228699, IMG submission 178016) | Freshwater microbial communities from McNutts Creek, Athens, Georgia, United States - 2-17_Aug_MG | ecosystem: Environmental > Aquatic > Freshwater > Creek | place: USA: Georgia...
GGCCTGGTTGAAGCTCTGGGCCACCTCGGCCACTTCATCCTTGCCCTCCACCGCCACGCGGTGAGCCAGCTGACCAGAGCCGAACGCCTCCACGCCATCGCGCAAGGCCTGCAGGCGGCGCGTGAGGCGGATGGCGATGGGCCACGCCCCCAGGGCCACGGCCACGAACAGCACGACCAGCGAGGTCAGCAGCGCGGGCAGGCCGTGGATCAGCCAGTGCGGCAGCACGCCGCCCAGCGGAACGAACCAAGGCAGGTCTGGCGGCGGTCCGCCAAAGCCTCGCCCGTCAGGTGGCCCATCCAAGCCGGGCGGACCGCCCAGGATGCGGATGTTGACCCGCGCTCCGCGCAAGGCCCCCGGCCGGATCACCCACAACACGCGCCCGTCTGAGAGCTTGGCGCTTTGCAGGCGGTCGTACAGGTCAGGCCGCTGCTGCAGCAGATCGGCCAACATGGGCGCTGTGGCAATGCGCAAGCCGTTGGGATTGTCCAGCGCCATGGGCACGCGCAGCCGCTCGGCCCAATCCAAAAACACCTGGGCCTGCTCTTGCTCGTTGGCCGTGGACGGCGGCAGGCTGTTTTCGATCAGCTCGCCCCAGGCCACCGCGCGCGCCGACCAGGTGGCCTGCGATTGCATCTGCGTGCGCTCGCTCTCCATGTGGCGCTGGGCCACCCAGGCCGCGATCATCGCGAACACGAGCAGCACGGCCACGACGGCCAGGTAGATGCGCAGGGCGAGGGTCTTCATGCCAGGCGAGCGACTCAGCTGTTGTCCTGGTCAGCGTCCTGCTTCTTGGCGAAGACATAGCCCACGCCACGCACGGTGAGGATTCGGCGCGGCTCTTTGGGGTCGTCCTCGATGGCGGCCCGGATGCGCGAGATGTGCACGTCGATGGAGCGGTCGAAGGCTTCCAGCGGGTGGCCCTTGAGCGCGTCCATGATCTGGTCGCGGCTGAGCACGCGGCCAGGGTGCTGGGCCAACACGGTCAGCAAATCGAACTGGTAAGACGTGAGCTCGCAGGGTTTGCCATCGAGGCGCACCTGGCGCAGGCCGGCGTCGATCTCCAGGCGGCCAAAGCGCCAGATGTCGTCGCCCTCGCTTTGCGCACCGGTGCGGCGCAGCAAGGCGCGGATGCGGGCCAGCAACTCGCGGGGCTCAAAAGGTTTCGGCAGGTAGTCGTCGGCGCCGATCTCGAGGCCGACGATGCGGTCGGTGGGCTCACCCCGCGCCGACAGCATCAGCAGCGGCAGGCTGCGGGTGCGCGGCGAGGCACGCAACTCCTTGCACAGGCTCAGGCCATCGCCGTCAGGCAGCATGAGGTCCAGCACCAGCGCATCGCACGCCTGGCGAGCCAGCATTTCGCGACCAGCCGTCAGCGTGGGGGCGCTCGACACCTGGTAGCCGTGGCTCTTGAGGTAATCGCCCACCATCGCGCTCAGGCGCATGTCGTCGTCGATCAGCAGGATGTGTTCACTCATGTCTGGCATTTTGGCGCGTTCCATGCTCGTTCTCCAGCTTTTGTCGGTTCAGGATCGGAATTACTCAGCGCACCGGGCCAGACGCCGGGGCGGCCGGGCCACCGGGGGCCCCATGGCCAGGCCCCATGCGGTCATGGGCATGGGCACGCATCCCCTCAAACCGCTCTTGCCGTGCTTGCAGGTGCTTGACGAGTTCTGCGCGCTGCTCAGGCTGCAGCACCTTGCCGGCCTCCAGCATCGCCTTGGCCATGCGGGCACTGGCTTGGTCACGCAGTGCGTTCATCTTCTGGCGGTGGGCCTCGATGGCCTGCTCATCCAGCTTGGGCGCGGCCCACAGCGCCAGGCCTTCTGCGTGCAGCTTGCGGCCCTGTTCATGCAGCGCCTGCACATCGGTGCGAGCCTGGTCGGCGATGGCGCGGATCTGTTGGCGCTGCGCGTCGGTGGCCTTGACCTCATCCAGGGCGCGATCGAGGTGTCGACCATCGAGCATCATGCCGGGCCCACCCATGGGGCCGTGGCCATGCATGCCGTCCGGCCCACCGCGGTGGCCATGCCCGGCCCCATGCGGTCCTGCATCACCGGCCATGCCGGGCGGCGGAGCCGGTTGGGCAGAGGTGGCGGTGGCCGATGCGGCAGCGGCCACCGCGGGCTGTGGCACAGGCTTAACGGCGCTGGCCGCCCAAGCCGCAGCACTGAAGAGGACCGTGGCGCCGGCGGTGACCGCAGCTGCACGCCACGCCCACGGGTGCAGTGCAGCGCCCGTGGCAGTAACTGGGGTGGATGAGGGGGTAGGGTGTGCAGCCATGTGCGTCTCCAGTGCTGGGTGTGCGCCGCAGAGACTTCTGAGGTGACCGCGGTGTTGCCCGATGGGGCATGACTGGATGATGCGCAGCGGCGGTAAACCGGCTGTGGTGTCGCCGTAAAGAATCGTGAAACGCCCTGCACAGGTTGTGCAAAGGCGAGTCAAGCCCTTCGCTCTTTCAGCGGCGCGGCGGCGGCGGGTTCTGGTCGTCGTCGCCGTCGCCGCGTTGCCAGTGCACCCGCACCTGGCTGCCCGAGCCCGGCACGAAGCCTGCGATGAAGGTGCTCAAGAACGAGATGAACAGGCTGGCCAGCAGGGCCGTGCCAAAGCCATCGATGGCAAAGCCGTCCACCAGGCTGGCGACCATCATCAGCACCAGGCCGTTGATGACGAGCAGGAACAGCCCCAGGCTGAACACCGTCAGCGGCAGCGTCAACACGATCAGCAGGGGCTTGACCGACGCGTTGGCCAGGCCCAGCACCAAGGCCGAGATCAGCAGCGCCTCGCCATCGGTGAAGTGCAGGCCACTGAACACGCGCGTGGCGGCCCACAGCGACAGCGAGGTGGCGGCCCAGTGGACCAAGAAGGCGGTGATGCGGTTGCTCATGTCAGGTTCCTGGCGGCGATCTTAAGCGTTGCGGCGGCATGGTCCCAATGCCGCACATCAAGACAGAACTGTCGCCAAGGTCATGCCGCGCGCACCATGCGCCGCCCACTTCGCGCCATGGGCAGGACATGCCGGCCCTCTAGTCTGGGAAGGTCTGCATTTCTCACCTCAGGAGCACCCATGTCCATCACCCTGCGCCCAACCGCCTTGTTGGCCGCGCTGCTGATCGCCCAAGCCGCGCAGGCGGCACACGCGGCCACCAACGACGTTCAGGCCAACTTCGGCGTCATCAACCCCCTGCCCTTCTCGCACAGCCTGGCGAACAACTTCACGGCCACCGCGCCCGGCGTCTTCACCGACAGCCTGGGCTACAGCGTGAGCGACGCCACGGCCGTCACCACCAGCTCGGGCGCCGTCTACAACTTCTACGACGATTACCTGTTCACCATGCCCAGCACGGGCGGCTCGCTGACGGCCTCGGCCGTGAGCCTGAGCCTGGGCAACATCATCGGCATCAACAACCTGCAGGCGCGCCTCTACAGCACCGCCAACGGCCTGACGACCGGCGCCGCGCCCGGCATCGTGAGCGCCTGGAGCACCCCGACCAGCGTGGGCGGCACCACCATCACCATGACCAGCTTTGGCCAGGCCGTGACGCTGCAAAGCGGCGTGACCTACGCCCTGGAAGTGCGTGGCCAGGTGGTGGGCGCCGGTGGCAACTACGGCGGCAGCTTCTTGGTGCAAAGCGCCGTGCCCGAGGCCTCGGGCGGGTCGCTGGCCCTGGCGGGCCTGAGCGTGGTGTGGCTGCTGGCGTCGCGTCGCCGCAAGCAGTGAGCTGATCGCTTCGCCCGTTGACCTGGCGAAGCGCCCAAGAAAAAAGCCCTGACCTTGCGGTCAGGGCTTTTTCTTTGTGGCGGAGAGGGTGGGATTCGAACCCACGGTACGGGAAAACCGTACGCCTGATTTCGAGTCAGGTACATTCGACCACTCTGCCACCTCTCCTAAACTGGGGCGCCGGGGTCTCTATCGGCTCAAGCCCATGACTATAACAGGATTTTCAGCCTTTGAGCACTTCAGCGCCACCCAGATAGGGGCGCAACGCAACAGGCACGCGAATTGATCCGTCCGCCTGTTGGTGGTTTTCCAAGACCGCCACCAGCGTGCGGCCCACGGCCAGGCCCGAGCCGTTGAGCGTGTGCACCAGCTCGGTCTTGCCGGCGGCATTGCGGAAGCGCGCCTGCATGCGGCGCGACTGGAAGGCCTCGCAGTTCGAGCAGCTGCTGATCTCGCGGTAGGTGTTCTGCGCGGGCAGCCACACCTCCAGGTCGTAGGTGCGGGCGGCGCCAAAGCCCATGTCGCCGGTGCACAGCGCCATCACGCGGTAGGGCAGCTCCAGCTTTTGCAAGATGGCTTCGGCGTGGCCGACCATCTCGTCGAGCGCGGCGTTGCTCTGCTCAGGCGTGGTGATCTGCACCATCTCGACCTTGTCGAACTGGTGCTGGCGGATCATGCCGCGCGTGTCGCGGCCGGCGCTGCCCGCCTCCGAGCGGAAGCACGGCGTGTGGCCGGTGAGCTTGATGGGCAACTGCTCCAGCGGCAGGATGCTGTCGGCCACCGAGTTGGTCAGCGTGACCTCACTGGTGGGGATCAGGTACCACTTGCTGTCGCTGGCATCGGCATCACCCGAGGTCACATGGAAGAGGTCTTGCTCGAACTTGGGCAACTGGCCCGTGCCCAGCAGCGCCTTGCCTTGCACCAGGTAAGGCGTGTAGCACTCGGTGTAGCCGTGCTCTTGCGTTTGCACGTCCAGCATGAAGGCGGCGAGCGCGCGGTGCAGGCGGGCCAGCGAACCGCGCATGAAGGTGAAGCGCGAGCCCGACAGCTTGGCGCCGGTCTCGAAGTCCAGGCCCAAGCCTTCGCCGATGTCCACGTGGTCCTTCACCTCAAAGGCGTAGGTCTGCGGCGTGCCCCAGCGGCGCACCTCGACGTTGCCCGACTCGTCCGAGCCCGCAGGCACGCCTTCTTGCGGCAGGTTGGGCACCTGCAACAGCAGGGCCTGCAGCTCGACCTGGATCACCTCCAGGCGATCGGCGCTGGCCTTGAGCTCGTCGCCGATGCCGCCCACCTGGGCCATCACCGAGGCGGTCTCAGCGGCCGTGTCTTCGCCCTTGGCGGCGCGGCCCTTGAGCTGGCCGATCTGCTTGGACAGGCTGTTGCGCTGGGCTTGCAGCTCTTCGGTGCGGGTCTGCAGGGTCTTGCGTTCGGCCTCCAGGGCCTTGAAGCGGTCGACGTCCAGGAAGGGCTGGGGCGACTTGCGCTGGTTCAGACGCGCGATGGCGCTGTCGAGGTCTTTGCGCAGCAGGGCGATGTCGAGCATGGTGGTTCTGCTTTTTTTGTGTAAATGCTGGATGAGAGGATAGCGTCAGCCCGTGCTGCGCTCGGTGGGCAGGGGGCGATCCAGGCCCGTGCCGCCCAGGCCCTTGGGCAGCGGGAAGCGCACGTGTTCTTCAACGCCTTGCATGCGGCGCACCGACACGGCGCCCAGGTCGCGCAAGCGGCCGATCACCTGTTGCACCAGCACGTCGGGTGCCGAAGCGCCCGCCGTCAGGCCCACGCGCGAGCGGCCGTCGAACCAGGCCTCTTGCAGGTCATCGGGGCAATCGACCATGTAGGCCGGCGTGCCCAGGCGCTCGGCGAGCTCGCGCAGCCGGTTGCTGTTGGAGCTGGTGGGGCTGCCCACCACCACGACCACGTCCACCTGCGGGGCCATGATCTTCACGGCATCCTGGCGGTTCTGCGTGGCGTAGCAGATGTCTTGCTGCTTGGGCTCGCGCACCTGCGGGAAGCGCCGCTTGATGGCGGCGAGGATGCTGGCGGCATCGTCCACGCTGAGGGTGGTCTGCGTGACCACGGCCAGCTTGCTGGGGTCGCTCACCTCGACGGTGTCCACATCGTCCTCGTCTTCCACGAGGTAGATGCCATCGCTGAGCTGGCCCATGGTGCCTTCGACTTCGGGGTGGCCCTTGTGGCCGATCATCACGAACTCGTAGCCCTCGCGGCGCAGCTTGGCGACCTCGATGTGCACCTTGGTCACCAGCGGGCAGGTGGCATCGAAGACCTTGAAGCCACGGGCGTCGGCCTCGCGGCGCACGTCCTGGCTCACGCCGTGGGCGCTGAAGATCAAGGTGGCGCCCGCCGGCACGTCCGCCAGCTCTTCGATGAAGATCGCGCCCTTGGCCTTGAGGTCGTTGACCACGTAGGTGTTGTGCACGATCTCGTGGCGCACGTAGATGGGCGCGCCGAACTGCGCCAGGGCACGCTCGACGATCTCGATGGCGCGGTCGACGCCGGCGCAAAAGCCGCGCGGCTCGGCCAGCAGCACGTCGTTGACGCGCTGGTCGGGCGCGGTCATCACAGCACCCCGATGAGTTGCACTTCGAACGTCACGGGCTGGCCAGCCAGCGGGTGGTTGAAGTCAAACAAGATCCACTCGCCGCCGGCGTCCATCTCGCGCACGACGCCGGCAAAGCTGCCCTGGCCATCGGGGGTGGGGAAGCGCACCACATCGCCCACGTTCCACGACTCGTCGGGGTCGCCCAGCTCGCGCATGAGCTTCATGGCCACGCGCTGCAGCATCTCAGGGTTGTGCGGGCCAAAGGCCTCGCCCGGCGCCAGCTCGATGGTGGTGTGCGTGCCGTCTGTCAGGCCGATCAGGCGCGCCTCCAGCGCCGGCGACATCTCGCCCGAGCCCACCGAGAGCGTGGCGGGCTTGTCGTTGAAGGTGTTGACCAGGTCATCACCATCTGGGCCAGCCAGGCGGTAGTGCAGGGTCAGGAAAGAGCCGTTCTGGACGGCGACGGGCGCATCGCTCATGAGGGGGTGCCACCCTTCCGGTGGATGGGCGGGGGGTAAGGGCAAAACCACAATTTTAGGTTTGAGAACACCGCCCACGGCACCCCACCCGATGAAAGACCTGCCCGCCGCCATGCGGCCCCGCGAAAAGCTGCTCTCGCTGGGGCCTGCTGCGTTGGCCGATGCCGAGCTGTTGGCCTTGCTGCTGCGCACCGGCATGAAGGGGCTGGGCGTGCTGCAAATGGCCGAGCAGATGCTGACCCAGCTCGGCGGCATGCCGGGCCTGCTGCAGGCCGCCCCGGCCCAATTGCGCCAGGTGAAAGGCTTGGGGCCCGCCAAGCGCGCCGAGCTCCTCGCCGTGATGGAGATGGCCCGCCGGGGCCTGCGCGGCGAGCTGCGCAGCCAACCCGTGTTCAATTCGCCCCAGCTGGTGAAAGATTACGTGCAGCTGCGGCTGGGCGCCCTGCCCCACGAGGTGTTCGCCGTGCTGTTCCTCGATGCGCAGCACCGGCTCATCGTGTGCGAAGAGCTGTTTCGCGGCACGCTCACGCAAACCAGCGTCTACCCGCGCGAGGTGGTCAAGCGCGCACTTGAGCTCAACGCGGCCAGCGTCATCCTCGCCCACAACCACCCCTCGGGCACGCTGGAGCCCTCGCGGGCCGACGAGTTGCTCACGCAAACCCTCAAGAGCAGCCTGCAGCTCATCGATGTGCGGGTGCTCGACCATCTGGTCGTGGCCCGCACGGGCGCCATGTCGTTCGCGGAGCGCGGATTGGTCTGAATCTTGAGGTAGGCTCGGGTCCGTGAGCCAGATCAAGCCATCCGCCAAAAAAGCCGCCACACCGGTCACGCTGAACGATTTCGGCGACCTCAAGCGTGCGCTGGGCAAGGCCGCCAAAGAGGCGGCTGCGCGCCGTGAAGCCGAAGAAGCCGAACGCGCCAAGCGCGAGGCCGATGCCCGCTCACGCCAGGCCGATGCCAACCTCTTCAAGAAGATGGTGGGCGAGGTCAACCGCCTGCCCGACACCGGCCGCATCACGCCCAAGGCCCCCAAGCCCGCGCCGGTGCCCACGCGCCGCCAGGCCGATGAACAGGCCGTGCTGAAGGAATCGATCTCGGACGAGTTCGACGTCGAAAGCCTGCTGGAAACCGACGAATCGCTCTCGTGGCGTCGCCCCGAGCTGGGCCTGGATGTGGTGCGCAAGCTGCGCCGTGGCGTGTGGGCACTGCAAGGCGCGCTCGACCTGCATGGCCTGCGCACCGACGAAGCCCGCGAGCGCACGCTGGGCTTTTTGCGTGAAGCCCAGATCAAGGGCTGGCGCTGCGTGCGCATCGTTCACGGCAAGGGCCTGGGCTCGCCCGGCAAGCAGCCGGTGTTGCGCGACAAGGTCAAGCGCTGGCTGGTGCAGTCCGACCGCGTGCTGGCCTTCGTGCAGGCCCGGGCCGATGAAGGCGGCGTGGGCGCGGTGATCGTGCTGCTGCAGTCGACCCAAAAGGGCCAGGCGGCCAACAGCCTGCCCTGAGCCCTCGCCCTGGCGGTCGGGGCTCAGCCGCCGACGTTGCGCATCCAATCCGCCGTTTGGAAAAAAGCCTGGTGCAAGCGCGCTGCGAGCGGGCCTTCCACCTTCACGTCGTTCATGGCCTGGGCCATGCAATGCAGCCACTGGTCGCGCTCCACGATGCCGATGCGAAACGGCATGTGGCGGGCGCGCAGCCTGGGGTGCCCGAAGCGCTCGATGTAGTGGTTGGGGCCACCCAGCCAGCCAGAGAGGAACCAGTAGAGCTTGTCGCGGGCGTCGTCGAGCTTGCTGCCGTGGGTGGCGCGCAACTCGGCGTAGGCCGGCTCCAGGTCCATCAGGTCATAGAAGCGATCGACCAGGGTGCGCACACGGGCATCACCGCCCAGCAGCTCGTAGGCCGTGGGCTGGGACAGGTCGTCCTGATCGTCGTGATCGCCGTGTTGAGAAGGGGATTCAGATGCAGACATGGCCCGAACTGTAGGCCATGCCGCCTGCCTTGGGGCGATCAGCCCTGGGCGCGGGCCAGCAAGCGCGTGGCCACTTGCACCACGCCTTGCGCGGCGGCGCTGCCCGGGTGCAGCTCCATCAGCAGCTGGCGCTTTTGCACGGCCTCGCGCACTGAGCTGTCGAGCGGGATGTCGCCCAGGTGGGTGAGCTTCGGGGGCACACCTGATGGACCTTGGACGAAGCGCTCGACCACCTGCTGCAGCTGGTGGCAGATGGTGCGGCCATCACCCGATCGGCCCACCTGGTTGACCACCACGTGCAAGGCTTCGCGACCCTGCTGCGCCGACAGCACCTTGATGGTGGCGTAGGCGTCGGTCATCGACGTGGGCTCAGGCGTGGCCACCACGATCACCTCGTGGGCCAGGGACACGGCGTAGAGCACCACATCCGAGATGCCCGCGCCGGTGTCGATCAGGATGACGTCAAAGCGGGGCTTGACGGCCTCAAAGATGCTGACCAGTTGGTCACGCACCTCCGGCGTCAGGCGCGAGTACTCGACCAGGCCGGAGCCGGCCAGCAGCACCGAGAAACCACCCGGCGCGGGCAGGATGGCCTCGTCCAGCTCGGCCTTGCCCGTGAAGACATCGTGCAAGGTGATCTTGGGGTAGAGGTTGAGCACCACGTCCAGGTTGGCCAGCCCCAGGTCGGCATCGAGCACCAGCACCTTCAGGCCTTGGCGGCTCAATGCAGCGGCCAGGTTGGCGCTGAAGAAGGTCTTGCCCACGCCCCCCTTGCCGCTGGTGATGGCGACGGTGCGAGCCAGGCGAACTGGCGCGGTGGGGTTGGCGGTGGCAGGTGCAGACATGGTGACCATCATTCGGTGATTGTCGGCAGCCCATCGCCGAGACCTGAGTCGAAATCGGCGGAGGGTGTGCCAAGTGCCCCAAAGAGCAAACCTTTTTCTTCGGCGCTGACCACGGTCAGAGGCGGCATTTCCAGGCAGGTGAGGTTGCGGCCTTCGGCCTTGGCGCGGTAGAGCTGCTGGTCGGCCCGCTCGCACCACAGCGTGGACGATGAGCGCACCCACTGCTGCGCGAACGCACCACCGATGCTGACGGTCACGGACAGGTTCTGCCCCCCGATCACCGCCACCGGCTGCATCGCCACCTTCAGGCGGATCCGCTCAGACACCGTCTGGCCAAAGGCCGGCGGACAATTGGGCAAGATGATGGCGAACTCTTCGCCCCCCAAGCGGGCGACCAAGTCCATGGGGCGCACACAGTCCTGCAGGCACTTGGCCACGGACTTGATGACCTCGTCACCCGCGGCATGGCCCCAGGTGTCGTTGACCTTCTTGAAGTGATCGATGTCGGCCACCAGCAGCAGTGCGGGCTCACCCACACGGGCCACCCGGTCGACTTCGCGGGCGATGGCGGCTTCGAACTGCCGGCGGTTGGCCAGGCCCGTGAGCGCATCGCGGCTGGAGACATCGCACAGGCCATCGATGACGGCTTGCAGCCACGCCGCGCTGCCCGTGGCCACCTCTTGGGGCGGCACCCAACCGGCCTGTCCGAGCAGGCTCAAGGCCAGGTCCAGACGCAGGTCTTGGGGGGGCACAAGCTCGGCGGCGATGGCGGGCTCCTTGCGGGCAGGACGCTTTTGACGTGAGATGAAAACCAGTCTAGCAGCCGCCACCCATTTCATGGCTCAAAAAAAGGCGCACGAACATGCCTTTTTCACCGTTCTCGCCACAGTGCAACAGCCAACGGGACCCGGCTTCGGGAGGCCCGCTCAAGCCGGCGTCGGGTTTGGTCGATATCCCTGTGTATCCCCGTGGCCAGCCCCGACAAACCCATGAACACCTTTGCCTCACCGTCCAGCGCGCCCAGCGCCCTGAGCGACCGCGAGTTCGAGTTCCTGCCCCGGGACTTCGCCAAGGTGCGCACGTTGATTTACGCCCGCGCTGGCATCAACCTGCACGAAGGCAAGCAGGCCATGGTGTACAGCCGGCTGTCACGGCGTTTGCGCGAGACCGGCCACACCTCCTTCGAGGACTACCTGCGTGACCTGGAGGCGGGCAACCAGGGCCAGGAGTGGCAGGAGTTCGTCAATTGCCTGACGACCAACCTGACGAGCTTTTTCCGCGAAGAGCACCACTTCCATGCCCTGCACGATTGGCTCAAGGAGCGGGCAATCAGAGCA
>Ga0228699_1001621_pt1 | contig 10890 bp, 10 predicted proteins | sample McNCre217_Aug_MG_FD_178016 | JGI IMG/M metagenome (GOLD analysis project Ga0228699, IMG submission 178016) | Freshwater microbial communities from McNutts Creek, Athens, Georgia, United States - 2-17_Aug_MG | ecosystem: Environmental > Aquatic > Freshwater > Creek | place: USA: Georgia...
TCAACCGCTTCACCCACCTGGGCACCCCGGTGACGCGGCCTGTGGCGTAACTCCGCCTGGGGTCAGGGGAAACTCGGCCTCGGCGGGGTTGTGCAACAAAGCCGCGATCATGGTCTCGTCACGCTCGATGCGGTGGACCTGCATCTCCTGGCCGCAGATCAGCACTGCGACATCGGCGGCCTGGTGACCGGTGACGGCGAGCTGGTGCATGACCTGCAACTGGACATATTCCGGCACGCCGTCGCGCCACAGGCGTGCGCCGTTCAGCCCGGCGGTCTTGCACTCCAGGATCTGCACCTCAGGGCTGCCGATCACCTCGCGGTCGAGGTTGACGATCATCCAGGGCTCCTGCGGGTGCTGCAGCACGGCGTTGACACGCCGGACCTGGCGGCCGGTCTGGTGGCTGTACTGGTGGGCCACCAGGCTTTCCAGCGCCGTGCCCCAGTACATCGGGCTGCTCATGTCGTGCGGATCGGGCTGGGGCAGGTGTTCGTCGCGACCGGTCTTTTCCAGCCAGAGTTCCAACTGGGACTTGTAGGGGTTGAGACCGACGGCTGCCGCCGCATCCGAGCCGCCGATGCCGCCACGGCGGACCTGCAGCCAGGCGTCGCGGCTCAGGTCGGTGGTGCGGACCAGCGGCACGGCCGATCCGGTGCGGCGCTTGCGGGGGGTGACCAGGGTAAGGGTGTCGGGCGTGGCGGTGCTCGGCACGGATGCCACGGTTGACTCAGGCATGAGGATGGCGTTCATGGACAGGGTTCCTTCAGGGGCAACAAAAAGCCCCGGTCCGCAAGTGGCCGGGGCTGTGTGTCGTGGGTGGTGGATGGGGAGGGGACGTTCGGCTGGTGGCGCTGGGTCATGCGACCGTCACGCCGCAAGCTGCAAGGCTTGGTCGAGGGCACGCTGCTTGAGGCTGGCGCCCTGGCCGAACCAGGCGCTGTCGAGGCGGTATTCCTGGCTGCGGGCACGCCGTTCGTGGTCGACGAACTCGGTGACGGCGTTCAGCAGGCCCCAGGCGGTGCCCTTGGCCGCGGTCAGTTCAGCCCCCCTGCCCTGGCCGTCGTAGAGGGCCTGGACCTTCTTGAGGGCGCGCTCGTTGGTCAGGGCGACGCTGTCCTTGGCTCCTGGGGTGTCATTGGCGTTCTGGCACAGCACCTTGAGGAAGAAGTTCATCGCCTCGTGGCTCTTGACCTTGCGCTCGGCGAGCGTGCGCATGCGGTACATGAAACCATCCCACTGGGTGACCGCGATGCCGAGTTGGCGTTTGACGGCCTGCGGGTCGAAGCTGGTGTTGTGCGGCACCTTGATCGCGCTGCTGGCCCCGTTGACCGCGATGGTCAGCGTGTTGTTGCAGACGACCCGCACGGTGGTCGGCGTGGCGGTGGTGGCCAGCGTGCCGTCGCAGGAGGTCGCCAGCAGCAGGTAGCACTTGACCGTGTCGGTGCCCTTGAGGATGGTTTCCTGGCCGGTGCGGGCCAGCGCCCAGAACTTCTTGCCGGCCTTCAGGACACCGGCGGTTTCCAGCTCGAAGCCGGACACCTCGGTGAGGTCGCGGTAGAACTCCAGCACCTCGCGCGGCTGCACGACGTGGTAGCGGTTGCCGACGACCGACAGTGCGGCCTTGGTGTCGCTGCGAAAGAGCACCTTCTGGTCTTCGAAGGAGCAGATCTCGCTGAGGGAGCCCGACTGGCGCACGACGTACTGCACCGGGGCTTCCTCGATGGTCCAGTTCATGCCAGCGCGTTCGGCCCAGACCTCGATGGGCTGTTTGGCGGGGAGTTGGTTGCCCAGGCCGTGCCAGGGGGTTTCGCCGACGTAGGCCATTTGTTCAAGCAGGTGTGCCATGGGGAAATCTCCGAAGGGAATGGGGTGAAAGCAGAAAGCCGTCCGACCGGGGCGCAGGGCTCCGGGGGACGGCTGGGATGAGGCGGGGGAAGGGTGTGGGCGAGAAGGGTGCGGCAGGACGTGGTGTCAGCCGCGGGGCACGCTGAAGGTGTGCTCGCAGTCGAGGCATTCGCAGTTGCCGATGATGTGGTCATCGACGGCTTCACCGGCCGAGGCGCCCAGGCCGCAGCCAAGGGCGCCGCCGACCAGGCCGCCGAGGATGGCGCCGATCGGGCCGCCGGCAGCGCCGATTTCGGCGCCGCGGAATGCGCCGGTCAGCCCACCGGTCACGCCGGCGACGAGGCCGACGGTGCCACCGACACGGCGGCCGGTGGTCTGGTTGACGATGCGTGGGGAGTTGCAGTGCGGGCAGCGGAGGGTCATGTGGATGCTCCTGGAAAGGTTGGAGGGAAGAGGCAGAGACGAAGTGGGCTCAGACACGAGGGGGCTGGGTCCGGACGTGGCAGTGGCCAGCCGCCATGGCGCAGAGCAGGCCAAGGCTGAAGGCCACGGCGAAGGCCATCAGGTGTTCGAGCGGGGTGGGGCAGGTGTGCATGCAGGCTCCTTGGCTGGGGGTGACAACTAGCCCAGACGGCAGAACGCCGACCGGGTCACGAGGACCGGGCCGGCGTTGTGGAGGGGTCGGGCGGAAGGGGCCGAAGACGGTTCAGAGCGAACCGGTGGCGAGGGGGCAGGCGCTCAGGGTGAGGCCAACGCGCTTCTGGTGCGAAGCCCGGAAGTCAGGTCACAGCAGTGATATGTGACTGTAGAAATCTGGAATCGAGGCCAAGAATCAGCCCCGGATCAAGTCTGACGTGAAACCGCAAATTTGAGCAAATCGGAATCTGTAACGTCTCCAGGCCACAGCACTCCCGATAACCAGCGATTGAAGGTGCTCCCTGCAATGCGACTGTCAATGCCGTCGCGGCGCCAAGCTTTCACTATCGGAGAAGCTACCTCCGGCAAGCGCTCCACCTCGAATCTGGCCAGGCAAGCATCGCGCTCGAACTGGTCCATCGCCAAGAAGCATGCACGTGCCTCCGTGGCCTTGTGGTAGACCCATTCTTCTCGCAAACGCTGCAGCTTCTCTTGGAGGCTGGGAGTCGGTGGTGCCGGTGGCTCAACAGGCTTTGCTTCGCCCTCTGCAACACCAGCGTACTGCTTCTTCAGTGCATCGCGCAGATACGCTTTGGGAGATTTCAGCGGTGGCAGGTTGTCGCTCTTTCCTCGTTGTTCCACGTGGTCAACTGCAGCACGCAGCACCATCTCATCCGAAGCGGCATACAGATCTTCAGCGTCACTCCGCTTGATGCCGACACTGACGATCCGCTCCACCAGTTCAAGATCAAAAACAGCAGCAGACCGCGAAGCGGATCCGTCCTGAACCAACTTCGGCTTGGTGATGACACGGAACTGCAACTCTTCGACCTTGCGCCCCCGTTTGTGCTCGACGACCTCCATACGAAAATCTTCGCTGAGCGTGTCTAGCTCTGCCAAGGCTTTCTTGATCGTGTCCCGGTGGAAGATGCGGTAGTCCACCTTGGTGATGTCGCTTCGCCCTGTCAGTACCGATGCCCACCAAAGAACATCCTCACGCATGGTCAGTTGTCCTGGTGATGTCAGATATCTGGCCCCCAGTTCGTACAGTACGGACGCCGCATAGCTGCGCATCTGTGAACTGATTTCCAGCAAGATTCTGGTGTAGTGAGCGGGACGAACCAAGTGTTCGCGCACGGCATCCGGATAGCTCCACGTGATGGTGCATGCCCTGCCCCGTCCAGGCTCGTCAATCATGACCGTCCCCAGTAGCTGGGTGGATGTCCACCTCTTGCCACTGCCACTGCTCGTATGCCACTCGATGGTGGTGGCCTGCATGTCTCGAATGTGAGACTTCAACAGCTCAGTGTTGTTAGATGTGAATCGAGCATCGCTGATGAGTTCCGCCAACGGCAGCGAGTACGTTGGCTGGTCAACACCTTGTCGCTGTGCGTGATACAGAAAGACGTTGTAGATCCGGCGTGACAACAACGTCAGCTTGCCTCTCTTCGGTCGTATGGCAATGGCCTCATTGGCCTTGGACACGGTCTGCTCTGCGCTAGGCAAGTGCGCCTTTAACGCCTTCCGCGGTGGTAGCGCGGTTGGTGTTGAGGATGAACTGTCAGGGTCGTGACGCATTGGCTGTTGTGGTCTGCGAGAGCGTTTCCCGCTTCCTGAATGAATTGTGAGTGTATCAATTCACAGAAGAAGCTTGCGCATGCAGTCATGCGGCGCCTTGAATGATTGAAAAACAATACTTGAATACTTGAAGAGTTGGTACTGGAAAAATTCCTTACCTGACAATGACTTAGCTGCTGTTCTCCGAGTGGATATGGGATTCTTCCGGAGAGCTTTTGGGGATCTTCAGAGTGGATATGGGGATCTGCTTTGCAAAAACAGAGAACTTTTGGGGAAGTTTTGGAGTGGGTATGGGGATCACAGGGCCAAAGGACGATTCCATGGGGGGTGTAGAGGGGTGTTCCCCAAAAATTCTCACGGTCAGCAGACGCTGAATCAAGGCAGATCCCCAAAGCTTCTCACTCTCAACTGATCAATGAAGATCTGAATTTCTTCTGTTAGATGATTTTTGATAGACTAGCCGAAAACCATCTAGGTAAACGCTTGTGACCACTCCTTCAGATCCTAGGCCTCCTGCTGTCGAGGTTGGCAACCTGGTTGCCAACAATGCGTACTCCCAAGCTCTGGCGCCACGCGGCGCGATCAACATGCAGCGCATTCAGGCGCTGGCGACTCGTGCAGCAAGCATGGTTGAGCAAATCAGAGGGAGGTTGCTGGCACCTGAGTCGCGCAAGATTTCCCCTACCTACTCGACTGCGCAGATCGCCGCGCTATGCGGTGTAGACAAGGCACACGTGAACTACCGTGTCACCAAAGGCGATTTGCCTTCGGGCAAGTTAACGCCCTCAGGTGGGAAGCGCGAGTACACGCTGGCAGAGGCGCGCGTCTGGGCGCAGGTTTACCGCCAGGACAAGATGCGGCCTAAGGGGCAGCGGGCCATCTGCATGGCGATTGCGAACTTCAAGGGAGGGGTGTCCAAGACCACCAGCGCGATGGTGCTGGCCCAAGGCTTGAGTTTGCGTGGTCACCGGGTGCTAGCCATTGACATTGATCCTCAGGGATCGCTGACTACGCTGCACGGCGTCTTACCCGAAACCGAGGTCACGGAGGACATGACGATCGCGTCGCTGTGCCATGGGACCAGCACGGACATCACACCAGCCATTCGTTCTACCTACTGGGACGGTATCGATCTGGTGGCTGCGGCACCCTTCCTTTTCTCAGCAGAGTTTGCTTTGCCAGCGCGGCAGATGAGTGACTCCAGCGTGCGCTTCTGGGATGTGCTGAACCACGGACTGGAGCCGGTGCGTGATCTATACGACGTGATCATCATCGATACGCCACCCTCCCTGTCCTACGTCACGATCAACGGGCTTTGGGCTGCTGATGGGGTGGTTGTACCCGTGCCCCCCTCGGGGCTTGATTTCGCAAGCTCGGCACAGTTCTGGTCCCTGCTGGCGGACTTGGGCGCCAATTTGGATCAACAGGATCCGGAGGGTGCGCAAAAGACCTTCGATTTCCTGCACATCCTGCTCAGTCGGGTTGACCACACCGATGCTGCATCACCAGCAGTTCGTCAGTGGATTCAGGCCACCTATGGCGAGTTCGTGTTACCGGTCGAAATACCCAAGACATCGGTCACTAGCAATAAGGCTGCTGAGTTTGCAACGGTCTATGACATCCAGAAGTACGACGGGTCAGCCAAGACCTACAAGCGCGCAGCGGATGCCTACGATCGGTTTGTCGATCTTGTCGAGGAGTCCGTAGTTGAGGCTTGGCGTGCTCGGACTACCGCAGCTTGATGCCCTTGATTAGAGTGGCAACCAGGTTGCCAGCCAGAGGGAAGATCGTGTGGCAACCAGGTTGCCAGAGTCGCAGGAAAGATTGAAATGAGCACCAAGTCGAAGCTACTGGCCATGACGGAAAACCTTCAGCTTCCGGATGAGGCTGGTTCCACACCACTGATCAGAACGGTTCCCGTCGCCGCGGGCGCACCGGCTCATGGTTCCGCAGAGTCGCCGCAATTCCCGCCAGTCGTGGTCAATGGATCAAGAATGGCTCCGCGCACCGGGCCCGGGCAGATGCTGCAGTTTCGGGGGCAGATGCTTGCGACGGAAAACGAACTGGGCAAGTTGAAGGAGCAGGTGAAGTCGTTCGAAGGTGCGGCACCCACAAGGAAGATTGATCCACAGATCATCGAGCCCAGTCGATGGGCGAATCGGCATCCCGATGCTTTCAGCAACGTCGCTTTCCTACGACTGAAGCAGGACATCGAGCAAGCCGGAGGCAATGTCCAGCCGATCCTGGTGCGTCCGAGAACTGATCAGCCAGAGCGGTATGAAATCGTCTTTGGTCATCGGCGTCACCGTGCCTGCTCAGAGTTAGGACTGCCTGTCTTGGCCATGATCGACACGACATCGATTTCGGATCAGGAACTGTTCTCGGTGATGGATAGAGAAAATCGAGAGCGCGCAGATCTGTCCCCCTTTGAACAAGGATCGATGTACCGTCGGGCTCTCGATCAGGGGTTGTACTCGTCGAACCGACGCCTTGCAGAGGCTTTGGGGGTGTCTCACACCTGGGTTGCCAACGTCCTGACGGTAGCTGATCTGCCGCCAGCGGTTTTGGAGTGCTTCAGTTCTCCACTTGTGGTTCAGCATCGTCACGCCAAGGTTCTGCAATCTGGACTTGAGCAGGATCGCAAGGGTGTTCTGCGACGAGCCGAGAAGCTCCGCCAACAAGCGCGCAAGCTATCTCCATCTGCTGTTATAGATACCCTGCTTGGTATTCCAGGCGGTGAAAGTTCTTCTTCTCCGCAGTCCATCACCATCGATGGACAGGTCGTCGGGAAGTGGAGCAAAGACAAGTCCGGGCGCCTGAGCATCCTGCTCGAACCAGGGGTTGCTCGCGATGAGCTGTCCGCAGACACCATCGCGCAGGCAATCGCCAAGGCATTGCAATCCTGATCGCATGCAGTGGCAACCAGGTTGCCACTTGCACTTGAGATGCTTGGACTCTCGCCTAAAGCTCCAGTCGCTTGTCTGCACAAAAGCCAGAGCAACGCAGTCTCAGTGTCAGCCGTTCGCCGCTGACCACCTCTCAGAGAAAGAACCCGTCCAGTGGATCAAGCAACGCATAACAAGATCGTCTCCTTCATCTGGGGCATCGCGGACGATGTTCTGCGCGACCTCTTCAAGCGCGGCAAATACCCAGACGTGATCCTGCCGATGTGCGTGCTGCGCCGCATGGACGCGGTGCTCGAACCGACCAAGCAGGCGGTGCTCGACATCAAGCAGATGCTCGACGACGCGCACATCACCGAGCAACGCGCCGCGCTGGCGGACGCCGCCGGCCAAGCCTTCTACAACACCTCGCGCTTCACGCTGCGGGATCTGAAGTCGCGCGGCAACCAGCAGCAACTGCTGGCCGATTTCGAGGACTACCTCAACGGCTTCTCGCCGAACGTTCAGGACATCCTGGACAACTTCAAGTTCCGCAACCAACTGCCCACGCTGTCCAAGGCCGACGCCCTTGGCACGCTGATCAACAAGTTCCTCGACCCGGACATCGACCTCTCGCCGGCCAGCATCGACAACCATGCGATGGGCACGGTGTTCGAGGAGCTGGTGCGCAGGTTCAATGAAGAGAACAACGAAGAGGCCGGCGAACACTGGACACCGCGCGACGCCGTGCGGCTGATGGCCAACCTGGTGTTCCTGCCGATCGAGGACCAGCTCAAGTCCGGCACCTACCTGCTGTTCGACGACGCCTGCGGCACCGGCGGCATGCTCACGGTGGCCGAGGAAACGCTCGCTGCGATCGGCCAGCGGCGTGGCCTGCAGGTCGAAAGCCGCCTCTACGGCCAGGAGATCAACCCCGAGACCTACGCGATCTGCAAGGCGGACATGCTGATCAAGGGGGAGGGGGAGAACGCCGACCACATCGTCGGCGGTGCGGAGTGGTCCACGCTGGCGCACGATGCCTTTCCCGGCCAGGAATTCGACTTCATGGTTGCCAACCCGCCCTACGGCAAGAGCTGGAAAAAAGACCTGGAGGCGATGGGCGGCAAGGACGGCATGCGCGATCCGCGCTTCAAGGTCATGCACGACGGCGAAGAGCTGTCGCTGGTCACGCGCTCCAGCGACGGCCAGATGCTGTTCCTGGTCAACATGGCCTCGAAGATGAACCACAGCTCGGCGCTGGGCAGCCGCATCGCCGAGGTGCATAACGGCTCCTCGCTGTTCACCGGCGATGCGGGCCAGGGTGAGAGCAACATCCGCCGCTGGCTGATCGAGAATGACTGGCTCGAAGCCATCGTCGCGCTACCGCTCAACCTGTTCTACAACACCGGCATCGCCACCTACGTCTGGGTGCTGAGCAACCGCAAGCCGGCGCACCGCAAGGGCCAGGTGCAGCTCATCGATGCGAGCCAGTGGTTCAAGCCGTTGCGCAAGAACCTGGGCAAGAAGAACTGCGAGCTGGCGCCCGATGACATCGAGCGCATCAGCCGTACCTTCCTGGACTTCAAGGAAACGCCGGAATCGAAGATCTTCCCCAACGCCGCCTTCGGCTACTGGAAGGTGACGGTCGAGCGGCCGTTGCGGCTGCACAGCCAGCTCTCGCTCAAGGCCATCGAGACGTTGCGCTTCGCTTCGGGCGACGAAGAGCTGCGCGCAGAGCTGGTCGATGCGTACGGGGACGATCTGTTCAACCACTTCGACCAGATCGCCGAGGCGCTGGAAAAGCGCCTGGCGGACTGGGGAAGTGATGAGGAAGACAGCGACGATGAGGAGGGCAGCAGTGCCAAGAAGGGCCTGCCCGAGAAGAAACGCAAGAAGCTGCTCGACCCCAAGACCTGGGTGCGTGACGGCCGTCTTGTCGCCGTGGCCACCGCACTGCGGGCTGCCCTGGGCGACGGGCTGTTCACGGACCACAACGTGTTCCGCGACCGGGTTGACCAGGCGCTGAAGCAGTTGGGGATCAAGCTGCCGGCCGCGGAGCTGAAGCTGATCCTGCGCGGCGTGAGCTGGCGCGTCGAGACGGCTCCACCGGTCATTGCCAAGGTCTACAAGGCGGGCAAGGTGATGGACGACCCGATGCTGGGTCTGTTCCTCGTGTCGATCGACGGCAAGCCGTGTGTCGTCGAATACGAACCCGATCCTGACCTCCGCGACACCGAGCAGGTGCCGCTGTTGGAGGAGGGCGGCATCGAAGCTTTCATCCGCCGCGAGGTGCTGCCGTACACACCCGACGCCTGGTTGAACAACGACGCCACCAAGATCGGCTACGAGGTGAGCTTCACGCGCCACTTCTACAAGCCGCAGCCGCTGCGCACGCTGGCGGAGATCCGTGCTGACATCCTGGCCATCGAGCGGGAGGCCGGGGACTTGCTGGATGACTTGCTCGAAGGGACGCCCGCATGAGCACCCGGAAGGCCGCTTCCAAGGGCCTGGCCGGCGTCGTGCATGACGGCGCTGGGGAGGCCGTCGAGACTTCGTTTGCCGAGGTGGTCGGTCTGATCGAGCAGGCCCGGCAGCGGGCCTACCAGGCGGTCAACACCGAACTCGTTGCGCTCTACTGGGAGATCGGCCAGTACATCAGTGGCAAGCTGTCGGCGGCCCTTTGGGGCGACGGTGTGGTGGACCACCTGGCGCAGCACCTGGCCCGCACGATGCCGGGCTTGCGCGGGTTTTCAGCGCAGAACCTGTGGCGCATGCGGCAGTTCTTCGAGACCTACCGTGACGAGCCACAGCTCGCCCCGCTGGTGCGGGCTTTGTCTTGGACCCACAACCTTGTCATCATGGGCCAGTCCAAGCGGGCGGAGGAACGCGAGTTCTACCTGCGCATGGCCGTGCAGGAGAAGTGGCCGAGCCGGGAGCTGGAACGGCAGTTCCGCCTAGCGGCCTTCGAGCGCGCGGTGCTGGATCCGCCAAAACTCTCGGCAGTGCTGAGAGAAACGCATGGTGCCGCTGTGACGGGGGTGTTCAAGGACGGCTACGCGGTCGAGTTCCTGAACCTGCCGACCGACCACAGCGAGGCCGATCTGCACCGCGGCTTGCTGAGCCAGTTACGCGCCTTCCTGATCGAGCTGGGCCGGGACTTCTGTTTCGTCGGCTCTGAGTTCCCGCTGCAGGTGGGGGGACGCGACTTTGCGCTCGACCTGCTGTTCTTCCACCGGGGGCTGAACTGCCTGGTCGCGATCGAGCTGAAGGTGGACCGCTTCGAGCCTGAGCACCTGGGCAAGCTGAACTTCTACCTCGAAGCACTGGACCGCGACGTGCGCAAGCCGCACGAAAATCCGGCCATCGGCGTGCTGCTGTGTGCGTCGAAGGAAAGCGACGTGGTGGAATACGCCATGAGCCGGACGTTGTCGCCGGCGCTGGTGGCGCAGTACCAGACGCAGTTGCCGGACAAGCAGATGCTAGCGGCCAAGCTGCATGAGTTCTACGCCTTGAACGCGCAGGATGCCGCGCCGGCCACGACGCCACGCGCCGTACAGAAGAAAAAGGGGGTCAAGAAATGATTGCTGGGCTCAAGCCGTATGCCGACTACAAGGGCTCTGGGCTGACGTGGCTCGGACAGATACCGACGCATTGGGATGTCCTGCGCATCAAAACAGTCTTGCGAGAAGTCGATCGAAGAAGCTCGGAAGGGCTGGAACCGTTGTTGTCGCTTCGCATGTATGCTGGCCTTGTCGACCACCATGCCTTGGGGGGGAAGCCAATTCCGCCTCCGGCGCTGATTGGTTATAAGCGTGTGCTTCCCGGGGCTTTGTTGCACAACCCGCCCTGACAGCCGATGGCCGAGCGGTGAAGTAGGCTGACGGGATGAGCAAGCCGGCCAAGAAGAAGTACAAGACGAAGAACTGGGCGCCCTACACGAAGGCGCTGA
>Ga0228699_1001622_pt1 | contig 10886 bp, 10 predicted proteins | sample McNCre217_Aug_MG_FD_178016 | JGI IMG/M metagenome (GOLD analysis project Ga0228699, IMG submission 178016) | Freshwater microbial communities from McNutts Creek, Athens, Georgia, United States - 2-17_Aug_MG | ecosystem: Environmental > Aquatic > Freshwater > Creek | place: USA: Georgia...
AACCCACAACCCCCGCTTTACAAGAGCGGTGCGCTACCAATTGCGCCAAGTCGGCAGGCGATGCATTGGTCGAAGCCTGCGCATCACTCAGACGAGTCTAACCAGCAGCTGGAGTTGCTGTGGCGCTCGTGCTGGAGGATCCAGCAGCCTTGAGTACGAAGGCGCTGAAGACCTTGGGGTCCGTGATGGAGCCGGTGTACATCTGGCCGTTGACCAGAACGGTGGGCGTTCCTGCACCCGACTGACCGGCAGCCTTAGCAGCAGCAGTCATGGGGCCGCTGAGCGCAGCATCCGTCGCCGCCTTCACCCAAGGAACGAACTTCTTGTCCATGATGCAGCTATCGACATCGGCCTGGTTCTGAGGTGCAACGGTGTTGACGAGGTCCCGGATCTGAGCATCCGTGGGACCGGCTGTACCTTCTGCAGGCTGGTTAGCGTAGAAGAGCTGGTTCACGGCCCAGAACGAATTGGGCGAGAAGTTTGCGACACAGGCAGCAGCGCTGGCGGCGCGACGCGAGTACTCGGTACCGGCCGACTTCTGCCACAGCATGCCGATGGGCTGCACGTTGAGGGTGGCTGCTCCCGACTTCACGAGGGTTTCGAGGGTTGCCGCATTGGCGTCATCGAAAGCCTTGCACGCAGGGCAGAGGTAGTCCTCGTAGAGAACGATGTTGACGGCGCCCTTGACGGGAGCGTCCGTGGTGGGAAGTCCGGCAGAGCCGTCATCACCGGCGGGGCTGGTGAGAGGCGTCATGTTTGCGCCGGCCAAGATGGCACCGTTGGTGGCCATGTTCGCTGGGCGAACGAAACCCTTGGCACTGTTTGCAGCCTGAGTGATGGGGATTGCAATGATGGCGGCAACAACGAGAACGCCGGCCACAATGAGAACCTGCGTGACCCAGCGCTTGCGCTTGTCTTTCTTCGCAGTGCTTTCGCGCAGCTCTTTGGCCTTAGCGCGGGCAGCTTCACGCTGCTGATTACGGGTAGGTCGGTTACCGTGAGCTCCAGTAGTCATTCGTCCACCTTAGACAGGAAAGCTGGCAATTAGCCAACTGTATTTCTGAGAAAAAGGGCTAAACCCTAAGACTGGGATGCCCGCAGGCGAGCAACTTCATAGAGTGCGACGCTGGCGGCGATACCTGCATTGAGTGATTCGGTTGCCGCCGAGATAGGAATCGAGACGACGGCATCGCAGTTGTCGGTGACCAGTTTGGACAGGCCCTTGCCCTCGCTACCGACAACAATCAGCAGCGGACGGTCGGCCAGTTGCAGGCCAGGAAGCATGGTGTCTCCCCCGCCATCCAAACCGATCACGAAGACACCCTGCTCCTTAAACGACTTGATCGTCGCGGTGAGGTTCGAGGCCATCGCTACCTTGCAGCGGGCGGCGGCACCGGCCGAGGTCTTCCACGCCGAGGCGGTCACACCCACCGAACGGCGCTGAGGCAAGATGATGCCGTCGCCACCAAAGGCTGCAGTCGAACGGATAATCGCACCCAGGTTGCGGGGGTCGGTGATGCCGTCAAGGGCGACAAACAGGGGAACGCGACCAGCGTCGTAGACCTCTTCGAGCAGGTCGTTGGGGTGTGCGTAGTTGTAGGGAGGAACCTTCAGCGCCAGGCCCTGGTGCACGGAGTCGAAGCTCGTCATGCGGTCGAGCTCGGGGCGCATGACCTCGAGGATGGGGATGCCGCGCTGGGTTGCCATCGAGAGGATCTCTTTGACGCGGTCATCCATTTCGATGCGCGTAGCGATGTACAGCGCGGTGGCAGGAATGCGTGCGCGCAGTGCCTCGAGCACCGAGTTACGACCGGTGACAACCTCAGAGTCGTCGGATGCCTTGGTCTTGCGAGGTGCGGGCTTGCGTGCGGGGCCGTCGGTGGTGTTGCGGTTGAGCTTGCCCATGGCCGCCAGCTTCTCGCGGCGGGCCTTGGCCTTACCGGCGGGGTGCCAGGCGCGGTCTTCGGCAGCTGGGGTTGGTCCGCGACCTTCGAGGGCCTTACGGCCGAGACCGCCGGTGCCCTTGGTGGCACCCTTACCGGTTTTGCGCACTGCTCCGGCGCGAGGTTTGCTAGCCATTTAAACTCCAATGTGCACCTGAGGGGGTGTCTTCTAGTGTGATTCCTGCCGCAGCGAGCTGATCGCGAATGCGATCGGACTGGGCAAAATCTTTGGTGGCGCGGGCCTCGGCGCGAGCTGCGATGAGGTGTTGCACGAGGGCGTCGAGTGCAGCATCCGCCTTCGATGACGAACCGGATGCCCACAGTGGGTTGAGCGGGTTGACGCCCAGTACCTCGAGCATGGCCACGACCTCGGCCGCCAGCTGCACAGCGTGCGTGGTGTCGCCGGCGTCGAGGGCTGAGTTACCCGCACGGACGGCGTCGAACACTGCGGCGAGCGCCTGCGGAATGTTCAGGTCGTCGTTCATGGCGGAGCGGAACGCCGCGGGAACGTCTGTGGTGCGCTGTGCTCCTGGCGTGAGATCTGGCTGGGAAATGGGCCCGCTCTCGCGCACAGCACGATCGAGGAAACCTTCGATGCGCTCGAATGCGCTCGATGCCTCGGCGATCGCGCCCTCATGCAGCTCGAGGGTGGAGCGGTACTGGGCCGAGCCCAGCAGATAGCGCAGCACCACAGGCTTGGCTTTATCGAGCAAATCGGCGGCGAATACGGAGTTGCCCAGCGACTTGCTCATCTTCTGGCCGCCGACCGAGACGAGACCGTTGTGCAGCCAGTAGTTCGCAAACGCGTCGCCGGCCGCGGTGGACTGGGCGAGTTCATTCTCGTGGTGCGGGAAGCGCAGGTCGAGGCCTCCGCCGTGAATGTCGAAGCTGGTGCCGAGGTACTTGGTGCTCATGGCTGAGCACTCGATGTGCCAACCAGGGCGTCCGCGCCCCCACGGTGACGCCCATGCTGCCGTATCGGGGTCGCTGGCCTTCTGGCCCTTCCACAGGGCGAAGTCTTGCGGGTTCTTCTTGGTGCGGGCAGCGTGCTCGCCTGGTTCTGCATCCGCAGCATCAGACATGTCCGCGATCTTCTGGTTCGTCAGCTGACCGTAGTCGTGCCACGAGTGCGTGTCGAAGTACACGTCACCCGACCCGTCGTCGGTCGCATAGGCGTGGCCACGTTCAATCAGGCGCTCGATCAGCGCGATCATTTCGGGGATGCTCGCCGTGGCACGTGGCTCATAGGTCGGTCGCTGGATGCCCAACAGGTCGTAGCTCGCCGTGAACTCGGTCTCCATACGGTACGCGAGCGCCCACCACGCCTCGTCGGCGGTGGCGTTTTCGAGCACTTTGTCGTCGATATCCGTGACGTTGCGCACGAGCGTGACGGCAAAGCCTTCGTGCTCAAACCAGCGGCGAAGCTGGTCATACACCAGCGCGCTACGCAGGTGTCCCACGTGTGGGCTGGACTGCACGGTCGGGCCACAGACATACATTCCCACGGCGTTCGGGGTGCGCGGAACGAAGTCGCGCAGAGCCTGCTGCTGGGAGTCGAAAAGGCGGATGGTCACCGCTCAAGCCTACCGGCGGGGCTTTGTTTGATAGCCGCGGGCGCGCAGCAGAGCAGTTGCTTGCGCAGTGATTCCGACTGCCTGACTCAGTGCAGTGTTTCGAGTAATGAAATCAATTCGTCAAGGACTGCCTCGGCACCGTCACCCTCAACACTGAGAGTAATTTCCGCACCGGCGCTCACTCCGAGCGAGAGAACTTCGAGGATGCTAGCTGCGTTAGCGGACTTTTCGCCATACGTCACAGTAACGGCGGCGCCGCTTTGTGCGGCAGCAACCGTGAATATCGAGGCAGGGCGGGCATGAAGCCCCTCGGGGGCGTTGACGATGAGAGTTCGAGTCACCATTGAATAAACACTTTCTCGGTTAGTTAGTTACAAAAGTCGGGATGGGTCAGCAAAAATGGCACGAATCTCTTGCACGAAGCGAGCGGCATCTGCACCGTCCGCAACGCGGTGATCTACGGTGAGACCAATTGTGCATTGAAGTCGGGTTGCAATTTCCCCAGCCCCAGGAGCAAACACGTGATGTTGGATGGCACCAGCGGACATCGCAGAGGCCTGCGGAGGAGTCAGTAGTGCATTGAAACGATCAACGCCGAACCCGCCTAGGTTAGAAAATACGCTTGTACCACCCGTAATCATTTCTAGGCTCGCGTTGCCTTCGCGGGCGACAGAAACCATCGTGTTGATGTGCGAAACCAGGTCACCTAACGGGCCCTGATGCGGGTTTACCAAGACAGGCGCTACGAGCCCGGTTGGCGAATCAACGGCGATTGCGATTCCAATGTGGGGAGTTGGAACCGCGGCATCACCAGACCAGGTTGCGTTCAATGCGGGAACCGCTGCCAGAGCGAGAGCTTGCGCTCGAACGAGGACCGCCGTCCAGCTTGCGCCACCAAGCTCTGTCTTGCGAACAGCATCTACCTGTCGCAAATCGAGATCAGCGTAAACCGTGAATTGAGGAACTTGGGCCGACTGGGTCATTACCTTTGCTAAGACCTGGCGTCCACGTAAACGACGTTGCTCATTCGGGTCCGTAGCAGCTGGTGCAGCTGGTGCAGCTGGTGCAGCAGGTGCAGCAGGTGCAGCAGGTGCAGCAGGTGCAGCAGGTGCAGCATGACCCTCCACGACCGGCGCCAACCTTGTCGTCGTCGCCGGCGCCGGCGTGGAAGGAGTTGCAGGGGCAGGAGGCCGAACCTGAGCAGCTCCATGGGCTTCAACGTCGTCCACGCGCACCGAATTCCACGGACCAGTGCCCCTGATCTCCGAGATAGCAATTCCAGCTTCATCTGCCAGCGCACGCGCTAGCGGAACAGATGGAGTTTGCGTACTAGTGGCGGTCGACTGCGTCGAAGCTTGCGTTTCACTGACAGTTTCCTCGGCCGAAATGGCCTGCTCTGCCGGTGGTGGTTCAACGTCAAACAGGCCTCCGAGGAGGTCGTCCGACTCTGACATGATGTACCCGATGGGTTCGCCCACGGCAACAACATCATCCTCGTTAGCAACGATTCGAGCTAACACCCCAGTAAAGGGGCTCTCTACTTCCATGTCTACTTTGTCGGTGGCAACCTCACAAATTGGGTCACCTTGACGCACGGAGTCGCCTGGCTGAAGCAGCCAGCGAACCATGGTGCCCTCTTCCATGGTCATTGACATTTTGGGCATTGTGAGAGCTAGTTCAGGCATGTCACCACTCCGTTACCAAGCGAGTTGCGGCAGCAACGATGTCGTCAACTTGAGGCACAGCTGCGCGTTCGAGCTGGGGTGCATAAGGAATTGGAATGTCCATTCCGGCTAAACGCTGAATTGGCGCGCGTAGGTGAACGAAGGCTTCAGATTCCGCAATGAGGGCCGACACTTCACTCATAAATCCGAGCGTGCGAACAGCTTCTTGAACGAGGAGAACTCGACCTGTCGCAATGACCTCGCGGAAAATTGTTTCTGTGTCGAGGGGCTTCAACGTTCGAGGATCAACAACGGTGGCAGAAATGCCATTTTGTTCGAGAATTTCCGCGGCCTCGAGGGCGCGAGAAACTTCGATTCCGGTGGCAACAATAGTGAGGTCAGTTCCGCGTCGTCGAACTTCAGCGACACCAATCGGCGTGCGACCTGCTCCTGGGCGAACGAGACCAGTGGTCTTGTACAGCAGCTTGTGCTCAATAATGATGACGGGGTTGGGGTCATCAATAGCAGCAAGCAAGAGGCCCTTGGCGTCATCAGCAGTTGCCGGCATCAGCACTTTGAGACCAGGAATGTGAGCGAACCACGCTTCGAGGCTCTGCGAATGCTGTGCTGCGGCTCCGGTTCCTGAACCACCTGGGGCACGAATGACCAGTGGAACGTTGACCGCTCCACCGAGCATGAAGTGAATCTTCGCCGCCTGGTTAGCAATCTGGTCCATCGCCTGAGCAGAGAAGTCGGAGAATTGAATCTCCACAATAGGAAGCATTCCCGTCATCGCGGCACCGACGCCGGCACCGACAGTACCGAGTTCGCTAATGGTGGTGTCTCGGATGCGATCGGTCCCCAACCGGTTGACTAGCTCGCCGGTGACGCCAAAGGCTCCACCATAAACACCAACATCTTCACCCATCATGAACACACGAGGATCGGCATCCATTGCCACGGCCAGGGCATCTCGGATTGCTTCCGAATACGTCATTTCCACTAGTTCACCGGACTGAACATTTTGTGAATCCGTCATCGTGCGTACACACCTTCCAACATGTCATCGGCGCGTGCATCAGGAGCGGCGGCTGCACGCTGTACTGCCTCACGAAGCTCATTTCGAATCTCATCCTGCACCGCTGCAGCGTCTGCCTCGGTGAGAGTTCCAGCGGCTATAGCCGCTGCCTTGAATAGCTCGATGGGGTCGCGCTGACGCCACTCTTCGATTTCTTCGCGGGTACGGTACAAGTTTTTGTCAGATTTAGAGTGACCGCGGTAGCGGTATGTCTTTGCCTCGATAAAGGTCGGTCCGCCGCCGCTGCGAGCGCGCTCAATAGCTTCGTTCGCTGCGTCATATACGGCCTGGACATCGTTACCGTCAACCGTCACGCCCGGCAAACCGTAGCCACGTGCACGGTCTGATAGCTGCTCGAGGCGGAAAGCCTTCTCTGCAGACATCGACATTCCATACATGTTGTTTTCGCAGACAAACACAACAGGTAGTTGCCACATAACGGCAAGAATCACACCCTCGTGCCAGGCGCCTTCTCCCATTGCTCCATCACCGTGGAAGCACACAGCAACCTGATCGGTTCCTCGCATCTGGGCGGAGAGAGCTGCACCTGCGGCGATTGGGACACCACCAGCGACGATTCCGTTGGCGCCGAGGTTGCCCGTTTCGGTATCTGCGATGTGCATCGACCCGCCACGACCTCGACAGTAGCCAGTTTCCTTAGCGAGAAGCTCAGCCATCATGCGTTCAAGGTCTGCACCCTTAGCAATGCAGTGTCCATGTCCACGGTGGGTCGACGTGATGTAGTCATCAGGACGCAACGCCAGCGAAACTCCGACGGGCACAGCCTCTTCCCCAATAGAAAGGTGCATCGTGCCATGCATCATGCCGCGACCGTAGAGGTCTTCTACGGCCTCTTCGAATCGACGGATGCGAATCATCTCGGCGAGGACATCTCGCGAGAGCTTTGTGTCTTGAGTAATGATCGTCACGTGTGAGTCCTTACTTGGCGGCCGAAGCTAGTTGGCTGATGGAATCAAGGTTGAGAATTCCCTGACTGATCAAGAGATCCTGTAGCTTGCGCAAGAGCACGACAGTGCGGGTCTCGTCAAGTTCTACATCGTCATACGTCACCGCAGCTCCCTGAGCAACAGGTCGAATCAGAGTGGCCGATGAAGCAAGACCGATGGGCAATTCACGCTGGTCGCGAGCTTGATTAGCAGAAACTGCATCCCCGTAGACGTGTTCGCCGCCGATTCCATCAATTCGCTCACCGGGTTGAAGATCACGTTTCGCCATGGCAACTACTTCTGCGTTCCAGGCAACAGGAGCCAGTGACGGCTGCTTGTCAATCATGACTTCGCCGATGGACAAGATCGCCTCGACGCTTGCTAAGTGGTAGGGGCGGTAGAACGAGAAATATGGTCCAGGGCCCATCTTGAGGTAACTCAGCTCATGATGAACTGTCGGATCTGTTGCCTTAGCCACGACGAATACACCGGGGGCGACAGGGCCAGTTGCATAATCAACAACACCGGTACTCTCAAGGATTCCGCCATCCTCAATGGGCTTGAAGATATCGTGGAGGGTTGGAACCGTTGCATCAGGCCCGTGCATTGAGCGAGTACTCAGTTGGAGGTTCGCGGCGTTAGCCAAAGCGACCATCTCCACCATGGTCTTTGTACCGTCAACGAAACTACACAGCATTCGAGGGTTCATACCCTTGGAGGTTGCCTCATCGACAAGCGAATCGGGTGTCGCGTCTTGACGCAAGGGGTTGTTCTTTCCCTTGCCCGCCATCACGAGGTCAAGACCGAGATCTTCAACAAACTCGACAAGTTTGAGACACTCAACTGGCTCATCACCACGGCACACGGTGTAAATAACGTTGCTACGCTCTGCAAGGCGAGAGAGCAAAAGTCCGACAGTGACATCTGCTTCCACAGTCATCAGTGCAACGTGCTTGCCCCCCAGAATGGAGGACAACGCCACACGTGCTGCAACCTCAGGAACACCCGAACATTCAATAACAATGTCTACGGGAAGCTGGGGGAGCAACAGAGCATCGTTAACGGCGACACTGCCGTTGGAAAGAATGACATCTGAAAGAACCGTCAGATTTGAATCCGAGACAGGATCAGCGATTCCTGCCGCCTTTAGAGCAGTCACAGCACGTTCCAGAGCTACATCAGCAACAGCGCTAATGTGAACCCCCGACTGTCGTGCGATTTGGGCAATAAAACCGCTACCCATCTGTCCAGCACCTACGAGACCTACGCGAACCGGACGACCCAGCTCACTCTCTCGCGCTATTAGTCGCTTCGTGTATCCCACGATAGCTCCAATCTCACATATGTGATTAAGTATTTGCACCTTTGCGTACATAGCATGACATAAAACCTTCGGCAGCACAATGGCATTTGAGGCCCATCTGTAAATCACCCCAGTAGGCTTGACTACGCCTTGTGCGCCGCCCGTTGGATACAAGGGTCATCGTTTGGAGAATTGTGAGCCATAACAGCAAGAGGGACCCTCGGATCGCTGTCGTGTTACTCGCGGCGGGCAACGGCGTTCGGCTGGGACTTGGCGAGCCCAAGGCGTTTATTGAGATCTCGGGAAGAACAATCCTGTCCCACGCTCTTGAGCCAATCTTAAACATGCGTGAGCCTGTACAAATAATTGTGACCGTGCCACCCTCATACATACCCCTAGCCAAGGAAATAGCTCGTTCCACACCAGGCGGAAGCCGATCTGAGATTATTGCCATTCTGGGAGGCCCCTCCCGGCAGGCATCGGTCCATGCGGCGCTGGCACAGCTCTCGCCAAGTGTTGAAATCGTACTTATCCACGACGCTGCACGCCCCCTCACCCCCACCCGTGTTTTTGAGGCCGTCGCCGCAGAAGTGAGGAACACGGGCTTCGGTGTTATTCCTGGACTTCCCGTCACAGACACGATTAAAAAAACTGATGAAAACGGGCTCATCTTGGAAACCGTGGAACGGTCTTCCTTGACCTCTGTTCAAACCCCTCAGGGTTTCCCCCGCGAGCACATTGAACACGCACACTCCTTAACGGCTCATGACTTTACAGATGATGCCGCGCTCGTACAGGAAGCTGGTTACAAGGTCGCTGTCCTCGCCGGCGACGAGCATGCGTTTAAAATCACGACCGGAGGAGAACTGCGACGAGCAGAACAGCTCGTTACCAATTCGCAGACACTCGGCCTACGAGTCGGCACGGGAATGGACGTTCACCAGATTGACCCCCATCACCCCTTGTGGCTCGCGGGTTTATTCTGGCCGGATCAAGCAGGATTGGCAGGACACTCAGATGGAGATGTCGTGTGCCACGCAATTTGCGATGCCATGCTCGCTGCGGCAGGGCTCGGCGACCTGGGCGCCATGTTCGGCGTTGATGATCCCCGCTTGGAGAATGCGCCCGGAGAGCTTTTCCTTCGCGAAACGCTTCTCCTCATTCACGGTGAAGGGTTTGAACTTGGCAATGTCACCGTGCAACTCATTGGAAATCATCCCAAACTAGGTACGCGCCGAAAAGAAGCGGAACTCCTCCTCAGTGGCATCTTGGGCTCAACCGTGAGCATCACAGCAACAACCTCTGACTCGCTCGGTTTCACCGGGCGTGGCGAGGGTGTTGCAGCGATAGCGACAGCCCTGCTTCATACCAAGACTCCGTCAGATATCAGGCACTCTTCCTAACATTTGTGCCATGTTGCACCTTGCATGCAAACTTCTTGCTGCATCATTTTTCAAAAAGATGCGCCATGGAGTTGTGATTTTGTCAATGCTTCGACATGATTACCGTACGTGTGTGATTTTCATTAGTCACATAAGTGCAAATTGGTGGTCGAAGACCGATGCATTGTCGGTCCGAAACCACCCTTAGGCGCCACAACGAAGTTGCGGCTTAAGGAGAAAACCAAAGTGTCATATGTCGCTTTACTAACAAACCTGGCAACGGAGAATACAGCTCCGCCAGTTCCTTCGGGAGACAACCCCATCATTCAGGGGCTCACGTGGGCATCGGCAAGCTTTATTCAACTGTTTGCTGAATCTGGGAAGTCGTTTGCAGGCCTCGTCACTGGCATTTTGCCGATGCTGATTGTCCTGCTTACGTTCATGTATGCGCTTACAACCTGGATTGGTGAGCACCGAGTTATTCGTGCTGTTCAGTGGTCCGGTAAGTACGCCATCACCCGCTACACCCTGATGCCGGTCATTGCTGTCATCATGCTGACCAACCCCATGTGCTACTCGTTCGGCGTTTATCTGCCCGAGCGCCAGAAGCCTGCCTTCTACGATGCTGCAGTGTCATTTGTGCACCCCGTCACTGCGTTCTTCCCCTCGGCTAACGCTGGAGAGATCTTCGTCTGGGCTGGTATCTCGGCTGGTGTGCTTAAGATCGCACCGGAGAAGTACCCCACGCTAGCGCTGCTGTACTTCAGCGTTGGTATCGTCGTGATTTTCCTTCGCGGAATCATCACTGAGTGGATCACTAACCTGCTCATTCGCCGCCAAGGACTTACCTCGGTATTCAACGACTACGACGCTGAGTTTGCTGCAGTTGCTGCAGCTGCCAAGGCCAAGAAGTCATCGCCTGTAGCAGCTGGAGGAGCACGATAATGGCAAAGAAAACCACAACATTTGGGGCTGCCTTCGTTAACCATGGAAAT
>Ga0228699_1001623_pt1 | contig 10883 bp, 10 predicted proteins | sample McNCre217_Aug_MG_FD_178016 | JGI IMG/M metagenome (GOLD analysis project Ga0228699, IMG submission 178016) | Freshwater microbial communities from McNutts Creek, Athens, Georgia, United States - 2-17_Aug_MG | ecosystem: Environmental > Aquatic > Freshwater > Creek | place: USA: Georgia...
AACCCTTTTGTTCAACCCCTTCGGGAGCCCTGTTCAGTCACCAAAAACTGGCTCCAATATGCCGCACATCCCTGGCTCCATTACGCCGATCCGTGACATGGGCCAATGCGTTGGCCAATGCCGCGCTGATGCGTTCGACATGCCGGTGCACAAAGCCCTGACTGCCCGGATCGTAGGGCGCACGCTCTGTGGCGCAATTGCACATGAAACACCCCAGCTCGGAGCCGGGCTGCCCGGCAGCCTCGGTCAAGCCCTGCAGCATGTCCTCGATGTCCGACAGCCCCGCCTGCGCCGACTCCAGCGCCTGGAAATGCGCGTTCACCACCTCTTTGTCGTAGGCGGCCAGCGCGGCCTCGTAGAGGTTTTGCTTGTTGCCGAATTCGGCGTACACGCTGAAACGGTTCACCCCCATGGCATCCACCAGCGCTTGCGTGGACGTGCCGTGATAGCCCTCGCGCCAAAAAACCTCCATGGCTTTTTGGGCAATCGTTTCACGTTCGTAATTCTTGTGGCGTCCCATTTTGTATTTATGAAATCTTTGTGATTATAATTTCTAACCGATCAGTTAGAAAAAGGAGATTTTCCATGAGCAAGATGAAGCGTTACGGCCAATGGGCCTTGGTCACCGGTGGCACGTCAGGCATTGGCGCGGCCATCGTGCAACAACTGGCCCAAGACGGCCTGAATGTGGTGATGGTAGCCCGCAATGAAAGCGCCCTGGCCAGCCAAGCCCAAACCCTGCAACAAAGCACCGGCGTGCAAGTGCGCACGGTGTCGGCCGACTTGATGAGTCCCCAAGGGCTGGACCAGGTGATTGCCGCAACGCAAGACTTGGCCATCGATGTGTTGGTGCCCTGCGCCGCCATCGAAACACTGGGCCTTTTTGTGGACTCATCACCAGAACGCCACCAACAGATGGTGCAAATGAACGTCATCGCCCCCATGCAACTGGCGCGGCACTTTGGCCAGGGCATGGCCCAACGCCAGCGCGGTGCGATCTTGTTTGTCTCCAGCCTGTCGGGCTGGATGCCGCAACCCTTCATGGCGCAATATGGGGCCACCAAGTCTTACATCATGGGTTTGGCCGCAGGCTTGCATTTCGAGATGAAGGACCAAGGCGTGGATGTCTCGGTGCTCTCACCCGGCCCCACCGACACCCCGATGGCCAAAGCCACCGGCATCGACTTTGCATCGATGGGCATGAGCATCATGAGCCCGCACGATGTGGCCCGTTGCGGCCTGAACGCCTTGGGTCGCCGACTCGATGCCGTCCCCGGCGTGCGCAACCGGATGATGGCCTTCATGATGAGCCGACTCATGTCCAGGGCACTGGCCGGCCGCATGTTCAAGATGATGATGGGCCGCGCCATCAAGGCCTGAGTGCAAGCCAAGAAAAAGCCCCTGCATGCGCTGGCATGCAGGGGCTTTTTCTTGGGGCTCAAGCGGCCCTCAAGCGTTCACATCAGACCTTCACTTCAGTGGCGGTGATGGTGTACTTGAATGCATCGGGGGCGTAAGAGTCCAGACGGCCCGCAGCGGTTTCGGCCACGGGGTACATCAGGAAGTTGACTGCACCCGCCTGCGCACCGGGCAAGCGCACATCGTGTGCAGTGTTCCAGGCCATCCAGTTGCCTTCCCAGCCGCCCAGCAAGTGTTTGTAGACCGGTGCCACCACCGAGTGATCGGTGGTCTTGATCCATTCGCTGGTTTCCAGGCGCATGACTTTGGCCACATCGGCCGGGTCTGCAGCCACCCAGCCGTGGGCTTGCAAATACACCTCGGCGCGGCAATGTTGCGCGCCCTTGAGGCTGGCCGAATTGCCCGACAGCTCTTTGTAGCCAAAGGCCGAAGGGGCCAGGCGGATGCCATACACATCGCGGGCGGGCAGGCCCACTGCACGGCACAGGCCCACAAACAAGGCGTTCAGGTCGGCACATTTGCCGCCCAAGTTGCCGGTCTCCAGCATGGTTTTGATGTCGCCTTCGCCGCAACCGCGCACCTTGGGGTCGCGGAACGCATTGCGCACCACCCAGTCATAAATCGCACGGGCTTTTTGTTCATCGGTCTTGGCCCCCTGGATCGCTTCCAGAGCAGTGGTGCGCACGATGCCATCAATGGGCAACATTTGCGTGGCACGGGTGTAGTGGCGCAGGGTGTCCGAAGACTCGGGGGCCGCATTGCGTGCCTGCAATTCAGCGGCACGGTTCTGGGTCTGCACACGGCTGGTGATCTCGATCACGGGGCGCACACCGGCGGCGAATTCGGCCGACACAAAACGTGCGCCTTCCACCAGGTCGCTGCCCATGCGGGCGTTGCCATTGCTGCTGATGCGGGTGTCCAAAGAGCGTTGCCAAGCGCTGTCCACGCTGGGCACGGGCAACCACACGCGGGTAGCTCCTTGAGGTTCTGCAATCTCCACGCGGGTGGTCACGTCAAAGGTGCGCCAGGCACCGACGGCGGGAGCAAAGCGGCGCTCTGCCGCGGGGGTTTGGGCATGCAGCCAGGTGGGTGCAGCGATGAGCGAGCCCATGGCGGCACCGCCTTTGAGCAAGGAACGACGAGCGGTAGTCATGAATGGAAACTCCGAAATAGACAGGAGACCTGTCGGCACATGCAAGGCAGCGTCTGTCCGCGCCAATGTCCCGAAGGCAGGTCGCCTTGCACACAGTGCGCAAGGTCGGGGTCGATTATCGCCGCAAGGCGCTCAGCCAGTCTCGGGCCTGTGGACCGTTCCAGTCCAGATCCCCCACCACACGCCAACGGGCTCGGCCATCAGGGGCGATCAACACGGTGCTGGGGTAAATGCGAACGCCCCATTGCCGAGCCAGTTCACCCCGCTCGTCCAGCACCACGGGCAAGCCCAGCTGAGCATGGTTCAAAAAAGCGCTCACGCGGGCCAGAGGCTCTTTGACGTTGATGCCGATCACCACCACGCCATCGCCCGCCTCGTGCAGGGCCTGCAAGGAAGGCAACTCTTCCTTGCACGGCGCGCACCAGATCGCCCAAAAGTTGAGCACCACCGCCTTGCCTTGCAGCTGGCTCGACGTCCAGCGTCGGCCCTGAATGTCCAACACATCCAGCGCAGGCGTGGCCAGCTTGGCGGGCCAAGCCTGCTTGTCGAACTGCGCCCACGCGCCAAGCGGCAACATGCCCCCCGCAGCCAAGACCCAACACGGGGCCAGCAGACACAAAAGCCGAGAACGACAAGTCATCATGCGGGTTTACAGGGGTGAAATCGGAGGATCGCCAAGGTAGAAAAATGCCCCCATGCCGCAGGGCATGGGGGCTGCATCACACGGGGGTGAAAGTTTAAACCCGCTCGCTCACCCAAGCCTGCACGCTGGCCAGCGCAGCGGGCAAGGCCGATGGGTTACTGCCACCGGCCATGGCCATGTCGGGCTTGCCGCCGCCTTTGCCGCCCACTTGGCCTGCCACAAAACTGGCCAGTTCACCCGCTTTGACTTTGCCCACGGTGTCAGCAGTCACGCCAGCGGCGATCTGCACCTTCTCGCCGTCCACAGCGGTCAGCACGATCACAGCGGTCTTGATCTTGTCCTTGAGCTTGTCCATGGTGTCGCGCAGGGTCTTGGCATCGGCCCCTTCGAGCGTGGCCACCAGCAGCTTGATGCCTTTGATGTCCACCGCCTGCTTGGCCAACTCGTCGCCCTGTGCCGAAGCCAGCTTGCCTTTGGCAGCAGCCAGTTCTTTCTCCAGCGCTTTGACTTGGTCCAGCACTTGCGCAATGCGGGCATTAAGCTCGGCGGGCTGAGCCTTGAGCGTGCCTGCGGCTTGCGAGACGGTGTCTTCGAGGGACTGCAGATAGGCCAATGCGTTTTCACCGGTCACGGCTTCGATGCGGCGCACGCCTGCGGCCACGCCGCCTTCGCTCACGATCTTGAACAGGCCAATGTCGCCCGTCGCTTTGACGTGGGTGCCGCCGCACAGCTCACGGCTTGTGCCAATGTCGAGCACGCGCACGGTCTCGCCGTACTTCTCGCCAAACAGCATCATGGCGCCAGTCTTCTGCGCGCTTTCGATGTCCATCACACGCGCTTGCGCCGCGGCGTTGGCCAAAATTTCGGCGTTGACCTGGGCTTCGATCTGGCGGATTTCAGCGTCGGTCACAGGCGCGTTGTGCGCAAAGTCAAAGCGGGTGCGTTCGGCGTTGACCAAGCTGCCCTTTTGCTGCACGTGGCTGCCCAGCACTTCGCGCAGGGCCTTGTGCATCAGGTGGGTCGCGCTGTGGTTGCGCACGGTGGCAGCGCGCACGGCCAAGTCCACATGGGCTTGCACCGCATCGCCCACCTTCAGGCTGCCGGATTTCACTTCGCCGTGGTGGCCAAACACATCGGCCTTGATCTTGAGGGTGTCGGCCACGTTGAACTGGCCGCCCGCGTTGTGGATCATGCCTTGGTCGCCCACCTGGCCACCGGACTCGGCGTAAAACGGGGTCGTATCCAACACCACCACGCCTGCCTGACCGGCCTGGAGTTCGTTCACGGCGTTGCCGTCCAGGTACAAAGCCAGCACTTTGGCGTTGGCCGTCAGGTCGTCATAGCCCACAAAGTCGTTGCCCTCACCGGTGTACTCCAGCGCCTTGTCCATCTTGAACTTGCCAGCCGCGCGGGCTTGGGCTTTTTGCTTTTCCATGGCAGCGGCAAAACCGGCCTCGTCCACAGACAAGCCACGTTCACGGCACACATCGGCCGACAGGTCGAGCGGGAAGCCATAAGTGTCGTGCAGCTTGAAGGCCACTTCGCCAGGCAGCACTTTCACGCCGCCTTCGAGGGCCGCATCCAGGATTTGCATGCCGCTTTGCAGCGTCTCAAAAAAGCGCTCTTCTTCCACCCGCAGTACGTCCGCAATGCGATCGGCCTGGTCGGCCATGTTGGGGTAAGCCGCGCCCATGAGCTTGACCAGATCGGGCACCAGCTTGTGGAAGAACGGGGTCTTTTGGCCCAGCAGGTAACCGTGGCGAATCGCGCGGCGGATGATGCGGCGCTGCACATAGCCGCGGCCTTCGTTGCTCGGCACCACACCGTCGCTCACCAAGAAAGAAGTGGCGCGAATGTGGTCGGCGATCACGCGCAGTGACTTGTTGTTCAGGTCGGTGCAGCCGGTTTCGCGGGCAGCGGCCTTGATCAGCGCGTCAAAAATGTCGATCTCGTAGTTGCTGTGCACGTGCTGCAAGATGGCGGCCAAGCGCTCCAGGCCCATGCCGGTGTCCACGCACGGTGCAGGCAGCGGCGTGACGGCACCGGTCTCGTCCATGTTGAACTGCATGAACACGTTATTCCAAATCTCGATGAAGCGATCACCGTCTTCATCGGGGCTGCCGGGTGGGCCACCGGGGATGTGGGCACCGTGGTCGTAAAAGATTTCAGAGCAAGGACCGCATGGGCCGGTGTCGGCCATCATCCAGAAGTTGTCGGACTTGTAGCGACCGCCCTTGTTGTCGCCAATGCGGATGATGCGGTTTTCCTGAACGATGCGCTCAGGGGTCCAGCCCGACTTGACAAAAATGTCCTGCCAAATGGCATAGGCCTCGTCGTCTTCCTGGTACACCGTGGCGTACAGTTTTTCGGCGGGCAGTTTGTAGACCTCGGTCAGCAGCTCCCAAGCCCATTGCAGCGATTCACGTTTGAAGTAGTCGCCAAACGACCAGTTGCCCAGCATCTCAAAAAAGGTGTGGTGGCGGGCGGTGTAACCCACGTTTTCCAAGTCGTTGTGCTTGCCGCCCGCACGCAGGCAGGCCTGCACAGAGGCTGCGCGCACATAGCTGCGTTTGTCCGATCCCAAAAACACGTCCTTGAACTGGACCATGCCCGAGTTGGTGAACATCAAGGTCGGGTCGTTGCCGGGCACCAGGGGACTGGATGCCACCACGGTGTGGCCTTTGGACGCAAAAAAGTCCAGAAAGGTCTTACGGATGTCGGCTACGGAAAAAGTGGCTTGGCTCATGGTTTTGACTGCTTTCAAGTGCAACCTCAGATTATAAGTTTCGCCCCTGCCCTCAGTTGTCTGCGTGACAGCCTTTGTCCCTGTTGAGCGATATCCTCGCACCCATGGCACAATTTATTTAACAGCTTAAATAATTAACGGAGACCTCCATGGACATGAAGACCAGCCCTTTGGCCCTGCTCAATGACCCCTCTTTGCTCAAAACCGATGCGCTGATCAACGGTCAGTGGGTGTCAGGCACCCAGCGCTTTGCCGTGACCGACCCGGCCACCGGCGGCCACCTGGCCGATGTGGCCAATCTGGGGGCTGCTGAAGCCGAAGCCGCCATTGCCGCGGCCAACGCCGCCTGGCCTGCCTGGCGCGCCAAAACCGCCAAAGAGCGCAGCATCATCATGCGCAAGTGGTTTGACCTGCTTGTGGCCAACACCGAAGACCTGGCCCGCTTGATGACCGCCGAAAACGGCAAGCCCATCGCCGAGTCGCGCGGCGAAGTGGCTTATGGCGCCAGCTTTGTGGAGTGGTTTGCCGAAGAAGCCAAGCGCATCAATGGCGAGACCCTGCCCCAGTTCGACAACAACCGCCGCCTGTTGGTGCTGCGCCAGGCCATTGGCGTGTGCGCGGCCATCACGCCCTGGAATTTCCCGCTGGCCATGATCACCCGCAAGGTGGCACCGGCCTTGGCTGCCGGCTGCCCGGTGATCATCAAACCGGCCGAGCAAACGCCGCTCACAGCCCTAGCTGCTGCAGAGTTGGCCATTCGCGCCGGTATACCGGCAGGGGTGCTCAACATCATCACCGCCGACGGCCCACAAAGCATCGCCATTGGCAAAGCCCTGTGCGCCAGCGATGTGGTGCGTCACATCAGCTTCACCGGTTCCACCGAAGTGGGCCGTATTCTGATGGCCCAGTCGGCCCCCACCGTGAAAAAAATGTCGCTCGAGTTGGGCGGCAACGCGCCCTTCATCGTGTTCGAAGACGCCGACATCGACAGTGCCGTGGAAGGTGCCTTCGCCAGCAAATACCGCAACGCAGGCCAGACGTGCGTGTGCTCCAACCGCATCTATGTGCAGGAATCGGTCTACGACGAGTTCGCCACCAAGTTCGCCGCCAAGGTCAAAACCGCCAAAGTGGGCAATGGCTTTGAAGATGGCGTGAACCAGGGCCCTCTGATCGAGCCCTCGGCCCTCGACAAGGTGGAACGCCATGTGAAAGACGCCATTGCCAAGGGCGGCCGCGTGCTGACCGGCGGCAAGCGTTTGGACGGGCAGTTCTTTGAGCCCACGGTGATCGCCGATGCCACGGCCGACATGGTCTGTGCCCGCGAAGAAACCTTTGGTCCGTTTGCGCCGATCTTCAAATTCAAGACCGAGCAAGAAGCCATTGATGCCGCCAACAACACCGAGTTTGGCTTGGCCAGCTATTTCTACAGCCGCGACGTGGGCCGCATCTTCCGCGTGAGCGAAGCACTCGAATACGGCATGGTCGGCATCAACGTGGGCATTTTGGCCACCGAGCACGTGCCCTTTGGAGGCGTCAAACAATCGGGCCTGGGCCGCGAAGGCTCCAGCCACGGCATCGACGACTATGTGGAAATCAAGTACCTCTGCGTGGGCGACATCCTGAAATGACAAAAGCCGCCAAGCGGCGGCTTTTGAAGCAGTTACGCAAGGCACCTTCGGGTGCCTTGCTTATTTCTTGGCCAATCCCAAGCGCTCGATGGTGGCACGTTCGGCTTCAAACGTGCGCTGCCCGTACCGGGTGTATTCCTCGGTGCCCATGTAAATCACGGGTTGGAAGAAACGGTCCAGCGTCTCCAGCACCTTGGGGTCTTCCAGCGTTTTCTTGAAGGCATCGTGCAGCACGCGCACCACGGCAGGGTCCATGCCCTTGGGGCCGCCAATGCCAAAGGGCGACTCGGTGATCGTGTCCCAACCGCTTTCCTTGACGGTGGGCACATCAGGAAAGGCCTTGGTGCGGTTGCGCCCCAATGTGGCCAAGAGGCGCAGCTTGCCTTCTTTGACAAAGGGCGCAAATTCAGTCGTACCGCTCATCACGCGGATGTGGCCACCCAAAATGGCTTGCATCAATTCTGCAGAGCCTTTGTAGGGAATGTGGTTCAGCTCAATGCCCGCTTTTTGCGAAAACTCTTCGATGGCCAGATGGGGTGTCGTGCCCGTCCCTGTGCTGCCGTACTCCACCTTGCCTGGATTGGCCTTGGCATAGGCCACCATTTCCTTGAGGGTCTTGAACGGCGCATCCATGGTGGCCACCAAACCAAAGGTGTAGCCCGTCAGGCAAGCGATGTGCGTCAAGTCTTTGACCGGGTCAAACGCCATCTTTTGCATGTGCGGCAAACGGTACACGCCCAGGGGCAATTGCGTGAGCATGTAGCCATCGGGTTTGGCGTTGACCATGGCCGTGGCCCCCAGTGTGCCGCCAGCACCTGGACGGTTGTCCACGATGACCGACACGCCCAAAGCACGCGACGCACTTTCGGCAAAGGCCCGCATGACTGCATCGCTGCTGCCGCCGGGAGGCCAAGGGGCAATCAGCGTGATGGGGCGACTGGGAAATTTGTCTTGCGCCCACACTGGCGCACTGATGAGGGCCGGTGCCGCCATGCCCGCCAAAATGCCGGCCATGCCTTGCAGCGTTTTGCGGCGTGAGGCATCCGCCGATTCGATGGAGGTGTTGTCAATGCTCATGGTGAAAAACTTCCGTTGCACACAAAACCTCAAGGTATGTCATCCCGTGCAGCGCGTCCACCGGGTAAGCGCGAACCCGTCCACCGAAATCGTCACGCGTGAGACTGTCTTTGCGGCGCAACAGGCGACGCAAGCAACGTACAATGGCGGCATCGCGGGTGTCGTTCAATGGTAGGACTCTTGCTTCCCAAGCAAATAACGTGGGTTCGATTCCCATCACCCGCTCCAGCACAAACAGAAGGCCCCGCAAGGGGCCTTCGGCATTTCCACGTGACACACATGAACATCACCGTCAACGAAGAACTCAAGGCCTACATCGATCCATTGACACCCGATGAACACAGGGCTCTGGAGCGCAGCATTCTGGCCGAGGGCTGCCGCGATGCGCTGGTCCTGTGGGGCGACGTGTTGGTGGACGGTCACAACCGCTATGGCATTTGCCAAAAGCACGGCCTGCCCTTTCAGACTGTGCAAAACACGCACTTTCAATCGATGGACGATGTGCACCTGTGGATGATCGACCAACACCTGGGCCGCCGCAGCGTGTCGGACTTTCAACGTGGCGTGCTGGCACTGCGCAAACGTGAAATTCTGGCAGAACGAAAAGCCCTGGCCGCTGCAGCAGAAGACAGCGCGAGCGCATCCGATCAGACCACAGACGCCGCCCAGGATGCGGTGCAAGCACCGCCCCTCAAAAGCCGGGCCGACATTGCCAAAGCCGCACGCCTGAGCAACAGCCAGGTCATGCAAATTGAAAAAATACAGAAACAGGCCGCTCCCGAGCTGGTCGCCGCCGTCAAGGCCGGTGCCATTTCGATCAATGCTGCAGCGGCTGTGGCCACACTGCCTGCTGAAGAACAAAAAGCCGCTGCCCTGGGTGGCAAGGACGAACTCAAACAGGCTGCCAAGCGTGTGCGGGACACCCAACGCGCATTGGCGCCTGCGGCTGCTGAAGACTCCGAGCCTGCCATCGGCGAAAGCGGTGACGCCACCCCGGTTCAACGCCTGCAGCAACAAGTGGCCGCCTTGACCGCAGAAAACGAACAACTGCGCCAGCAAGTGGCGCAGTTGCAGTCGCTGCTGGGCGCTTGATGCCCACAGCCCCAAGACAAAGGCCCCTCATGAGGGGCCTTTGTCTTGGGCTTTTCAAGCCGGGCTCAATAGTCGCCAGCGACTTCCTTGAGGATCACTCCGCTGACATCGCCTTCAGGCCAGTAAATTTTCTGGCCCTGAAAAAACATGTGCATGGGCACAGGCTTTTCGATGCGCAAGCTCCAAGGTGCTTTGCCCCAAAAAGTGTGCGACTCCTGTGCCTTGAGGTTCACGGGCATGGATTTTCCGCTGCCGTCTCGCACGCACATGACCAAGTCGGCCTGCGCCACCACATGCACACTCGCACCCGACTTGGAAGGCTGGCTGGCTGACAACGTTGTTTGAACCGCGTTGTTGTCGCACAAGGCTTGCGCACCCACTGTCACAGTATCTTGAGCAACCACAGTGGGTTCAGATTCGACTGCTGCCAATGAAACAGGTACAGCCGACTCTTGTAATTTCAAGGACGCGGCCTGTGCAGTTGACATAAATGGTTTGTGAGCAATCGGCCAACTTGAAACGAATTGCCCGTAATAACCAACAGCTCCAACCAGCCACAACACACCAAGACCGACGATCAACCATTTCCGAAAAGAACGGCGATCTGATGCGCCCATTTCTCGTGCTTGAGCCTGTTTTTTCAATAAAACGGCCAAATCATCCAGTATCTTCAGATCCGGGGGAACTTCAGGAACCGAGCCGGATGGGAAGGACTGATCACCCCAAAGTGTCTGAGGATCAGCACCCAAAGCCTGAATGACTTTGATCGCTGCCTTGTCTTTGATAGCAGACGTGTAAAACAAAGATCGCTTACCTGGTGACAAATCACCGGATTCCAATTGCAACAACTGGCCTACCGATAAATTGACTTGTCGAGCCAAGCCCGAGAGGTCCATGCCTTGCGCTTCACGCAGGCTGCGCAATAAGTCTCCCCGAGTGCGATCTGACAATGGTGTATTCATACCGAGGAAAGATTTATTCAACAGAATTTTTAAAAACTTTTTGAATATAAACAATATACAAATAATTTTCAACAAGGTATTTATTAATACAAAAAATCAGTTAAACCATTAAAAAAGCCGCGATATACGCGGCTTTTGTTGAATCAATTAAAACGGCAATCAG
>Ga0228699_1001626_pt1 | contig 10875 bp, 10 predicted proteins | sample McNCre217_Aug_MG_FD_178016 | JGI IMG/M metagenome (GOLD analysis project Ga0228699, IMG submission 178016) | Freshwater microbial communities from McNutts Creek, Athens, Georgia, United States - 2-17_Aug_MG | ecosystem: Environmental > Aquatic > Freshwater > Creek | place: USA: Georgia...
TCGTTTTGCACCGGCGTGGCTGTCGTTTTTACCTTTTGTGTGGGGCGACTACTGGGTGATTGACCTGGATGAAGACTACCAATTGGTGGCGGTGAGCGAGCCCAAAAAAGAATACCTGTGGATTCTTTCCAGAACCGCCAAGGTGGACCCTATGCGCTACCAATCGCTGTTAACGAGGTTGCAACAAAAAGGGTTTGATCAGCATCGCTTGGAAATCACCCAGCAAGACGTCCATGCGCCGCGCGATGAAGGTGCGAAATGAAGTGACGAATGGCAGGCGACACCACCGAGCTGCTGCGAATGATGATGCCCACCGTGAGGGGTAGCCCAGGCTCTTGGACAGGTACGCGCGTAATGTGTTGGCCCAGTGGGTGTGAAATGATTTGTTCGGGCATCAAACCCAATAGATCTGCCGATCCCAGCAAAGCAAGTAGGGCCAGCGTGGAGTTCACCATCGCACCCGCGGGTGGCGCAGCCATGCCATGTGTTTCAAATAGACGCGAGACATACCCCGTTTGCTGCGAGTTACCGGTGTAAATCCAAGACTCATTCGCCAAGTCAGACAGCTTTTTGGTACGTGCATGGCGACTGCCTTGTCTGGCCACGACCACCATCTTCGTTTCCATCAATGATTCGGTAATGAACTCTCCTGGCGGTAAGCCCTCCGGAATGCCTCCCACCACCAAATCGACCTCACCTTTTCTGAGCTTTTGGAGTTGCTCGACGAACATTTCCTCACTCACACGCAAACGAATTTCAGGAAAAGCACGGCTGTAGGTGCGCAAGGTTTCGGGAATCAACAACATCATGGCCACCGGCACAGCAGCGACGTTAAGCTCGCCCCGCATTTTTCCGTCCATTTGCTGAATCAGCTCGGTCGCTGTAGACAACTCCCCCAAGACTTTTTGCGCGTGTTCAAACAACACTTGCCCCTGCGCGGTTGCCATCACACCTTTGGAATGTCGCTGCAACAGGGGGGCCGCCAGTTCGATCTCGAGTTCACGCACGAGCTTGGTCAATGCGGGCTGAGACGTGCCCATGCGACGCGCTGCGCTGCGCAAACTGCCCTCTTCGATCGCAGCGACGATGGCCTGTAATGCGGTGATTTTCATGGCGAATCAAAGGTTTTCCGATAACAAAATGATATCGCGAGTTGGATCTCAACATCTGTGCATGCGGCTGGATGTTTCACACAATCGCGGCTTTGTTAAGCCATCACCCCGTTCATCCACCACCAGGAGATCTCACATGATCAGTCGTATTTGTTCCGTTTTGGCCTTAGGCCTTGCGTTATCCGTCCAGGCTCAGACCTTCCCAACCAAACCGGTACGCATCATCACCCCATTCCCCGTAGGCAGCGGTCCTGAGGGCGTGGCCCGGTTGGTCGCGGACAAGCTCTCCAAAACATGGGGTCAACCAGTCACCGTGGAAAACCGTCCTGGCGGCAACGGCTTCATCGCCATTGATGCGTTCAAACGCGGCGCCACCGATGGCACCGATTTGATCCAACTCGACAACGTGCACCTCACGGCTTACCCGCACCTGTTTAAAAAATTGCCCTACGACGCCAAGACCGACTTTGATGTCTTGCTGCCCTTGTTCAAAACGTATTTCTTTTTCACGGCTTCAACCGAGAGCAAGTACAAAAATGTGGCCGACATCGTGGCCGACGCCAAAGCCAACCCTGGCAAGCTCAACTACGGCTCTTGGTCAGTCGGCAACCCCGTGCACTTAGGCTCAGCGCTGTTTGAAACCGTCACCGGCACCGAGATGCAACACGTGATCTACAAAGAGACATCGCAGCTCTACACAGGCGTTGCCACCGGGGAGTTGGCGTTTGCGTTGGGCACCAGCGCGACGGCAGGTCCGCTGTACCGCTCCGGCAAGATCAAGTTTCTCGCCATTGCTGCGCCCCGTCGTCTACCCGCCTACAAAGACGTGCCTACCGTGGCAGAAGCCGGTGGTCCGAAAGATTTTGAAGTAAGTGGTTGGACCGCCATTGCCGCCCCCAAAGGTTTGCCCAAGGCGGTAGCCGACAAGATCAATGCCGACATTGCCAAAGCCTTGGCTGAGCCCGATGTGCGTGAGAAGTTTGTGTCCTTCGGCTACGAGCCGTTCACGCCAACCCGGGAGCAGTTTGTGCAATACATCCAAGCCGAGTCCGCACGTCAATCAGCGGTGATTCAAAAGTCCAAAGCTGCGCTCGACTGATTTCATCTCAAGGACACACCACCATGGCACGCATCATCGGAGGCATCGGAGCCTCGCATTCCCCCACCATTGGTTACGCCAAGGACACGGGCAAGCATCACGACCCCGCTTGGAAACCGATCTTTGATGGCTTCGATGTCATCCGCAACTGGGTGCATGAGAAAAAAGTAAATGTGCTCTTTTTCATCTACAACGACCACATCACCTCGTTCTTCTTCGATCACTATTCCGCCTATGTCTTAGGCGTGGATGATCGCTATGAAGCCGCCGACGAAGGCGGTGGTCCGCGTGACGTGCCACCAGCAATGGGCCATCTGGGTTTGTCGCAACACATTGCCATGTCGCTGGTGGCGGATGAGTTCGACATGTCGTTCTTCCAGGGCAAGCCGGTAGACCACGGCTTTTTGTCGCCGCTGTCGATGCTGGGTGATGCCAACGGCCCCTGGCCAGGACAAGTGGTGCCGCTGCAAGTGGGTGTGTTGCAATTGCCTGTCCCCAGCGCCAAACGCATGTGGAAGATGGGCAAAGCGCTGCGCCGTGCGATTGAAAGTTACCCCGAAGATCTCAACGTGGCCATCATGGCCACGGGTGGGTTGTCGCATCAAGTCCACGGCGAACGGGCTGGATTTTTAAACGAAGCGTGGGATGCAGAGTTTCTCGATTTGTTAGAAAAATCCCCCGAGCAGCTGGTGAACATGCGCATTGCCGACTATGCGGCCAAGGGCGGCATGGAAGGCGCCGAAGTCATCATGTGGCTGATCATGCGAGGTGCGCTCTCTGACCAGGTGAAACTAGTACACAAGCAAACCTATGCACCTTCGGTGACCAACATCGCCACCTTGGTGTTTGAAGACACGGGTGGACCACCAGATGCAGCGGCTGCCGAAGCGCATCGCCAACATATGGGGCACGAACTTGAGGGTGCAGGCGCTTTGTCAGGTACTTATCCCTTCACCCATGCACGCAGCCATGCCAACTACCGCATCAACCACTTCTTGCATGCACTGATCAAGCCGGCACACCGCGAACGCTTCGTGAACGATTTTGAGGCCTTGGCCAATGAACACGGCTTGAGTGAAGAAGAAAAGGAATTGATCCGAGGCAAAAAGTGGATCGAGATGATCCGACGTGGTGTGATCTTCTTTGTGCTGGAAAAAATGGCCGCTGTGCTCGGTGTGTCAAACCCCGAGGTTTATGCCGCGTTCCGTGGCGAGACGATCGAACAATTTCTTGCCACCCGCAAAGTACCCATGCGGTATTCGGTCGCTGGTGGGGATAAGGTCAAACACATGGAAAAAACCTGACACTCACACCTGCACAGCCGCACGCGTAAACTTTGGCTTTTCAAACAGGACAGCTATGGTGGATATCACGTCGGCACAGGCAGCTTCTGAACTGCTGGTGCGCCATTGGAAAGAAGGCACAACCTTGGCGGAATTGCCAGCCGCTCTGCGCCCCACAAGCCGTGAAGCGGGTTATGCCGTGCAGGCCCACATCGAAGGCATCAGCCAGCAACCACTGTTTGGCTGGAAGATCGCGGCCACCAGCACAGCAGGCCAACAGCACATTGGTGTGGATGGCCCCATCGCGGGCCGTTTGTTGGCCGAGATGGTGCATCAAGATGGCGACACCCTGCCCTTCGGCGCCAACCGCATGCGCGTGGCCGAAGCCGAATTTGCCTTTCGCATGGGCAGTGATCTGCCGCCGCGCAGCACACCTTATGAGGTACACGAGGTGCTGGAGGCGGTGTCAGATCTTCACCTCGCCATCGAGGTTCCCGACTCCCGTTACACCGATTTCGCCACCGTCGGTGCGCCGCAGCTGATTGCCGACAACGCCTGTGCACACCAGTTTGTGCTCGGCCCACAAGCACCCGCGCTGTGGCGGCAACTCGATTTGTCGTCACACCGCGTGGTCGGCCAGGTGAGCGATCGCCTCACACGCGACGGCATCGGTTCCAACGTGCTGGGCGACCCACGCATTGCCCTCACCTGGTTGGCCAACGAGCTGTCACGCATTGGCGTCACCTTGGCAGCAGGCCACGTGGTGACCACGGGCACCTGCCTGATACCGCTCGAGATTGAACCGCTCAACACAGTCACCATTGATTTCGGTGTGTTGGGCCAAGTCAGTTGCAGCTTCACCAAGGCTTGAGTTACCTCAGCGGAGATTTCTGTTCATGCACATCACCCACATTCACACCACGCCTGTGCTCGCGCCGTTGCCCCGCCCCGTGCGCACGGCATCGGGCACGATTGGTCAGTTCCCCCTGGTCTTGATTGATGTGAGCACCGATGGCGGTGTGGTCGGCCGCGCCTATGCGCAGGTGTATTTGCCCGAGCTGCTGCCCGCTTTGAACCAGGCTGTGGCCAACCTCGCAGGAATGGTCACAGGCATGCCGCTGGCACCGCGTGACATTCACACCCACCTGCTGCAGCGTTGTCGGCTGTTTGGCATGAAGGGCTTGCTCGGTGTGGCCTTCGGCGGACTCGACATGGCCTTGTGGGACGCATGGGCACGCGCACGCAACGAACCTTTGGCACGCGCGCTCGGGGCCGAGCTGCGCCCCCTCAAGGCCTATCACAGCGTGGGGTTGTACGACGCGAACACGGTGGTCGAGATCGCCGAAGAAACCCTAGCCGCAGGTTTTTCAGGGCTGAAAATCAAGGCTGGATTCCCCACCTTCGCCGAGGACCTGGCGGCCATCCGTGCAGCCCAAAAAGCGCTGGGCAATGCCGCCTCGCTGATGATCGACTACAACCAATCGCTCAACTTTGCGGAGGCCATGGCGCGCTGCAAAGCCTTGGATGACGAAGGGCTGGCATGGATTGAAGAACCCCTGCTCGCCGACGATCTGACGGGCTGCGCCCGCATTGCAGACGCCATCACCACACCGATTCAAATTGGCGAAAACTTCCACGGACCGTCTGAAATGCGCGCAGCGATTGCTGCACGCGCCTCCGATTTGGTGATGCCCGATGCTCAGTTCATCCACGGGGTCACAGGTTGGTTGGAAGCGTCTGCGCTGGCCCGCACCGCAGGGCTGCCCATGTCGTCGCACACCTTTGTGGAAGCCAGCGCGCAACTGCTGTGCGCCACGCCCACTGCAGATTGGATTGAAGTCATGGACGCGGCAGGCGGTCTGCGACAAGCGCCCCTGCACATCAAAGACGGCATGCTCACGCCCTGGGACACCCCCGGCATTGGCTTGGAATGGCGCGAAGACATGGTCGCGCGGCACCGCGTGTGATACGCACTCACACTGACACACACGCATGGCACTTTATTTAGTCGGCGACATCCAAGGCTGCGACGAGGCGCTGGAGCGCTTGCTCACAGAAATCGCGTTCTCGCCCAGCCGCGACACCTTGTATGTGTTGGGCGATTTGGTCAATCGTGGTCCCGACAACGTGGGCGTGTTGCGCCGCTTAATGGGTTACGGCAGCAGCGCGCGCTGCGTGCTGGGCAACCATGATTTGCATTTGCTGGCGGTCTCGCAGGGCGTGCGTCCTTTGCATCGCCAAGACACGGTGCAAGACATTTTGCAATCCCCTGATCGCGTGGCGCTGTTGGACTGGCTACGGCAGCAACACATGGCTTTGCAAGTGGGCCAAGTGCTGGTGGTGCATGCAGGTGTGTTGCCGCAATGGACAGTCGCAAACACCTTGGCTCTGGCCGGGGAGGTGGAGGCCGTGCTGCGCGGTGACGCCCTAGCCACCTTTTTGCCGCAGATGTATGGCGGCCTGCCCAACCAGTGGCGCGACGACTTGGTGGGCGCCGACCGTTTGCGCGTGATTGTCAACGCCCTCACCCGCTTGCGTTTTTGCGATGCACACGGCGCGATGGACTTCAGCGTGAAAGAGAGCGCCGACCAAGCCCCTGCGCACCTGATGCCTTGGTTTGAGGTGCCTGAGCGACGGACACGGGATGTGATGGTGGCCTTTGGCCATTGGTCCACCTTGCAGGCCATTGATCGCAAAGATGTGGTGTGCTTGGACGATGGCTGCGTGTGGGGTGGCTGCTTGAGCGCGCTGCGTTTAGACAGCGGCAACGTGAGCGACGCCAGCACCTTAGCGCGCGTGAGCGTGAAGTGTCCACCCACCTTAGACCCTCTGGCTTGAACACGCCTCGCGGGTCAAGCCATACAGGCGAAGGCTTACTCGGCTGTTTTGAACAGCGCTGCCACCTTGCGCTTGGGCTTGATGTTGGGTGACTTGCGCAAGGGTTCTTGCTTGACCTGGGGCGCATCCGCAGACAGCACCGGTTCTTCGTAGGGTTTGTCAAAGAACGGGTCGTGAGACACGCGGGGTGCCGGGGCGTAGCCGCTGTCGCGACGGCTCCGCGAGGCGCCACCGCTGGATTCGCGGGACTCACGGAAATCACGCGATCTGTCGTGCCCCTCGTGGCGACGTCCGTCGTCATCACCGCGGCGGCTGGTGTGGCTGCGTTCACGCGAACGGTCTTGCTCCACGCTCACGGTTTCCAAGGTGATCTTGGTTTTGAGCAATTTCTCAATGTCACCCACCAAGCGCTGGTCGCTGCTGGACACAAAGCTGATGGCATGGCCCAAAGCGCCTGCGCGGCCTGTGCGGCCAATGCGGTGCACGTAGTCTTCGGCGTTGAAGGGGATGTCAAAGTTGAACACCGCAGGCACGTCTTTGATGTCCAAGCCGCGTGCGGCCACATCGGTACAGACCAGCAAATCGACTTCGCCTTGCTTGAAGCCTTCGAGCGCTTTCAAGCGTTCGTCTTGGCTCTTGTCGCCATGCAAGGCGCTGGTGCGAAAACCATCACGCTCCAACGAGCGCGCCAAACGTGCGCAACCGAGTTTGCTGTTGCAAAACACAAAGGCTTGCTTCATGCCGTTGGCTTTGATCAACTGACGCAAGGCGTTGTATTTGTCATCCACGCTCACGCTGTAGAACTGCTGCGTGATGGTGGCTGCGGTCTCATTCGGGCGCGCCACCTCGATGGTGATGGGGTTTTGCAAATAGCTGCCCGCCAAGCGTTTGATCTCGGGCGAGAAAGTGGCTGAGAACAACAACGTGGTGCGCTGCTTGGGCAAATGGCTCAAGATGCGTTGCAAGTCGGGCAAGAAGCCAATGTCCAACATGCGGTCGGCTTCGTCAAGCACCACATATTCGACTTGGTTGAGCACCGCGTTCTTGGCTTCGATGTGGTCGAGCAAACGTCCTGGTGTGGCCACCAAAACTTCGACGCCTTTTTTCAGCTCCAAGGTTTGGGGCTTCATGTCCATGCCGCCAAACACCACGGCGCTGCGCAGGTTGGTGTGCACCGCGTACTGTTTGATTTGCTGGGCCACTTGGTCGGCCAGCTCACGGGTGGGCAACAACACCAAGGCGCGCACCGGATGGCGGGCGGGTGAGGTGGAGCTGTTTTCGTGTTTGAGCAGGCGCTGCAACAAAGGCAGCGAGAACGCTGCGGTTTTGCCGGTGCCGGTTTGGGCGGCGCCCATCACGTCCTGGCCCGTCAACACCACGGGGATGGCCTGGGCTTGGATGGGGGTCATGGACTCGTAGCCCATTTCGGCTACGGCGCGTGCCAGCGCGGGGGCCAGCTGCAAATTGGAGAAGGAGGTGGTCATGTCAGGGGCATATTGTCGCACCCTGAGCGCCCGTCTCCTAGTAGCCTGAAATTAGGCCGAAAACGGCCCTCCATCTGACCAACTTAGGTCTTGGGCAGCGTGACGCCGACTTGGCCTTGGTACTTGCCGCCACGGTCTTTGTAGCTGGTCTCACAGACTTCGTCGCTCTCGAAGAACAGCACTTGCGCGCAGCCTTCACCGGCGTAAATCTTGGCAGGCAGTGGCGTGGTGTTGGAGAACTCCAGCGTCACATAGCCTTCCCACTCGGGCTCGAACGGGGTGACGTTGACGATGATGCCGCAACGGGCATAGGTGCTTTTGCCCAGACACACCGTCAGCACATTGCGGGGAATACGAAAGTACTCCACCGTGCGCGCCAAGGCAAAACTGTTGGGCGGGATGATGCACACATCCGACTCGATGTCGACAAAGCTCTTGGGGTCAAAGTTCTTGGGGTCCACCACCGTGCTGTAGATGTTGGTGAACACCTTGAACTCCGGCGCACAGCGGATGTCGTAGCCATAGCTGCTGGTGCCGTAGCTGACGATTTTTTGGCCGGCGGCGTTCTGACGAATTTGGCCTGGCTCGAACGGCTCGATCATGCCGTGCTGTTCAGCCATGCGGCGGATCCATTTGTCTGATTTGATGCTCATGGCGTGATTTTAGGGCCTTAGTTATCGCCCTCGACGTAGCGTTCAAAACACAGCTTTAGCGCGTGCAGCCATTGCTGGCGTTGGGTCTCGGACACAAAGCTGGCTTCAAAGCTGTTGCGTGCCAGCGCATAGGCATGCTGGGCCGTGAGGCCCGTGGCGGCAAAGGTCTGCACAAAGTTGTCGTTGATATAGCCGCCAAAGTAGGCCGGGTCGTCCGAATTGATGGTCACGCACAGACCTGCATCGAGCAGTTGGCCAATGTTGTGGTCTTTCAAATCGGGGAACACGCACAATTTTTGGTTCGACAAGGGGCAGACGGTGAGCGGCACACGGTCTTTGGCCAAACGCGTCATCAATGCCGCATCGTGCACGGCTTGCACGCCGTGGTCGATGCGTTCGACGTGCAACACATCCAAGGCGCTCCAGATGTAGGCCGGCGGCCCCTCCTCGCCCGCATGCGCCACCAAATGCAAACCGTGTGCATGCGCCAAGGCAAACACCTTGTTGAACTTCTCAGGTGGATGGCCCACTTCGCTGGAGTCCAAGCCCACGCCAATGAATTTGTCTTTGAACGGCAAGGCCTCTTCGAAGGTTTGCAAAGCCGCCTCTTCACTCAGGTGGCGCAAGAAGCACAAGATCAGTTGCGCACTCACGCCGAGCTTGGCTTGGGCATCCACACAGGCGCGGTGCAAGCCGTGAATGACCGTGGCCATAGGCACGCCGCGTTCGGTGTGGGTTTGGGGGTCAAAGAAGATTTCGGCATGCACCACATGGTCAGCCGCCGCGCGTTGCAAGTAGGCCCAGGCCATGTCGTAGAAATCTTGCTCATGCAAGAGCACGCTGGCACCGGCGTAGTAAATGTCTAAAAAGCTTTGCAAATTGGTGAAGGCGTAGGCGGCGCGCAAATCTTCTACGCTTGCATACGGCAGCGTCACGCCATTGCGTTGGGCCAGCGCAAAAATCAACTCAGGCTCTAAGGAGCCTTCAATGTGAATGTGCAACTCCGCCTTGGGCATCTCGCGCAAGAGCTTGGGTAAATTGGCAGTGGCCACCGCGTGAACTTTGAACATAAGCACCTCCTACATGACGGCATGCTACCTAACTTCAGACCTCAATGGGCAGACCGAATCATGTTGCGCACCACGGGATAGATTTGCGCGTCCCAGCGCTTGCCGTTGAACACCCCATAGTGGCCCACCCCCGCTTGCAGGTGGTGCGTTTTCCTGTAATCGGGCAAGAGGCTGCACAGGTCTTGTGCAGCCAAGGTTTGGCCCATGCCACAAATGTCATCGCGCTCACCTTCGACGGTGAGCAGAAATGTTTTGCGAATCGCTTTCATGTTCAAAGCACGGCCTTTGTAGGTCAGCAAGCCTCTGGGCAGCAAATGATCTTGAAATACGTTTTTCACGGTTTCTAAATAGAAGGGCCCCGACAGGTCCATGATGGCGAAATACTCTTTGTAGAAGTCACGAATCAAATCCGCTTTGTCATCCTCTCCGTTCACGCGGTGTTCGTACAAAGTTTTGAAGGACTGACGGTGGCGGTCCATGTTCATGTTCAAGAACGCCATCAACTGCATGAAGCCAGGATAGACGCGCCGCCCCACGCCCTTGAAATGCAAAGGCACCATGCCAATCAAATTTTGCTCAAACCATTCCATGGGTTTGGTCATGGCCAGCTCGTTCACCTGCGTTGGATTGACGCGGGTATCGATAGGACCAGCCATCAAGGTCAAAGAAGCGGGCTGGCAATCGCTGCGGTCTTCCGCCATCACGGCGGTGGCTGCCAAACACGCCACGGTGGGTTGGCACACGCCCATCAAATGCGCGTTGGGGCCTAAATGCTGCATGAACCAAATGATGTGCTCGATGTATTCATCCAAACCGAATACGCCTTCGCTCATGGGAATATCACGGATGTTGCGCCAATCGGTCAGGTACACCTCATGGTCTTGCACCAAGGTTTGCACCGTGCCTCGCAACAAGGTGGCAAAGTGCCCCGACATCGGGGCGACCAACAAGACCTTGGGCAAGTCCACCGCATCTTCACGGTGGAAACACATCAAGTCACAAAACGGTGTGCCATAGACCTTACGCTCCACCACAGGCACCGCCACGCTGTCGGCATTCATCACGGGGGCAATGTTGTAGTCAGGCCGTACGTGGGTAAAACCCAGCAAGGCCACTTGCTCGTAATACGCCGCCATGCGCTGCAAAGGTGTGATGCGTTTGCCATCAAACCAGGTCAAGCTGATGTCGCGCGCGTGTTCGGCAAATTTACGGATCGGGTCTGACAGGTCTGCCACCACTTGGTAGTTCTGATAAATCATCGCGGCCTCTTTCATCACCCGCAGGTGCTGTGTAGTTCACAACGGTGGTGCAAGAGGCGTGCCACGCATGGCATATC
>Ga0228699_1001628_pt1 | contig 10866 bp, 12 predicted proteins | sample McNCre217_Aug_MG_FD_178016 | JGI IMG/M metagenome (GOLD analysis project Ga0228699, IMG submission 178016) | Freshwater microbial communities from McNutts Creek, Athens, Georgia, United States - 2-17_Aug_MG | ecosystem: Environmental > Aquatic > Freshwater > Creek | place: USA: Georgia...
TTGGCGATACCGCCTACAACAGCGGCAGCCGTATCGACATCGAGTTTCCCGCACGCAAAATAATCGAGAAAGAAGAGCGGCTCCGCACCTTGCACCAACACATCGTTGACACTCATGGCGACCAAATCGATGCCCACGGTGTCGTGCATATTCCACTCAAACGCAAGCTTGAGCTTGGTGCCCACACCGTCTGTACCCGATACCAACACGGGTTCTTTGAATTTTTTAGAAACCTCAAACATCGCGCCAAAACCCCCAATGCCCGCGAGCACGCCTTCGCGCATAGTGCGCTTGGCCATAGGTTTGATGCGTTCGATGAGCGCATCACCAGCCACAATGTCAACGCCAGCGTCTTTGTAGTGAATGGGCGTAGCAGCTGGGGTTGTGGTAGAAGTCATGGGATGGGTCTATAAAATGAAGTTTCGATTTTAAGCATTCATCTTTTCATCCCTGTACACATTCCTATGCCGCAAACCTTGTCCAATAAGCCACCCCAGCCACGATGGCCCGCAAGCCTTATTTGGATTGGCCTAGCGAGCATCGCGTGGATGCTGTTTCACTGGCTTGCCCCTGTACTCACACCATTTGTGTTGGCTTTAGTGCTGGCGTACTCCTTAGCGCCTGCCGTGCAAAAACTACACCAATTAACGCGCCAGCGCTTACCGCACTGGCTGGTGGTGGTGGTCGTGGAGTTTGGATTTATCGCCTTGATTGTGGGCGTGCTTTTATTGATCGTTCCCATTGTCAGCAAAGAGTTGCCTCTTGTGCAAGAACATCTGCCGCACCTAGTCGATCGACTGCGGACGTCCTTATCCCCGCTGCTGACTAGCTTGGGAGTGCCGCTGAACCTCGATTCAGACAACATCAAAAGTACAGCCGCAGCTTATGTGCAAGCCAATGCCAGCGAGATTGTCTCCCGATTGTTGCCCTCGGTGAAATTAGGTGGAAGCGTATTGTTGACGGTACTAGGGTTGGTTGTTTTAGTTCCCGTCGTCTTGTTTTACTTGCTCAGCGATTGGACGGGCATGCTGCACCGAGTCGCCGTTTGGATCCCTCGCTCTAAATTGCCAGAGGTGCAAAGTTTTATCGTCCAAGCGGATGCCGTATTAGGTCAATACATGCGAGGACAGCTGTTGGTGATGACGATTTTGGCAGTTTTCTACAGCGCAGGCCTTGCCCTGTGGGGACTAGATTTGGCTCTACCCATTGGTGTTTTTACAGGTCTGGCCATGTGCATTCCTTATCTTGGTTTTGGAATTGGGCTCCTATTTGCATTACTGGCAGGCGTGTTGCAATTCGATGTTGCGCATACGGCACTGATGTTGGTCACTGTTTACGGAACAGGGCAAATCCTAGAGGGGTTTTATCTCACTCCGCGCTTGGTTGGTGAGCGTATCGGGCTTCATCCGCTGGCCGTTATTTTTGCATTATTAGCTTTTGGGCAACTTTTTGGGTTTATCGGCGTGCTGGTCGCGCTGCCTGTCAGTGCCGTGTTATTGGTAGCGCTGCGTCGCCTCAAAGCACGCTACCTTGCATCAACTCTCTACCAAAACAATGACAACGCGAGCTAGCATGCAGCAATTTACTTTAGACGTAGCGGTCGATACAGGGCCCTGCCTTGATAATTTTTTATCTGTGGGTAACGAAGCCGCGCACCAGCATTTGCGGCTTTGGCTTGGGGCGGCTCCTAGATCGCCCGTGCCGATTTATGTATGGGGCGCAAGTGGTACAGGCAAAAGTCATTTGCTAGAGGCCGTGCAGCGCGGCCTTGCCGAGCATGGCGAACCGTATGGCCGCATGGATGCAAAAACCGACGAGCCTGCAAGCTTCGATCCCGCGTGGCGCGTGGTGCTCATGGACGACGTGCACCGCTTTAATGCTGTGCAGCAGCACGCCGCATTCAACTGGTTTGTCAATGCGCAAAGCGTGGGCTGCACAGTGCTGGCAGCAGGTGACGCGCCGCCAGCTAACTTAGCACTGCGCGACGACTTGCGCAGTCGCCTTGGCTGGGGCGACATTTTCGCTCTGCAAGCCTTGTCCGACGCGGGTCAGCAGCAAGTCCTTCGCGCAAGCGCCGCTGCACGTGGCCTGCTGCTGAGCGATGAAGTGATGAACTACATGAGCACTCGCTTCACACGCGATCTTGGCAACCTCATGCAATGGCTAGACAAGCTAGACCAGTATGCGCTGCAAACCAAGCGTGCCATCACGTTGCCACTGCTTAAACAGATGCTGGACAACATTGATCAATTGATTTGAATCTAGCTATGAACCTCGCCCTCTTCGACCTCGACCACACACTTCTTCCCATCGACTCCGATCACACATGGGGTGCGTTTTGCATTGCTGAGGGGTTAGTCGATCCTGCCGAGCATCAAGCGCGCAACGATGCGTTTGCCGCCGACTACCGCGCGGGCACGTTGGACATCCACGAGTACGTAGGTTTTGCGATGCGGGTGGCCGCAAACGCAAGCCCAGAGCGGGCTGCCAAGATGCATGCCAAATATATGCAGGACTGGATCGTGCCTGCGATTAAGCCCGTGGCGCTCGATTTGGTGCGCTCGCATCAGGCCGCAGGCGATGTCTGCATCATCATCACGGCGACTAATGAGTTTGTGACGCGCCCGATTGCTGCCGCCTTTGGTGTAGCGCATTTAATTGCGGTGAACCTTGAGCGGGATGCAAAGGGGCACGTGACTAACCGCATTGCAGGCGTGCCGTCGTTTCAAGGCGGCAAGGTCACGCGCATGGAGATGTGGCTGGCAGAGCGAGGCCTCGCTTGGAGCGACATTAGCAAGAGCACGTTTTATAGTGACTCGATGAATGATTTGCCGCTTTTGGAGCGCGTCACTCACCCCGTGGCGACGAATCCTGATGCGCGATTGCGTGAGCTTGCCGTGCGGCGACAATGGCGGGTCTTAGATTTATTTCCCCATGCTTAAAAAAATTATTCAAATTGTGAAGGGCGACAAAAGCGCCAAAGCCATTAGCGGCAAAACATCCCAAGCCTCCAAGCGCGTCGAAGTGCCTGCTCAAGAGCACAACATCAACCGCGACTTGATTGATCATCGCGCCATTGAGACGGTGGAAACCTTGCAAGATGCGGGTTTCGAGACCTATATCGTGGGCGGCGCGGTACGCGATTTGCTCTTAGGACTTGAACCCAAAGACTTTGATATCGCCACCGAAGCCACGCCCGAAGAAGTCAAGCGACTCTTTAGACGTGCCTTCATTATTGGACGACGCTTTCGCATCGTTCACGTGATTTTTGGCGGTGGACGTGAGCACGAAAAATTTGAAGTCTCTACCTTCCGCGCCAACGTCGATCACGCGGAAGCGCCCACCGTTAAAGGCAACGAGCGCAGTCAAAAGAGCCAACTAGAGGGTATGAAGCATGCGGTGGACAGCAGCGGCCGCGTGCTGCGCGACAACGTCTGGGGAGATATTGCCAGTGATGCAGCTCGGCGCGATTTCACTGTCAACGCCATGTACTACGACCCCAGCTCCGAAGTCTTGGTCGATTACCACGGCGGTATGGCGGACGCTAAGAAGCGCGTGATCCGCATGATTGGCGAGCCCGCCGCGCGTTACCGCGAAGACCCTGTGCGCATCATTCGCGCCGTGCGCTTTGCCGCCAAACTAGCGCCGCTGGGTTTTAAGGTCGAGACTAAAACGTTAGAGCCGATTAAGAAACTCAAAAAATTATTGGAAGACGTACCGCCCTCACGCATGTTTGATGAAATGCTGAAATTGGTGCAAACGGGGCATTCGCTAGCCAGTATTCAAACACTCAAAGAGCTGAGACTGGAGCGCGGGATTTATCCACTCTTAGACGTGATGGTGGAACGTGCGGATACGCCTATGGTCCGCGGTATGCTGACCGACACCGACGCGCGAATCAAGGCTGGCAAAGGCGTAGCGCCCAGTTACTTACTGGCGTGCGTGCTGTGGCAAGACGTGATCGATGGCTGGGTCGCCAGGCGCGAAGGTGGCACGCTGGGTAAGCAAAAATTCGCCAAAATTCCAACCTTCCCAGCGCTAGCCGAGAGCGTTGACGCGGTGTTTGAAGAGCGCATTGGCGACGTATCGGGGCGCGGCAAGCTGGGCGCCGATATGCGCGAAATTTGGATGATGCAGCCGCGCTTTGAACGCCGAACAGGTGGCTCACCGCATACGCTGGTGGAACACCTCAGATTCCGTGCGGGCTTTGACTTTTTATGCTTGCGGGGTCAATCGAATGAAGCCAACGCGCCAGAACTGGCGGTGCTTGCCAGTTGGTGGCAAGATTTTCAAGATGCCGATCATGCCAAGCGACTTGAGATGATTGAAGAGGTCAAACGGCAGCCAAAACCTGCAGTTGCCGTGAGCGAAAAAAAGCCAAGACCCAAGCGTAAGCGAAAGCCCAGAACAGCCACCCCTTTGTCCGCTGACGCGGACATTTCCCCTACTTTGTAGGGGCAAACAAGGCATTCAAACACATCATGGTCGCTGCCTACATCGCCCTTGGGTCTAACTTAGGCGATCCAGCTGAAAACCTCAGGCTGGCGATGATTGCAATCGCTGCTATCGCGCAGACCAAGCTGGTTGGGGCTTCCAGCGTACATATCACCAAACCCGTGAATGCACAAGGTGGCGATTTTGCCAATAGCGTTTGCAAATTAGAAACCGAATTAAATGCCTATGCGCTGCTGAATGCATTGCAACAAATTGAAATCGATTTTGGCAGACCAGCGCCGCATTCTGCCCAGCGCAATGGGCAGGGTGGCGAAGGCCTCAAACCTGCACGTACCTTAGATTTGGATATCTTGCTCTATGGCACGGCGACTATTCAAAGCGCTACCTTGACTGTGCCGCATCCTCGCATGTATGAGCGAGCATTTGTGATGCTGCCTCTGCGTGAAGTTCAAACAGACTAGCCCTTCAAACTCACGTACACGTTTTGCACGTCGTCGTTGCCGTCAATCGCGGCTAAAAAAGCTTCCACTTCTTCCAAATGCTCGGCGCTCAAGCTTGCAGGATCGACAGGATTTTTGGGCTTGTAGCCCAGCTTGGCAGACACTACGTGATAGCCGTGCTCGGGGAGCGCTTTGCTGACTAAATCAAGGTCCGTCGGATCGGTCAAAAACAGCGTCGTGCCAGGTTTGGTGTCGCTGTCCTCTTCGACTTCTACCGCTTCAAAATCTTGTGCGCCCGCTTCAATGGCGGCAACTTCGGGGTCGGAGGTTTTTAAAATCGGCTCGGCTTCAATCATGCCGACATGGCTAAAGTCCCACGACACTGATCCCGATGTGCCCAGCTGCCCTTTGCGAAACAGCACGCGCATCTCTGGCGCGGTACGGTTGACGTTGTCGGTCAAGCACTCGACCATCACGGCGACTTGGTGCGGCGCAAAACCCTCATAAATCACATGCTCAAAGCTCACGGCATCTGCACCAATGCCCGCGCCTTTTTTAATCGCACGCTCTAGCGTGTCTTTGGGCATAGAGGCCTTGCGGGCTTGTTCCACAAACAGCCGCAGCTTGGAGTTGGCCGCAGGATCCGCGCCGCTCTTGGCCGCCAGCATGATGTCCTTGGCCAAGCGACCAAATAGTTTGCCGCGTGCGTTTGCCGCGAGTTCTTTGCCTTTTGCTTTCCACTGTGCGCCCATGATGACCCTTTCAAGATAATTGATGGCGTTGATACACGCGCCAAGGATGGTATTGTCACCTCCAATGCGCCGCAAGGCGGGTGCAGGGAAGCCCGTAAAATTGAAGCATCTCGTTTGTATTTAAAACCAACCATAAGGAGCTTCCACGATGCTGTTTACCAAGCTGCTGCCCAAAGAAGGCAATTTTTTTGAAATGTTTAATCAGCACGCTGATTGCATCGTGGATGCCGCTCGCGCCTTTTCTAAGTTGGTCGCCAATTACAGCGATCCGCATGTGCGTGAAAGCTACAACCGCGAGGTGGACAATGCCGAGCACGCCGCTGACCGCATCACAGCCGATGTCAATCGTTTGATTCATAAAACGTTTATTACTCCCATTGATCGGGAGCAAATTCATTCGCTCATTAACACGATGGACGATGTGGCGGATTTGATTCAGGACTGCGCAGAAGCGATGGCGCTGTATGACCTCAAGCACACAACGGATGAAATTTTGCGCTTGACGGACATTAGCCTCAAATGCTGCGAGCGTTTAAAGGATGCGGTCGGGATGCTGGGTAATATCGCGGACGCAAAAACAGCCGAAGCGGCGCTCAAGACTTGTGAAGAAATTGATCGCTTGGAGTCAGACGCAGATCGCGTGATGCGCGGTGCGATGAGTAAGCTGTTTCGTGAAGAACCCGAGGTGCGCGAGGTCATCAAGCTCAAAGCGATTTACGAGCTGCTTGAGACGATCACGGACAAGTGCGAAGACGTTGCGAATCACATTGAAGGCATTGTGCTGGAGAACTCTTGATGGACGGCTCTACTCCTGCACAAACTGCCTTGCTGGTGGTGATATTTTTGGTCGTATTGGCTTTAGCTTTTGATTTCATGAATGGCTTTCACGATGCGGCCAATTCGATTGCCACTGTGGTCTCTACGGGCGTTTTAAAACCTGGCCAAGCCGTAGCATTTGCTGCATTTTTTAATGCAGTCGCCATCTTTGTTTTTGGCTATGCGGTTGCAGCCACCATGGGCAAGGGTCTGGTGCATAAAGAAATTGTCGATATTCACGTGGTGTTTGGGGCGCTGATTGGTGGCCTCACGTGGAACACAATCACATGGTATTACGGTATTCCAAGCTCTAGCTCACATGCGCTAGCGGGCGGCATCATTGGTGCTGCAGTCACCAAGGCGGGCGCGGGCGCGGTGATTTCTAGTGGCCTTATCAAAATCGTGATTTTTATTTTTGTCTCACCACTTCTTGGCTTTGTACTGGGATCACTCTTGATGGTAGCCGTGGCTTGGGCGTGCCGTAAAACTGCACCCTCTAAGGTGGATAGGCTCTTTAGGCGCTTGCAACTGGTTTCTGCTGCCGCCTTTAGCTTAGGGCATGGCGGCAATGATGCACAAAAAACGATTGGCATTATTTGGATGCTGCTCATTGCCACGGGCTACTCGGCAGCGGGCGATAAATCGCCGCCCATGTGGGTGGCAGTGTGTGCCTATACGGCCATTGGCGCAGGCACCATGTTTGGTGGCTGGCGCATTGTGAAGACCATGGGACAAAAAATTACCAAGCTCAAACCAGTCGGTGGTTTCTGTGCTGAAGGGGCGGGAGCGATTACCTTGTTTCTTAACACCTTTATGGGCGTGCCCGTATCGACCACGCACACCATTACAGGCGCCATTGTCGGCGTCGGCTCTACGCAGCGCGCTAGCGCGGTACGTTGGGGCGTTGCAGGCAATATTGTGTGGGCTTGGATTTTTACGATTCCGGCCAGCGCATTTGTCGCCGCTGTGGCGTACTGGGTGAGTTTGCAGTTGTTTTAGACTGATTTCAAGCTGTATTCAAAATAGCGTTGTCCAGCAAAAGCAATGGCAGACATAAGGGCGGTTGCACCTAGCAGCAGTGCCAAGATGACCGCAAAGATGGTCATGCCAGATGTGCCGCCTGCACGGGCATTGTCGGGGGCATCTGGGTTGTAAGCCCCATTCCACCTTGCCTGCGAGGCAAGGCCATAGATCATTGCTGCCAAGCACGCGGAAAAAATAGATAGACCCAAGAGCGGCATGAGCAGCCATGCCAAGGGGTCATCTTGCCCCAGCGCCCAGGTACGGCGCATCCCAACGAGTCCAATCGCCGTAGCGACGATGTGCAGCCACCCCCATAGATCGCGCCAGTCTTTGAGATAAAAGCGATGCGCGCCAAAGAGTCCTAAAAAGAGAGCGAGGTAGGCTGCTAGCGTTTTGTTTTTCATAAAAATACGGTTGTCACTAAAAGGCCAATCAACGCACATACAGCAATCACGTGAATCACATTCCGCTTGTATCTAAAGAGTGCAATGGCTGCTGCAATGGCGATGAGCGCCGAGATCCAATCGAAGCTGCCAAATCCGCCTTGAAGCCCCATGGGCCACAGCACGTGGTAGCCAAAGAACAGCGCCAAATTCAAAATCACCCCCACAACAGCGGCTGTGATGGCGGTGAGTGGCGCGGTAAATTTCAGATCATTGTGCGTGGTTTCAATGAAAGGACCGCCCATCAAAATAAAAATAAAAGACGGCAAAAACGTAAACCACGTGACGATGCAGGCCGCCAGTGTACCCGCTAGGAATAAGGCTTGTGTGCCGAGTAGCGCCTTCAAGTAACCGCCCACAAACGCGACAAATGCCACCACCATGATGAGCGGGCCTGGCGTTGCTTCGCCCAGTGCCAAGCCATCCATCATTTGAGCACCTGAGAGCCAGCCAAAGCCATCGACTGCGCCTTGGTACACATAAGGCAGCACGGCGTACGCGCCGCCAAAGGTGAGGAGCGCGGCCTTAGTAAAGAACCAACTCATCTGCGAGTAGGTGTGTTCCCAACCGAAGCAGGCAACGATTGCCGCAAACGGAATCATCCACAACAAGAATCCGATGACAGCAACTCGAACAAACCGACGCCATGTCCACAACGCGTGCGCAGGCGTGGGTGTGTCGTCGTCAATGATGGCTTTGCCAAAAGATGCTTTGGCCGCGCCTGCATGTCCACTTGCGCCGCCTGCCCTAAACGTATCAGGATAAAGGCGTCCGCCGAAATAACCGACCAAGGCGGCTATTAAAACAATCAGCGGAAACGGCGCATTCAAAGCGAAAATGGCCACAAAGGATGCGCCTGCAATGGCCCACAGCACGTTGTTCTTCAATGCCCGCGAGCCGATACGGTGGGCGGCTTGCAGCACGATGGCCGTCACGGCGGGCTTGATGCCGTAGAACAATCCAGCGACCAAGGGCAACGACCCGTAGGCGATATAAATCCACGACAAGCCAATCAAAATAAAGAGCGATGGCAGCACAAACAAAACGCCCGCCATGATGCCACCCCATGTGCGGTGCATGAGCCAGCCGATGTAGGTGGCGAGCTGCTGCGCTTCTGGGCCGGGCAGCACCATGCAATAGTTGAGTGCGTGCAAAAAACGGCGTTCGCTCATCCAGCGCTTGTCTTCCACCAACTCTTTGTGCAGTAGTGAGATCTGTCCCGCAGGACCGCCAAAACTAATCAACCCAACTTTGAGCCAGAATTTGAAGGCTTCCCAAAACGAGACGGGTGCGGGCGTTTGGGAGGTATCAGTTGTTGTCATGGATTGCTTTCTCGATATTGCGCGGCTGCACGCAGTTTATCTTTCTTGCTCGGGCGCTTGCCTTTGATGCCACCATTAGAAAAACTCACCTCTAGCGGCGCATCCTGTGGCTCGAAGCCTGCAACAACATCCATTGCCACATGCAGGTCTTGTCGCTTTTGAATGAGCCGCCAATGTGCCTGCATGTCACTGCTTACAAAGCTAACCGCAAGCCCATGCTCACCCGCGCGTCCTGTTCGGCCAATGCGGTGTGTGTAGTCCACTGCGGAGCGGGGTAGATCGAAATTAATAACAACGGGTAGCTGTGCGATGTCGAGTCCACGTGCGGCCACATCGGTTGCCACCACGACGGTAAGGCGCGATGCTTTGAAGTCTGCCAGCACCTGCACGCGTTTGCCTTGACTTTGCTCACCGTGGAAGGGCTCGGCGTTGATACGAGCCTTACGCAGTTTGACGGCAATCATTTCGGCAGCGTGCTTTGTCGCCACAAAGACCAGCACGCGAGACCACTTGTTTTGCTCAATCAAGTGACGCAGCAACTGCGTTCGGTTCGGGCTATCCACCAAAATTGCCCGCTGGGTGATGTCCGCAGCGTTTTCAATTTCTGGTTGCACATCAATGCGAACGGGATCCGTGAGTAAATGATTCGCTAACTGCTGAACAGCACTCGGGAACGTCGCGGAAAAAAATAAGTTTTGTCGCTTAACAGGAGTCAGCGACAAGATGCGTTCAATCTCAAGTGAAAAGCCCATATCCAGCAAGCGATCCGCTTCGTCTAGCACGAGTGTTTCCACGTGCGAGAGTTGCAGTGCGTTGCGATCCACCAAATCCAGTAAACGCCCTGGCGTGGCAACGATGACGTCTGCACCTGCGCGCAGGCGCATCATTTGTGGATTGATAGATACACCACCAAATAGCGCCGTGACTTGGACAGCCTGCGGCAAATAGTGTCCCATCTGTTTAAAAACCTCAGAGACTTGCATGGCTAATTCACGTGTAGGCACAAGCACCAATGCCAACGTGCGGCGTGGGCTAAATAAGGTTTGCGACGCGAGGCGGTGCAAAATGGGGAGTGCAAAAGCCGCAGTTTTGCCAGAACCTGTTTGTGCCGACCCTAAGATATCTTTGCCCGCCAAGGCGTATGGAACGGCGCTTTGCTGGATGGGTGTTGGCTGCACGTAAGACTTGTTTTGCAGCGCTTGTAATAGCGCTGGGTGCAGGTCAAAAGAATGAAAAGAAAGTAGCATAAATATTGGCGCAAGCAGATGATGGCATGATTGGGGCTATGAAAAAAACATTCTTACTCACTATCGAAGGTAAAAATCGTGATCGCGTTTTAGAAGCGACGAAACACGAAATTCGTAAATATATGAAACGCGAACGCGCCAAAGCTCTGCCAGGGGGAGCAGATTTTTGGGATTTCGATTGTCAATTTGGACTTGCAAAAGAAGCTGCCAGCGCGATTCACGTTGCAAACATTACCGCAGCAATAAACGAAGTCGCGATGAGTGGCGCCGATGCGTTTTATCTGGAAATATTGGCCCGCCCTGCCAGTCGTCAATCGCAACAAAAAAGCCCAGCAAACTGAACTGCTGGGCTTTTTTTGTGAAGTGCG
>Ga0228699_1001630_pt1 | contig 10848 bp, 10 predicted proteins | sample McNCre217_Aug_MG_FD_178016 | JGI IMG/M metagenome (GOLD analysis project Ga0228699, IMG submission 178016) | Freshwater microbial communities from McNutts Creek, Athens, Georgia, United States - 2-17_Aug_MG | ecosystem: Environmental > Aquatic > Freshwater > Creek | place: USA: Georgia...
GCGAGGGCTTCACGTGGATCGACGGCGGTTATGCCGACGCCAACCTGCTGAGCTTCTTGCGCTGGGACGACGCCGGCAACCCAATTGCCGTGGTCATCAACTTTGCGGGCCACCCGCACCACGACCACGTGCTTGGTCTGCCGTTCGCTGGCAAGTGGGATGAGATTCTCAACACCGACGCTGCCGGCTTCGGCGGCTCAGGTGTGGGCAACTTTGGTGCGATCTCGGCCGATGGCCCTGGCAGCCATGGTCAGCCGCACTCGGCTCGCATCAGCGTTCCGCCGCTTGGTGCGGTGTGGTTCCGCCCTGGCCTTTGAAATAGACAGGTGCCTCGTCGAGAGACTATTCGACCTCGCCCGCGATCACTGGCAAGTCTTTGCGCAGATTTGGGCAACAGTTCTGGGCGCAGAAGTTAGGCCACGGACCGAGAGGCGATAGCGCCTTGGCAGGTGCGTTTTCGATTCGCTCGAGGATCAAATCGGCTAAGCCTTCGACAAACGCGGGTGCGATGCCAGCCGTTTGCACACGAGCAAATTTGAGCCCAAGGCCTTCCGCCGTTTCGCGGGCCTCGTTATCGAGATCCCATATGACCTCCACATGGTCGCTGACAAAGCCAATCGGAACGACGATAATTCCCTTGGCTCCGGCCTCGGCAAGGTCAACGATCGCATCGTTGACGTCTGGTTCGAGCCATGGAACCGTTGGCGAACCCGAACGTGACTGATAGACAAGCTCCCAAGCCGGAACAGACTCACCATGGATCACCTCGGCGGCAGAGACGACCGCCTTCGCAGCTGCGATATGTTGAGCTGCATATGCGCCGCCTTCTGCATCGACCAATGCGAACTCGGATCGACGAGATTCTGGGCCAGAACTCTTGCCCATCGCAGTTGGGATCGAGTGGGTCGCAAACAAGATTCTGATTTCGCTCGCAGCAAGTCCCGAAAGCCTAAATTCTTTCAATTGCGAACTTAGGTCGACAGCCATTGGCTCGATGAAGCCTGGGTGGTCGAAATAATGACGCACCTTATCAACTGTCATCTGGCCCTGCAGCCCGGCGGCTTCAAGTGCAGCGGCGAGATTCTCGCGGTACTGTCGGCAGCCCGAATACGACGAATATGCGCTGGTCACCCACGCCAAAACATTACGGTGACCATCGGCGTGCATGGTGCGCAGCACATCCTCGAAGTATGGTTCTGAGTTTCGGTTTCCCCAATAAATCGGCAGATTTATGCCGCGCTTTGGAAACAACTCGCGCATAGCCGCCAACAGCGCTCGGTTCTGTGCGTTGATTGGGCTTACGCCACCCAGCTCCATGTAGTGGTGCGAAACTTCTTCGAGGCGCTCGCGTGGCACTCCTCGCCCAGCCGTTACGCGTTCTAGGAACGGCATAACCTCTTCGGGTGCCTCTGGACCGCCGAATGATGTCAACAGAATTGCGTCGTAGTTCATGCGAGCTCCTTAACTAGGTCTTCGGTGTTAATGCGACGGCCGGTGAAAAACGGCACCTCTTCGCGCACATGCATGCGCGCCTTGGTGTATCGCAAGTCACGCATCATGTCGACAAGGTCGTGCAGTTGCTCAGATTCGAGTGCAAGCAACCACTCATAGTCACTTAGCGCGAATGAGGCGACGGTGCTCGATGTGATTCCAGAGTATTTATGACCGGCAACACCATGCTCGATCAACATCTCGCGTCGTTCGGCTTCGGGAATCAAGTACCAGTCATACGAGCGCACGAACGGATACATGCAGAGCCACTGCTTCGGCTCGTGACCCAGCATGAAGCCGGGAACGTGTTGGCGGTTGAACTCTGCTGGTCGGTGGATTCCCATGCCTGACCAGACAGGCTGAAAGGCGGCTCCAAAAGCTGATGTCTCAAATTCACGCAGAGCCTGCTGAATTTGCGAGGCGTCTGCGGCGTGAATCCAGAGCATCAGGCTGGCATCGCCACGAAAGCCGCGAAGATCGTATGCGCCACGCAGCGTGATGCCGCGCTCTGCCAAACGGGCGGCCCACGCCTGAAGTTCGGCGTCAGCACGCTCAGGGTCGGCCACGGCCGCGACCTTTTTGAACACGGTCCAGTTTGTGTAGCGAATCGATTCGTTGATCGCGTCGAATTTATTAGGTTCCACTTTCCACCTTTTCGTAATGATTTTTGATGATTCCTAGAAGTCCGTTTCCAGAGATGTATGTGCCAACCAGCTCAATGTCTTTGGCCCTCGCAGCCTCGACGAGCGCTTGCACTTCAGTTTTTGCCTCGGCCGTTGGGCGATTTAGCGACTGGGGCCATTCGACGATCTGGGTGGTCAAGACTTGGTAATCGCGCAACCCGAGCAAGCGCTGCATCTCGTCGAGTACCTCAGAGGTTTGGGCGGCCTTGCCCGCAAGGTTTTCACGCAGGCTCATACGCAAAACGTGGTTGTCGCGCTCGAGTGCCTCGTCGATCCAAGCCCACTTGGAGTTCACATGCGTTATGGCCTTCAGGCAGGTGCTTGCGTCGCTGGTAATCAGGGCTCCGCTGCCAATCGGGTGCGAGTTGAGTTGAGCCGAACGCACGACGGCAAACAGGATCTTTGCGTCGGTTGAGCGATAGGCAGCGCCTTCTAACAACCCTCCCAGGGTTGTCGAAGCGACCAGAGTTGCCGCTTGGTGCAGCGGTAGGGCGAGCGTCAAGTTGAAATCGGCAAACTCTTGGAGCGAGTCAACCTTCTTGTCGAATCGAAACTCGACTCCCGCCTCGATCAAATCGCTAGTAAGTGCTCTAATCAGGCCGCTCATTCCCCCACGCAGACTGGCGACTGCAGATCCCGGTCTCGAGGCAGAGCCTCGCAGGTTCTTGGCGGCGGCCACGAGCGAACCCGTGCGGCGAAATTCAGCGACCAGAGCCGGCATGGTGCTGGCCGCGGTCAGATTTTGCGCCGAAGCGCCGTGCACACCAGACACAATCGGGTCGACAAGCAAATCCACGAAGTCGCGCCCGAGTCGCACCTCGACCAATTCAGCTACCGTGGCACTGTCTAGGTCGATCGATGAAATATCGTCGACGGAGTCGAGGGTCTTCGCGGCCTCGATTGTCAAGGGTGAAAAAATGCCGCTGAGTTCGGGGTCATCGAGCGAACTCGGAATGCCCATGTATCCATCTGGAATCTTGTAAGGGTCCTTGCCCGCGGCGATGATTCGCGCCTGCCCCTCGGCTGGTCTCACGATTTGCTCCGTCAAACCAAGTTCGATTAGCAATCGCTCAACGGTTCCGCCGACAGTTGAAAACGCCTCTGCACCGGAATCAATCGAAAGATTCCTTTTAGACGCCTCAAGCGACAATGGCGCAATCAAGCCACCCGCGCCATGGCCCGCATCGAGCACGAGCACTCGCTCGCCTCGAGCTACGGCTCTGCGGGCGGCCAGAAGCCCCGAAAGGCCCGCGCCAACAACCAGCCGCTTCATCCCGATCACTGCTTCGAAGTCACCTCGTGCACCAGCGCGACAATGCGAGTGAGCACGTCGGGATCGGTGTCTTTTGGAACGCCATGACCGAGATTCACAACGTGTCCCGGTGCATCCTTGCCGTCTTCCAGCACACGCAATACATGCGCCTCAATCTCGGGCCACGGAGCGGTCAGCACGTCGGGTGAAATGTTGCCTTGCAGCGGCACCTTGCCATCAAACTGTCGATTTGCATCGGCCAACGAGGTCTGGTCATCAATTCCGAGTGCGGTCGTCCCGACAGCTAGCATCCGTTCAAGAATTTGCCCGCTGCCAACGGCAAAGTGCAACCGAGGCACGAGTTCACCTTCATCGTCGATCAAGTGATCCAACTGACTGAATAGACGACGAGTGAACGGCATCGCGAACTGTTCATATTCGGTGGTGGTCAAACGACCCGCCCAACTATCGAATACCTGCAGCGCGCTCGCACCAGACTGCACCTGAGCCGTGATGAACTGTGCACTCAGGTCGGCACACCAATTGAGAATCCCAGCCCACAATTCAGGGTCTTCGCGCATCATTTGGCGCGAATTTGGAAAGTCGCGCGACGGCCCGCCTTCGATTAGGTAAGACGCCAGCGTGAACGGCGCGCCACCGAAGGCAATCAAAGGCGTGGCGCCGAGCTCGGCGACGAGACGCTCGACAGCGCGTTCGATTGGAGCGAAGCCGCCGTCTGCAACAAGCTGAAGCCCAGCCAGCTGCTTCGCGCTTCGCACGGGATTCGCGATAACCGGACCAATGCCAGCCTTGATGTCAACATCAATGCCGGCAAGGCGAAATGGAACCACAATGTCAGAAAAGAAGATCGCCGCATCAACGTTGTGACGGCGCACGGGTTGCAGCGTGATCTCGACCACCATGTCGACGTCAAGACATGCCTGGAGCATTTCTGAGTTGGCTCGCAATGCTCGATATTCGGGCAGCGACCGTCCAGCCTGGCGCATGAACCAGACGGGTTGCGGATGAGTTCGACGGCCACGCAGATTCGCAACCAGCGCTGAGTTGGTCGTCACGCCTTCGTTGAGCGGATGAGATGGCTTTAGGGTCACCGGCTTAGTTTGGGCGAGGCCGCAGATGAAAACCTGACACGGTGTCAGAAGTGCCCTTGTTAGTTTCAAAGCGTGACTCTCGCATTTTTTGGAACCGATTTTCAGAAGGCATCCATGGCCGATCTGGAGCGCTTGGATCGCGCATCCGGCGCGGTTTTGGAACGCTTGGGTACCGAGCAGTCAATCGTCCAGGGCGCCGTAATCTTGGCTACCTGCAATCGTTTCGAGGTCTACTACGAGACCGAAAACATGGAGCGAGCACTCGAATTCATTACAGAAACGGTCTCAACTGCCAGCGGCATCGATCCCGTTCACCTGGCCGAGCTGGCGATTTCGACGCGGCAAGCTGCAGTGCCGCAACACCTCTTCGCAGTTTCATCGGGTCTCCGTTCGATGATCGTTGGCGAGGAAGAAATCAGCGGTCAGGTCAAGCGTGCGATGGCAAAGTCGCAGGGCCTTGGCCTTGCCACCAAATCCCTAAACCTACTGTTTCAGACCGCGGCAAAGGTCTCGAAACAGGTCACTTCAAACACCAGTGTGGGCGCGACTGGTCGCTCAGTTGTGTCGGCTGCACTGGAACTCGCGACCTCGAATTTCGGCGAAACAACAACCAAGCGGGCTCTTCTAATCGGCACTGGCGCCTATGCCCGTGTTGCTGTTGCGACCCTGGAACGCCAGGGATTCGCCGAGATCTTCGTTTATTCCCGCACCGGTCGCGCCGCAGTTTTTTCGCAGACTCACCCAACGACCCCCATTTCGCGCGACCAACTCCATTCGGTAATGGCCGAGGTTGACCTCGTTGTGTGCGCGAGCGGCCTGGGCCAATACGCCATCGAAGTATCTCTAGCCGAGGCCGTGGCTGCAACGCGCGCGGATCATGAGAACTCGAACGACCTGATCCTCATTGACGTGGCATTGGCTCGCGATATCGCGCCCGAGGTGGGTCACGTGGCCGGAATGCACCTTATTGATTTAGACCGCCTCAAGCTCGAACACACAGATGCGCACTCTGAAAGCATCGAATCCGCCGAATTAATTGTTGCTAATGCGGTCGAATCATTCGAAAAGACCCTGCAGTCGAACGCAATTGACCCAATAGTGGCCGCCCTGCACCAACACTTTGGCCACTGGGTCGAAAACGAGGTGGCAGCTGTGCGTCGAAAGGCGGGCGATGAAACCGCAGATGTCGTTGCCAAGTCGCTGCGCCGCGTTACCAAAGGCCTTCTGCACGCTCCTTCAATGCGAGCCAAAGAGATGACTCTCGAAGGAAACCAAGACGAATACCTCCGCGCACTGAACCTGTTGTTTGAAATCGATTTTGGCGGAAACAATGACTAGAACCACATTGAGAGTAGGCACTCGTGCGAGTCTGCTGGCAACCACCCAGACTCGAAAGTTTGTGCAGGAACTGCAGGAAAGATTCCCTGAGCTTGAGATTCACGAGATCACAATTCAGACCTTGGGCGATATAAGCACCGAACCACTGAGCAACTCGAAGACACCTGGTCTATTCGTTTCTGCTCTGCGCGACGCGTTGTTGCGCGACGAGGTCGATTTCATCGTGCATTCGATGAAGGATTTGCCAGCTCAGGAACATCCTCAAATCACGACGGCATGTGTGCCGCTACGGGAGGACTCACGAGATGGGCTCGTTAGTCGCGACAATCTGACCCTCGAAGCACTACCGACGGGTGCCGTTGTTGGCACATCGTCGCCACGCCGTTCGGCGATCCTGCGAAAAGTTCGCCCAGACCTGCACCTCAAGGACATTCGCGGCAATATCGACACTCGCATCGCTAAGGTTCAACGCGGCGAATACGACGCCACGATCCTTGCCGCCGCCGGACTCAATCGTGTTGGGCGTTCTTCGGAATTCGCCGAGATATTCCCGCAGGAATCTTCGGTGCCCGCGCCTGGACAGGGCGCCCTTTCGGTCGAGTGCCGCGCAGAAGACACCGTGCTAGCCCAAATGCTGCACGTGCTTGACGATGCAACCGCCAGGCTGACGACTGCGGCCGAGAGGTCGGTCTTGGTTGGACTAAAGGCTGGTTGCTCGACGGCAATCGGTGCCTATGCCACGCACGAGTCGGGTGAGCTGCGACTAATTGCCGAACTGGGCAACGCCGAGACCGGCGACTTTGAGCGTGTCGAATTGATCGAAGAGGTTGCATTGGGTCGCACCGAACAGGCCACCGCGATGGGCATAAAAGCCGCAAAAATGCTGTTGAGGTCAGAAATCGCGAGCAAGGCTTCATTCGAATGACCGTTTTGCTGGTGCGCCCCTCGCGCAACGAGATTGATAGTGCCGCCCTCGCCGTATACGGAATCGAGTGCGAGAGTGATCCATACCTAACCATCGAAGGCATCGACAATTCCGCCGGCGCTAGCCGCATGCTTGACGCGCTGGTTGAACGATCGGGTGAGTCGGCCACGGCAACTTGGTTGATTATCACCTCGTCAAACGCGCTCGAATTCTTTGAGCGTTCGGTTGGCGCCGACAAATTTGACCAGGTGTTTGAAACCGATCTCGCCGTTAGTTTTGCGGCCATAGGTGAGCAGACTAAATCGCTCTTGCAGAAACGTGGAGCGCTTTCGGTTTTACTGCCTAATGCCGAAACATCCGAAGCACTGGCCACCGAGTTGATCAAACATCAGTCGGGTGTGGCAGTGATTCCAATGGGTTCGCTGGCATTGCAGACGCTTCCCGATGCGCTTAGCGCCGCAGGCTGGACCGTCGTGAACGAGGTTGTCTACACCACAGAGCAGGTCGCGAATGTGCCCGCATCAGCAGCAAAGGTAATGCGCGGCGAATACGAAGCGGTGGTATTGCGCTCCCCCAGCGCAGCAAAGGCCTTCGCTCAATTCTGCGGACCGACTCGTCTTTCAGTGATCTGCGCTGGAGCCACGACCGCCGAGGCCGCTAATGCCCTGGGGTTAAACGTCGTTGCCGTGTCGCGTTCTGCCAATCCATCATCCGTTGCCCAGACTGTCGCAACCGCGTTAGGAGTCACCCGTGCTTAGTCGCCCTCGCCGCCTTCGAACTAGTCAGGCAATGCGTGACCTGGTGGCCGATGTGTCGCTCGAACCTCAGAACCTGATTTTGCCTTTGTTCGTGAAGGAGGGCATCGATCAACCTCAGCCTGTGCCGACCATGCCCGGAGTGGTGCAGCACAGCGAGCAGTCAATCCTGTCTGCTCTTGATGAAGCCATCGCAGTCGGATTGAAGGCTGTCATGATTTTTGCCGTGCCGCTCGAACGCGATGCGACCGGCAGCGTGGCTTGCCAAACCGATGGAATTCTCAATCGCGTCATCCGAAATGCACGCGCCCACGCTGGGGATTCACTCGTCTTGATTGCCGACCTCTGCCTGGATGAATTCACAGATCACGGCCATTGTGGAGTGCTAGATGCGTCGGGTGCAGTCGACAACGACGCCACCGTGAGTCTGTATTGCCAGATGGCTGTCGAGCTGGGGCGCGCCGGGGCTGATTTGTTGGGCACGAGTGGAATGATGGACGGCCAGGTCGGCCACATCCGAGTGGCACTCGACCAAGCCGGTCTAGTTAGCACCGGTGTGCTTGCCTATGCAGCCAAGTTCGCATCCGGTTTTTATGGACCGTTCCGGCAGGCCGTCGAGTCTCAATTTGCTGGCGACCGCAAGGGTTACCAACAGGACTACCGTCGCACGCGCGAGAGCGAACTTGAGATTCGGCAAGACATTTCCGAAGGCGCTGACATCGTCATGGTCAAACCAGCCCTCGCCTATCTCGACATTGTCAGGGCGGCAGCCGAGATCAGCGAGGTGCCTGTGGCTGCGTACCTCGTTTCGGGTGAATACGCCATGGTCGAGGCCGCAGCGGCAGCCGGTGTGCTCGATCGCGATGCAGCAATTTTTGAGATGCTGTATGCGCTTAGACGAGCTGGCGCACAGTTGATCTGCACCTATTGGGCGCTCGAATTTGCAAGAAAAATAGCGAGGTAACACGATGGCGACTACCAATTCAGAGCTTTGGCATTCACGTGCACTGCAATCAATCCCCGGCGGTGTGAGCTCCCCCGTTCGCGCCTTTCACTCGGTTGGTGGCACCCCTCGGTATTTCGAGCGTGGACTCGGCTCAAAAGTTTGGGACATCGATGGCCAGGAATACGTTGACCTAGTTGGCTCCTGGGGGCCGATGATTGCTGGCCACGCGCATCCCCACGTGGTTGAGCGCGTTGCCTACGCGGTTAGCCAATCGTCATCATTCGGGGCGCCAGGCAAGGGCGAGGTGCTGTTGGCCGAAGAGATTCGCAGCCGTGTTCCGGCCTGCGAAATGGTTCGCTTCGTTTCGAGTGGCACCGAGGCAGTCATGACCGCCGTTCGCCTGGCTCGCGCAGCTACCGACCGCAACCTAATCGTGAAATTTGCTGGTTGCTATCACGGCCACAGCGACGCATTGCTCGTTCAGGCGGGTTCGGGAATCGCAACGCTTGGTCTGCCTAATTCACCCGGCGTGACTCCTGGTGCCAGCCAAGACACCATTGTCTTGACCTACAACGACCGCGAACAACTTGCCCAGCTTTTCGCGGCTCGTGGCCACGAGATCGCAGCCGTGCTGACCGAGGCAACTCCAGCAAACATGGGCGTCGTTCCACCACAGGACGACTTCAACCGCTTCATTGCTGACACCACCAAGAAGTTCGGTGCGCTGATGATCCTCGACGAGGTCATGACGGGATTCAGAATTTCACGCGGCGGGTGGTGGGGCGCCTACGGCGAGAACGAGGGTTGGACGCCTGACTTGTTCACTTTTGGCAAAGTCATCGGCGGCGGCTTCCCGTTGGCGGCGCTAGGTGGTTCCGCGCGGGTAATGGAGCTGCTGGCCCCAAGCGGAGCCGTTTACCAGGCAGGAACGCTTAGTGGAAATCCAGTTGCCACGGCGGCTGGCCTAGCAACCCTCGAACTCTGCGACGACTCGATGTATGAACGCCTTGATGGGCGAGCTCTCGAGCTTGGCAACGGCATCTCGGCAGCTCTGAACGAGGCTGGAATCGCTCACTCATACCAATCCGCTGGAAACCTGTTCTCGTTCTTCTTTTTGGACGGCTATGTGCGAAATTTCGATGACGCCAAACCGCAGAACTCGGTGCAATTCGCTGCCTTCTTCCACTCGCTGCTCGAACAGGGAGTCTCGGTGCCACCTTCGGCCTTTGAAGCGTGGTTCGTATCGGGCGCTTTGACCGACGCAGATATCGAGAAGGTTCTTGTCGCCGCAAGGGTCGCAGCCAAGAAGGCCTCTCAGTAATCTCTCAGCAAATCGGCCTCCATCGCGAGAGCGCCTCAAAGTAAAATGGGACGCGATGGTAAGCGAGAAATCAGACGAGCGCCGCAGGCAAATCCTGCAGGCGTCGCTGAGCCTTGTTGGCGAACACGGCGCCGAATGGCTGACCATGGCACGCATCGCCGAGAAATCCGGATTTTCGCGTCCGGCCGTCTATCAGTACTTCGAATCCAAGGAGCACATCCTTGGCGAGCTTCTCATCGATGACATGGCCGATCTCAGCAATGAACTTGATCGCATCGTTGCCGCCGTCGAAGACCCGATGGAGCAGGTTCGCATCTGGATTCACTACTCGCTGGCGCACCTCGCCAGCCCGAACCACCTGGTGGTTCGCGAGATTTCAATGAGCCAATTGCGCCAAGAACAACGAGGCGAACTTATGGCGATGCACGGGTTCTTTTTGACCACGTTGCACAGCCCACTTGTTCGTCTTGGCGTCGCCGACCCAGCCGCGCTATCGAGCATCATTTTCGCCGCCATCAATAGTGCTGCCGCGCGCATTTATCAAGGCAACTCGTTCATTCTCGAGGCCGCAACCCTCGAGAAGTTCGTGATTGCCGGCGTCGAAGCTGCACTGGTTTAGTCCGCGCTCAGAAACAAAACTGCGGTTCGCGCGAAAACCGATGGGGCCCGCGAAAACTCGCGAACCCCATCGTCAGGCGGCCGACTCGTCGACCAGTGCCCGGTTACTTCTTAGCCACGTTTACCTTTACGTATGTAGTGTTCTTTCCGTTAGTCATGCCCAGCAGGTAGCCGGATGTCTCAGTGCAATCGCGGCAAGGCCATCCAATTTTCGACACTCGAGGCGCTTTGCGCAGCGCTCGAATGTCAACCAGGTAACATCCTGCGGTTCGTAGCCAAATCGAGCGAGTTAGCTAACCCTCGGTAGCAGCGAACTGCGATTGATACAGCGACGAATACGAGCCACCTAGAGCGATGAGCTCGTCGTGGCGGCCCTGCTCGACGATGTCACCGTGCTCCATTACCAA
>Ga0228699_1001633_pt1 | contig 10834 bp, 9 predicted proteins | sample McNCre217_Aug_MG_FD_178016 | JGI IMG/M metagenome (GOLD analysis project Ga0228699, IMG submission 178016) | Freshwater microbial communities from McNutts Creek, Athens, Georgia, United States - 2-17_Aug_MG | ecosystem: Environmental > Aquatic > Freshwater > Creek | place: USA: Georgia...
TACATCGCCTGGATCTCGCCCGTGGTGCAAGGCCTGCAGGCCGAGCTGCACTGCGCCCCCGGTGAAAGCACGGTCAGCAGCGGCAGCCTGGCCGTCTACCAGTACGCGCTCGACTACAGCACCGGCGACTTCAAGGCCACCTGGGCCGGCCTGCGCGCCCACCCGGCGGCCAACGCCAGCGTCAAGCAGATCGTGGGCTACGACAACGTGAACGTGGTCTACGACTGGGGCCAGGGCAAGGTGTACGGCGCCTTCGTGCGCAGCAACAACGTCACCAGCAGCGCCAACGGCAACACGGCCGCCAACCTGCTGGGCGCCACCGGCGCGCTGCTGTCGACCTCGATGAGCGCAGACGACGCCAGCCGCTACTACAACGTCTGGCAGCTCTCGGCCGACTGGCGCGTGACACCAGCCTTGCGCGTGGGTGGGCTGTGGGGCAAGGTGATCGACACCTCGCACTCGGGCCGCAACGCCACGGGCGGCGCCGTCGGCGTCTATCACGACCTGAGCAAGCGCACCACCGTCTACGCGCTGGCCGAAGCCATGCACAACGACGACAACGCCGGCTTCCGCCCAACGGGCTCGGCCGCGGTGTCGCCGAACTTCGCGGGCAGCGATGTCAACGGCCAAACCCTCAGCGGCGCTCAGGTGGGCGTGCTGCACAAGTTCTGATCTGGAGCCGCCCATGGCCGAAGCCGATCTCCAGCCTCCGCACGCACCCGGCGCCACCAGCACACTCCATGTGATCTCGTCGATGGCCACGCGACAGCTGCTGAGCAGCCTGGCCGACGCTTGGTCCGCACGCACCCAGCACCCGGTGAACCTGGTGTCGGTGGGCGGCGTGGAGGCCGCTCAGCGTGTCGCCGCTGGCGAGGCCTTCGACCTGGTGGTGCTGGCCGATGACGCCCTGCACCGCCTGGCTGCGCAAGCCGCCATCGACGCGCACACGCTGAGCCCGGTGGTGGCCTCGGGCATGGCGGCTTGTGTGCCGGCGGGCGCGCCTCGGCCTGCGTGGCGCCATGGCCACGACGTGCGCGAGGCCGTGCTGGCCACGGTGGCCCAAGGCCAGGCCATAGGCTACTCGACCGGGCCCAGCGGTGGGGCGCTGTTGCAGCTGTTCGAGCGCTGGGGCCTGATGGCCACCCTGGGCCCACACCTGCTGCAGGCCCGCCCTGGCGTGCCCGTGGGCAGCCTGGTGGCCTCGGGTGAAGCGGGCCTGGGCTTTCAACAGCTCAGCGAGCTGATCCATGAGCCTGGCATCGCCCTGATCGGCCCCCTGCCCGATGACATCCAGGTGACCACGGTCTTCAGCGCTGCGGTGTGCGCACAGGCCCAACAGCCTGATGCCGCTGCCGATTTCCTGCGCTTCTTGCGCAGCGCCGATGCCGCAGACACCCACCGCGCCCATGGCATGGCGCCCCTTTGATCCCCACCCTTTTTGCCGCTTGCAAGGACTCACCATGAGCACCGCCCAACCCCTCATCATCGACGTGCACGGCCACTACACCACCGCCCCAGCGGCCCTGGGTGCGTGGCGTGACCTGCAGATCGCTGCCCTGAACGACCCCGGCCGCGCGCCCAAGGGGTCGGACCTGAAGATCAGCGACGACGAGATCCGCGAGACCATCGAGACCAACCAGCTCAAGCTGATGAAGGAGCGCGGCTCCGACATCACCCTCTTCAGCCCGCGCGCCAGCTTCATGGCCCACCACATTGGCGACTTCAAGACGTCTGCCGCCTGGGCCGCCCTGTGCAACGAGCTGTGCTTCCGCGTCAGCGAGCTCTTCCCCGATCACTTCGTGCCGGCCGCCATGCTGCCGCAATCACCGGGCGTGGACCCCGCCACCTGCATCCCCGAGCTGGTCAAGTGCGTCGAGCAGTACGGCAACGTGGGCCTCAACCTCAACCCCGATCCTTCGGGCGGCCACTGGACCTCGCCGCCACTGAGCGACCGGCACTGGTACCCCATCTACGAAAAGATGGTCGAGTACGACATCCCCGCGATGATCCACGTGAGCACCAGCTGCAACGCCTGCTTCCACACCACCGGTGCGCATTACCTGAACGCCGACACCACGGCCTTCATGCAGTGCCTCACCTCAGACATGTTCAAGGACTTCCCGACGCTGAAGTTCCTGATCCCCCATGGCGGCGGGGCCGTGCCCTACCACTGGGGCCGCTTCCGGGGCCTGGCGCAGGAGATGAAGAAGCCCATCCTTGAAGAGCACCTGCTGCACAACATCTTCTTCGACACCTGCGTGTACCACCAGCCCGGCATTGACCTGCTGACCCGCGTGATCCCGGTGAAGAACATCCTCTTCGCCAGCGAGATGATCGGCGCCGTGCGCGGCATCGACCCCCGCACCGGCTACCACTACGACGACACCCAGCGCTACGTGAACGCCACCGAATACCTGACGGCCGAAGAGCGCTACCAGGTCTTCGAAGGCAATGCCCGCCGCGTGTTCAGCCGGCTGGACACCCGCTTGAAGGCCCGCGGCCTCTGACCCCAACTGCACTGAACAAGGACCACCACCATGTACGAACTCGGAGTCGTCTACCGCAACATCCAGCGCGCCGACCGCGCGGTGGCCGACCAACTCGCCGCCCTGGGCTCGGCCACCGTCCACGAGGCCATGGGCCGCGTGGGCCTGCTCAAGCCTGACATGAGGCCCATCTACCCGGGCTGCCAGGTGTCGGGCACCGCCGTGACCGTGCTGCTGCACCCTGGTGACAACTGGATGATGCACGTGGCCGCCGAGCAGATCAGGGCCGGCGACGTGGTGGTGGCCGCCATCACCGCCGAGTGCACCGATGGCTACTTCGGCGACCTGCTGGCCACCAGCTTCCAGGCCCGCGGCGCACGCGCGCTGATCATCGACGCCGGTGTGCGCGATGTGAAGGAGCTGCAGCGGATGGGCTTCCCGGTGTGGAGCAAGGCCATCAGCAGCAAGGGCTGCATCAAGGCCACGCTGGGCTCGGTCAACATCCCCGTGGTGTGTGCCGGTGCGCTGGTGCACCCGGGCGACGTGATCGTCGCCGACGACGATGGCGTGGTGTGCGTGCCCGCTGCGCGCGCAGCCGCCACGCTGGATGCGGCGCTCAAGCGCGAAGCCTTGGAGGGCGAAAAGCGCGCCAAGCTGGCCAGCGGCGTGCTGGGCCTGGACATGTACAAGATGCGGGAACCCCTGGCCGCCGCAGGCCTGCGCTACATCGATTGAGCCGAGCCGGCGCCCTCTCGGATCCGCCCCACAAGGGTTGCCAAGAGAGGGCGTCCCTCCCCTAAGATGGCGCCATGAACCCCTTGGCCCTGCCCTTGTTCCCCTTGCAGACCGTGCTGTTCCCAGGCGGGCTGCTGCCCCTGCAGATCTTCGAGGTGCGCTACCTCGACCTGATGAAGCGCTGCTGGGCCACCGGCGAGCCCTTTGGCGTGGTGGCCCTGCGCAGTGGCCACGAGGTGCGCCGCGCCCCGCGCGCGGGCGAACCCGACGCCTCCCGCGAGACCCTGTGCGAGGTGGGCACCCTGGCCCGGCTGGAGGTGTGCGAACAGGTGCGCTCCGGCCTGCTGCGCGTGGTGGCCCGTGGCGGCGAGCGCTTTGCCCTGCAATCGGCCCAGGTGCTGTCGCACGGGCTGTGGCAAGGCGCGACCACCTTGTGCCCGGTGGACCAGCGCGTGACCGTGCCCGACGAGCACAGCGACCTGCGCGACGAGCTGGTGCGGGTGATGCAAGCCCTGGCCACCGACGATGACCCCTGCCCGCCCGCTGCGAACAGCTGCTGGCAAGACTGCGGCTGGGTGGCCAACCGGTGGGCCGAGCGCCTGCCCTTGCCCGTCATCGAGCGCCAGCGCCTGATGACGCTGGACAACCCCGTGTGGCGCCTGGAGATGGTGGGCGAATGGCTGGCGCGGCTGCGGGCCCAGCTCGATGGCCAGCCGCCTCAGGCCTGACGCGGCAGGCTGACCTGCACGCACAGCCCCGGCCCGTTGCCCCCTGCTGACGGTGCCATCCCATCGGACAAGGTGATCTGGCCGCCATGGCTCTGCACGATCTCGCGCACGATGGCCAGGCCCAGGCCGCTGCCCTCGCTGCGCGCCCCACCCAGGATGCGGTAGAAGCGGTGGAACACCTTGCTGCGCTCGCCTTCGGGGATGCCCGGCCCGGTGTCCACCACGGTGAGTGAGACAGGCGCAGCCGCGGCCGCATCGGCGTGCACCGACACCGTGACCGTGCCGCCCGCCGGCGTGTAGCGCAAGGCGTTGTCGATCAGGTTGACCACCATCTCGCGCAGCAAGGCCGGGTGGCCCGACACACACAGTGGCTGCGTGGCTTCGCCCTCGTAGCCCAGGTCGATCTGGCGGGCCAGGGCCAGCGGCATCAGCTCCAGCGCCACCTCGCGCGCCAAGGCCACCAAATCCACCGCATGGCGCTCGCGGGCCAGGCCGTTGATGGCCTCGGCGCTGGACAGCGACAACAGCTGGTTGGTGAGGCGCTGCATGTGCCGCACGCTGTGGCCCACGCCTTCCAGCGCGCCTCGGGCCTCGTGGGGGTCTTGCTGGCGCAAGCCGTAATCGATCTGCGTGCGCAGCACCGCCAGTGGCGTGCGCAACTGGTGGGCCGCATCGGCCACGAAGCGCTTGCGCGCCTGCATCATGGCCTCGATGCGCTGCATGTGGTGGTTGACCGCGTCGATCAGCGGCCGCACCTCAGAGGGGATGCCGGCGATGCCCACGGGCGTGAGGTCGTCGTCGCGGCGCTGGGCGAAGGCCTCGCCCAGGCGGGTCAGCGGGCGCAGCGCGCGCGTGATCACCACCGCGATCAGCAGCAGGCCCACCACCACCAGCAGGCCCTGGCTTCGCAGGCCGTCGAGGAACAGCTCGTGCGCCAGGTGGCGCCGTGCGTCCACCGTCTCAGCCACCACCACCATCACCGCGCTGGCATTGGTCTGCTCGGGGTCGTAGAGCTGCTTGCGCATCACCACCAGGCGCACGGGCTCTTGGCGGTACTCGGCATCGACCACCACCACGTCGTCGCTTGACGGGGGTGGCCGGGGCAGGTCTTCGTAGCCGGTGATGACCTCGCCATCGGGCCAGAACACGCCGTAAAACACGCGCTCGTTGCTCACATCGAGCGCGGCGTAAGGCAAGTCCACCACCACCTCACCGTGGCTCGAATACGTGCGCTCGGCGATCAGTTGGGCCGATGAGATCAGGCCCCGGTCATAGGCCTGGTTGACGGCATTGCGCGCGCTGCGCTGCCCATACCAGGCGTTGAGCAGCAGCAGGCCAATGAGCGGCGGCAACAGCCACCGCGCCACGCGCTGACGCAGGCTGATCATGGGGCCTCGCCCAGCAGGTAGCCCAGGCCACGCAAGGTGGTGATGGTGGCCCCTGAGCCTTCGAGCTTCTTGCGCAGGCGCGAGATGTAGCTCTCGATGGCCTCGGGACGGGCCTCGGTGTCCATGTCGAACACCTTCTCGAACAGCAGCTCGCGCGCCACCGGTCGCCCCAGCCGGGCCAGCAGGGCCTCCATCACGGCCTGCTCGCGCGGCGTGAGCGACAAGGGCTGGCCCTCGCGCATCACCAGGCGGCTGGTCTGGTCGTAGGTGATCTGCCCCACCTTCACCACCGGCGCACGCCCCACGCCCCGGCGCAGCAAGGCCTTCACGCGGGCGTCGAGCTCACTGAGTTCGAAGGGCTTGGCCAGGTAATCGTCGGCGCCGAGGTTGAGGCCCAGCACGCGCTCTTCGGTGCTGCCGCGTGCGGTCAGGATCAGCACCGGCACGCCACTGCCGCGCGCGCGCAGCCGCTTGAGCACCTCCAGGCCATCAAGCCCGGGCAGCGACAAATCGAGGATGAGCAGGTCATACGGCTGGGTCACCAGCGCGTGGTCGGCATGGTCGCCACGGCCCATCACGTCAACAGCGTGGCCGCCCTGGCGCAAGGCTTTGGCCAGCCACTCGGCCAGCTCATCTTGGTCTTCCACGAGCAGCAATCGCATGGTGAGTCCTTTGCGGAGCCCGGCGTGGGCGGCGCGATTTCAGCACGAAATGGCGCGCTTGTGCTTGCGGCTTTCCACAGCGTGGCCACGGCTGTGGCCAGCGCTCTCGGTGTTTTCCCGTGGGCTGGCCACCGCCTGCCAGATTGCCAGACAACTGACAGGATCGGTGCAGATCATGCGACTCCACTGACCGATCACGTTCACCTCGACACCTGATTCAACCTCCCGGTCAGCAGGAGACAACGACATGACTTTCGCGTTCCCCACTGCCCGCACGCTGAGCCTCGCCGCCGTGGCCCTGGCTGCCGCCACCTGCGCCCTGCAAGCCCAGGCCCAGACCGCCGCCCCTGCCAGCGTGAGCATCTACGGGATCATGGATTTGGGGCTGGAGTACCGCACCCAGAACAACGCCGCCGGCAACAGCCAATGGCGCGTCAACTCGGGCGGCCTGAACACCTCGCGCCTGGGCTTCAAGGGCCAGGAGGACCTGGGCCAAGGCCTGAGCGCCCAGTTCAACCTGGAGAGCGAAGTGGTGGCCGACACCGGCGCCTCGGACACCAGCGCCATGTGGGGCCGCCAGGCCTGGGTGGGGGTGGACAGCAAGGCCTGGGGCGGCGTGTCGCTGGGCCGCATGTCGACCGTGGCGTATGACTTCACCATCGGCCACGACTTCATGGGCTTTGCCCCGCAGTACTCGTGGGTGACGGCTTCGGCCTCGGTGCCCAAGGATGGCTTCACCAGCCGCATCAGCAATGCCGTGCGCTACGTGGGCAAGTTTGGCGCCTTCAAGGTGGGTGCCAACGTGGGCCTGGGTGAAGTGGCCGGCTCGCTGAACGCCAACACCACACGCGGCGTCTCGGTGGGCTACGACGAAGGCCCCGTGTCGGCCCAGTTCAGCCTGGACGATGGCCGCAGCTCCGCCACCGAAGCCGCCCATGCCTCGACCAGCAACCGCAGCATGATCCTCTCAGGCACCTACAGCCTGGGCAGCACCAAGCTCTATGCCGGCGTGCGCGACACCGATCGCAAGCCCGTGGGCACCATCAACGCCACCACCCAGTACCACAACACCCTGTACTGGCTGGGTGCCAGCGCCCCGCTGACCAGCGCCATCACCGCGTATGGCGGCGTGTATGTGGTCAACAAGGCTGGCTCGTCCGACCCGATGATGCTGACCGGCAAACTGCACTACAACTTCTCGAAACGCACCTGGGCCTACGCCACGGCCGCCATCGCCAGCGCTTCGACTGACAACGGCAGCGGCACGCTCACCGGCGTGTACCGCGACCAGACGCCCGTTTCGCACCACCAAACTGGCGTGGGCTTGGGCGTGCAACACCGCTTCTGACGTGACGACCCGATGCAAGGAGACCCGCACATGAACCGCACCCCGCCCCTGCCAACCCTGCTCACACGCCGCCGCACCCTGGTGCTGGCCCTGGCCGGCGCCGCGCTGGGCAGCAGCCCGCTGGCCCAGGCCCAATCGGCGGCCGACATCGCCAAGGCCAAGACCGAAGGCACCGTGGTGATCTACAGCACCACCGACCAAAAGCAGATCGCCCCGCTGATCAAGGACTTCGAGTCCATGTATGCCGGCGTCAAGGTCGAGTACCACGACATGAACTCGACCGAGGTCTACAACCGCTTCATCTCGGAGAGCGCCGTGGGCGCCTCGGCCGACGTGATCTGGTCGTCGGCGATGGACCAGACCGTCAAGCTCGTCAACGACGGCTACGCCCAGGCCTACAAGCTGAGCGACACCAGCAAGCTGCCGGATTGGTCGATCTGGAAAAACGAGGCCTACGGCACCACCTTCGAGCCCATCGCCATCGTCTACAACAAGCGCATGGTGGATGCCGCCGAGGTACCCAAGACCCACGCCGAGTTCGCCAAGCTGCTGGCCACCAAGGCCGACAAGTTCAAGGGCAAGGTGACCGCCTATGACCCCGAGAAGTCGGGCGTGGGCTTCATGCTCGCCAGCCAGGACGCCCTGGCCAACAGCGCCGGCTTCTGGGAGTTGGCCAAAGCGATGGGCCAGTCGGGCCTGCGCGTGCAGACCTCGGTGGGCACGATGATGGAGCGCATCGCCTCGGGCGAGAACCTGATCGGCTACAACCTGATCGGCTCGTACGCCCTGGTGCGCGCCGCCAAGGACCCGAGCATCGGCGTGGCCTTCACCCAGGACTACAACCTGGTGCTCAGCCGCGTGACCTTCATCGCCAAGCAAGCGGCCCACCCCGCTGCGGCCCGCCTGTGGGTGGAGTACGTGCTGTCGCAGCGCGGCCAGAACCTGATCGCCAACCAGGCCGATCTGTTCGCCATCCGCAGCGACGTCACGGGTGACACCACCATCAGCACGCTCAAGGCCAAGCTGGGCAACGCCATCAAGCCCATCCCCATCTCGCCGGCCCTGCTGACCTACCTGGATCAGTCCAAGCGCCTGGACTTCCTCAAGCAGTGGAACAGCGTGAAGGCCCCGAAATGAGCACCCCCGCCCCCGCCATGACCGCGGCCGCTGCGGCGATCGCATCCCGGGGGCGGGACGCTGCGTCCCGCCCCGCCTGGCTGCCCTGGAGCCTGCCGCGCCTGAGCACCACCCTCGTGCTGGCCACGCTGGTGCTCACCCCGCTGCTGCTCATCCTCTACCAAAGCCTGTTGTCAGGCGCCTTCTTCCTGCCGGGCGCACGCCCGACGCTGGACAGCTTCCGCTTCATCTTCGCCGACGACGACTTCTACGTCGCCGCGCGCAACTCGATCGCCATCGCCGTGGGCATGGCCGCCATCGCCATCCCGCTGGGCTCGGCCCTGGCCTTCCTGATGGTGCGCACCGACATGCCGGGCCGCCGCTGGATGGAGCCGCTGCTGCTGGTGCCCGTGTTCATCTCGCCCGTGGTGCTGGCCTTTGGCTACGTGGTGGCCATGGGGCCGGTGGGCTTCCTGTCGCTGTGGGCGCAGAACACCTTCGGCGCCACGCCCTGGAACATCTACTCGCTGACCTCGATCGCCGTGGTGGCGGGCCTCACCCACGTGCCCCACGTCTACCTGTACGCCTCGTCGGCGCTGCGCAACCTGGGCTCTGACGTGGAAGAAGCCGCCCGCATCTGCGGCGCCAACCCGCTGCGCGTGGCCCTCAACGTGTCGGTGCCCATGGTGGCCCCGGCCCTGCTGTACGCCGGCGTGCTGATCTTCTTCCTCGGCTTCGAGATCTTCGGCCTGCCCCTGGTGCTGGGCGACCCCGAGGGCCACCTGGTGTTGACCACCTACCTCTACAAGCTCGCCAGCAAGCTGGGCACGCCCAGCTACCAGCTGATGGCGGCCGTGGCCGTGTGCATCATCGCCGTGACGCTGCCGCTGGTGCTGCTGCAGCGCGCCCTGCTCAAGCAGGCCAATCGCTACGCCAGCATCAAGGGCAAGGCCGCACGCCAGCGCCCGCTGATGCTGGGGCAGTGGAAGTGGCTGGCGCTGGCCCTGGTGGGTTTGTGGATGGTGTTCACCGTGCTGATCCCGCTGGCCGGCGTGACGCTGCGTGCCTTCGTCTCCAGCTGGGGCATGGGCGTGAACCTCAGCGAGGTGCTGACGCTGGACAATTTCCGCGCCGTGTTCGACGACGCCAACATGGTCCACGCCATCTGGAACTCCGTGCTGATCGGCACCCTGGGCGGTGGCCTGGCCGTGGCCGTCTACACCGCCGTGGGCCTGGTGGCGCACCGCAAGAGCGACGGCCTGGTGCGCGTGATCGACTACCTGGTGATGACCCCGCGCGCCGTGCCGGGCCTGCTGGCGGGTCTGGCGATCTTCTGGGTGTTCCTCTTCGTGCCCTTCTTGCAGCCCGCACGCAGCACGCTGATCAGCATCTGGGTGGCCTACACCATCGTGTGGCTGGCCTATGGCATGCGCCTGATCCAAAGCGCCATGTTGCAGGTGAGCCCTGAGCTCGAAGAGGCCGCCCGCCTGACCGGTGCCTCGCCGCGCCGCGTGATCACCGACGTCACCCTGCCGCTGATCCGCAATGGCCTGCTCGCCTCGTGGCTGCTGATTTTCATGATCTTCGAGCGCGAGTACTCGACCGGCGTCTACCTGCTGTCGCCGGGCACCGAGGTGATCGGCTCCGTGCTGGTCTCGCTGATGGCCGCCGGCTCGGTGGAAATCGTGGCCGCCCTGTCCCTCATCAACATCGTGCTGGTCGGCGCAGGCCTGGCCATCGCCCTGCGCTTCGGCGTCAAGCTTCACGACTGAGCCCCATCATGACCCTGAACCACACCCCTTCGGCCAGCCCTGCCCCTTGCGTGCTGAGCGCGCACGACCTGCAACTGGCCTATGGCGACAACCCCATCCTCAAGGGCGTGTCGCTCGATTTGCACCGCGGCGAAGTGATCTCGCTGCTGGGCCCCTCGGGCAGCGGCAAGACCACGCTGCTGCGCGCGGTGGCGGGCCTGGAGCAGCCGCACAACGGCCGCATCACCATCGCGGGGCAAACCGTGTTCGACGGCCCGGCGGGCCGCGAGGTGCCGGCCGAGCGCCGCAACCTGGGCCTGGTGTTCCAGAGCTACGCGCTGTGGCCGCACAAGACCGTGTTCGACAACGTGGCCTATGGCCTCAAGCTGCGCAAGGTGCCCGATGCCGAGGCCCGCGACAAGGTGAGCGACGCGCTGAAGAACCTGGGGCTGGGCCACCTGGCCGAGCGCTTCCCGCACCAGCTCTCGGGCGGCCAGCAGCAGCGCGTGGCCATTGCCCGCGCGCTGGTCTACAACCCGCCGGTGATCCTGCTCGATGAGCCGCTGTCCAACCTCGACGCCAAGCTGCGTGAAGAGGCCCGCGCCTGGCTGCGCGAGCTG
>Ga0228699_1001635_pt1 | contig 10818 bp, 11 predicted proteins | sample McNCre217_Aug_MG_FD_178016 | JGI IMG/M metagenome (GOLD analysis project Ga0228699, IMG submission 178016) | Freshwater microbial communities from McNutts Creek, Athens, Georgia, United States - 2-17_Aug_MG | ecosystem: Environmental > Aquatic > Freshwater > Creek | place: USA: Georgia...
CTGGTTAAGCACTACGACCGCTATTACGACCGCTCCATGCAACAACTCAAGACTGCCGAAGCGCAGGGCCTGGTGCTCGGCACCGAGGATGTGAGCGACGCCGGCTTCATGGCGCTGGCGCAGCGGATCGCGCAGCGCCCCTGACTCACCACAGGGTGACCAGGCCGGTGAGTGCGGCTGTCATGGTGATGTAGCGCACCAGTTTGCCCACCGCCATGTAGGCCACGCATTGCCAGAAGGGCAGCTTGAGCCAGCCGGCCACGGCACACAAGGGGTCACCCACCACCGGCAGCCAGGCCAGCAGACAGGCTTTGGGCCCCAACCGGCGTAACCAATCGAGCGCACGCAAGTGGCTGGCGGAGTGGCCATAGCGATCAGCAATATGGCTGGCGGTATAGCCCATCCACCAGGTCACCGCGCCCCCCAAAGTGTTGCCCAAGGTGGCCACCGCGATGACGGGCCAGAACAGGTCGGGGCGCAGATGAATCAAGCCGAACACCACGGGCTCCGATCCCATAGGCAGCAGCGTGGCGGATACAAACGACACAGCGAATACGGTGCCCAGGCTGTATTCGGGCAGCGCAAGCAATTGCAGCAGGTGGGGAATCCAAGCGTCCATGGTGCGGTCAGTATAGGTAGCTAGCGTGCGGGTTTGAGCCGGCTCGCACAGCATTTCAATTGCTGAAATTTTGAGCAGTTAGAATAGAGACTAGGCCTGCAGCAATGCGGGCCTTCACGCTTTTTAACCCTCCCCGTTTTCTCCTACGCTCATGCACATCGGCCCGTTCGCCCTGGCGAATCACCTCTTTGTTGCCCCCATGGCAGGGGTGACGGACAGGCCTTTCCGCCAGCTGTGCAAGAGGCTGGGTGCGGGCTATGCGGTGAGCGAGATGGTCACGTCGCGCAAGGATTTGTGGAACAGCCTCAAGACTTCGCGCCGTGCCAACCACGACGGCGAGCCCGGCCCGATTGCGGTGCAGATAGCGGGCACCGAGGCGGCCATGATGGCCGAGGCTGCGGTGTACAACATCGACCGCGGCGCGCAGATCATCGATATCAACATGGGTTGCCCCGCCAAAAAGGTGTGCAACAAATGGGCAGGCTCCGCTTTGATGCAAGACGAGCAACTCGCTATCGAGATCGTGGAAGCCGTGGTCAAGGCCTGTGCGCCGCGCAATGTACCGGTCACCCTCAAGATGCGCACCGGCTGGTGTCAAGCGGAAAAGAACGCCGTGGTGCTGGCCCGCGCCGCCGAGGCTGCGGGCGTGCAGATGGTGACGGTGCATGGCCGCACCCGCGAGCAGGGCTACAAAGGCCAGGCCGAGTACGACACGATTGCGGCGGTAAAGGCCGCACTGAAAATTCCGGTGGTCGCCAATGGCGACATCACCACCCCCGAGAAGGCGCGTGACGTGCTGGCCGCAACTGGGGCAGACGCCATCATGATCGGCCGGGCGGCACAGGGCTACCCGTGGATCTTCCGCGAGGTGGCGCACTTTTTGGCCACGGGCACGCATCTTGCGCCACCCTTGGTGAGCGAAGTGAAGAAGCTGTTGGTCGAGCATCTGTACGACCACTACAGCCTGTATGACGAGTTCATCGGCGTGCGCTCGGCGCGCAAGCACATCGGCTGGTACCTGCAGGATTTGCCGGGTGGCGAAGACTTTCGCCAGCGCATGAATCTGTTGGAAGACAGCGTCTCGCAGGTCGCGGCGGTGGAATCGTATTTGGATGAACTTAACGAAAAAATGGACCGCATTCCCGCCCGGGAGCTCGCAAGCGGTCAGGCAAGGGGACACGACATGATGGAATTGGCAGCATGAGCAAGAAGCACTTGGACGAGTGCGTGCGCACCAGTTTGGAATCGTATTTCGCAGATTTGGATGGCACCGAGCCCGGCGGCATGTATGACATGCTGGTGCGCGCCGTAGAAAAGCCTTTGCTGGAAGTGGTGATGGCGCAGGCCGACAACAACCAGTCCAAGGCCGCGCAGTGGCTGGGCCTGAACCGCAACACCTTGCGCAAGAAATTGGTCGAGCACAAGCTGCTCTCATAAATCACCCGCATCGCTCCTGCGCATGCGCGGGAGCCGGTGAAACGTATTTTTGGTTTTACTTCACTCCCGCACTATGAACGCACAAAAAACTGCACTGCTGTCCGTCTCCGACAAGACCGGCATCGTTGAACTTGCCCAGGCGCTGCACGCCCAAGGCGTCAAGCTCTTGTCCACCGGCGGCACCGCCAAGCTGCTGGCCGACAAAGGCCTGCCCGTGACCGAAGTGGCTGAGATGACCGGCTTCCCCGAGATGCTGGACGGCCGTGTGAAGACGCTGCATCCCCGCGTGCATGGTGGCTTGCTGGCGCGCCGCGACTTCCCCACCCACATGGCCGCACTGGCCGAGCACAACATCAACACCATCGACTTCCTGGTGGTGAACCTGTACCCGTTTGAAGCCACGGTGGCCAAGGCTGGCTGTACGCTGGAAGACGCGATCGAGAACATCGACATCGGCGGGCCCGCCATGGTGCGCAGTGCCGCCAAGAACTGGAAAGACGTCGCGGTGCTGACCGACGCAGCCCAGTACGACACCGTGATTGCCGAACTGAATGCCAGCGGCAAAGTGAGCGACAAGACCAAGCTGGGCCTGTCCATCGCCGCGTTCAACCGTATCAGCCAGTACGACGGCGCCATCAGCGACTACCTGTCTGCCATCCAGATCGGTGACGAGGTGCCCGCTGGCGACAAGGCCCCCACGCTGGACCTGTTCCCCGGCCAGAGCAATGGCCGCTTCGTCAAGGTGCAAGACCTGCGCTACGGCGAGAACAGTCACCAGCAGGCGGCGCTGTACCGCGACCTGTTCCCCGCCCCCGGCTCGCTGGTCACCGCCAAGCAGTTGCAGGGCAAAGAGCTGAGCTACAACAACATTGCCGATGCGGACGCCGCGTGGGAGTGTGTGAAGAGCTTTGACACGCCTGCCTGCGTGATCGTCAAGCACGCCAACCCGTGCGGCGTGGCTGTTGGCGCGAATGCCTTGGAGGCCTACAGCAAGGCCTTCCAGACTGACCCGACCAGCGCCTTCGGCGGCATCATCGCCCTGAACACGGAGCTGGACGAGGCAGGTGCCCAGCAAATCTCCAAGCAATTCGTGGAAGTGTTGATGGCCCCGAGCTTCACAGCAGCAGCGCTGGAAGTGTTCAAGTCCAAGGTGAATGTGCGCATTCTGCAAATCGACCTGCCCAAGGGCGGTAGCACTGCGTGGGATCAAGGCCGCAACCTGATGGACATGAAGCGCATTGGCTCCGGCATCCTGCTGCAAACGGCAGATAACCACGAGTTGGCCCTGAGCGACCTGAAGGTAGTGACCACCAAGCAACCGACAGCAGAAGAGTTGAACGACCTGTTGTTCGCCTGGAAGGTGGCCAAGTACGTCAAGTCCAACGCCATCGTCTTCTGCAAGGGCGGCATGACCATGGGCGTGGGCGCCGGCCAGATGAGCCGTTTGGACTCGGCCCGCATTGCCTCCATCAAGGCCGGCCACGCCAACCTGTCGCTGGCAGGCACCGTGGTGGCGAGCGACGCGTTCTTCCCCTTCCGCGATGGCTTGGATGTGGTGGTGGACCACGGCGCGACCTGCGTCATTCAGCCCGGCGGCTCCATGCGCGACCAGGAAGTCATTGACGCGGCCAACGAACGTGGCGTGTCCATGGTGTTCAGCGGCGTGCGCCACTTCCGCCACTAAGCAGCCCTTCAATCTACGCGCTGTAAAAGCCGCCTTCGGGCGGCTTTTTTGTGTCAAATTTCCCTCTGGCCCACGTGCAATGTGCGCTGTTAGCTATGTATTTCATAGCAAATCACGGATTGCAAAAGGCGCTGTGGGGGCTTGTTCTGGTGATGTATCGCTGCAGCTGGGGATTGGGCGAAAATCGCACCCATGCAACACCACATCACCTCCAGCCTGCAAGAAGCCCACTCCGCCCTGACCAAGCTGCTCGCCAACCCGGCAGCCTTGGCCACCATCGAGCAGGCGGCGCAACTGCTCATTGCTACTTTTGAGAACAAGGGCCGGGTGTATTCCTGCGGCAACGGCGGCTCCATGTGCGATGCCATGCACTTTGCCGAAGAGCTGACCGGTCGCTACCGCAAAGACCGCAAATCCTTGGGCGCCACCGCGATCAGCGACGCCGGCCACCTGACCTGCGTGGGCAATGACCACGGTTACGAGCAGGTGTTTGCCCGCTACGTCGAAGGCCACGGCCGCCCCGGCGACTGCCTGCTGGCCCTGAGCACTAGCGGCACCAGCAAGAATGTGATCAAGGCCACCGAGGCGGCCAAAGCATTGGGCATGAAGGTCATCATTCTGAGCGGCAAGCGCAGCGAGAAGCTGGAGCCACTGAGTGATGTGTACATCTGCACCCCCGGCGGCACCTACGCCGACCGCGTGCAGGAGCTGCACATTAAGGTACTGCACATCCTGATCGAGCTGATCGAGCGCCACTTTTTCCCCGAAAACTACGTCGGCGAATAAGTCGAGCCACAGCCACTAAAACAAAGGGCTGGAAGCCAAATTGGCTTCCAGCCCTTTATTCGTATGCGCAAGCAGCTTCTATTTTGATAGCAATTTAAATACGTCACCCGCCGTGGCGACGGTTTCTGCAATGTCTGCATCGGTGTGCGCAGCGCTCATGAAGCCGGCCTCATACAGCGCCGGGGCGATGTAAACACCGCGGTCCAGCAGGCCGTGGAACAAGGTGTTGAAGCGCGCGTTGTCGGTGGTCATGACCTTGGCGTAGTTCTGCGGCAGTTCTTTGAACAGGAAAAAGCCGAACATGCCGCCTTCGCTGTCTCCGCAGAAGTCCACACCGGCCTTGTCGGCTTCTGCCTGCAGGCCGCTGATCAACGATTGGGTTTTGCGGCTCAAGTCTTCATAGAAGCCGGGTTTGCTGATTTCCGCCAAGGTGGCCAAGCCGCAAGCGGTGGCCACCGGGTTGCCGGACAGGGTGCCGGCTTGGTACACCGGGCCCAAGGGTGCCAGTTGCTCCATGACCGCGCGTTTGCCGCCAAACGCTGCCAAGGGCATGCCGCCGCCAATCACCTTGCCCATGACGGTCATGTCGGGCTCAAAGCCTGGGATGCTGCGGGCATAGACCTGCTGCGCGCTGCCGGGGGCGACGCGGAAGCCGGTCATCACCTCGTCAAACACAAACAGGGCGCCGTACTCGGTGCACAGCTCGCGGCAACGCTTGATGAACGGCACGCTGGCACGCACAAAGTTCATGTTGCCGGCAATCGGCTCAATCATCACGCAGGCCAGTTCTTTGCCGTGCAGCAAGAAGGCTTCTTCGAGTTGCTGGATGTTGTTGTACTCCAGCACCAGCGTGTGTTGCACCACTTCGGGGGGCACGCCGGCGCTGGTCGGGTTGCCAAAGGTGGCTAAGCCGGAGCCAGCCTTGACCAAGAGCGCGTCGGCATGGCCGTGGTAGCAGCCTTCAAACTTCAAAATCTTGCTGCGTCCAGTGGCGCCGCGCGCCAGGCGGATGGCGCTCATGCCGGCTTCGGTACCGCTGCTGACCAGGCGCACCATGTCCATGCTGGGGACGAGGGCGAGGATGGCCTCTGCCAGTTCGACTTCGCGCTCCGTGGGGGCACCGAAAGAGAAGCCGTCCAATGCAGCCTTTTGCACCGCTTCCAGCACCGCGGGGTGGCCGTGACCCAGGATCATGGGGCCCCAGGAGCCGATGTAGTCGATGTAGCGCTTGCCGTTGGCATCCCAAAAGTAGGCGCCTTGGGCGCGTTGCACAAAGCGCGGGGTGCCGCCAACGGCTTTGAAAGCGCGCACGGGGGAGTTCACGCCGCCAGGAATGACGCGCTTGGCGCGCTCGAAAAGTTCTAAGTTACGGTCTGTCACAAAATTTCTGCCAGTTAGTGTCGGGTGGAATTGGGTGGGACTTCAAAGTCGGTATCGATGGCGGAGAGGGCGCCCTCTTCCTCGTCGTCAGACTCGGGTTGGGCCCAGAACAAGCGGTCGGGCAGCACATGGCCCATGCCGGGGCGGAAACCGTTTTCCAGGCAGCGGTCGAGGTAGCTCAGCGCCTCGGTGACGGCTTCATTCAGCTCGGTGCCACTGGCAATCAGGGCCGCCAGTGCGGCAGAGAGGGTGTCGCCCGCGCCGGTGAAGATGGCCTCAAAACGCTCGAACTTTTCGCTGCACAGCACGCTGGTGGGAGAGGCCAGCACGTTGTCGATGAACTGGTCGGGCAAAGGGATGCCGGTGACCAAGGTATAGGCCACGCCGAACGCGTTGGCCGCTTTGGCAATGTCGCGTGCGGTGGGGCTTTTCTCAGAGCCCCAGTCGGGGAGCAGCCAACGGGAGAGGGTGCTGTGGTTTCCCACCAACAAGGTTGTCTGCGGCAAGAGTAACTCGGTGCAAGCGTCCTGATACAGGTCAATCTTGTCCTCCTCCCACCACGAGAGGTCCGGCATGTAGGTGACGACGGGTACATCCGAGTAGTCGGAGGCCAGTTCTGCGATGGCAGACAGGTTCTCGGGCGTGCCCACAAACCCGACCTTGAAGACCTGCACCGGTACGTCTTCCAGAATCACCCGGGCTTGCTCGGTGACGGCTTCGTCATCAAAGGCAAAGTGGTCCACGATTTCACTGGTATCTCGGGCGTAGGCGCCGGTCACCACGGGCAGCGCATGGGCGCCCACAGAGGCAATGGCGGTCAGGTCCGCGGCGGTGCCGGCACCACCGCTGGGGTCGTTGGCGTTGAACGCCATGACGCAGCCCACCGGGCCGTCATCGTCCGGGGAGTCGTCCATTTCGGGGGAGGGAGTTGCCGACATCTAGAGGCCTTTATTAGGGTAAGTCATCGTGCAGAATGGCGTTCTTTAGTCGGGCGGCGGTCTTTTGGACAAAACCTGCTCTATACAATCGTTGCATTCTATTTGAAGGCCCTATAAGCTGTGACTGATACTAAAACTTGGATGTGCTTGATTTGCGGTTGGATTTATGACGAGGTCGCTGGCGCGCCTGACCACGGCATTGCTCCCGGTACCTTGTGGGCAGACGTTCCCATGAACTGGACTTGCCCTGAATGCGGCGCCCGCAAAGAAGACTTTGAGATGGTGCAAATCTGATGTCACACGCCGGGTGTGTAATTTGCGTGTCTTGACCTTGCACCTCAGTATTGGAGCCAAGCCCCTTGAGCACGACAACACCCACCTTCAAAGTTCTGGTCATTGACGATAGCAACACCATCCGCCGCAGCGCCGAGATTTTCTTGAAGCAGGGCGGACACGAGGTGCTCTTGGCAGAAGACGGCTTTGATGCCTTGGCCAAGGTCAATGATTACCAGCCGCACTTGATTTTTTGCGACATCCTGATGCCCCGGCTGGATGGCTACCAGACCTGCGCCATCATCAAGCGCAATGCCAAATTCTCCGAGGTGCCTGTGGTCATGCTGTCGTCCAAGGACGGCGTGTTCGACAAGGCCCGCGGCCGCATGGTCGGCGCCCAGGATTACCTCACCAAACCGTTTACCAAAGACCAATTGCTGCAGGCCGTGCAGCAGTTCGGCGCTGTGTCCCTAGGAGCTGCTTGATGGCTATTGAAAAAGTGTTGATCGTGGATGACTCCAAAACGGAGTTGCTGTTCTTGACAGAGGTGCTGCAGAAAAACGGCTTTGCAGTGCGTACAGCTGAAAATGCCGATGAGGCCTTCAAGCGTCTGACAGAAGACCGCCCTGACCTGATCCTGATGGATGTGGTGATGCCCGGTCAAAACGGTTTCCAGCTGACCCGCGCCATCAACCGCACCCCCGAGTACGCAGAGATTCCTATCATCATGTGCACCAGCAAGAGCCTGGAAACGGACCGTGTATGGGGCATGCGCCAGGGCGCCAAAGACTACATCACCAAACCCGTTGATCCTGCGGAACTGTTCGCCAAGATCAAAGCGCTCGGTTGATACCGGAATTCCATGGCCAATAGAGAAGCACTTCGAGAACTTCAGGCCCGTTTGGCCAGCCGCTTGCAGGCTGCCAAGGCAGAGGGTATGTCCGTGGCGTGGCTTGCGGTGCAGGCCGGGGGGCGCAAATATTTGTTTCCTTTGGGGCAGTCCGGCGAAATTGTGTCGCTGACCCACATCCAGTCCGTTCCTTATGCGTTGGCCTGGTTTCGCGGGGTTGTCAACATCCGTGGCGGATTGTTTGGTGTCGTGGATTTGGCGGCTTTCATGGAGTCCGATGGCGCGGGTGCGCGGCTGGAGCCCGCAGTGGGCGAGCCCAGCGTTGTGACGTTGAATGGCGCACTGGATGTCAACTGTGCTTTGCAGGTGGATGTGCTGTCCGGCCTGCGTGGTGTGGATGCGTTCACCCAATCGCACGCCCCGGTCGAAGGGGCGCCTGCTTATTTTGGCAATGTATTTACCGACTCTGCGGGAGAGGAGTGGCAGGAAATCAACCTGCGCACTTTGTCCCAAACCCCTCAATTTTTGAGCATCAGCGCTTAGTTCTTTCATAAGGTCTCACCATGTCCGTTGTCGATCAATTGAAAAACCTGTTCGCGAAAAAGCCCCTCGAATCCGAGTTGGATTCCCGTTTGAGTCTCGCGATGCCGGATGTCACCTTGGATGGCGCGGAGAACGAAACCTTGCAGGAGTCGCAAAACGCGCCGCTGCAAGGCATGGCAGCTTCGATCAAGGACAAGGATGAGCCCACGCTCCCACAAGGGGATTTGATTTCCATCCCGGTGTTGGGGCGTCGCACGGTGGTGCAGCACCAGCGCACCTTGTTTGCCCTGTTGGGCGGCGCCTTGGTGGTGCTGGCTGCGGTGACGTTCGTGGTGCTGAATCAGTCGGACCGTGTCGCGCAGCAGTTGGGTGCGACGGGCCAGTCGCTGATGCAGTCACAGCGCTTGGCGAAGTCAGTGTCGCAAGCGGTGGTGGGCAGCGCGCAGGCGTTCCCGGATGTGTCTGACAGTGCAGGCATCTTGTCCAAATCTGTCAAAGGTCTGCAGGCGGGCGATGACGAAATGCGCATCAACGCATTGAGCGAAGACTACGCTCCCGAGCTGGGTAAAGTGATTCCCTTGGTGGAGCGCGCAGAGAAAAATGCCAAGGCGGTGCTGGCCCAGCAAAAAATGCTGACGCAAATTGGCTCGGCGCTGCGTTTGATCAACCGCCAGTCTTCCGATTTGCTGGAAGTAGCTGAGACGGTGGCTTCCTTGAAGCTGCAGCAAAACGCGCCGGCCGCAGAAATTTCTGCAGTGGGGCAATTGGTGATGCTGACCCAGCGTATCGGCAAATCGTCCAACGAGTTTTTGACAGCCGAAGGCGTGAGCCCCGAGGCGGTGTTCTTGCTGGGTAAGGACTTGAATACCTTCAAGGAAATCTCGGAGGCGCTGTTGTCCGGTAGCAGCGAGTTGCGTTTGGCCGCGACCAAGGATGCTGCGACCCGCGAGCAGCTGCAGGCCTTGATCAAGATGTACGAAGAGACCCGTGTGCAAGCCGGTGCGATTTTGGGCAACTTGCAGGGTTTGGTGTCTGCGCGTGAAGCGCAAGGCGCCATCATTACCGACAGCGAGCCTTTACGCCGGAACTTGGAAGAGTTGCAAGCCAAACTATCCGGTCAGGCGGGTATTGGTGGTGCGTCGTTGGCGCTGTTGGTGCTTGCCGCTTTGTTCGCTTTGGTCTGTGCGGGTGGCTTGTCGTATGTGCAATTGCAGGACAGCCGCAAGCGTCAGGTGGTTGCGGAAGACCAGCGTCTGGAAGCCGAACGCCAAGAGCAAGAAGCCAAGCGGGTGAACGACGCCAACCAGGCCGCGATTTTGCGTTTGATGAACGAATTACAAACCGTGGCGGAAGGTGATTTGACCCAGGAAGCTACGGTGACCGAGGACATTACCGGCGCCATCGCCGACTCGGTGAACTACACGGTGGAAGAACTGCGCTCCCTGGTGTCCAACGTACAAAACACGGCGGCACGTGTGGCCCAAACCACGGCAGATGTGGACGCAACATCCACCGAGCTGCTGGCAGCCTCCAATGAGCAACTGCACGAAATTCGCGAAACCGGCAAATCCGTGTTGGATATGGCGGGTCGTATTAACGAAGTGTCCGCCCAAGCCCAGGAGTCTGCGGCCGTAGCCCGTCAATCGCTGGAAGCTGCGGAGTCTGGTTTGCAGGCCGTGCAGAACGCGATCGGTGGTATGAATTCCATCCGTGACCAGATTCAGGAAACCTCCAAGCGCATCAAGCGACTGGGCGAATCGTCCCAGGAAATTGGTGAAATTACCGAGCTGATTTCTGACATTACCGAGCAGACCAACGTGCTGGCGCTCAATGCGGCTATTCAAGCGGCATCCGCGGGTGAAGCTGGTCGCGGCTTCTCGGTGGTGGCGGAAGAAGTGCAGCGACTTGCGGAGCGTTCCGCAGACGCGACGCGCCAGATTGCTGCGCTGGTGAAAGCGATTCAGACAGATACCCAGGATGCCATCGGTGCGATGGAACGATCCACCCAGGGTGTGGTGGAGGGGGCCAAGCTCTCCGATAACGCCGGTACGGCCCTGAGTGAAATTGATCGTGTGTCTCGCAAAGTGGCGGACCTGATTGAGCAGATTTCCAACGCCGCGTCCCGCGAAGCCGGTCTGGCCAACGTGGTCGCCGACAACATTCAGCACATTTTTGCGGTGACCGAGCAGACCGGTGAAGGTACGCGCGCTACTGCCAATCAGGTGCGCGAACTCTCCCGCATGGCGGAAGAACTGCGTCAGTCTGTATCCCGATTCAAGATTTCCTGATCGCGTCGCTACCGCGCGCC
>Ga0228699_1001636_pt1 | contig 10813 bp, 9 predicted proteins | sample McNCre217_Aug_MG_FD_178016 | JGI IMG/M metagenome (GOLD analysis project Ga0228699, IMG submission 178016) | Freshwater microbial communities from McNutts Creek, Athens, Georgia, United States - 2-17_Aug_MG | ecosystem: Environmental > Aquatic > Freshwater > Creek | place: USA: Georgia...
AAGCAGAACAAGAATTCCCATCCCCCCGTCGCTGCCCTCGAAGTGCAGCACGAGCGAGTCAGCCAGTTCGGGACGCGGATCGAGCACCGCATAGAACTCGGCTGTGCCCAAGCGAACGCCACCGCGGTTGAGGGTCGCATCACTGCGGCCGGTGATGGCCCACGTGTTGCGCTCGGTGTGAACCAGCCAGTCACCATGGCGCCAGATACCCGGCCACTCGTCGAAGTAGCTTGCGCGGTAGCGCTCATAATTGACGTCACCCCAGAACGAGACGGGCATCGACGGCAGTGGTGCGGTACAAACCAGTTCTCCCGGTTCCTGCGAAACTTCGAGGCCGGCCGGGCTCCAGGAATACACCGCTGCGCCAAGAGGCCGCACCGCCATCTCACCCGCATTCACCGGGCTCAGTGGACTCCCGCAGACGAAGCCGCTACAGATATCTGTGCCGCCGGAGGCCGGTGCAAGCACCAGATCTGACCCTACTTCGGCATAGACCCATCCGGCCACATCGGCAGCAAGCGGCGAACCCGAACACTGAATTTCGCGCACGCGCGAGAGGTCCCACGTTGTTCCCGGCGTGAGTCCGGCATGCGCACAGACTGCCAAGTAGGCCGAGCCGGTTGTGAGGTAGGTGGACTTTGTTTCGGCGAGAACGGCCCACTGTGACCACTGCCCATCCAGCGCCGGCCAGCCGGGATCACCATCCATCAGCACCATGGCAGCGCCCACCAGAAGTGACGAGACGCTGAGGGTCCACACCATCCAACCCGTGGTGGAGTACCAGAAGGTGCGGTCACGATCCGAGATGTCGAATTGCAAGGCGATGTTCTTGAAGTGTTCGAGAAGCAGACCGCCGTGGCAGTGCACGATCGCCTTGGGCTTGCCGGTTGTGCCCGAGGAGAAGAGGATGACCAGTGGGTGCTCAAACGCAACGGGCAGAAATTCTAGGGGTGCCGTATTCTGTGTGAACGTCGCGTAGGGCACGACACCCTCGGGAACGACGCAGTCAGCGTCGAGGTAGGGCAGGAGCACCGTCTTCATTGCGGGGAGGGCCGCGCGAATGCGCTCCACCTCGTCGGCCCGCGAAATGGCTTTACTCCCCCACATATAGCCGTCTATGGCCACCAACAGTGCCGGCTCCAGCTGTTCAATGCGATCGAGAACACTGCGGGCGCCCATCTCCGGGGGCACCGAACACCAGATTGCTCCCAGGGATGCCGTGGCGAAGTAGAGCGCAACGGTCTGCGGAATATTGGGCAGGTAGCCCACGACGCGATCGCCGACGCCCACACCCTGCACAATCAAGCCCGTGCGCTGCGCTGCTATCTCGTCCAGTAGCTGTTGCCCAGTCCACTCGGAAGAACCACTGGTCTGGCTGCGGTTGATCAGTACGGGCTCGGAAGCACGCTTCGATACAGCTCGATGGATGTGCTCGGCAAAGTTGATGCGAGCACCGGGGAACCACTGGGCTCCGGGCATCGATCTGCTGCCCAACACGGCCGTGTGAGGCGCGTGAGAGATGATGTCGAAGTGCTCCCAGATGCGCTGCCAAAAGTCATCCAGGTTGGCTACCGACCATGCCCAGGCATCGTCGTAGGTTTCGAAGTGCACGCCAAACTTTTCTTCAATGGTGGCCAGAAACCGGCCCATCTCGGTGGTCGTCCACTGCTCACGGGGCAGTGCGGGGCGAAGTTCGGTTCCCAGTGCAGTCGACATTGACGTACCTTTCTGATGCTGTTGGGGAGCTAGCCGTCGAAGGCTGCAGAGTTGAGTGATTCGAGACGGGCGGAAAAACCTTCACAGGCGTCGAACAGTGCCTGGCAGCACTCCTCGATATCCCCGCGGTCACGGTAATTGACGACACCGAGCGCAGCCTCTATGGCGCCATTGACAAAAACAGGTGCGGCAATGGCCACTGCCCCTGGCACGTATTCGCTGCTGGAGAAGGCGTAGCCCCGGTCGCGCACATTGGAGAGCTCACGTAACAGCGCCTTCTTGGTGGTGATCGTGCTGTCGGTGTATGTGGTGAGTGGCAAATCAACAATTTGATCGATCAGCGCAGCATCGGCATACGCCAGCAGTACTTGGCCCACGGCCGTGGCGTGCAAGGGTATGCGCGACCCGATGCGGCTCTGAATGGGCACACCAATTTCACTGGTGAGCTTCTCGACGTACACCGCATCGAGGCCATCAGAGACGGCAAGCTGCACCGTCTCCTTCGTCACATATTGCAGATTGAGAAGGTACGGCATCGCGATCTCACGCAGGCGACCGTGCACGGGGGTAAGCAAACCCATCTCCCAGAGGCGGATGCCCAGGCTGTAGTAATTCGCCTCATCGCGTTGTAGAAAACCAGCCAGCTCCAGTTCGCCGGCTAGACGGAACACGGTTGCCACCGGTAGGCCAGTGGCCCGAGAAATTTGGCTCAGCGTGAGACGCGGGGTCACCGCGCTAAAGGCTCCCAGCACGCTCAGCGCCCTCGCCGTCACAGATTTGGAGGGCGTGGGAGGCAGTGAGCTCGTCGCGGACATTGCACCCACTCTAAGCGAGAACCCTGATTTTGAGCGGAATTAGTTTTTCACTGAGTGAAAAACTAAGTTGCGTGAGGCAGGTCCGCCCTGAAAACTGGACTCACGCTGTTCACCGCTGTCACTGTCGACACCGCCAACGAAAAGGTCACTATGTCTGAAACTCCGAGCTGGCAGGAACTCCTCGATCTCGTTGAGCAGCTCAACAACAGCGACTACGAGAGTGCTAGCGTTCAATTCGGCACTGTCTCTGTTCGCCTCTCGAAGAGTGAGCACGTTTCCGAGAGCCCCGCTGCCGGGGTGCTTGCACCCGCCCCTGTCGCCGCAACGCCATCGGTCGCGACCACTGCTGCGGCAACGCCGCCAGCTTCCACACCCGCTCCCGCGGCACCCGCAGCCGGTGACACCATCGACGCCCCCATGATCGGTGTCTTCTACCGTCGCCCCTCTCCCGGCGCCGACGAGTTTGTGAAGCCCGGCGATACCGTGACTGCTGACACCACCATCGGCATCATCGAGATTATGAAACTGATGAACCCCGTCGCTGCCGGCAAGGCAGGCGTGTTGGGTGAGTTCCTGGTTGACGACAGCAATGCTGTGGAATTTGGCCAGCCGCTGGTTCAGATCACTCTCGCTTAGGTCACAGCATGACCTCCACAGATAAGCCCGTCGTTCTGGTCGCTAACCGCGGCGAAATTGCGATGCGCATCATTGCTGCAGCGCGGCGCATTGGTGCCTCCCCCGTGCTGGCAGCAAGTGTGGCCGATGCCAGCTCCCCCGCTGCTCGCGCCGCCGATCGCGTCGTCGTGATTGGTGCCGCGCAAGCATCCAAGTCGTACTTGCGCCCGGAGCAGGTTGCCCAAGCTGCCGTGAATGTCGGAGCGGCTGTCGTGCACCCGGGGTACGGATTCTTGAGTGAACAGCCGCTGCTGTGCGAACTCTTAGAAGCCGAAGGGATCGCTTTTGCTGGCCCCCGGCCAGAAACCTTGCGCGCTGTGGGCGACAAGGGAAGCGCTCGGCAGGTGGCCATCGATGCCAGCGTTCCTGTGGCGCAGGGCATTGAGATTGACGACCCGAGCGAGGTTCGTTCCCTCGGTGAAAAGCTTGGCTTTCCGTTACTCATCAAAGCAATTCATGGTGGCGGTGGTCGCGGTATCCGCTTGGTCACCAACCTCGACGAACTCGAAGAGCTTGCACCCCAGGCCGCGCACGAGGCCGAAGGCGCCTTTGGCAACGGTGCGCTCTACCTGGAGCGCTACTACGGATTGGCCCGCCACGTTGAAGTGCAGGTCTTTGGTGATGGCGAAGGCAACGCCTGGATCTTTGGCGACCGTGACTGCTCGGTGCAACGGCGCCATCAGAAACTCATCGAAGAATGCCCCGCTCCTGGTCTCAGCGACGCGCGACGCACCATTTTGCATGAGTCATCGCGTCGCCTAGTGAAGGCTCTGAAGTACCGGGGAGCCGGCACAGTGGAGTTCCTCGTTGATACCCAAACTGACGACGTGATCTTCCTCGAAGTGAACGCGCGCATCCAGGTGGAGCACCCCGTGACCGAAGAGGCGTTTGGCGTTGACCTTGTTGCTGCACAGCTGCGTTTGGCGTTGGGCCTCGACCCCGAACTCCCCGTTGTTCCAGCGGTACCCCCGGTCAGTGTGATTGAGCTGCGCATCAACGCCGAGGACCCCCTGCATGACTTCATGCCCAACTCTGGCGTGCTGACCGAGGTGACCTGGCCTCGCGGCCCCGGCATCCGGATCGATACCCAGGTAGAGACCGGCTACAGCTTCCCTCCGTTTTACGACAGCCTGATGGCCAAGGTCATCGTGCGCGCACATGACCGACAGGCTGCCGTTGCCGGCGCCCTCGCGGCAGCCCAGAACACCTCGATCGAAGGCCTGAAGACGACCCTGCCGATGCTCGAATATGTTCTCGCGCATGAGGACTTTATTGCCGGCGAAGTACCCACCAGCTGGTTCGGACCCGTCTGGGACTCACGAAAGGATACCCATGACTGAGATGAGTTTGACCGGCGAGAAGTTGCGGTTAGGTCCGCTGAAAATCGTAGACACCAGCATTCGTGATGGCAACCAAAGCCTGTGGGGCGCTACCGGCATCACCACCGGCATGGCTGAGGCGATCGCCCCTGTCTACGAGCGCATGGGCTTGGAAGCCCTCGATTTCACCAGCTCCACGCACCTGGTGATGGGAACCAAATTCCACGGCGAAAATCCCTGGGAGCGCATCAGCCGCGTTCGTGCTGCCGCCCCGGCCACACACCTGTCGTGCATCACCACCGGCATGCGCTTCATGTCGTGGGAGAAGGCTGAAGAGTCGGTGTACCGCATGTCTTTGCGCGTCATGGCTCGCCATGGCTTGAGCCGACTCATGATTGCCGAGCCCGGCAACGACATTGAACAGACCATGAGGGTGGCACGCTGGGCCAAAGAAGAGGGCATTTCATCGGTGCTGGCCGGGGTTGTGTACACAACCAGCCCCGTACACACGGATGCCAAGTTCTTGGCGGCCACCACGGCGTACGCAGCGTGCTCCGACATTGACTCGGTGTATCTCAAAGACCCCGGCGGCCTGCTCACCGCTGAGCGCACGCGTGAGCTCGTACCCAAGATGCGCACCGCCCTGGGAACCAAGCGCTTTGAGCTGCACAGCCACTGCACTACGGGCGCCGCACCGCACCTCTACTTGGTGGCAGCTGAGTTGGGTATCGACGTTCTACACACGGGAATGGGGCCCCTCTCCAACGGCACAGCGCAACCCAGCCTGGAGCATCTGCTTCCAAACCTGGATGCCCTGGGAATCGATGTCGACGTTGATCGCGACGCGGCTGCCGAGGCTTCGGCACTGCTCTGGGAATTTGCGCGGTCACAGAAGTTGCAGCCGGGTGCGCCCACAGAATACGACCTGAGCTTCCATCAACACCAGGTGCCCGGCGGCATGATGGGCACGCTCAAACGTCAGCTTGCCGAGATCGGCATGAGCGATGCCCTGCCTGCCGTCATTGATGAGGCTGGACGCGTGCGTGCAGACCTGGGCTATCCCATCATGGTCACCCCCTTCAGCCAGTTCGTGGGCAGCCAAGCGCTGATGAACGTGCTCGCCGAGAAGAGCGGCCAGGAACGCTACAGCCGGATCCCCGATGAGGTCGTGAAGTTTGTGATGGGCGACTTCGGGTCGCCCGAGGGTGACATTTTGCCTGAGATTCGCCAGCGGGTGGCTGACAGCCCCCGCTCGGCAGAGCTGAAAGCGGCGGCCCGCGAACGGACGTTGGAAGAGTTGCACACCGAATACACGGGTAAATTTGGGAAGAAGCTCAGCGAAGAAGACCTGCTGTTGCGCATTGTGATGCCGCATGATCAGGCCGAAATCGCTATCAACGCGGCTCCTGCCCCCGCCTGGGTGGCGGGGACTCGTCGAGCAGCTGGTTCTTCTGGTGGCGCGGTCTCAACTGTGCAGGAGTTCATCGCCGCCGCACACGACTTGCCCACCTGGAAGTACCTCGCCGTCGACCGTGACGGCGCCCAGATCACTCTTTCTCGCTAACGACCAAGGACGCCTCGTGCCAGATCACAACATCCTCTCCCGCCTCAAAGCCACGCGCGGCATCATGTTCGATATCGACGGCTGCCTCGTCATTTCAGATGGGCCCAGCGGCGCCGGGGGAACCGTGCTCCCCGGCGCAATCGAGGCAATCACGCTCGCTCAAAACACGGGCCGTGCCTACTGCGTCTTCACGAACGGCACCGCTCAACGTCCAAAAGAGATTGCCCACCACCTGCGCGACATGGGTTTCAACATCCCCGATGAACTGGTGTTCACGCCTGCCGTTGTCGCCGCCGCCGTCATGAAAGAGAAGTACGGCGATCAGCCCATCCTCGTCTTTGCTGCCGAAGGCATGCTGCAAGATTTCCGCGAGCGCGGGGTGAACGTGGTCGATCTCGCCTCAGCCATCGCCGGCGAGCCCCATGGAGCCGTCGCTGTCGTGATTGGCTGGGACACCAACTTCGGCAAAGACAAGCTACAGGTGGCTGCCGAAGCGATTCGTGACGGTGCCGCGCTCTACTGCACAAGCTACGCGCCGATGTTTGCCTCAGCTGATCGTCTCAATGTGGGCGTCTCAGGGTTCATCACCTCAGGCCTCATGTTTGTCACGGGTAAGACCGACTTTGAAATTCTGGGTAAGCCCTCGCAACACTCCATGAACGTGATCAGCAACGTTCTGAATGTTCCCGCAGAAAACATCTTGGTGATTGGTGATGACATTCGGTTGGAGTCGGCCATGGCGCGCCATTCTGGCGCTCTTGCCGGCCTCGTGCTCACCGGCACGCATTCACGTGCAGATGCCGCCATGGCACCTGCCGATATCGCGCCCGAGCTCATCGTGGAGACGATGGCAGAGCTCAACGAGCTGTTCGCCGCCGCCGATCAGAGCTAGTTCGGGACTTCACCCACGCGGTGAATCGACTGCAAGCGCGTGTAGGCATTGACACCCTCCGGGCCATATTCCATGCCCACGCCCGAGTCCTTCCAGCCGCCGAACGGTGCGGCCAAGTTTGAGCCATAGAAGTTGATGCCCATCGAGCCGGTCTCCACCTGGGCGGCTATCTCTGCACCGTGCTCGGGATCGGTCGTGAAGATGTTTCCACCCAAGCCATAGGGCGACTCGTTGGCGATGCGGATCGCATCCTGCTCATCCTTGTAAGGAATCACCACAAGAACCGGGCCGAAAATCTCTTCTTGAGCGATGCGCATGGAGTTGTCGACATTGGCGAAGACCGTGGGCTTAGCAAAGTAACCCCGATCGAGTCCCTCGGGTCGTCCGCTTCCACCGGTGGCCACGCGAGCGCCCTCGTCCTGCCCAATGCCGATGTAGCTCGTGACTGTCTGGAACTGCTTCTTCGATGCGGAGGGGCCAAAGACCGTGTTCGTATCAAAGGGGTCACCCTGCACGGTGTGCGCCACTGCCGACGCGACGGCGTCAACAACCTCGTCGTAACGCGAGTGCGGTGCCAAGATGCGCGTGGCGTTGTAGCAGGTCTGGCCTGTGTTGCGCAGGCTGGTGCGAGTGACCGATGCGCCGAAGAAGTCGAGGTCGGCATCCTCCAACACGATGCTGGCCGACTTGCCACCCAGTTCGAGGGTGACGGGCTTGAGGAGGCGCCCGCATTGCTCAGCCAGGAATCGGCCTACCTCGGTAGAGCCGGTGAAGGCGACCTTGGCTACATCGGGGTGCTCCACGAGTGCACCCACAGTGTGACGCGTGCAGGTGACCAGGTTGATCACGCCGTCGGGTAGCCCCGCGGCAACGGAGGCTTCCATCAGGATGCGCAGATCCAGCGGGGTTTCACTGGCTGGCTTAATCACCACCGTGCAGCCGGCGATCAGTGCAGGAGCCAGCTTGATCATGACCAGTGCGACGGGGTAGTTCCAGGGTGCGATGAGCGCGCATACTCCACGGGGGTGACGGTGCACCTCGGTGTAGTGACCAGGGCGATCGGGGTAGGCCCGCTCATCTTTCTTCTCAACGAAGTCAGCGAGGCTCGCGTAGTAGCGCAGCAAACCGGCGCCATGCTTACCCGCAGCACGCGTCTCGGTGATCGGAGTGCCATTCTCACTCGTGATGATCTGGGCGAGCGCCTCAGAACGTGCCTCAAATTCGTCAGCGAGCTTGCGCATGTACTCGGCCCGAGCGTGGCCCCCGATGTCACGCCAGCCCCTGCCCCGGAAGGCGGCCGAGGCGGCAGAAACGGCCTTGTTAATGTCGGCTTCGTCCGCGGCAGGTACGCGCGCCCAGATCTCTTCGGTCGCTGGATCCGTCACATCGATAAATGCACCGGATCCGGACTTCACCCACTGACCGCCAATGAAAAGGTCGTCGGTGTACATCTCGAGTGCGGTCATGATTTTCTCGTTTCGCTGGAAAGTTGTCTTTGGTGGCGCGGGCGTTAGAGAACGTCGAGGCGCAAAACGCGGATGGAGTGCTGCAGCTCGGCCTCGGCCATAGCGCGTCCGGTGGGGGTGATCATCTCGGGCATGATGTCGACCTCGAGCTTGTGACGAATCTGCTGCGGCGTCTTACCGAACCATTCAGCCGAGAAGCCCAAGCCCACCGGGTTGAAACGCCACAGGCGGTCGGCATCGCGCACGATGGAATCTTCGATGCTGTAACTGACCGAACGGGTGTCGTGCCCGTCGATGATGTCGGTGACCTTCTTGATGAAGTCGTCGCCATAACCGCAGCCGGGCAAGATTTCGCGAGCAATATCGCACCCGTAAATCTCATGCTGCACGCGCACGTCGCTGGTCATGAAATTGTCGCTACGGAAACCCTCCGAAAGGATTTTGTCTTCATCCACACGAGCCCATCCCGCATCGTGCAGCATGGCGGCGACGCGGGTGACTTTCTCGTCTGCCTCGGGGTGTGCATCCAGCAGGAACTCTGCAAAGAGCAGGGTGAGCGGCAGGTGAATATCGTTCATCCGCGAGCGCGTGTAGGGCTCGACGGCAGCCCAAATGTTGTCGACATTGGTGAACGTACCCTGGGGCAGGGCGCCGTTACCCAGGGTGGGAACATCTGCCAGCGAGTGAGTGAATTCCATAGCCATGCTGTTCTCCTAGTCGGTGAAAATTGTCTTGAGGGCGACCGATGAGTCGGCGGCTAAATCTGCGGGAATGTTCTGCCCAGCGGTGAGGGCACGGCGCACGGCCATGTAGTCGCTGACATCGTTCACGGCGTCGACGGCGACAATGCGCCCCTCGCGGTAGTAGAGAACACTGAACTTATCGTCGGCAAGATTTCCACGGATGACCTGCTGATCGAAGCCCTGCGACAGGCCAGCCATCTGCAGCTTGAGTTCAGCCTGGTCGCTCCAGAACCAGGGCACGGCGTGATACTCCACCTCGCGTCCCAGCAGCGTCTGTGCAGCGACCTTTGACTGATCCACTGCGTTCTGCACCGACTCGAGCATGACCATGCCGTCTCCCGTGAGGGGGTGCGGCAAGATGGCCACATCGCCGCAGGCGACCACGCGGGGGTCAGAGGTGCGGGCGTGCTCATCAACCACGATGGCACCGTTCTGAATCTCGAGACCCAGTTGCTGGGCCAACTCGCTTCGAGGAACGACGCCAATGCCCACCATCACGGCATCCGCCGGCAGCACCGTGCCATCTGCCAATTCCACACCGGTGACGTGGCCATCGGTTCCGTGCAGCTTCGTCACCTTGGCTGAGAGCACGACGGTAACTCCGCGGGTGGTGTGCGCATCCAAGAAGTAGTCACTGGTGACCGGCCCTACGGCGCGCGACATCAGCCGATCCCGAGAGTGCACCACGGTCACGTTCTTGCCATATTTGCGGGCTACAGCGGCCACTTCGAGACCGATGAAACCGCCACCGATCACGACGATGTTCGAGATCGAATCCCACTGAGCCTTCAGCGCATCGGCATCGTCGAGGCCACGCATGGAGAGCACACCTTCGAGGTCTGCCCCCTCACAGGTCAGCAGCTTGGGACTCGAGCCTGTGGCCAGCGCGAGCTGGGTAAAGGGCAGCTCTCGCCCCGTTTCGGTCACGGCCACGCCATGTTCAGCGCCCCAGGCAACCGAGACAACCTTCTCTGACGGGATGACCACGATGTTGTTGTCTACATAGAACTGAGGGGTACGCAGCTCGAGCGTTTCGGCATCTGCCTCGCCGGCCAAGTACGCCTTTGACAGCGGCGGTCGCTGATAGGGGCCGTGATTTTCTTCACCAACGATGGTGACGGTGCCTGCAAAGCCTTCCTCACGCAGTGTGACGGCAATCTGCATTCCTGCTTGACCGCCACCAATAATGAGGATGTGCTCGGTCATCGCATTAGACCTGTTCAGGCGCGATGGTCACAGTGAGACCATCGAGGGCGTCACTCATCTTGATCTGGCAGCTCAGGCGACTGCTTGCTTTACGCTCCGAGGCCGTGCCATCGAGCATGTCATCTTCGAGGGGGCCGGCTTCGCCCACCTTGTCGAGAAAGGCCTCGTCAACGTAAACGTGACAGGTGGCGCACGAGCACGATCCGCCGCACTCGGCAACGATGCCCTTGACGCCATTCTTCACGGCGATGTCCATCACGGAGTCACCCACGCGGGCCTCGAGAGTGGTCTCGGTACCGTCGGGAGCGAAATAAGTAACTTTTGGCATGGGGTTCTTTCGGGTTGGGAACGGACTAAATAAACTGCTTGCCGCCGTCGACAATGATGGTCTGGCCGGTGATGTAGCCGGCATCGCTC
>Ga0228699_1001637_pt1 | contig 10808 bp, 3 predicted proteins | sample McNCre217_Aug_MG_FD_178016 | JGI IMG/M metagenome (GOLD analysis project Ga0228699, IMG submission 178016) | Freshwater microbial communities from McNutts Creek, Athens, Georgia, United States - 2-17_Aug_MG | ecosystem: Environmental > Aquatic > Freshwater > Creek | place: USA: Georgia...
ATCAAAGTCGCTGGCAAATACAATGCGTTGACCTTGCTCTAGTTTAACCCCGTCTACTGTAGTGCCGTAGGGTTGCAATTCCACAGAGTTTCTACTATCTCTGATAGTGAAGTTGATCAAATCAACTGGCTGAATTGCCACTCTTCCGTAATGGAACAATTGTAGATTTGGCTCAAATTCAATAATGGGACGACTTGCACGAAGACTCTGATCAAATACAGCAGTGGCGCCGTTGTATGCAGCGGCGGCGTTAATGATATCAATATGGAACCAACGGTTGCTTCGTGACCATGGGTTCAAGTCAATGCTTGAACGATTGATAGTGATATAATCTTGAGCCGACAATCCGTTGACTGCGAATGGCTCTGGGTTGATCAACGTAGTAACGTCAATCAGTTTGATACCGTTACCGATGCCTTCAACATAATAAGTGTTACCTTGATATTTTGTAGGAGTTGCAGATGAGTCAAAAGTCACCTTTAGACCATTAGAGAATGTTACTCCGTTTGGGCTCTTGTATGATTTAGACCCAATGATAGATTTCTCAACGTCAATAAACGATTCAGTAGCTGCCATTAGGCCGATCTGACCAACCATGCTAGAAGCAACGCTATCTTGATAGTATAGAGTAGTCAATGGCGCAGTGATATCTGGCATCTGATTGAACAAGTTCAATTGCAGATAATCAGGGGCAAGATAGTAAGTGAATTCAGCACGAGATACCCCGCTGCGCACAAATACTTTTTGTAATGGGCCGATAGAAAACGCCTGCAACAATGGGTTCAATGTGATGATTGGATCTGCGTCATTGCTTAACGAGATCTGCCAAGCATTGCGGCGATTTGCTACAGGTACAGTTGTACCGTTGACTGTCCATTTGGCATCATCAAGGTCATTGTTAACAAAAATCAATGACTTCAAAATGATTTGGTTGATTGCGCTTACCCCGTCAAACCCGCCTTCGCCAGCTGCAACAATATCACTTAGTCGCTGACCTTGAACTTGATTGTAGCTAAGAGTTGTGCTCAAATCTGCTGTACCAGCAAGAGTCATGCGCACAAAAAAGTCTTGTGCAGTTGGTTGTGGAACTTTGAATGTTATTGTACCAACATCTACGCCGTTGTTGTCAACGCCCATGATATCACGACTTGACAATTTAGTTTGATTGTTTTTAGTTCCGCTAGTACCAGCATCTGTCTGCAACCAGAATGGGAATCCAGGTTGGTTTACAACAAATTTATATGTACCACCATAAGCAAGCTGAATTAATGGATTCTCTACCCCAGCGGCTGTGCTGAATTTATAGCTACCAGTTGCTGGATCGCGAGTTACAGTAAATGTCTCTTTTGTCGGAAGTTCATTTGCAAACACGCTTACCGCTTGTGGCCCATCTTCAAGCCAGTAGTACTGGTTGAAGTTAATAAACTTGTCAAAGTCAAACAATCCACCGTAGCTATAACTTTCACTACTGAATAAACGAGTTTGATTATTAATGAAACCGCCATAGTGGTCTATCTGCTGTAGCAAGTCAATATAGCTACTAAAGAATTCTGTCTCACCAGTTACTTTATTCTTTACGACAATACTTGGCTCAAGTTGATAATTTTGACGCAACGCTGTAGGCTCTGACTGATAATTGTCAGTGCTCTTGAATGTCGGAGCGAATGTGCGACCAACATAGCCGTTGATGTTACGAAGATCAGGTTGTGTTACCAACTGATCAAGCGTAGCACTCAAAAACTTTTGATTTGTCTCAGTTCTAAATGTTTCTGGTAAAAGATTCGTTGTTTTGATCTGTGCCATATTAAACTACAATTCCCAATCCTGATAGGGTTTGATTAATTTGCGCTGCTGTAATTGCGCTGATGATTTGTACGTTGTCTGCTGTTGCAGCACTGATCATAATTTCGTCTGGGTTACTGTTGATTTGTAGCAATCCGCCGAAAGCAATTTCAGTGTTTGTTGGAACAATGATTACACTAGCCACGTTGGGAGCTAATGCATTGTGTAGATATGTACTTAGTTCGCTGAAATAGAACGTGTCCCCGAAGTCCCAATTTGTTGTATCAAAGTATTTGTTCAATGCTGATACTACGCCCGAGATAACATCATTGTCGCTGACGTTGACGTTGGGGTTCTTAACAACTTTGAAAGTTGCTTGTAAACTAGCATCTGCCTTTGATCCGAACAATGGTTTATATTTACCAGGGTTATAAACCAATGTATCACTAATAGCCTTGTAATTCTCAAGACTTGTTGTACCTGTACCGTAAGCCGACTTTAGTTGATCATTAGACGGCAACGCTGGCTGCGACACTGTATTGGTAGTGTCTTGGATCCATGCAAGATAGTCACTGCTATATTGAGTGGTCAAGATGTACAAGTCAATCAAGTTGTTTGGAGCTGGGTCAATTCGTCTGTCATTTGGACTGTTGTGACGATATTGGAACTGCAATGACTGACGACCAACTTCTGCAATATAGTTAGAAAGTTGTGTCAAGCTACGTGTATTCGTGCTGCTGATGGCCAACTGATAGAATGTATTTTCTGCTGTGGCATAGAAAATTTGACCATTCAAGTACAAATTCCAGTTAGTAGTAATGGCGCTCTTGGTAGAATAAATTGATACCACTGTAGAATTATCTACTGGACTTGTAATTAAGAAATTGTCTGCGCCAGTAGCTTGTTGGAAGTAAACATACTTGTAAGTTGGGTTAACTGTTGGGTTAACAATGTTTGTAAACAAGTCTGGATCATTTGGTACACCGTCATTGTTAGTTTGTGGGAACGTAACTTTGATTTGTGTGTTGTCAGTATAACCGTCTTGGTCAATCACGCGGTCATACGCATACCATGTCTGATCTTGACCCATTGGGCTTGTGCTGTCAGATTGAGTGTTTGTTTTCAACACAGTGACTTGATCATTGATTGTTAGACCAGTGCTGCTGTCAAATGTACGAACGTCTGGGTCAAAGTAGAAACGAGTTTCCCCTTTGCTTTGGAACACATACTCAAGACCGCGCTGTGCAATGTTATAGTTAATACCGTTGTAAGTGAAGGCAAGCAACCAGCTGCTGTCAAGTCCAGTACCAGAAGTATCACCTTGATTGGCAAGACTGAAACTACCCAAGTTCAAGTTGGGTTGTAAAATGATTTGCCAGCTTTGTGCTGCAATGTTGTAGGTCAAACCGATGTTTTGATAACTCTGTAGCAAACGTACTACTTGAGCAATAAATGCTCCAGTTGGCAATGCATTCTTGAACACTGGAATGATAGACGACACGATTGCGCCATTTGGAATGTTTTGACTTAGTTGCGCTTGGAAGCCAGCGTTTGCGCTGACTACACTGGCCCACAAATAAGACTTCTGATTTGGAAACTGAGGAGTTCCCGTTTGAATGTTATTCTGTGCATCAAAGTACTTACCAGTACCAGCAGTGAATTTAATCAAACTACCAGTAGTGATATATTGCAAGTTGCCGCTTACTCCAAGACCAGTTTGTTGAACAACATTGCTGCCGTTGACAAAGTATCCAGTGCTACTGCTGCCAGTTGCAGTACTGCGACTCCAAAGAGTGGTTGCGCTGGGAGCGTAGCGTGGGAAGTTTGCGTAATAGTACTGCAACATAGAAGTGCTAGATACCATTGGAGCAACAGTGTTATAAATGGCTTGATAAACGTCTTGTGCAGTGTTGAAGCCAAATGTTGTTGACATGTTTGGCTGTTGTTCGTACAAAATACCGTCTGTACAGAAAATGTTTGTGCTACTGTACTTACCAGTAACGTCAAGAACGTCCAAGAATCTGCTAGTACCTGAACTAGTACGGTTGACTGCCTTGATCTTTAAGATGCTGCTAAAGTTTGTGTATGGAAGAAGGTTGTAATCTTCCCCAGTAATCATACGATTCTGTGTATAGTACTGTGCAGGAGCTTTGGCACGAATATCGTCAATGCTTTCACGAGACTGCGAGTTAGTGACAGTGTAGTGTAGACTTGCTGTAACAGTAAGAGTCTCAACAGTATTATTTCTGCTGACGTAGGCAAAGCTAATATTGACACTTTGCATCTCATCTGGAGTAATCTTGTATTGCAAACCATTACTTGTTCTGTAATATAGTCTGAAAATGCCCTGTGGGATGTTGGCAAAAGAGCCGTCACCGAACACAAGATCAATCTGATCATTTGTACGACTGTTAATCTGGTACAAGTTACGATTTGCGCTTTGATTGTAAATTACGTTAATACCCGCAACTGCTGGAACTTTATTCCACACAGTAGTCGGGGCGCCGTTAACGTCAAGTTGATACAACCAAACGTCATCATTGTTGATGTTATTAAAGTTTACACTGACTGTACGATTTGGCAGACTTTGATTCAAGTTGAAGTCTTGAGTAGCCAATGAACCTTGCTTGAAGTGCAAGAAATATCCAGTGTTGTTACTGTTGTTGCCAAGATTGTCATTGCGATACAAAATATTGAACTTACCAGAAGGAACTGGATCGGGTTCATAAATGTAGTTTTGGCCAGAACTTGTTGCGCTAACAACTTCAAATGGCATACTTGTGTTTTCAACAATCGCATTAAAGCTCTGACGAGGAATCACGCCCGGAGTCAAGTTAATACTGTATTCGTCAGTTTGAATACCAGTGATTGTGTTGCTGTTGCCAGGCTTACCGATGGCTTGGTTATTGACCAATGAACTATTCAAGATAGCAGTAAATTGCTCTTGCCAGTCTGGGTTTGCAGCATCATTCCAATTGATTTGGATGTTGCTCAAATTCAATCCGTTGCTGTCAAATACGTTCTCAGTTGTACTAACACTGTCAAACTTCAAATAGCCGCTAGCTTCAATATTACGCTTTGGGTTGTAACTAATCAAACGTGCAAGTTTGATAATGCTGTCGCGGCGTTCTGCTGTATCAAAGAAGTTTTCACGAGCATTCATATCTGCTCGGAATGCCAAACTCTGACCCAAGAAGGCGATCAAGTCAATCAATGCGATGAATTCGCTTGATTCTGTAAAATCGTTATAATCTTCTGGGTAATATGTACGCAAGTAATCGATCATGGTCTTGCGTAGGGTTTCAAAGTCATAGCTTTGAAAGTCTGCTTGCTTAAAAGTTTGGTAGACTGTTGTCCAGTCTTGGTTTACAAGCAGATTAGTCTGACGAGTAGTAATTGACATTAAAATACATCCGTTATCGTGTATTTATGATTTGTCAATATGTGCGCAGTTAATTAATACAGAGCGTTTGTAGTCAGCTTACTAGCGTTTGCGTCAAAGTTCAACGACAAAGTAGTTGCCATATTTGTTGGAATGAACACAAGATCAAGTTCAATTTGTAGGCCATGTTCTTGTGTTACTACTGTGATATTTTGCAGACCAAGACGTGGTTCATAGCCAACAATGCGCTTCACATCTTCAATAATCAATTGATTGATATGATCATCCATTGGTTCAAACATCAAACTCCAAATAATTGAACCAAAGTTGGGCTGCATTAGCTTTTCGCCCTTACGAATGCTGAAATGATTGAGCAAGTCTTGCTTGACCAAATTAACATCCGTAACACGAAACTTCTTGCTACGATTTACTGTGCTGAATCCACGATATAGTATTGCCATAATAGTATTTATTGCCCCGCATTAGCCATTTGAATGTGTACTGGATCAGGTTTACTGAATGTTCCACCCCAACGCAGGCCATAGCTTGGCAAGTCAACTGAACGACTAATCAATGGACATTGAGAACTATCAATAGCAACGCCGCCGTTGTGTGGACTTCCCTTACCACCCTGACTCAACGGCTTAGCAGGGGTAGTAATTCCACCCGCTGTTGGATTGTTTGGTCCGCCACCTGCTGCAAGCCAACGCGCATAAATTGCGTCTTGATCTGCTGGACTGCGATATGCACTAGTGATAGTCACTTTACTACCAGTCTTGGCTTTGAAATCTTGAGCCATCTTCAAGATAGCATCTTTGAATGCCCCGTTCAATTGATCAAAGTTTGCACGAGTTCCACTTGCTCCGCTGAATACGAATACGTCATCTGGATTAATACCAGTAGTGTTTTCTCCACTCAAACCAGCAGTCTGTGCAACTGTTGATGCTGCGCCACCAGATGCAAGAATATCAATAGCATAACGTCCATGATTGTAATAGACTGCTCCATCATTGCCCAAAGCATCTTTTACACTACCCTTGTCTCGCCACTGTTTGGCCATATCAGCACTGCGCATTTGATGTGCAACAAACATCATACCAGCTGCTGTACAAACGTCATCTTCGGGCTTGATACCGCCATTGGCAACAAGCGCTGTGTAATTGTCAGAGAATTCTTTATACTGAATGTTGTCTTGTACATTCGGGCTATTAAAGAAGTCATCTTGACTTTGAATTCCGTCACGACCCGCCCAGCTATTAGGATTAGATAATGCTTTATTACCATACTGTTTAATAGCATCAGGTTTTACATAACCCGCATCTGCTAGATACTGAGCATCTACTGCGTATTTGCCGATACGTGCGCCGTTGCTGCTGACATAATCATAAGCAAATTGACTTTCAAAGTAGCCCAATTCTGCCATCATTGCTTTGGCCTGTACTTGACTCAAGTTAGGTGTAGTTGCTCCGAAGTTTGCAGATGGATTGAACGTAGTTGTCTTGGCAAGATACTCTGCTGGGCAAGTTGGTTGTTGTACTTCTTGTCCGCTGGCATTTGAAATACCAACGTCAGCACTAGTATCTTGTCCTGTTTTGACTGGATTACCGCTACCGTCAGTAACAACGTTACCGCTACCGTCTGTGAGCGCGCCAGAAGGGGCTGCTGGTGCTGGGTTAGAAACACCCGCGTTGGCCAATGCTTGTTGAATTGCTGGCAACCACTTGGCTGCTGCTGCACCAACACTGGCACAAGTGATGCTACCGTCTGCTGCACGTAAACTTGAATTCTGTTGCGCTTGTTTACTACCAGCTGGGTTTACAACAAAATCGTCTGGCTTACCGACCGCTGCTGGCCAGTAAACACACAGATATAAATCTTGTAACTTAGGAGTAGGTGCTTTCTGATTCAAACGCTGTGCTTGGAAAAACTTCAATACCCAATCAAGTTGATCAACACGACTTAGCTGCTTCAATGCTGCTGTACTTGTACCAAGACCAGTAGCTGTTGCTGGCATAAACTGAATCAACCCTGTTGCACCTATACTGTTCTGAATACCTGGATCCATTGTGGCGCCTGTTTCATTTGCAATAGCTGCTAACAAATCAATATAGTTTGCATTAATTGCTGACGCAACTTGTTTGACCTTATCAATGAATGCTTTGTCTGTACTCCAAGGAGTTGGAACTCCGTTGACTTTACCATTGTCTTTACTATTGCCATTGGGTGCTGGCAATGTGTAGCTACCAGGGGTACCAGCAGTCTTGGGCGCACAGACGCTGCTAGATACAGATTTCGTCAATGGCGCAGGAGTACCTGTACGAACGTAGGGTTCGTGGCTTGGTAATACTGTTACGATACTGTCAACACTTTGTTCAACACTATACCATAGTTTTGTTTTCTTGTCATCAAATGTAGTATCAGCAAGTTTATTCTTTTGCAAGGTTGGCATACTGATACTATTTCCTCCGCTGCCACCATTGATATCAATAGTTGCACCTGCGAGAGCAAGACCACCACCAGCACTAACGTTTAGCTTACCATCGCTGCTTACTGTGACTTGTCCACCGCCCATATTGAGCTTAGATCCATAAATCAAGAAACTCTCGCTACCGCCCATGTTTACTTGTGCGCTGTTTAAGTTAAATGATGTTGCACTAACAACATTAAAATTGCCACCGCTTTGCATGTTGATATCTTTGTCAGCATGAAAGTTTAATGTGCCTTCTGCACGAACACTAAAATCTCCCGCTGTGTACAAATATACCCCGCTGTCATTGATTTCAACCCACGTTGACCCATCCATATGACCCACATAGATTACTTTCTTGTCATCGTTCATCAAAATCTGATGACCATTGGCTGTACGTAGACGAATTAGTTGATCTACCCCGTTTACGTCCCCGTCATCCATGACAAAGCTATGACCGCCCTTACGAGTCGGCACGCTATATTGATCAAGTGGGATATTTCCCACTGCAACTTTATTTGCGTATTCTGGATCGTCTGCTGGATCTTTAGTCAGTGGACGACCGGGAGTACTAATACCAAAAACGTGACTGGGCGTTTCTCGTTGTGCGCTACTACTAATAGCACCACGAGTACCATCACGATCTAGACCTTGCTTGAACAGTACGTTTGCCTGAAATTCGTGTACTGGCTTTTTATTGCTAACAAAAGTGCTGTTGATATTAGCTTCAACGTTTTCGTTGAACTCTGCTACTGGCAAAACTTGTGGGGGCACATTGGTATCTGGCAAGATACTGGCTTTGATGTTCTCGCTGACTGTAGTTTTATCTACATTAGCACTACTTGCGCCCACTGCTGGAAGCATCCAGTTACTAAGATTGGCTGGCACGCAAGCAAACCAGAAGCCTTTATCTGGATCACCGTTGACAAACGTACATAATACTTGACTACCCACATCAGGAGTGACCATCCACATACCATATGTGTGCTGAACATTTTCAAAAGAGTTGGTCTGGCTCGATTGAGGTTGGTACGTAGAGCCCAGGTATGGGCTTGCGTAGCTCACTGTTCTCCAATACAATGGATTAGATTGCTCTCCGCCAAATTCTGGAATCCATATACGTAAACGTCCATCGTGTGCTGGACTTAGGTTGTCCATTACGATACCTAACTGTGTTGCCGTCTCATATCTATAACCAGGAACTGCATCTCTGTCATAGAATTTAGACGTTCTTGAGCCTTGAATTTTATCTTGTGCCATATATTATCCGAAATTTGATTGACCAGGAATAGACGCAAGAATAGTATCTTGTCCGCCCCAGTCTACTTCAACTTGTGTTGTCTGAGATTGCAGTTCTGCAATATCTAATTGATCGCCGTTTTCTGCGATATCACTCAAATCTGTATCCTCTGATGAACTTGTTTCCTCATCGTCTGTGGGATCTTGAACTTCTTTTGCTGCAGGATCTTCGTTTGGATTCCCGTCACCATCAGGATCACCTGGATGACGATTCATGAAATCTTGAACATCTTCTTCTGTGGGACTAGACTCGTCTTCTGCAATAGGGGCATCTAGTTGATGCGCAGTTGCTTTGCGATTAGTATCTACGTCTGCTGTTTTTGATGCACTAGAGTTAGGAGAATCTTGCTCGGGCATTCTGATCAAATCCAAAGTCTGTGTAAACTTGCCGCCCCTGAATTCACTATCAACCGTAAGAACCCGATAGTATCCGCTGAATTCGCTTACTTGGTATGGGTTTGAACTCTTTAAGTCAAACATGCCCGTACTATCATTGAAATCTGAGGGTGTTCTAAATGTTACATAGCAATAGATTTCACCGTCATCCATATTCAAACTCTCAACTGCGCTTGATACAAACAAACTAGGAGTATCTGTTGCAGTGCTACCAACTGACTCTTTTGGGGATATGAACAGATCGTCTTGTTTGATAAAGTGCGGATCTCCGATGATCTGCAACTTCAAATTAATCATATCACCAGCCGCGCTTGTGTACACACTTTGCAATGCGCTTTGTGCGTTTTGAGTTTCGCTTCGGTTGTTAGCTCCACCAACACCTGACTGCATCTGACTACCAGTGTTTTGAAACTGTGACGGGGCTATAGTGCGCTTGCCACTGTTCTTTTGAGTTGAATCGGTGTCGTTGTCGTTTTGATTGGCTCTTGGTCCAGCCGTTGATTCAGTGTTTGCTCTATCAATCTGCTGAGCCGTGAAATACAATGCATTGAAATCTATGTCAAAGTTAATCACTGAATTGTTTTTACCAGTGTACATGTAATCATACTTCTTTGCTGGCTTGGGAGGCGGGCTCTTTGGCAATCGCTTGTTGTGCTGCTGGTACACATCATACGTCTTGATGAAGAATGTTATGTTCTTACCCCACACATTGCGCTGATGGTCAAAATCCCCCAATTTCAACTTGGGCACAATCTTCCACATTTTTAGTGTAGTTGCTTGTTCTTGTGATGTTGAATCACTTGTTGTTTTATTTTCAACTTCTGATTTACCTTGCTTGCTTGGGTCTTTGACTTGCTTTAAGAAAAATTCACTGTTTGGGATAATAGCATTGATGATCTCATTAACCGATGTGCCGGCTTCAAAGCTATGCACAACAGAATTAAAGTCAACGGTTTTCGCTTCTTGACCCTGCTCACTCTTTGCTTTAGTATTTGGGTCAACGCTGCCCACACGCTTTACTGTATTGTTCTTGGGGTCTACAATCTTAGAGTTTGCAATCTTTGGATCAATAACAAAGGCGATAGTATCTGCATACTTGGCATCTTTAGTCTTGACAGAATCAATGTTCCAAGCATTATAAGCAGAGGTAAAACTAGAAGTCTTTACTGATAGAGTTTGCACTGATTCTTCTGGTGGAGTATCACCCAAGATTCTCGGATCTCGTGCCGTACCTCTGCCACCACCTGCTCCCATCGCTCCCGAAGTCTGTAGTTGACTAGAGCGAACTGTATCTACAGACTTCTGAATTGCAGGATCGTCTGACCCAGCAAAGAAGTCTTTTACAGTTGTAGCAGTGATTTCCATACGAGTCTTCAATGCCTGAATAGATTGCAGATTCGCACCGTGATTAAACGGCACTGATTGAATCGTGTACTCAGAACCTTTTGTGCTTGCCTTAATCTTAAAATTGATTAGTTTAAT
>Ga0228699_1001640_pt1 | contig 10798 bp, 10 predicted proteins | sample McNCre217_Aug_MG_FD_178016 | JGI IMG/M metagenome (GOLD analysis project Ga0228699, IMG submission 178016) | Freshwater microbial communities from McNutts Creek, Athens, Georgia, United States - 2-17_Aug_MG | ecosystem: Environmental > Aquatic > Freshwater > Creek | place: USA: Georgia...
CCGAAATGATGCCGCCGTCCGTTGGGCCACCGATGACATCAATAGCCTGGCGGAGCTGCTCGGCGGAATAGTTGCTTACTCCGATGTGGCGGATGGGGGCCGCCTGGTTCAAGCGCTTCAGGTTGTCTAACTGCTCACCGAGTGTCAGGTGAAAATCGAGACGATGATGCTGCCAGAGCGGAATTTCTGCTAGACCAAGGCGCTGTGCCGACGATTCGACGGCCTTCATCAAGTAGGTGTAGCTTGCATCCTTGCTCCATGCCTCACCCGGAGCGCGAGTAATGCCGCCCTTGGTTGCCACCAGGAGATTGGCCTTGGCGGCATCCGAGGCATCCCACTCTTGAATTGCCTCGCGCAGCAGTACCTCGTTGTGCCCGAAGGTGTCCCAGCTTGGTGCGTAAATGTCCGCGGTGTCGAAGAGAGTCACTCCCAGATCCATGGCACGTTGCAGGGCCCGCTTGAAGTCTGCTCGAGCGTCACCGGGAAGCAGCGTGGGTGCTCCACCCCAGCTGGCATTCATGAAGCCAAAGCCGAGTGGAATCCTAAGTTGAAGCAGCGGGTTAGAAGGCAGCGTTACCAAGATCAACTCCAATGAGTTCGGCAATGCAATCGGTAGCCAGTTTGTGGTCATCTCGCTGGGGGAGACCAGAGACCGTGATGGTTCCTACGATGCCAGCGCCCACAACTCGGATTGGGAAGCAGCCTCCGTGCGCCGTGTAATCACGTCGGTCCAGCGCCATGAGATCGATGATGTTGGTGCCGAGTTTCTCGTGCAGACCAACCGCGTAACTTGCAACCTGAAGCTTGTTAACGAGGTTGCGTTTGCGTCTTGCCCAGTCTGCGTTAGCTGGCGAAGTTCCAGGGTTGGCGCCAAAGTAAAGCAGGTCGTCGCCCCTGCGGATGTCCACGATAACTGGCTCGTGGCCGGCATGCTCCAAGACTAAGTTGCCGAGTGCGCGAGCAGTTCGTTCGTCAAACTCCTTGAACACAAGTAGCTCGTACTGGGCATCAATGCGGTCAAGGTCGGCTTGGACTTCTGTGGTCATGAATCAAGCCTAACTAGATGGCGAGGACCGGGATTCCCATCCCTGCAAAGTCACGGTCGTGGGAAATGAAGATGCAAATTCGGGATTCAGAATTGCGGGCAATGGCTATAAAGTCACTCCAGAGCTGGTCTGCACGTTCCTCATCAACGTTGGCGGTGGGCTCATCGAAAATAAGCACCCTGAAGTCGGCCAGCAGCGCGCGAGCCAATGCGATTCGCTGCGCCTCGCCGCCGCTAACCGCAACCCCTCGTTCGCCCAAATGCGTTTCCAGTCCCTCGCGAGCCTGAAAAGTTGCACCTAGGCCAACCTGCTCCAGTGCCGCCCATAGCTCTTCATCGGTGGCGTTTGCCCTACCAATCACCAGATTGGCCCTAAGAGTGGTGTTGAAAATCGTTGGCGCTTGCTCAAGGTAACCAACATAACCTCGCAATTCTGCTTCGCTGTAATCTGCCATGGATGTGCCATTCAGCAGAACCTTTCCATTCTTCGGACGCAGAAAGCCGGCGAGCCCATAGGCAATGGTTGTTTTTCCAGATCCGCTTTTGCCGGTGATCGCGACGACGGATCCTGCATTTAGATCTAGATTCACCGGGCCTACTGTGAAGCTGCCGTCTGGGTATTCAAAGGTTGCTGCCTGCAAAACCAGGGATTGCAGCGAATCCAGTTGTGCATCGCCGGAGTACGGTTGAAGCGCAGGGGGAGTTTCATGTTGGAGTATCTCTGATACTCGTTTTGCGCTTGGGCCATACTTTTGCAGGCCGAAAATCGCGGGTTGCATTTGCGAGAATATCTCGAACACTGCCATCGGTATCAGCGCCAGTACGGCTAACATTCGAGGGTCTAGGGTTCCGTTCTGAACTGCGTGTCCGCCCTGAAGAGCGAGTTCGCAAACTGCCAGGGCGGAGAAGAGACTGAATACCCCCGCGCCAAGCCCCGAAGTAATAGCGAAGCGTTTTTGGGCGGATGCCTGCCGCTTTTCCAATCCCGAAAAGGTCGCCAACGTCTCAGAGTCCCACTCGTAGGCCTGAAGCAGCTCAAGATTCTCCAGGTATTCGAGACCGTTGGAATATAGGAGCTCCTTGGCATCGGTGGCGCTTTTGACTTGAATCCGGTTCCACACCGCAGAAGCTGGCAGGGAAATGAGTGCCGACAAAACTAATGTCGCGAGGAGAGTCAGCCAGGCGTTGGTTGTCGGGGCAATCAGCTGAAGCGCCGCCACCGATGCAACCGCCACAACTAGCGCTTGAACAATCGGTGCGATGACACGAACCCCAAGGTTTTGAATCTCTTCTACGTCATTGACCACCTGGGAAGTGATGCTCCCGCGAGATAAACCCTTGAGTCCTGCGGGGGCAAGAGGCGCAACAGCTCTGAATATTTTGGGCCGAAGTACCGACTGAAGTTGGAAGGTTGAGTCGTGAAGTGAAAGCCTCTGGGTGTACCTGAAGAAAGCCCTCCCGAGTGCGAATCCGCGAACGCTAACGATTGCCATGTTCAGGTAGAGGATGGGCGGTTGCTCTGCTGCGGTACTTATTAGCCAGGCGCTGCAACCAAGGAGCGCAACTGCCGCCAAGCCTTCAAGCGAAGCCAGCAGGAGCCCTAGGGGGAAGTGCTTATCCTTGGGGAGCCCTAGGGCTAGATTGAGCCTAGACATCCTCCACCGCCAACGTGCGGACCGCCACCGTTAGTGGTTTATGAGAAGAAAGCAGCACCCGTCGTCCCTGGCCCGCAAACTCCTGAAGTGCGGCTTGAACCAAATTGCTCCGCTCGGCATCCAATGCACTGAGCGGTTCATCGAGCAGTAGCCAATCACTGTCTCTAGTCAGCGCGCGATAGAAGGCTCTGGCTAGTGCAACTCTTTGTACCTGGCCACCGCTCAAACCGGCACCTGAATCAGAAACTACTGAGTCCAGCTCAACATCATCCAGAGCCGCAAGTTGCACCGCTAGCTTCAAATTTTCAGGGTCAGCGTCGCTAGCAGGGCCAATGATGTTTCGTCTGATGGATCCGCTTAGTAGTTTGCTGCCCTGTGGCATCCAGGTCACCACCGATGCCGATAGTTCGCGACGGATCCGATTCAGGAGAGTAGTTTTTCCTGAACCACTCGGGCCAGTCAGGTGAGTGATAGCTCCCGACGGGAACCTGTCTGCCATACCCTCCTCTGGGATTGCATCAGTGCCCGATTCCTCGATTACGTCAAGTAACAGACTTGACGCCATGACGCCTTCGTTAGAGGCGTGAAAGTTGGTGCCCACCTGTCGGATTGGCAGGAACGCCTCCGGTGCGAGTAACAGTGCCATCAGACCTGGTCCAAGGGCCACCGAGCCGTCGATTAGTCGCAGCCCGATGGAAACCGCAACAAACGCAACTGCTAGGGAGGAGGCCACTTCGAGAGCTAGACCACTCAGGAAGGACATTCTCAAGACGCGAATAGTCCGCTTGCGAAATTCCTCGGAGTTTCGCCAGATGACTTCTGTTTGGGGCGCAAGTCGACTGAAAACCCTGAGTGTGGTGAGCCCCCTGAGAACATCGGTGAAGTGATTTGCCAAGGAGTTGAGAGCTGCCAGTTGCCTTCGTTGAACATCCTGGGTTGCTAACCCAATAAAGATCATGAACAGTGGAATCAACGGAAGCGTGCAGGCAACTATGACGCCGCTCCAGAAGTCTTGAGTGAAAATGGCAAATGCGATAGCCGGCGTTACAAGAATGGTTGAAACCAGTGACGGTAGGAACTTCGAAAAGTATGCATCCAGTGCATCAATGCGATGGGTAGCCAGCAAAGCTACATCGCTAATATTCCTGCCCGCCAGCCAACGCGAACCAAGTCGATTGACCGCGGCAAAGAAGGATTGCCTGAGCTCAACTTTGGCTGCTATGGCTGCTCTCACCGCAAGGAACTCTTGGAGCCACAGCACGAGAGCGCGACAGCTTCCGAAGACGAGCACCAGAATGATTGCCGTCAAGTAGCTTTCCACTCTGTGGGAAGTGAAAACACCTGAGATGAAGAGGCTGAGATTCCCGGCAAAACCAATTGTGAACAGGGCACTTAAAGCCGACAGAGCGACCGCGCCGGCTATGAACCAGCGGGCCGCCCTGGCGGTTTTCAATAGGCGGGGGTCAAGCGGCTTAATGCTCCACTCGTCCCTTCTCGTTAGTGCGAACCTGCAGGAATGCTCTTGCGGCTCACGCGCTTGCGAAAGACCCAGTAGGTCCAGCTCTGGTAGGCGAGGACAAACGGAATCATGATAGCCGCAACCCAGGTCATTACAGACAGAGTGTACTGGCTGCTTGAAGCGTTATCGATGGTGAGGCTATAGGCCGCATCGGTGCTTGAGGGCAGCACATTTGGGTAGAGCGCAGCGAACAGAGCCCCAACGGCACCAACGATGGTTACCACCATCAGTGCGAACGCCTGACCGTCACGTCTTGCGAAGTTGGCCAACTGTGCGCCAACAAGTGCAAGTGCCGCAACCACAGTTAGAACCGCACCTAGCAAGCTGAAGTGAGCAAACAGCGTCCAGAGCAGGAAGCTGGCGGCAATAAGAGTTGCTGCGTAGCCAACTTTCTTCGCCAAGGCGCGGGCTCGATCCTTGATTTCACCATCCGTCTTGAGGGTTATGAACACCAGTCCGTGCAGGAAGAATACCGAGAGAGTAGTCAATCCTCCGAGCAGCCCATAGGGGTTGAGCAGGGTGAAGAGGGTTCCGGTGTAGACGTGCTGGGCGTTCAGTGGCACACCCGCAACGATGTTCGCAAAGGCCACACCCCAGAGGAGCGACGGCAGCGCCGAGCCAACGACAATCATCCAGTCGAACGTTTTGCGCCACCTAGCAGTGTCTCCCTTGCCGCGGTATTCGAAGGCAACCCCGCGAGCAATTAGGGCAGCAAGGATTAGCAGCAGAGCAAGGTAGAAACCACTGAACAAAGATGCGTACCACTCGGGGAACGAAGCGAAGAGCGAGGCTCCCGCAACAATCACCCAGGTCTCGTTCAGATCCCATACCGGGCCAATAGTGTTGATGAGCACTCGGCGGTCGGTGTCATCTTTTCCTAGGAAGGGAAGCGACATTCCAACGCCGAAGTCGAATCCGTCGAGCACGAAGTACCCGATGAACAGGAATCCTACGATGAGGAACCAGATGTGATTCAGAGCCATTTTGTTTTCTCCTTGATTCCTAGTAGGCCACGGTCAATTGGTCGGCATCGGTGTGTTCTTCGGCCACTAATACATCTGGACCGGCGTCGATTGCCGCACGAAGAATCTTGAACTCAACCACGGCGAGGACGCCGTATATCACGGTGAAGACCACAATGGAAATGAGGACATCTAGGGCGGTTATTCCGGGCGAGACTCCGTCGGCGGTCTTCATTAGGGAGAACACGAGCCAAGGCTGACGACCCATTTCGGTGAACAGCCAGCCGATAGAAATGGCTAGTAGACCAAGTGGTGCGGCCCAGATGGATAGGTTCCAGGTCCAGGTTGGAAGGTTGACGCGGCCCTTACGGGTGAGGATTAAGCCAACAACTGCAACCAACATGGCAAGCATGCCCAGGCCAATCATCCAGCGGAATGACCAATAGGTGAGCCAGATGACCGGCATGTAGTTCCCAGCTCCGTAGAGGTGAACATACTGGGCCTGAAGATCGTTTAGGCCTTCAACGGTGCCATTTAGGGTGTGCGTGCTGAGAAAGCTGAGAAGGTATGGCACGCGCACCGAGAAGATCTCGCTAGTGCCGTCCGGGGTGCCCCAGCTGAATAGTGAGAATGAAGCGTTGTAGCCGGTAGAGGTTCGGTAGAGAGCCTCCGCAGCAGCCATTTTCATAGGCTGAGTCTGAACCATTGCCAGACCGAGTCCGTCCCCGCTAATCACGGTACCGATGCCACCCAGGAGCGCCGACCAGAGGCCAAATCGAAGACCCGTATACATGCTGTCGAGGTATTGCTTGCGCTTGAGGTGATAGGCGCTCACGGCAATCATGACACCACCGGCAAACATGATTGATGCGGTGATTGTGTGGGGGAACTGATTGAGGGCAACAATGTTGGTCAGCACCGCACCGATGTCGGTCAGCTCGGCCCGATTTTTGGCTACATTGATGTCGAAGCCAACCGGGTGTTGCATGAATGCATTGGCGGCAAGGATGAAATAGGCACTCATCCAGACGCCAAAAGCGGTTACCCAAATGGTCATGAGGTGAACCTTTTTGCTGAGGCGACCCCAGCCAAAAATCCAAACACCTATAAAGGTGGCCTCGAAGAAGAATGCGAGCAGGCCTTCCATGGCGAGTGGGGCCCCGAAAACATCTCCGACGAAGCGCGAATAGTCCGACCAGTTCATACCGAACTGGAATTCCTGGACGATACCGGTTACCACTCCCATGGCGAAGTTGATCAGGAAGAGCTTGCCAAACAACTTGGTCAGCTTTAGCCACTTCTCATCGTTGGTGCGCACCCAGGCTGTCTGCATGATTGCAACCAGCAGCACCATTCCGATGGTTAGCGGCACGAATAGGAAGTGGTAAACGGTGGTCAGACCGAATTGCCAGCGGCTGAGCGATAGCGGATCCAGTCCCCAGAGATTTTGACCTGCAAGGTGCATGACGCCCTCAAACTTTCTGTGGCGCCTCTCCAGTGCCACAGTTCCTTTGTAACGAAACGGTAACGAGAATCGCTACTAAGGCACGCCTAAATTTGGAGACTTTTGATTTAGGTAAACCTAACTATCTGACACCAGTGTCAGATTAGTGTGCGTGCTCGAAGATGATGTTGGTTCGGGTATTGGCCACTGCTGGATTAGCCGAAAGATTGGCCAGAACGAACTCGCGGACGTGATCACTGTCGTTTGTTGCCAGGTGGAGAATGAAGTCTTCGCTGCCGCCGAGGAAGAACACCTGCTGAACCTCGGGTAGCGCCTTCATTTCGTCCATAAACGCGCTGAGCTGTTGCCTTGCCGTGGCGCGAAGGGTGACGTTAATAAGCACCTGTAATCCATGACCGGTGGCACTTGGATTGATTTTGGCGTGGAATCCTTCAATCACTCCGTTTTTGACCAGGTTTCGAACTCTTTGAATGCAGGTGCTCTGGGCAATCCCAACCGAGGAGGCAAGGTCTGCATTGGTCATGCGCGCGTCCTGCTCGAGAAGGCGGAGCAACTGTCGGTCGATGTCATCAATTTCTATCGCTTGTGAATTCTTCGCTGCAGGGGCCACTTATCCGCTCATTTCCGCTGATTATCTTGAACTTAGGTTACTTCACCGAAGAAACTGCGGTCAAAGACATTTTTCAGCGCAGATTTGCCAGACTAACTCTAGGTCTAAAGAAGGGCAAACAAATGCGCGTAGGTATTCCAACTGAAATCAAAAACAACGAGGGTCGCGTGGCTATCACTCCCGCTGGAGTGCACGAACTTGTAGCCAATGGTCACGAGGTTTTCATTCAGTCCGGTGCTGGAGTGAAGTCCGGATTTAGCGATGCCGACTACGAACGCCAGGGTGCCCAACTTCTGGGCAGCGCCGCCGAGGTTTGGGCCAAGGGCGATCTGCTCCTCAAGGTAAAGGAACCGCTGGAGGCCGAGTACTCTCTGATGCGAGCAGACCAGGTGCTCTTCACCTACCTGCACCTTGCTGCTGACAAGCACTGCACCGATGCCCTCCTCGCTGCGGGCACAACTGGTATTGCCTACGAGACCGTTCAGCTCGCTGACCGTTCCCTGCCTCTACTTCAGCCAATGAGCGAGGTCGCCGGCCGTCTTTCGGCTCAGATTGGCGCTAACTATCTTTCGGCACCGCTTGGGGGAACCGGAGTGCTTATGGGCGGTGTGCCTGGTACTGCTCCGGCCAAGGTTGTTGTCATCGGTGGTGGTGTAGCGGGGGAGAACGCGGCCGCCATTGCGCTAGGCATGCGGGCAGACGTCACCATCATCGATAACTCCATTCAGCGCCTTCGCCAGCTTGACACCGCCTACCACGGAGCAATCAAAACTCGCGCGAGCAGCAAACTTGAAATCGCTGAGCAATTGAAGACTGCTGATCTCGTCATTGGCTCGGTCCTTATCCCGGGAGCTAAGGCTCCCAAACTAGTCACCGATGCCATGGTCAAGCACATGAAGCCAGGTTCTGTCCTAGTTGACATTGCAATCGACCAGGGCGGTTGCTTTGAGGGTTCGCACGCCACCACCCACGACGCCCCGACTTTCCGCGTGCACAACTCCACCTACTACTGCGTGGCCAACATGCCCGGGGCAGTTCCAGCTACCTCCACGGCAGCACTAACCAACGCCACCCTGCCTTACGTGATAGCCCTCGCCAACAAGGGGGTTGCCAAGGCTCTAGCAGCCGACGCGGCATTGGCAAAGGGACTCAACACCCACCTCGGACGCGTCATGCACCCTGCCGTAGCCGAGGCATTCGGTTACGAACTGGGCAGTCTCGACCAGGTCATGGCTGCTAAATAAAAACCATTCTGGGCCGCAGTAAAACGGAAAGTGGGACCCCACAGGGGGTCCCACTTCTTTTTTCCGTGAAGAAAGTCTTAGTTGCTGGAAGCTGCCTCGCCAGCGGCAATCTCGGCTTTGACGGCAACCATGTCTAGTCCCTCGATGGCGACGATGAGCTCCTCGAAACCTGCGGCGTTCATGGCACCCGGACGGTTGTAGAGAAGCACGCCATCGCGGAACGCCATCAGCGTGGGGATAGACGTGATGTTTGCCTGAGCGGCCAACTGCTGCTCAGCCTCGGTGTCCACCTTGCCGAAAGTAATGTTGGTGTGGCGACGACTGGCCTCTTCAAAAATTGGGCCAAACATACGGCAGGGGCCACACCACTCTGCCCAGAAATCTACTATGGTGATGCCATCCTTGGAAACAGTTTCCATAAAGGACTCGCCCGTAAGGGTAATGGTGCCACCTTGGGCTAGTTCAGTCATTTCTTCTTCCTCCAGTAAATGGCGCTTTGGGGATTAGAGGACAGCTGCGCTATCACAATTCCAGCGATAACTAACACCGCGCCCGCAAGTTGTATTCCTGAAACGTTTTCGCCCAGCCAGAGAGATCCAAAAAGGAAAGCGAAGACCACCTCACTGATGCTGGCTAGTCCAACTCCAGTGGAGTGCAGGTGGCGAAGCGCTAGGTAGTTAAACAGCATGGGGACGAACGAGCCAAACACGCCAAGCCAGAGTAATCCGGCCCACATTGGAACGTTGAGACCGGCTAGGTTGCCGGTCAGGTTCAGATTTGCGTTGGGGTTGGGTTGCTCTGACAGCGAGGGGTGAACGAAAATCCACCAGAACACGGCACTGGCTGTCATGCTGTAGAACAAAAGCGAGTAGGAATCGCGAGACTTTTGCATGCGTTCGGAAGAAATGAAGTAGAAAATTACGCAGGCCATGGCTCCAAATGCAAATGCCATTCCCACCGGGTCCAGAGTTGCATGCCAAAACTGAGATACCACCGTGACGCCGCTCATGGCAAAGACAATGCCGATCCAGATGCCTCGACCCGCCTTCTTTCGGAAGAGTAGCCAGTTCACTACGGGCACACCAACGCTGGCCAGATACTCAATCAGAAGGCTGATTCCAACCGGGAGTCTGCTAACTGCGTTGGTGTAGGTCCACTGCATAAGCGAGATCCCCAGAATTCCGAAGATTATGAGCATCGGTAATTCGCGCCAGGTCACCTTCAAGAGGTTTGGTTTCCATGCAAGTAGGAGCGCTAGGGCGAGGAGAGCTGTAGCCGTCGACCTAAAGCCAACGATGAAGTTCGGACTGTATCCGGCGTGTACCAGAACTTTTGAGGTGGCGGCATTCAAGCCGAACAGAAAACTGCTGGCGATGGTAAGTGCCCATCCAAGGTTTGGGTTTCGCTTGCCTTGCACCTCAACAGCCTAGGCTATTGGTATGAAAAGTTTTGTGCTCGGTGGCGGTTGTTTCTGGTGTCTTGACAGCACCTTCATGCAGTTCAAAGGCGTGGCCGACGTTGAGGTGGGCTACTCGGGTGGTTCTCTTCCAAACCCGAGTTACGAGGCAGTTTGTAACGGAAATACCGGCCACGCCGAAGTGGCAAAGGTGATTTTCGATGAAAACGAAATCCCGGCATCGGTGATTCTGGACATGTTCTTCACCCTTCACGACCCAACCCAACTAAACCGACAGGGTCACGATGTTGGAACTCAATACCGCAGCTGCATGTTCTACACCGATGACGCGCAGCGCGAGGAGTTTGAGGCCGCTCGCGATCGGGCCAAAGCCATCTGGGGTCCGGGAATTGTGACTGAGATTGCCCCACTTACCAACTACTTCGTGGGCGAGGAATATCACCAGGACTTTTTCGACAAGAACCCTGGGCAGGGCTACTGCAATGCAGTTGTTGCTCCAAAAATGAGCAAGACTCGCAAGGCCTTCACACAGTACGTTCGCTAACCCACAGCCACGCCCGCCTCGATTAGGCTGAGGGCATGATTGACAGAGCCGTCCTAGGTCGCCTCTTTGAGCGCGAACGCGAAACCTTTTTAGACAAACATCCCAAGAGCGCCGCGGCATACGGCAAGGCGGAGCATCTATTTGGTCGGGTTCCCATGACCTGGATGAACAAGAAGGCCGGTGGCTTTCCCATCTACCTCGACCGCGCTCACGGCAATACGGTTTGGGACATCGACGGCAACGAGTACATCGACTTCGCTCTGGGGGACACCGGCGCGATGACCGGTCACTCCGCTCCGGCGGTTGTCGATGCTGTCACGAGGCGCGTCTCCGAACT
>Ga0228699_1001642_pt1 | contig 10789 bp, 7 predicted proteins | sample McNCre217_Aug_MG_FD_178016 | JGI IMG/M metagenome (GOLD analysis project Ga0228699, IMG submission 178016) | Freshwater microbial communities from McNutts Creek, Athens, Georgia, United States - 2-17_Aug_MG | ecosystem: Environmental > Aquatic > Freshwater > Creek | place: USA: Georgia...
CGATTCGCCCAGCGGCAGCACCCAGCCCACGCCATAGGCGATCAGGCTGGCCAGCACCGCGGCGCCGCCTTGCATGAACAGGCAGGCCGAGAGCAGCCTTGCCGAGCGATCGCCCTTTTGCACCAGCGATTCGGTCAGCCCCAGGTCGGCGATCACGTCGACGATGGCGCACACCACCATGGCCATGGCGACCACGCCGAAATCCGTTGGGGTCAGCAGGCGGCCCATGGCCGCGAAGATCACGAAAGAGAGACCTTTGGTCCCGATGCTGTTGACGAAGGACCAAAAGAAAGAACGCGCATGGGCCATGCCCGGCTCACTGCTTGCTCAGGCGCGACACCGCAGGGGGGAACCACAGGGGGACACGGTACTTGCTGCGGAAGTGCATGAAGCTGCGCATGTGCACGCGACCGGCCCAGGTGAAGAGCCCTGCTGCGCTGGAGCGTTGGTGGTCATGCACCAACCTGGCGCCAGGGATGCACACCACACGCATGTTGCGCAGCCAAACCCGTGCACACAGGTCAACGTCTTCCATGTACAGGAAATAGGCTTCGTCCATGCCGCCCATCTGCCGGAACAGGTCGGCGCGGATCAAGAAGCCCGTGCCCATCACCCAGTCGGCATCGAAGGTGCCGCCGCCCTGCCAGTGGTTGACCATCATGTGGTGGTCAACCCGCTTGGAGAACGGCCAGCGCTCGCCAAAGGGCAGGCGGCGCAGCACGATGTCGAGCAGGGTGTAGAAGCGGCGCGCCGAGTGCTGGGGCGAGCCGTCGGGGTTCACGAGCTCCAGCCCGACGATGCCGATGCGGGCATCCTGGCGCATGGCTCCGATGGCCGTGGCCACGCTGTTGTCCAGGAAGTAGGTGTCGGGGTTGAGGATGAGCAGGGTGTCGCCCTTGGCCACCGAGGCGCCCAGGTTCACACCGGCCGAAAATCCACGGTTGCTGTCAGAGGGCAGCAGCTTGACGCCTGGCGGCAGCTCTTTTTGCAGGCGCGCCACCGAATCATCGGGAGACAGGTTGTCGACCACGATGATGTCTTCGGCACGGGCCACGTCGTGCGACAGGATCGATGCCACGCACTTGAGCGTGAGATCGGGCGTGCCGTAGTTGACGATGACGGGTGAAACGCGCATGCCAGGCAGGGGCCCGAGGGGGGCCATGGAAGATGCAGCCACTTGACCTTTGGCAAGTTTCGGGCCAGCCACGCGCGGTAGGGTGGCAGGCACAGGCGGGTCGGTTCGTAACCAGAGCATCATAGGTCCCAGCAGGTACAGCGAGTGGTCGGTGCTTGCATGGCGGTCGTCCGGCTGGCCGCACGGGTGGCAAGGCGAGGTGCTGCCATCCTGCGGCAGCTGGGTGTCAATCTGGTGAACGCGGATTGCCCGTTGAGGGGGGGCAAACGCTTTCTAACCCTGGTTCGAGTGTCGTGAGTGCACGCTGCAGGCTGTCCCTGAGCGTGTCCTTTCGGTATTTGGCCAGAGTAGCAGGCGCCTTGGCCATCCTCTCCCCCAAGAGTTGGGGGGAATGGAGTTGCGCAAACGCCCTTGCCCAGCTGGCAGCTTGACCCAACTCGACAAAGATGGCGCTCTCACCCAACACTTCCTGGTGTACCGCGATGCTGGAGGCAATGACGGGCTTGCCGTAGGCCAGCGCCTCCAGGGGCGGGATGCCAAAGCCTTCGTCGGTCGACGGGTAGACAAGCGCGGCACAGCCCCGGTAAAGCCGATCCAGTGCGTCGCGGCTGATGTAGTCGTGCAGGGTGACGCGGTCTTGCAGGCCCAGGGCCTGCACCTGGGCTTCGATGGCTTGGCGGTACGCCCCGGTGCACGACACGACGTGCAGGTCGTGCTGGTCAGCCCAGTGCTGGTGCATGGCCAGGGTTTCGTGCAGGTTTTTGTGCGGGTAGCCGGCACCCACGGCGAGCAGGTAGGGGCGGGCAGGCTGGTCGCCTTGTGCCCCCTCGGGTGCGGGCGGCTTGGCTGCAGGCGCCACATTGGGCACGACGTGCACGGCTTCGGGCTGCAACCCCCAGCGGTCGATGAGCTGTTGGCGCATGGCGTGCGACACGGTGAACACGGCACGGCAACGTCGGGCGATCAGCGGCAGCACGAAGCGAAAGAACAGGTACTGCTTGCGGTTTTGGCCAGGGTGTTTCAGGCAGATCAGGTCGTGCACGGTGATGACCTGGTTGCGGTGCCAGGGCAGGCCATGGTGGGTGGGCGAGTACACCAGGTCGCTGTCGCGCAGCGGCAGGCGCGCCAGCCACAGCAGGCGTTTGAGCGAGGCCAGCTTGCCGGCACCAATGGCCACCGCATCCGGGCAGCGCTGGAATTCGGGGTAAGGGTGCTGGCTGCGGTGCCAGGGGGTCTGGATGGCGAGTGCGCCGGGCTGTGCAAACAGCACGTCGGCGCAATGCTGTGCGTACACGCCCAGGCCAGTGGGCTTTTCGCCCAGCATGGACAAGTTGACGATGAGGCGCGGGGCCGTGCTCATGGGTAGACCTTGATTTCCAGGATGCGGTATCCGTAGCGTTGGCCCGCCTGGGTGGTGTGCCCGCCCCAGCCCAGCATGACGGTGCGGATGGATGCGGGCTCGAAAGTGGGGGGCGTGGTGGGGCGCCACGGGGCTGGGTTGGCGAGTGCCAGATCCACCTCCTGGTCAAGGGTGGCATTGGCCGAGAGCGCTCCCAGCGAAGCCATCCAGGTGCCCTTGTCATTGACGAACTGGACCATCAGTGGCTGGGGCGGTACGGGCACGCCGGGCAAGGCCGCGATGCGGATGCGCAGTGACCGTGCCTGTGACGGCAAACCCAGCAAGGTGGGCAGCGCTGGGAACACCCAGGTGTCGGCCTGCTGGCGGGTCTGACTGACGACGTCAACGCCATCGCATGGCCCCATCAGGCCACCTGTGCCTTGGACGGTGACATCCAGGTTGGCCGAAGACTTTTTGATCCAGGCCTTGCAGAAGGTGAGGGCGCTGGCCAGCGGCGTGCCCCCCGTGTTACCTGGGACGGTGGCCAGCCGAGCCTGGCGATCTCGCTGTTGACCGAGCGCCACCCAGGCTGAGTCGAGCACGTCCCCATTGGGGGCGAGCAGCCGCGCCCCCACCGCCAGCGCTGGCCCGGCCTGCGCCGTGGTGGCGTGGTGGCACAGGGTGTCGCCATCGACCACCTCTTGCTTGAGCAGGTTGAGGTCCTTGCCGCCATCGCAAACCAGGGTGCCACCACTGCCCAAGGGATGTAGACGCAGCACGAAGGGCTGACCAGCCACGATCGGCAAGGTGCTGGCATTGGCGCGTGTTTGTTGCACGGTGCGTCCGCCTTGTTGCACCGTGGCCAGCAAACGGGGGAGTTGGCTCGCAGGTGCGGGTGCGTCACGCCGCGCAGCCGGGGCGGGCTGCGTGAGGGCCAAGGGCGGCTTGGCCAAGCCGCGGATGAACACGGGTGCGCCATCGGGCGCTGCACTGGGGCTGGCCAGCCGCTGGCCAAACACGTCCAGCGTTTGCGCGGCGGTGGCCAGCCAGGTGGCAGGCAGCTCGCTCAGGCGGCCCCATGCCACGGCATTGAGGCTGCCGTTGCGCGCCTGGAACAGGTGCACCGTCGCCCTCTGGGTGCGCAGCACACCGGCGGGTTGGGCGTCTTTCAGGGTGTGGGCGACCAGGCCCAGGGTGGCCATGGCGGGGCGGGGGCTGCCATCGGCGCGGAGCAAGCCCCAGTTGCTGGTGCTTGCCTCGGGCAGTTCGTGCCAGCTCAGCCAGTACACGCGCTCGTAGCCAGCACTCAGGGCTTCGGCGTACTGGCGGGCAAGGTAATCGGCTTGCTGGCGTTCACTGGCTTGCAGGCTGCCGTCGCCGGCCCGGCTGACCGAGGCGCCGGTTTCTGTCAGCCAGGCCCGGCCCTGGCCGTGCACGGCAAGGAATGGGGGCTCGATGCCTTGCCCCTTGCGGAAGGCCAGCAGGCCTTCAGGCGGCCCGTAATAGTGGTGGTTGGCCAGCGGAGCCCAGCGGCCCAGGCCATTGCGGGCCGCCAGTTGCATGAAGGGGCCCCCGACGGGCTCGATGGGGGCACCATACAAAGCCAGCATCTCGGGCCGAGCGCTCAGCAGCCCGCGCGAGAAGGCCTTGTAGCCGTTGGCAAAGAGCAGGGCATCGCCTTGGAAGAACACGCTGTTGGGTTCGTTCCAGAACTCGATGGCCTGGCCGAACTCGCCCAGTGTTTCGCCCAACTGGCGGCCGAAGGCCTCGATGGCGTCCAGGTCGGTGGCGGGCACCATGTCTTCTGGCCCGTCAAGCTGTCCGCGGCTCCAGTCGGGCGCATCGTGGAAGGTCCACAGCAGTTGCAGGCCCGCTTTGTGGGTCATGCGGGCCACGTCCAGCTCGCGCTGGGGGCGCCAGCGCTTGGGGCTGGGTTGCAGGTCGCGCCACCGCAGCCGGTCGCGCACCGCGCCCACACCCAAGGCTTTGAGGGTGCGCAGGCTGCGCTGCACTTGTTCGTCGGTGCCGCCAGACCAACTCAGCACCGCATCCACACCGATGCGGACGTCTCCCTCGGTGTTGGCCGCCAGGCCAGCGCTGGCCGGCAGCACCACCAGGGTGGTCGTCAGGGGCAGGCTGGTGCCGGTGACGGGTTGCAGCTCAGCGTTGAGCTGGTAGTAGCCAGAGGGCAATGGCGCGCTGTTGAAGGTGTGAGTCAGGGCGTCGCTCAGGGTCTGGCGGCCTTCATCGACCACCTTGCCTTGCGCGTTGCTGAGTCTGTAACTCAGCTTTGCACCAGTGAGCGGCTGAGCTGTCGTGAGCTGCCACCGGGGGGCTGCATCGGCCTGCACTACGGGCTGACCCGCGGGCGCCAAGGTGGCGTACACGGCCGGGCTCACCTGCAGTTGCTGCCAGCGCAGTCCGCCGGCAGGGCCGCTCCCGCGCACAATGGCTTCGGCATACACCTGCACCCGCTTGGCCGCAGGGTGCACAGGCATCAGCCACTGCAGCGCAGCGCCATTGAATTGGCCCTGGAGGGGCGGTGTGCTGGTTTCTTGCAGCACACGGCCCAGACCATCCAGCGATTGCACGACCAAAGCGCCCCAACTTTGGTGCAGGTCGGTGCTGAACAGGCCTTTGATCAGCACACCTGGGCAGCCACCTTCGCACGGTACGGCCTGAAGCATCAGCCGCTCGCGCTGACCTGGCTTGGTGGTGGCAGGCACGCTGAGGCCACCAGTCAGGGGCTCAGGTGCCTGAGCGCAGGCCAGCCCACTGATGGCCACCAGCCCGCAAGCGAGCAACTGCTTCAGGGGCATGGCAGGCTGTCGATGGTTTGCAGCAGAGGCTGGATGGCACCTTGCTGGAATCGGGCTCGGGCCGCCGCGCGCCGACTCCTGTGGGCAGAGTCATCCGCAGCACAGGCGTTCAAGTGCTGCAGGATCGCGTGGGCAAAGGCCTCAGGCTGGTCGGCGCAGCTGAACTGGTCGCGCACATCGGCAGGCAAGCCCCCGAGGCCCACCGAGGTGGACACCAGGGCGGCAGGACTGAACAGCATCTCCACGGCCTTGATGTTGACGCCGCTGCCCGCGAACACGGGGTTCACCAGCACCTTGGCGCTGCGGATGATGGGTGCCATGTCGGGGGGATTGGCGATGATGTCGACGCCCTGCTGTCGTGCCGCATCAAGCACGGCGGCAGTGGGCTTCGAGCCGGCCACAAAGGCCGTCAGGCCGGGGTGCTGCGCGCGCAGACGGGGCACCACCTCAGCAAGAAACCAGCACACACCTTCAACGTTGTTGGGCGAGTAGAGGTTGCCCACATAGCCCACGTCGTGCGTTGGCGCCCAGCCCTCAGTGAGGCTCAGGTTGCGTGCCGTGCCGCTGTCCATGATGGGGGGCATCCAGTGGCCGTTGTGCAGGCCTTGCTGTCGCCACCACTGCAGGTCAGCGTCGGAAATGTCAAAAAAGGCCAAGCTGCGCTTCAAGATGTTGCGCTCGTAGCCGGGTAAGGCCATCAGGTTGAGGGCAATGGGCAGCTTCTTGCGCCAGCCCACCGCCTTGCTGGCTTGCTTGCGCATGTACACCTGTTCGATGTTGTGCGAGCGATAGAGCAGCGGCAGCTTGAGGTGCTGCTGCAAACGCAATGCAAGCAGCCCACCGTACAGGGAATCGAGCAAGATCCCATCGTGCGGCACGCCTTGCAGCAAGGCCAGCACGCGGCGCCATTCGGCGGGCCTGGGCTGGCGGGCGCGCACATGCGAGGGGCACCATGGCGAGCCCAGGATGCGGGCAGCCAGGTCGAGCTTGCTGCTGCGCATGTCGAGCGCCAGGTGGCGGGCCACCAACCCATCGAGTTGCGCGCGGTGCTGGGGCTGCAGTGCACCGTGGGCGGCCACGTCTTGCCAGTAAATCAGCGAGACCTCGACCCCTGCTTCACGCAAGGCCAGCAGGCGGCGGTAGACGTCGATGCGCCCGCCATGGTTGGCGGGCACCGGGCACTCGTTGTGGATGACGACGATACGGCGGGGGCGGCTCATGTGGGAACAGGCTCAGTCAGGTCGTGCCACAGGCTGCGGGCGATGATGCGGCAGGCCCCCAGGTCTTTGCGGCGCAGGTACGAGACCACTTCGCGCAGCACGCGGCGCCGCACCGACCAGACCTGATCGGGGTGGAAGCGCTGGGTGAAGCGCAGGCGGTTGCGGTAGAGGTAATGCAGCGACAGGTCTGACGGACGGTGGATGTGGCTGGAGCCGATGGATGCGCCTTCTTTGTGGAAGACCCGGCTGTCCGGCGCCCAGGCCATCTTGAAGCGGCCGCGGGCACGCTCGGCCCAGTCGATCTCTTCGTAGTACAAAAAATAATCTTCGCGCAGCAGGCCGATTTGCTCCACGAAGTGCCGGGGCACGAACATTGAGGCGCCCACCACATAGGCCATCTGGCGTTCGACCTCTTGTTGCGCAGGCAGGGCAGATGGGTGTTGGCCCACGCCCAGGTGCGCGCCCATGCCCAGCGAAGGCTCGTAGGTGGCGCCGCCCCAGGCCTGCACCATGTCGCGGTGGTCGTGGTAAATCAGTGTGGAGCCGCAGATGCCGATGCTCGGGTCTTGTGCGAGGCGTGCCTGCAGGGCGGGCAGGGTTTGCTCGTCAATGACGGTGTCGTTGTTGAGCAGCCAGAGGTGGGTGTAGTCACCTTGAAGGCCCATGCGCAGGCCGACATTGCAGCCGCCGGCAAAGCCCAGGTTGGCGCCCACGGGCACCAGCAGCACGCGGCAGTGTGCTGATAGCGCAGGCACTTGGCTTTGCGGGCCACATTCGGCAAAGGCCGTGCCTTGGGCTTGCCAGCCCGCCCGCAGCTGTTGCAGCGAGTCATCGGGTGAGCCGTTGTCGCACACGGCCACGTGCACCGATCCCGGGGTGTGGCGCAGCACGCTGTCGACGCAGGCCAATGTGTCGCGCCAGCCCTTCCAGTTCACCAAGATGACCAGAACGTTCATGGCCTCGCGCCTCACAACGCCCCGGCTTGGTTGGGGCGGTTGAGCAACAGTGGGTAGGCCATGGCCATGACCATGGCGGCCGCGCTGCCCGAGAACTCGGGTTGGGTGAAGTTGAGCATGACCAGCGACAACGCACTGGCGGTGACGGCCCCGGCGATGACACGCTGGGTGGGGTCGCCCAGCCGGTACTCACGCCACGCGCGGTGGATGATGGCGGCCAGCACGCTCAACTGGGCGATCAGGAACACGATGCCGCCCTTGATGAGCACGAAGTAGTAGCCGTTGTGGATGTAGTGGGTTTGGTCAGGGAAGGCGCCAGGGCCCAGGATGGGCGGCTTGTACTCGGCGCCCATGCCATCGCCAAACGCCAGGTGGTTGGCGATGAACTCACGCCCATAGGCGTTTTCAGTGACGCGCCAGCCCAGGGACACGCTGCTGGCGCTCTCTTGCGTGACGCTGAGCACCCGATCCACCAAGGCCTCGACCATGCGCGGTGCAAACACCAAGGCGCCGGCGGTGCCCAGTGCGCCTGCCACCAGCAGCGCCGGCAGCAGCCGACGGATGACCTGGCGCCCGCCCATCGCCATCATGATGAGCAGCATCAACACGGTGGCGGCCCAAACAGCTCTGCCGAAGTTCAGGTAGATGCAACTGGCGTAAAGGGCCAGCAGCAGGCCTGCTTTGGTGGCCCCCATGCGCCCGGCCGCCCACAGGCCAGCCACCAGCACGAAGGTGAACATCACGATCAGGATGCCCGGCACGGCCACACGGGCGATGTCGCCATACGTGGTGTCCATGGTCTGCAGGTTGCTCATGGCGCCGCCGTAGGTGAGTTTGACCCCCGTGCCAGCCTGGATGAGCGCCATCACGCTGGTCATGGCTGCGAACCACAGCAGCCCTGTGAAGAACTTGCGCCAGCCCAGCCAGTGGGTGACCGCCATCACCATCGTCGGCACCATCATCCAAAACAGATAGCAGCGGCTGTCTGAGTAGACGAACGATCGGAAGTGTCCCTGGTACACCGCGCCATACAGCGTGTACAAGATCCCAAGCGCCACAACGCCCCAACTGGCCAGCCAAACGCCCTTGTCGCTGCCCAGCGCCGAAGACCAAGCTCGCGCAGGCGCGCTCCACCAGGCCCAGATCAGCACCCCTGCCAGGAAGACTTCGGCGATGCGGTGATCGGGCAGCCACATCAATCCAGACATGCCCGCCGCACCGACGAACAGGGAGACGGTGGGCAGGGTCAGGGGCAGCAGCACCACGAGCAACAGCAGGGCCAAGCCGCCAGCGATCAGCATCGGCTGTGCAATGGCTTGCACCATCGACAGGAAGGCTGCGATGAAGGTGAAGCCCAGCACCAAGCCGGCCTTGGTCCACCACAGAGGGGTGGGTTTGTAGCGGGCCCACCAGCGGGGAGCCGCAACGAATGCCGGTGCTGGGGCGGCGGGCCGCCAAAGGGCTTTCATCGGTTGATGGCCACACCTGCGATCTGGGCGCCCACCTTCTTGAGGTTCTTGACCACGGTGTGCATGTCTTTCATGCGGGTGCCGTTGCGCTGGCCGATCACCAGCGCAGAGCCAGTCTTGGCAGCAATCACGCCGGCATCGGCGTAGCTGTCGCAGGCTGGGCTGTCGACGATGATGTGGTCGAACTTGGTGGACAACTCTTGCAGCAGCATCTCAAAGCTGGGGCTGTGCAACAACTCGAGCGGGTTGGGCGGACGCACGCCAGCAGGCAGCAGATACAGGCCCGTGAGCGCATCAACTGGGCGGATGATCTTGAGTTCGCCTCGGCCAGAGAGCACGCCGCTCAGGCCGTTGCCTGCTTCCGCCGTGCAGTCGAAGATCTGGTGTTGGCGTGGATTGCGCAGGTCTGCGTCAATGATGAGTGTGCGCCCCCCCAATTGGCTGAACGACACGCCGAGGTTGGCGACGTAGAACGAGCGACCTTCGCCAGTGCTCGGGCTGAGCACAGCGAACACAGGCTTGCCTTGCCGGGGGCTGTTGCTGGCCTGGTTCGCAATGAGGTTGGCGCGGATCACGCGGAATTGCTCAGCCACTTCGCAGAAGGGGTTCTTGGCCACCACCAGCTCGGGCGACAGCTTGTCCCGGTCGTTCGACGCGTAGGGGTAATGAAACTGCTGCGACAGCGCCCACAGCACGTCAGAGTCTTTGACGTAGCCCAGGGCAATGGCCGCTTCACCGAACATCACGCTGTTTGCCGCCTGGTAGTCCAGGATGCGCTTGACCTGATCGGGGGTCAGCTGGTGCGTCTGGCTGATGATGTCGCCGATCGACCGGGTGTTTTGGTCCATGGTGTGAACAGAGTGGTTCATGTCGCCGGCAGTGCCAAGGTTTTGCGTTTGGTGTCGCTGAGCATCAAGGGCAGGGCCTGGGCCTGCTTGGTCATGTCGACCTCGCTGACTTCACCCACAAAGTAGCCCTCGAAGCTCGCCATCAGGTCAGTTTGATCGCGCAGCCGCTGGTCAATGCGCTCGAACAGCACGGCACCCAGGGCCCCCATCAGCCCGCCGATGATGGCCGCGCCCAGGATGTTGAGCAGCGTGCGCGGCGAGGACGGCTTGGTGGGGCGGGTGGCGTACTGCAGCGGTGACACGTTGGACTGGTTGGCACGCGACTCCAGGTTGGTCTGGGTGAAGCGGGCGGCGATGGCGTCATAGGCACGCTGCGCGTTGTTGACGTCAGCCTCCAGTGCCGAGACTTGGTCACGCTGGAGCTTGATCTGCAGCACCTTGGCGCGCTGTTGATCCAGCGCTGCACGCACCTGGCCTTCACGGCTCTTGTTGACGTTGCTGTTGAGGCTGACGCTGCCGGTGATGACGCGCACTTCGGTGGCGATGCGTGCGCGCAGCGAGTCGATGTTCGCCTTGGTCTCGGCGATGGCCGGGTGATCGTTGCCGTAGCGCGAGGCCAGTTCCTGCAGGCGAGCCTCTTGGCGTGACATCTCGGTCTTGAGTCCAGCCACCACTGGGTTGTTCAGCACCTCATCGAGATTGGCGGGGTTGGTGTCTGCCTGGGCTTTGCGGCTGCTGGACTGATCGGCCAGGGCTTGCATGGCCACCAGTTGCGATGACAGCTCTTGCAGGCGGGCGTTTTCGATGTCGAGGCGCTCATCTGTGGCGATGATGCCCTTCTCGCGCTGGTAGGCCGACAGGCGAGCCTGGGCCGCTTCCAGGCCTTCGCGGGCCCTCTTGGACTGCTCTTCGAACATGGCGCTGTACTGCTTGGCCGGTTCGGTCTTGAGCTCGACGGTGGTGTCGATGTAGGCCTGCATGTAGGCGTTTGCCATCGTCGCGG
>Ga0228699_1001643_pt1 | contig 10789 bp, 8 predicted proteins | sample McNCre217_Aug_MG_FD_178016 | JGI IMG/M metagenome (GOLD analysis project Ga0228699, IMG submission 178016) | Freshwater microbial communities from McNutts Creek, Athens, Georgia, United States - 2-17_Aug_MG | ecosystem: Environmental > Aquatic > Freshwater > Creek | place: USA: Georgia...
TAGGCTTTCACCTCATCGCTGGGCACAGCGTGCTTTTCTGCCTCGTAGCCAAAGCTGTGCAGCAACTCAGCGGTGCGCTCGGCGTGGGGGGCGTTGTTGCCGGGGGGCGTGTCGGTTGGCACTTGCACCAAGGCTTGCAAGAACTTCACTTGCTCGTCGAAGTGCGCGTCAATCCAAGCGTCGAGTTGGGCGTAATGCGTGTTTTGGTTCATGGTCGTCTCGTCTTATCGTTGTTGCTTGATTGAAAGCCGCGTTTAAGCGCGAAAGTTGTGCAGCACGTGCATGAACGCATCGATGGCCAACTGCATGTCGTCGCTCGTGGTGGACTCCAGTGGGTTGTGGCTGATGCCGGCGTTTTGGCCGCGTACAAACAGCATGGCTTGCGGCATGATTTCGTGCAGCTTCATCGCGTCGTGGCCCGCGCCGCTGGGTAGGTGGAACACGGGCACGCCTAGGGCTTTCACGGCGTTTTTCCAAAGGCCTTGCAGCTTGGCGTCGCTGGGTGCGGCGCTGGCGCGCATGGTTTCTTCCAGCGTGTGGTGCAGGCCACGGCGTTCGCAAATGGCTTGGAGTTCAGCCGTCACGTCGTGCAACAAACGGTCGCGCATGGCATTGGTAGTCGCACGCAGGTCGAGGCTGAATTGGCAGCGGCCCGGCACCACGTTGACTGAGCCATTGGGCACGGTGACCATGCCGATGGTGCCCACACAAGCGTCTGGCGATGCCCCTTGTGTGCTGGCCGACATGGCTTGCGTCGACATGGTGTTCAACTCAGCAGCGCGTCGCTCCACATACAAAGCCAGCTCGGCCACCGCCGTGGCCGCATCGCGGCGGCTGTTCATGGGGGTGGTGCCCGCGTGGCTGGCCATGCCCACCACTTCGCCCATCAAACGTACGCTGCCGTTGATGGAGGTGACGATGCCCAGCGGAATATCCAGTTCATTGAGCACAGGGCCTTGCTCGATGTGGACTTCGATGAATCCCAAATAGTCAGCAGCGTTGCGGGCGAGTTGGGGGATGTCTTCTATCTTCAAGCCTGCTTGTTTCATGGCTTGGCGCATCGTGATGCCGTCGACATCTTGTTGGTCGAGCCATTCGTTTTTGAAGTCACCCACCAGCGCACCAGAGCCCAAGAACGTGGCTTTGTAGCGTTGGCCTTCCTCTTCGGCAAAAGCCACCACTTCAAGGTTGAAGGGCAAACGCTTGCCCGCACGAGCCAGCTCACGTACGCAGGCCATGGGTACGAAGATGCCCAAACGACCGTCGTATTTGCCGCCGTTGCGCACGGTGTCGTAGTGGCTACCGGTCATCAAGGTTTTGGCGTTGGATGATGTGTTTGTTGGGGCCGCTTTGTAGATGCCCACCACGTTGCCCACCGCGTCGATGCGCACGTCGTCAAAGCCGCAGGCCTTCATGCCCAGCTCAATCGTGCGGGCGCATTTCAGGTGCGCGTCGGTGAGGTATGTGACGGTCAGCTCTTCGCGTGCGGCGTGTGGGGCTTGCGGGTTTACCTGGCCTGCATCGCTGAATTGGGCCAGCCATTCGTGCCAGTCCCACACCTCGTGGCCCAGCGCGGGTTCGTAGCCGAGTTTGTCGTTCAAGCGAATCTCCACAATGCGGTGGATGTTGCGCAAGCACTCGGCCAGTTCGTAGTCGGGGTGGTTGTGCAAGCGGCGCTCGAAGGTGCTGATGATTTGTTGCTTGTTCAAGCCCGAGCCACGTGGGCCACGCACCGCCAAGATGAACGGGAAACCGAACTTGGCGTTGTAGCTCGCGTTGAGGTGTTGGATGTGCGCAAACTCTTCGGGCGTGCAGTTGGTCAGGCCTGCTTTGGTCTGCTCGTTGGTCGATTCAGCGGTGAGGCTTTTGCTCACCATCGCTTTGCCTGCCAACTCGGGGTGGGCACGCACCAAAGCCAGTTGCGGTTCGCGGCCTGCTTCGGCCAGCACCTTCACCATCGCGTGTTTGAGCGCAGCCGCCGACGCAAACGGGCGCATGTCCAAGGCTTGCGCGGCAATCCAATCGGAGTGTTCGTACAAGCCGGTCAGCAAGGCCGCGGCCTCGGCGTGGGGCAGGGTATTGATTTGGTTCAGCGTGATGGTGTTCATGTGAAAGTCCTTACTTGCCGCTGTAGGGGTGCACTTGTTTCCAATGGCGCGCAATGTCGATGCGGCGAGCTACCCACACGTGGTCGTGTTTGGCGAGGTGGTCTAAAAACTTTTGCAAGGCCACGATGCGGCCAGGCTTGCCCAGCAAGCGGCAGTGCATGCCAATGCTCATCATCTTAGGGGCGTTCATGCCGTTGGGGTCGCCCTCTGCATACAGCGCGTCAAAGCTGTCGCGCAAATACACAAAGAAGTCGTCGGCTTGGCTAAAGCCCTGAGGCAATGCAAAGCGCATGTCGTTGCAGTCGAGCGTGTAGGGCACCACGAGTTGCGGCACCACGTCGCCGTTGGTTTTTTTGACCTTCATCCAAAAGGGCAGGTCTTCGCCGTAGTAGTCGCTGTCGTATTCAAAGCCGCCATGATCGGCCACGAGGCGGCGGGTGTTGGGGCTGTCGCGGCCGGTGTACCAGCCTGCGCCGTGAATGCTGTTGCCGTGCGTGGTGTTGGTGAGGCGTTCGATGATCTCGATGCCTTGCTTCATGTGCGCACGCTCGGTGGCTTCGTCGGTGGTTTGGTAGTTGATCCAGCGGTAGCCGTGGCAGGCAATTTCGTGGCCCAGCTCGACAAAAGCGGCGGTGAGTTCGGGGTGTCGCTCCAGCGCCATGCTCACGCCAAACACGGTGAGGGGCAGGCCGCGTTTTTCAAACTCGCGCAAGATGCGCCACACGCCCACGCGTGAGCCGTATTCGTAAATGCCTTCCATGCTCAGGTGGCGATCGGGAAAGCTGGGCGGGTTGAACATCTCGCTCAAGAACATCTCGCTGCCCGCATCGCCGTGTACCGTGGCGTTCTCTCCGCCTTCTTCGTAATTCAGCACAAACTGCACGGCAATGCGCGCTTGGTTGGGCCATTGCGCGTGCGGGACTTGGCGGCCATAGCCCACCAAGTCGCGGGGGTAGGCGGCGGTGCTGTCGTAGGTGGCGTTGGGGTTAGACATTGGGGTGAACTTTCGAAGAATTAACTTTCAAAGAATTAAGACAGCGCCATGGCAATGTCGTTGCTGGGCACTTTGCGGTCGAGGGCCAAACCTTCTTCGACGTTGCGCAAGTGTTCGTCCATCAGCTTGACGGCCAGCTTTTCGTCTTTGGCCACGATGGCCTTCAAGATTTCAGCGTGTTCTTCAGCCGAGTGTTCGGCAGCATTGCTGCTTTGGTACATCAGGGTGATGAGGGCGCAGCGCGAAATGAGTTCGCTCAAAATTTGGGCGAGCACTTGGTTGCCCATCAACTCGGCCATGCGCACGTGAAAGTCGCCCAGCAAATCGGTGCGACCCGGCACATCGCCTCGGCTGACCGCGGCCTTTTCCTCGGCCACGTGTTCTTTGAGTGCTTTGATTTGTGCCGGTGTCACGTGGCGTACAAAGTTGCGCGTCATCTCCAGCTCCAACATGCGACGCACGGCAAAGACTTGGCGCGCTTCGTCAGAGGAGGGCGTTGCCACAAACGCACCGCGTGCGGGCTCCATGCGGATCAGGCGCTTTTGCACGAGCTGAAACAGCGCTTGGCGAATGAGGGTGCGCGACACACCAAAGTGGTCGGCCAGTTTTTGCTCGGCCAGTTTGGTGCCGGGATGCAAGCGGTGCTCCACAATGGCTTTGGTGAGGGCGTCCACAATGCTGCGGGTGGCGGTTGAGCTGTCCATGGCGGGTCTCCGGCAAATTCACTGAGGTCCATGATAGACCTAAATGGAAAAATTGTATACACTTTCAGTCGACCAAGTCGGTCGCTAACCATTTTCGGAGCATTTCATGGGATTGAGCACACACGTTTTAGACACCATGCACGGCGGCCCCGCAGCAGGCATGAAGGTGTCGTTGTTCACCACCACCGAGGACGGCCAAGCCACCTTGGTCAAATCGTTCACGCTCAACCACGATGGCCGCAACCCTGACGGCCCGCTGTACGACAACGACAGCTTGAAAAAAGGCACCTACCGCTTGGTGTTTGACGTGAAGGGCTACTTTGCCTCGAAGAAGGTGGAATTGCCTGAGCCCAATTTTTTAAACCTTGTCAGCCTTGACTTTGGCGTGGCCCACACCGATCAGCATTACCACGTGCCTTTGTTGGTGAGCCCGTGGAGCTACTCCACCTACCGCGGGTCGTGAGTTCAACTTACGGGTAACTCCCGTCAAACTTTCATTTAAATGCGCCAATATCACCAATAATGCCGAAATAATTAATTTCGTCGTTATTGGAGATTTGCCTTGGAAAAGTTTGATGTCTGCGTGATTGGTGCCGGTCCATCCGGTTTTGCGGCGGCCATGCGCGCCATCGACTTTGGCAAGCGTGTCGCGCTGGTGGAGCGTAACAAGGTGGGCGGTGCTGGCATTTTTGACGGCGCGTTGTCTTCCAAAACTTTGTGGGAGTTGTCAGAGAGTTACCAACAAACGCACAACACCAATCTGGGCTACACCGTGTATGACTCGGAGGTGCATTTCTCTAGCGTGATGCACCAAGCCCACCGTGCCGTGGCTGAAAAGCATGTGCAGTTGAAAAAGCAAATTGCCTATTACGAAAAAATGGGCAAGCTGACGTTCTTCAACGGTCATGCCAAATTTGCGTCTAAAAACGAAATTGGCATCACCGATGCCGAAGGTCAAACCCAAACCATTTGGGCCGAGAACACCGTGATGGCCGTGGGCAGCCGCCCGCGTTATTTGCCGCACATCCCGATTGATGAAAAGATCATCCTCACCAGCGATGGCGTGTCGTCCTTGCCGGATTTCCCCAAGAGCATCGTGATCTTAGGTGCGGGTGTGATTGGTTGTGAATTCGCCACCATCTTCTCGAACTTTGGCAAAACCAAGGTCTTCTTGATCGACAAAGAAGAGCGCATCTTGCCCTTCGAGGACGAAGACATTTCACACGCGGTGGCCGCCAATTTGGAAGACAACGGCGCGGTCATTCACCACGGCGCATCGCTTGAAAAAATGAGCGTCGTCGACGGCAAGGTCGAGTACGTGCTTAACTACAAGGACGGTCGTCGTGAAACGCACACCGTCGAGAAAGCCTTAATTTCTGTGGGGCGCGTGTCCAACAGTGAGAACCTCGGCCTAGACGCTGCTGGCGTGGTGCTCAACGACCGGGGCAATATTGACGACGAACACACGCGCTCGAATGTGCCCAATATTTATGCGGTCGGTGACTTTACCGCCGACATTTCTCTGGTCAACGTGGGCGAGCTCGAAGGCCGCCATGCCGTGGAGCGCATGTTTGGTAGCCCTAAACGAGAGCTGGTGTACGAAAACATTTCCACCATCATGTTTTTGAACCCCGAGGTGGCCTCGGTCGGCTTGAACGAAACTCAGGCGCGCAAAAAGAAGATTCCGTACCGCTTGGCCTCCATGCACTACCGCTATGTGAGCCGCGCGATTGCCATGCACAAGCTCGATGGCTTTTTCAAAATTTTGGTGTCTGACGACGATGAGATGAAGATTTTGGGTATGCGTGTGATGGGGCCGCACGCGTCGAGCACCATCATGGCTGTGGCCTTGATGATCTCGATGGACATTGGCATCGAGCACTTGGCTGAACTCATCTTCCCGCATCCGTCCATTCCTGAAGGCATTCAAGAATGCGCCCGCATGTTGATGGGCAATTCGATTGTGAAACCAGAGGTATTCAATTTGGACGTGCGCTGTTACCGCGTGGATGCCGAGGGGCGTATCGAAGACCTGTAAATATTTGTATACCAAGCGGCATACTTGTCGAAGATTTGGGGTGCAAGTCACTAAAATCTGGGCCTTTCCCCCAGATTTCACACCCCACCATGTCACAAGTCACCAACACCGTGCGCTTTGTGCTCGACGGTCAGATCGTTGAAGCCCAAGGCGCACGCCGCACCACCACCGTTCTCGACTATTTGCGCGAGCAGCTTCACCGCACGGGCACCAAAGAAGGTTGCGCGGAAGGCGACTGCGGCGCGTGCGTGGTGATGGTGGGCGAACTCAACGCTGCGGGCACTGCGGTGGACTATGTGGCCACCAACGCGTGTATCCAGTTGCTGCCGTCGCTCGATGGCAAATCGGTCAAGACCGTCGAGAGCTTGAAAAAAGCCGACGGCACCTTGCACCCCGTGCAAGACGAAATGGTCAAGTGCCACGGCTCACAGTGCGGCTTTTGCACCCCCGGCATCGTGATGAGTTTGGTCAACTTGGTGCAAACCAACACGTCGCCCGTGCGTCAAGAAATCACCGATGCCTTGAGCGGCAACTTGTGCCGTTGCACCGGCTACGCGCCCATCATTGACGCAACGGCCAAGGCTTGCCAAAACAAGTCAGCCTTGAAGTTGGACGACAGCGCTGACTTGCCGCTGTTGAAAGAAATCAAACGTGCCAGCACCCCTACCATGAGCCTGGACGGCGACATCATCGTGCAGCCCGTGGTGCGTACACGCAAAGGCAACGAGTTTGTGTCGCCCGCCACCTTGGCGGAAGTGGCTGACTACTTGGTCACACACCCCACCACCACCTTGCTGGCCGGTAGCACCGAAATTGGTCTGCAAGTGAACAAGCAGTTCGCACGCCCTGACCACATCATGTACTTGGGCAACGTCAAAGAGCTGCGCCAAGTGGCAGAGACCGCCAAAGCCTGGCGCATCGGCGCTGCCGTGTCGCTGGCCACAGTGGAAGAACTGGTGGCCAAGGCCTACCCCGACTTCGCCGAAGTGCTGCGCCGTTTTGGCTCGCCCCCCATCCGTTCCACCGCCACGCTGGCGGGCAACATTGCCAACGGCTCGCCCATCGGCGACTCCATGCCTTGCCTCTTGGCTTTGGGCGCCAACCTGGTGCTGCGCCGTGGCGAGAAAACCCGCAACGTGTTGCTGGAAAACTTCTACAAAGGCATGAAGCAAAACGTGCTCGAAGCCGGTGAGTTCATCGAAGCCATCGAGTTGCCCAAACCTGTGGCAGGCCAAGTGTTCCGCGCCCACAAGGTGAGCAAGCGTTTTGAGCAAGACATTTCGGCCACCTGCGCCGCCATCAGCTACACGCTCAACGGCGGCAAACTGGCTGGCGTGAAGCTGGCTTACAACGGCCTGAGCCCCTTCCCAGCGCGTGCGCCCAAGTTGGAAACCGTGTTGGAAGGCAAGTTGCCAGCCGATGTGAAAGCCGCTGACTTGGATGCCGCAATTGCCGCGAGCTTCACTGCCCGCGACGGCCTGCGTGCCACTTGGGCTTACCGCGCTTTGGTGGCTCGCAACTTGGCCTTGGAATTCATCGAAGAACAAACGAAAGAGGTGGCTTGAATGAACGCACCGACCGCACACAAAAACCTGTTGCCCGCATCGGGCGTTCAGCAAGGCACCGACGTGGTTCACGAATCGGCCCACTTGCATGTGACCGGCACTGCCACCTACATCGACGACATTCCTGAGCACGCTGGCACTTTGTACGCCGCGATCATCCAGTCGCCCGTGGCGCATGGTGAGCTGATTGGCGACGGCATTGACCGCGACGCCATCTTGCGCGAGCACGGCGTGGTGGCCGTCTACACCGCCAAAGACATCCCCGGTGAAAACAACTGCGGCCCCATCATCCATGACGACCCGTTCCTAGCCGATGGCAAGGTCGAGTTTGTCGGCCAAGCCGTGGCCGTGGTCGTGGCGCGTGACATGCTCTATGCCCGCGAAGCTGCCAAAAAAGCCAAGGTCTTGGTGAAAGAACTCAAGCCGATCTTGACGGTGGAAGAGGCGATGGAAGCGGGCAGCTTCATCATGCCGCCCAAAGGCATCACACGCGGCGACGCCGCTGCGGCCATTGCCAGCGCCCCGCACAAAATCAAGGGCACCACCCGCACCGGCCAGCAAGAACAGTTCTATCTGGAATGCCAGATCACCTATGCGGTGCCCAAAGAAGACGGCCAGCTCACGCTGTACGTGTCCACCCAGCACCCGGACGGTAATCAACGCGAAGCCGCCCACGCCCTGAACCTACACACCAACGACGTGGAAGTGATCTGCCGCCGCATGGGCGGTGGCTTTGGTGGCAAAGAAGGCAACGCCAGCATCTTCAGCCAAAGCGCTGCATTGGCTGCGCACAAGCTGGGCAAGCCCGTCAAGCTGCGCGTGAACCGCGACGACGACATGACCATCACCGGCAAGCGCCACGATTTCCGCATCGACTACGAAGTGGGCTTTGACGACAACGGCCGTGTGTTGGGTGCGGACATCACGCTCATGTCACGCTGCGGTTACAGCACCGACTACTCGGGCCCGGTGAACGACCGTGCTTGCTTGCACATTGACAACAGCTACCACATCCCCGCTTTGAAGCTGGTGAGCCACCGCTGCAAAACCAACACGCAAAGCGCCACCGCTTTCCGTGGTTTTGGCGGCCCACAAGGCATGTTCGGCATCGAAACGGTGATGGATGAAATTGCGATGACTTTGGGCAAAGACCCACTGGAAGTGCGCAAGCTCAACCTCTACAAAGACCCCGCCATCAGCGGCACGCCCGACACCATGACCACCCAATACAACCAGCTCATCGAAGACTGGGTGGGTGATAAGGTGATTGCGCAAGTCGAACAAGAATCCAAATACGCCGAGCGCCGCGCAGCGGTGCAAGCCTTCAACGCCAAGAGCAAAACCCGCAAGCGCGGCATTGCGCTCGTGCCTTTGAAGTTCGGCATCAGCTTCACCGCCACGCACTTGAACCAAGGCGGCGCGCTGCTGGTGGTGTACATGGACGGATCGGTGAGCTGCAACCACGGCGGCACCGAAATGGGCCAAGGCCTCAACACCAAGATGGCACAGGTGTGCGCCGATGGTTTGGGCATCAGCGTGGACCATGTGCGCATCACCGCGACCGATTCGCAAAAAGTGCCCAACGCCTCGGCCACCTCCGCATCGAGCGGTGCCGATATCAACGGCGCGGCCATCATGAACGCCACCATGCAAATGCGTGAGCGCTTGAAGCCCGTGGCCGCCCGCATGTTGGGTTGCGCCGAAGGCGATGTGACCTTTGCGAACAACGAATTGCATGGCGGCGGCAAGTCGGTCAAGTGGGCCGACGTGACCAAGCAAGCCTGGCTCGACCGCGTGGGCTTGTCGGTGACGGGCTTCTACATGACGCCCGAAATCAAATACGACTTCACCACCCTGAACGGCCGTGCTTTCTATTACTACTGCTACGGCGCTGCCGTGAGCGAAGTGGAAATCGACACCCGCACCGGCGAGTGGTGGCTCAAAGCCGTGGACATCGTGCACGACGTGGGCCGCAGCATCAACCCCGCATTGGACAAAGGCCAGATCGAAGGCGCGTATGTGCAAGGCATGGGCTGGCTCACCATGGAAGAGTGCATCTGGGACAAGAAGGGCAAGCTGCTCACGCACGGCCCCAGCACTTACAAGATCCCGGTGGCGGGCGACATTCCCGAGCACTTCAACGTGTCCTTGTTTGACAACGCCAACATCAAGCCCACGCCGTTCAACAGTAAAGCCACGGGCGAGCCACCTTTGATGCTCGGCTTGTCGGCCTTCTTCGCCTTGCGCGATGCGGTGGCTGCCAGCGCTGATCACAAAGCCGTGGTGCACATGGATGCTCCTGCCACGCCAGAGCGCATCTTGATGGCGTGTGAAGCTGTGAAAGCGAAAGCAGCGGCTTAACCCTTCGTGCCTCGCCACACTGTTGAACTCTTGAACCAACTCCAACATGCCGATGGCGTGTTGGTGTCGGTCGACAGCGTGCAGGGCTCGGGCCCACGGGAGGTTGGCGCTTGGATGGCGGTGTTTCCGCACACCTTGGTCAACACCATTGGTGGCGGGCACTTGGAGTTTCAGGCGATCAACGAGGCGCGTGCTTTGTTGTCACGGCCCGCACACGGCGATGTGCCATCGCCCCTCACGCACGAAGACAACGCGCTCACCACACGTTATGCCCTAGGCCCCGCGCTGGGCCAATGTTGTGGCGGTGTGGTTCATTTGAAGTTTGAGCGCATCAGCGCTGCCGATGCGTCTGCACTCAAACAGCGCTTGCTGGCCAACGGCCAACCGCTTGCGTTGTTTGGTGGCGGCCATGTAGGCCGCGCTTTGGTGAATGTGCTTAGCACCTTGCCTTACAACGTGCAGTGGGTGGACAGCCGCGACGAAATCTTCCCCGCGCAGTTGCCGCCCAACGTGGTATGCGAACACTCCGACCCTGTGCACGCCGCCGTGGCCGATTTGCCCAGCGGTGCCAGCGTGCTCATCATGAGCTTCAGCCACGCCGAAGATTTAGACGTGGTGGCTGCTTGCCTGCAACGCCAGCGCATTCACGGCGATTTGAAATTCGTCGGACTCATTGGTAGCCAAACCAAATGGGCCACGTTTCAACACCGCCTTGAAGCCAAAGGCTTCACGGCCGAGGAGTTGGCGTTCATCACATGCCCGATTGGGGTGAGTGGCATCACTGGCAAAGAGCCTGAAGTCATTGCGGTGTCGGTGGCTGCGCAGTTGTTGCAACAGCGCTGACCCTGTTGCCGTCGCTGGCTCATGGTTTGTACCGAGGCGGTCGACTTTGTTTGGCGACAAATTTTGTATACACTTCATGTCACCTGTCGCAGCGGAGCAGGCTTGGATGTCTAAGCCTTGTTCGCGACCCTCGTGTCATTCACAGCGCCCGCAGTGGTGAATGGCAAATTGCATCA
>Ga0228699_1001645_pt1 | contig 10785 bp, 6 predicted proteins | sample McNCre217_Aug_MG_FD_178016 | JGI IMG/M metagenome (GOLD analysis project Ga0228699, IMG submission 178016) | Freshwater microbial communities from McNutts Creek, Athens, Georgia, United States - 2-17_Aug_MG | ecosystem: Environmental > Aquatic > Freshwater > Creek | place: USA: Georgia...
GCAAACTCTTCATGCGCGACCGCAACTTGTGCGCGTACTGCGGCGATCAATTTTTGACCGAACTACTCACCCGTGAGCACATCATCCCCTATGGCCAAAAAGGTCAAGACGTGTGGATGAATGTGGTGACAGCGTGCAAAAGCTGTAACCACCGCAAAAGCAACCGCACACCCGAGCAAGCCCATATGCCGCTGCTCTACACGCCTTATGTCCCCAGCCTTTGGGAAGATTTTATTTTGCGCAACCGCAAAATCTTGGCAGATCAAATGGAGTTTTTAATGGCGCATTTGCCTAAGAATTCAAGGTTGCACGGGTAAAATTGACTGATGAGCACATTACCCCCCGAACAAAATTTAACGGCGACTGCCTTTGAAGGCGATCCGCCTGCATTTGAATTGTTGGCTGAGCAAAACGGTTTTCGCTTCTGGTTTGCTTCAGATTTAGCAAAAGCTCTGGGCTACGAAAGCACGACCTCGCTTGTTAAGTCACTAAATAAGGCGATTTCCGTTTGCATGATGCTTGGGATTGAAGTGGCGGAAAACTTTACCCAAATCAATGGCGGTTCAGCACCGCAATACAAATTGTCTCGTTTTGCTTGCTACCTCACGGTGATGAACGGTGACAGCAAAAACCCCGCAGTTGCTAAAGCGCAAGTATTTTTTGCTGGACTGGCGGATTCATTTTGGGAGGCCATGAATCAAAATGATGAGGTTGAACGACTGTATGCGCGAGGTGAAATTTCAATTCACGAAAGATCGCTTGCATCCGCAGCGCAGAGCCATGGTGTACAAGACCATGCTCGTTTTCAAAACGCTGGCTATGTGGGCATGTACAACATGCCCATTTGGAAGCTAAAAAACTACAAGCATTTTGAAGGGGCAGGTACTCTGCTAGACCGCATGGGCAAGGACGAACTGGCAGCGAATCTTTTTCGTTTGACACTTACCGAATCAAAAATAAAAAACGAGCAGATCAAAGGGCAACAATCCTTAGAGACAGCTGCTGAAACTGTTGGGCGGATTGTTCGTAATGCGGTTGTACAGGCCATGGGAAAAACACCAGAAAACTTAGCGCTTGCACCGCCGATTGCTGATACCAAAAAGAGCATCAAGGCGACACAGCGCGGATTCAAAAAATTAGATTCACCTAAAAAGTAGAGATCTCAAAAAACCGTCAAAAGCTTCTCAAACGCATGACGTAAATTCCATTTCGCTGTTGCGTCTAGCGCAGCCGCCAGCACGATAAGACGCGTACCGTCCGCTTTGCAAGCATCGGCTCTACTGACTAAATAATCCACCGTCGCGCTGCTGACGGGTGTCTCCAAGCACAGCAAAGCACGCGGCGGTGTCTTGTGCTCCCCGAACGGGGGGCTGCCCGAAGGGCTGGGGGGAAGACGGTCGCCAGAACCCGTATCCCCACTACGCCACACCTGCCAAACGGTTTGAGGTGCATTTGCTTCTGCTTCAATCCTGCGCGCCAAATCAAAACCGCACTTCAGTAAAACCTCGTCCAGCACGTCGCTTGGGGCGGCTTGCATGTAGAGTGAGCTTTCGTACTTAGCCACCCAAGCCTCAAACGCAGCAGCATTAGCCTCCTGCCCCGCCTTCGGGTCAGGTGCCCAGTCTTGGCGCGGGAAGTGACTGCGAGTGAGGCGATAGGCTGCAAAGCCACAACCCGCATGGCCTGTTATCGTGTCGGGCTTCTTGCCGTAGCCGTTAATCACGCGCTTCACCCGCTCCATCGTGATGTCAGAAATCTTCTTGTAGCCCGCTTTGAAAGCCTCACTCTTAGCGTCCGTCAATTCAGGCAGTTGCACCAATATAAATTTGCGATTACCGCCATCCGCCTTGTTAAGTTCAAGCACAGCCTGCGCCGTGCTGCCACTGCCACCGAAGAAGTCGAGGATGAGGTCATTGGGTTTTAGAACGAAACTAAGGATGTGTTGAATGAAGTTGTGTGGCTTTGGTTTATCAAACACATCCTTGCCAAGAATTTGCTTAATAACCTCTGAACCATTTCGCGTTGGGATACGAAAAACGCTTTTCAAACTTTCAGCGGACTCTTCAATGTAGAGTTTGCGATACGCACGATCAGCTCGCCAAACGATCCGCTCTTCCGCGATCAACTCGTCAATGTATTCTTGTCCCATCCAATGTCGACCTGCTGGTGCATCAATCAATTTATCGCCGAAATATCGTGCAGGTCCAGCCCCCTCACCAGTCAAATCTACGGGGTAAAACAACCGCCAATGAGAGTCTAAATTTTTGTAATTTCTTATCCACTTCAAAGAAGAATCGCCTGACTTTTCTGCCTGCGACGCAAGAGATTCAATTTGTTTGCATATTTCTTTCTCGGCAACCTCAAGTTCTGTTTTATTTGTCAATAATTTTTGAATTTCAGCGTTTAAATCGGTGACTTCTTTTCGTGGTTGTGTCCAGCTTGCTGATTTATCTAACTCATTTTTTGAATACAACATGACGTACTCATGCTCAGTAGCAACTGTCGGGCTATGGCGGGACGAGTTGTGCCAAATCAATTGCGCCACGAAGTTTTCTTCCCCAAAAACCTCATCCATCACCTTGCGCAGGTTATGCACTTCGTTGTCGTCTATGGAGACAAAAATCACGCCGTCATCTTGGAGCAGCTCTCTCGCCACGATGAGCCGTGGGTAGATCATGTTGAGCCAGTTGCTGTGGTAGCGCCCGTCGGACTCGGTATTGCTGTCGATGCGCACGCCGTCCTCTACTTGCCCCGTTTGCTGCCAGTAGGGTGTGCGTCCCTCGCGGTAGTCGTCGTCGTAGACGAAGTCGTTGCCTGTGTTGTAGGGCGGGTCGATGTAGATGCACTTGACTCGTGCGCGGTAGGAGGCGAGCAGTAGTTTGAGCACTTCGAGGTTTTCGCCCTCGATGATGGCGTTGCCTTTTGCGTGCTCTACGCCGACGCTTTTGTCCTCCAAAAATGTCAGCGTGCTGCTCGCGGGGCTATACGCCATACGCCTTGCAGCGGTTTTTCCTGTCCACTCAAAGCGGTAGTGTTCGCGCAGCGGCTCGATACCGTCCACGCTTGCTAATGCTTGCAGGTCAATCTTGCCGTCTGCCGTAAAAATTTCGGGCAGATGTGCTTTGAGGGCAGCTAAGCGCTCTTGCGCGAGGTCGGGGGAGGTGAATGGGGTGTGTTGAATGGACGTGGTCATGGCTTCAAAAGCAGAGGTTTGCTTTGCAATTTTTTAATAGTGCTACTTTGTAGGAGTGATTGCAGCTGAGTTCTTGCAAGCCCATTTAATAGCTGTAAGCGCTCGAATTGACTTTTCCCTTGCTGGATTAAAAGGGCATTTTGACTCTCTAAGCTCGATAACACAATAAGCTGTGCTGTTGTTGCGTTATCGCGCTGATTACCTTCTGTCGTTTGGTTATGTGCTTTCCAGTCTTTCGCCGTCATACCAAAAAGCGCAACATTGAGTAAATCTGCTTCGGTGGCATAGATATAGCCTGCTTGCTGATCTGAAATAGCTGGCGGGATGAGGTAGGTTTTAACCGCATCAGTGTGTGCTCGATATTGAGCCCTCGCAAGAGTGCGCCTGATATTCCATTCAAGCTGATCGGAGGTTTGAGTTTCTGCTTCCTTGAGTCGCTGGAACTCTTTGATGACATAAAGCTTGAACTCTGGACTTAGCCAAGAAGCAAATTCAAAAGCAATATCTTTATGTGCAAATGTGCCGCTGCCGTAACGTCCTGTTTTTGCAACCAGTCCAATGCCATTAGCTTTTTGATTCCAAGTCTTGGCTGAAAGAGTAAATCGATTTAGTCCAGCTTGATTTTTAATTCCCTCGAATTCTGGGGAATTAAAACTTGGATTATTGAGACGCTCCCATACACCAAGAAATTCAATCGTATTTTTATTACGTAACCAAGCTTCAATTAGCGATGAACCACCCTCAAATTTCTGCGTCATATCAGTAAGGCTGAAATAGTCTTCGTCCCCCTTTTCTAGTAGACGAATTTGAGTTCCCTGTACTTCCAAGATATCCGTTGTTTTAGCCATGTGGTTGCTCCTTAGTCATCATGTGTTTAGCTTCGGCTTCAAATCTTTGGTAGTTGTCGATAGGGCCGATGTACATGACGCGCCCTTCGGTATAGACCTGCATATTGCCTGCCAAGGTTTGAAAGTATTTTTTAGCGCAGGCCATGCTAAATTTTTCGTCTTCGGTTAGCGACTGTGTGCTAATGGCGCTCGCAGTGCCCTTGGTCTCTACGACGAAATAGTGGCAGTCTTGGTCATCCGCACGTACGCCAAGGCGCCCATGTCGCAGGATCACACCGAAGTCGGGGCGATAGTTGCCGTGCGGCGTGGGGACTTTGTAGCCATCGGGCAGTTTGAGAAAACACACGACTTGGCCGCCGTGGTTGCTCTCGGCATCTTGGGCAAAAAACCGCTCGCGTCCGCTGTCCACCGCCGCATGGTCGAACACGCCGTGCTTGGGCGTGGGTACGGTATCGCGCAGAGTTTGGAAGTCTTGCAGGGGGATGATTTGCGTGAGCTGCGGTGTCTCTTTGCTATCAAACTCATACGACAAGCCGCGTAGCATGATGTCGTGCTCTTTGCTGCGCACCACCATCGCAACATGCTGCAAATAGACGGGAGGGTTGTTGACAAACTGTGCCTTATTGATATTTTTAAACAGCTTAATGGCGCCTTGTTGCGACAGTGTCGTTTGATCGACCAATTGCTGCACCCAATCGAGTGGTGAAAAATGTGCATCTAAAAGCGTTGATTCGCTACCGTAGTCCACGTTATCGAGTAATTCGGCGTACTCCCCCATTTTGGTGATGCGGCGTAGTTGTACATCAGCAACGTAAGCGGGGATCTCAAAGTCTCGCAAAGCTTCAATAGCCTCGCTGACCAACTGCTCCTCATTCACAACGACTTTGTATTGCACCTTGCGCGAGAGTTGCCGCCAAAAGCCTTTAAACACGGCGCTTTGCGCAAAGTTGTTTTGTAGCTTGACAAGTTTCTTTTGCGCCTGCCCTTTGGGCGAATGACGGAATTTGCTAAGGGATTGATCGCCGCTATCGAAGCGGTCACCCAGCATGGCTTCTTCCTGCGCTTGGTAGGTTTTGGTAAAACTCTCCCACGAAAGATTGGGCACAACGGTGAGCAGGTTGATCTCCTCGCCCTCTACGGTACCCAAGCCGTCATAGCAGCGTTGCCCCGCTTGATTAACGGCAATGCGTAGCCCACGTCCCAGCTCTTGGCGCATTCGACCTTCGTTTTCGCGTTCATTCAGCGTCGCGATATTGAAAACGTTGGGACTATCCCAGCCCACGCCCAGCGCGGTGTGGGTGAAGATGAACTCAATCGGATTGTCAAAACTAAGTAGCTCCTCTTTGCCTTGCAAAATCGTTTTGTAGATTTCTTTGTTTTTGGCAATGGCGCTTTCGCTATCGGTGTACTCGCCTTTGCCTGTGGTGGCGAAGTAGTAGCCTTGTGCAGCTTGGATTTTTTCTTGAATTTGCTGCGCATCGGCTTCGCTCAGAGCCTTGCCAGTCATGGCTTGTAGAGCCGTAGCGTATTCCTCTTCAAACAATTGTTTGATGATCGGCTCGTTGCCGTCCAACTTCATGTAGTTCGCAACGCGGTCAATAAAAATGAGCGACAGGCACTTGATGCCCTTGGCAGCCAAGCGTTCTTTTTTTGCCAGATGCGTTTGAATGAGGTAGCGCAGTTGCAAGCGGAACAGTCCTGCCGTATCGCCCGCTCTGTCAGTGATGTGCAGAGTCACGCCGTTGGTGAATTGCACGCGCCACTCAGGTGAGCGCAAGGGCTTACTAATTTGCGCAATCGTCCAGTCGCCATAGCTGGCGTTGCCTGATACCTCTGCCAAGCACTTGCCCGCTGTGACCCAATTCGTTTCTTTCCACTCGAAGCCACCGCTGCTTTTTTTACGCCACAGTTTGAACTTGGCTTTGGGCTGTGTGTTCGCGCCGCCCGATTCACACACCACAAGCTGCATCTTATGTGTGCCCTCATCCGCGCGTTCGGCTACGGTTAGCACTTCCACCTTTTTCACCAAACCCAAGCTGTATGCGGCTTGGGGCGTGAGGCGATACACCACGTTGCGAACCGTGCGGTGCGTAGCGGAGTAGCGCAGCATGGCAATGGCGTTCAACTGCGCAAGGCGGCCACTGGCGTTGTCGGTGTCCATACCTTCCTGCGGCTCGTCCATGATGATGATCGGACGACATTGAGCTAATGCATCGAAGTAAGACATTCCACGAAAAGATTTATCGCGTCCCGCTTGATTGATGATGTGGGCGTCACTGGTAAACGATTGCAACGTCATGACTAGCACTTGGGGTTCGGCGCTGGTCACAAATCGGTGGACGCGATCCATCTTGCTCGAGTCGTATTCCACGCAATCAGGCACAACGCTATAGCGTGTTTGCAGCGCTGAGCAGAAGCTTTGGTAAGTGGCAAGTACCCCCGCACGAATGGCGATGGAGGGTACGAGGATGATGAATTTGGAAAACCCGTAGGTTTGATATAGCGCACAAATGGTTTGCCAGTAAACCAGTGTTTTGCCCGTACCCGTTTCCATTTCAATGCACAAATCTAGATGACGGTTGGGCAGAACCTCTAGCGCTTGAGCGTGCTGCGGTACACCATACGCCGCAAACACTTTAAGTAAATTACCGTGAATGTGATTAATGTTTAGATCACACTGATTGGGGTAAATATCAGTAAAAACGTGCGCATCGGCACGTAATTTGGGTTGCCCCGCAAATACATCGACAACGGCTTGCACCGCTTGCTTTTGGTAGGGGAGATCTTCGAAGGTAAAACTCATGCTGTGAGTTTAACCAGTCAGTTGCAAGCCTTTTAAGACATCGCGCACCATGTGCGCACGGTCGGGCGCTTTTTCAATCGCTTTTTCAATACGCAGCTTGTCATTCCCCGCCAGTTTGATGTGCTTGTTCCGCTGAATCAAATGAATGATGCTTTGCGGATCGACGGGCGCATTGGGTTTAAACGTGATGATGATGACCCCAGGCGCAGCGTCGATTTTGTGCACGCCGTAAGGCTCGCACAAAACCCGCAGGCGATGCGTGTCGATGAGCGCTTGCGCTTGATCGGGCAGCTTGCCAAAGCGATCGACTAATTCCTCTAACAAGCTGCTGACGGCATCGTTGTTTTTAGCCGTTGCTAACTTCTTATAGAACGATAAACGCAGATGCACATCGCCGCAATAGTCTTTGGGCAGCAGCGCGGGCGTGTGCAAATTGATTTCGGTCGTGGCATGGAGTGGACGCATCAAGTCGGGTTCTTTTCCTGCTTTGAGTGCCCGCACGGCCTCGGCCAGCATTTCGTTGTAGAGCTGAAAGCCCACTTCCAGCATATTGCCGCTTTGGTTGTCGCCCAGCACTTCGCCCGCGCCGCGAATCTCTAGGTCATGCATCGCTAAATAGAAACCAGAGCCAAGCTCTTCCATGCCTTGAATCGCGTCTAAGCGTTGCTGCGCTTGTTTTGTGAGCGATTGAATATCGGGCACGAGCAAGTACGCATAGGCTTGGTGGTGACTGCGCCCGACGCGTCCGCGCAGTTGGTGCAGCTGCGCGAGGCCAAACTTATCGGCGTGGCTCATCACGATGGTGTTGGCGGTGGGCACGTCGATACCCGTTTCGATGATGGTCGAGCACAAAAGCACATTGAAGCGTTGCGCCACAAAGTCGCGCATCACACGCTCCAGTTCGCGCTCGGGCATTTGTCCGTGGGCGATTTGGATGCGTGCTTCGGGCAATAGCTCGGTGAGTTGCGCGAGTCGGTTTTCCATCGTTGCCACATCGTTGTGCAAAAAGTAACACTGCCCGCCGCGCTTGATTTCTCGCAGTAACGCTTCGCGCATCACGCTTTTATCTTCACTGCGAACAAAGGTTTTGATGGCGAGGCGGCGCTGCGGCGCGGTTGCAATTACCGACAAATCGCGCATACCTTCCAGTGCCATGCCCAGCGTGCGCGGTATCGGCGTGGCGGTGAGCGTGAGCACATCGACTTCGGCGCGCAGCGACTTCATGGCTTCCTTGTGACGCACGCCAAAGCGATGCTCTTCGTCAATGATGAGGAGTCCCAAGTCTTTGAAGTGTGTGTCTTTGGATAAGAGTTTGTGCGTGCCCACCACGATGTCCAGCGTGCCGTCCGCAATGCCTTTTTGTGCGGCTGTAATCTCTTTTGCAGTGCGAAAGCGCGACATCTCGGCAATGCGAATCGGCCATTTGGCAAAGCGATCGACTAGCGTTTGATAGTGTTGCTCCGCCAGCAAAGTGGTCGGTGCAAGCAGCGCCACTTGCTTGCCGCCCAGCACGGCGATAAAGGCGGCGCGCAGGGCGACTTCGGTTTTGCCAAAACCCACATCGCCGCAGACCAGCCTATCCATGGGGCGCGGCGAGATCATGTCTTGCACAACGGCGTGAATCGCGGCTTTTTGATCGGGTGTTTCTTCAAAGCCAAAGTCGTTCGCAAAAATTTCGTAGTCGTGCTGAGAGAAGCGAAACGCAAAGCCTTCGCGTGCAGCGCGGCGGGCGTAGATGTTGAGCAGTTCGGCGGCGCTATCGCGTACCTGCTCGGCCGCCTTGCGCTTAGCTTTGTTCCATTGATCGGAGCCCAAGCGGTGCAGCGGCGCTTCGTCGGGGCTGACGCCTGTGTAGCGGCTGATGAGGTGCAGGGCGGCGACGGGCACGTAGAGCACGGCATCACCCGCGTACTCTAAATGCAAAAATTCTTGTTTGTTGTTCGGGTCGTCTTTGTCGGTAGTGGCTTGTCCCAAGTCCAAATGCACCAGTCCGCGATAACGCCCAATGCCGTGCGAGGCATGCACGACGGGGTCGCCAATGTTCAGTTCAGCAAGGTCTTTAATCAGCGCATCTAAGTCGGTCGTCTTCTCTTGTCCACGCTTGCCGCGCCGCTGGGTGGGGCTGCTAGCAAAGAGCTCGGTCTCTGTCACGAAGTCAATACCAGCAAGGCCTGCAGCGGCATTGCCGTCACGCGCCCATGCAAAACCTGTGTAGAGCGCTGCCGTCGTGATGCCGACTTTCTCGTCGCTTGCTAGGAAATCTTCCAGCAATTCAAACCCGACAGGCGAGATGTGCGAGGCACGCAAAAAATCGAGCAGCGATTCACGCCGCCCGATGCTTTCGGCCAGCAGCAAAACGCGATGCGGGCTAGAGAGCAAATGCGCCTTCAAATTAGCCAGTGGCTCATCCGCAGCGCGATTGGCAGCCAGCACAGGAAGAGCAAACAATTGCGATTCGCTTGCGGAGCCAGCCTTTAGCGAAAGCGCTGCATACCGCTTCGTCTCCGCATAAAACTCATCCGTCTGCAAAAACAAATGCTCGGGCGCAAGCGCAGGCCTATCGGGGTCATTGCGCAAAATCCGATAACGATCTGTCGTGTCCTTCCAAAACTGCTGCAGCGGCGCTTCTAAATCGCCATGCAGTACCAAGGTCGCGGACTCACCCAAATAGTCAAACACCGTTGCTGTGTTTTCAAAAAAGAGCGGCAAGTAGTACTCGATGCCCGCCGTCGCAATGCCGTTGCCCATTTCTTTGTAGATACGGCTCTTGGTCGGGTCGCCCTCTAAAAGTTCGCGCCAACGGTTGCGGAACGTGGCGCGCGCGGCCTCATCCAGCGGAAACTCGCGCCCCGGCAAGAGCCGTAGCTCGGGCACGGGATACAGTGAGCGCTGCGAGTCGGGATCAAAACTGCGGATGGAGTCGATCACGTCATCAAACAAATCCACGCGGTACGGCATCACCGAACCCATAGGGAACAGATCAATCAGACCGCCGCGCACGGCGTATTCGCCAGGGCTCACGACTTGAGCCACATGGTTATAGCCAGCTAACGTGAGCTGCGCTTTGAGCTTGGCCTCCTCTAATTGCTGCTTGGCTTTGAAGTGAAACGTATAGCCCGCCAAAAAGGACGGCGGCGCAAGGCGATAAAGCGCCGTGGTCGCTGGGATGATGACGACATCGGCCTCGCCATTTTTGATGCGCCACAGCGTGGCGAGCCGCTCCGAAATCAAGTCTTGATGCGGCGAAAAGCTGTCGTAGGGCAGGGTTTCCCAATCGGGGAAGAGCGTACAGCGCAAATCGGGTGCGAAGAAGGGAAGTTCTGCCATCAACCGCTGCGCGTCAGCCGCGTCAGCGCACACGATAGCCGTGATTTTGTGCTCTGATTTGTCCCGAATCGCTAGTTGCGCAAGTAGCAACGCATCGCCTGAGCCTGCTGGTTTAGGAAGCGCAAAACGCTGCCCCGCTTTTAGTTTTGGTAAATCCATTGGCTGTATTTTAAGTGGCATGATTTGAGCCCATCTTGTCATACAATGACATGTATTACAAAATCCTCAAGGAGTGAGTGACCATGTTTACCGCTAGATTTCCATTAGAGCTTGAGATGCAATTGGCGCAGCACGCGACTATGCGTGGTTTGAGTAAAACAGCCGTTGCGATTGAGGCGATGCAAGAGTATTTCAAGCGCAAGCCTGTGGCCAAGAGCAGCAGATTGCAAGCCAGTGCCGCAGCCGTGTCATTGCAAAAGTTGGAGGATATTCATGCCGCACTAGCGGCGCAATATCCGAATGAGCCAGATATTGATTGGCGCGAGGCACGTGATGAGGGACGACGGTAATGCCCGTTAGAGCTGCTCCTGTGTGCGTGCTGGATGCCTCCGTTGCTGGTGGTTGGATTTTCCCAGCGCAAAACACGTCTTACAAAAAGGCTGTTTTGGCGGCTA
>Ga0228699_1001657_pt1 | contig 10749 bp, 10 predicted proteins | sample McNCre217_Aug_MG_FD_178016 | JGI IMG/M metagenome (GOLD analysis project Ga0228699, IMG submission 178016) | Freshwater microbial communities from McNutts Creek, Athens, Georgia, United States - 2-17_Aug_MG | ecosystem: Environmental > Aquatic > Freshwater > Creek | place: USA: Georgia...
AATCGCGGTCTGCGCATTGACTATGTGCTAGCTAGCGCCGCACTCAAGTCCAATATCACTTCGTGCGTGATTGACAAAGCTCCGCGCAAAAACGAGCGCCCTAGCGACCACACACCGGTGGTGATGGAACTCAAACTCTGAACGATGTCGAACGTGCATGCCTGAAATCGCTGCTTTGATCGTCAGGGCAACCTTGAAAATTTACTCAAGCCCTAACTCTTGAATCTTCCGCGTCATGGTGTTGCGTCCCATCCCTAGCTTGTTTGCCGCTTCTACTTTTCGTCCTTGCGTGTGCTCTAAAGCACCTTGAATCATGGCGGTTTCGAAACGTTGACTGAGCACGGCCCAGATGTCTTTTTTCTTTTGCGCCAGCATCTCAAGCGTAAGGGCTTGCACGGCTTGTTCCCAATTTTCAGAAGTGCCCTGCCCAGAGGCCTCACGGTCATTGGCTTGCAAGGCATCATGCCTTGAGAGCGTTGCGCCATGGGGTTTAGCAGATAGGTTTTCTGAAATATTTTTCTCGTGCGCTCCATCCAGCACTTCGGGTGGCAGGTCTTTGGTTTCAATCAATTGACCTGGCGCCATAACAGTGAGCCAATGGCAAATGTTTTCTAGTTGGCGCACATTGCCTGGAAACTGGAAGTGCGACAGCGTTTGCAAAGCCATATCGCCAATACGCTTGACTTCTACGCCTAGCTGTTTGGCACTACGCTGCAAGAAGTGCTGCGTGAGCATGGGTATATCTAGGCTGCGTTCGCGCAAGGGTGGCAGACGCAAGCGAATCACGTTTAAACGATGGAATAAGTCCTCACGGAAAGCGCCGTCTTTGACGCGCTGCTCTAAGTTTTGGTGAGTTGCTGCAATCACTCTCACGTTAGCTTGAATAGCACTATGCCCACCCACACGATAAAACTGCCCATCCGATAAAACCCGCAACAAGCGCGTTTGCAATTCAATCGGCATGTCACCAATTTCATCCAAAAACAATGTGCCACCTTCGGCTTGCTCAAAGCGTCCGCGCCGCATGGCTTGCGCTCCCGTAAACGAACCCTTTTCATGACCAAACAATTCACTCTCGAGCAAATCTCTAGGGATGGCGGCAGTGTTAATCGCCACAAAAGGACCGTTACTTTTTTGAGAATGCTTATGCAGTGCGTGCGCGACCAGCTCTTTGCCAGTACCCGACTCACCCGTAATGAGGACCGTGACGTTGCTTTGACTGAGCCGCCCAATGGCACGGAATACATCTTGCATGGCGGGTGCTTGCCCCATCATTTCAGGTGTTGCCGTCATGATGGAGGTCACTTGCGTGTCGCGCTCGCTTTCACTCAAAGCACGCTGAATCAACTCTACGGCACGCGGCACGTCAAAAGGCTTAGGCAAATACTCGAACGCTCCGCCTTGAAAGGCTGACACCGCGCTATCCAAATCAGAAAATGCCGTCATGATAATGACTGGCAACTCGGGGTATTGAGCCTTGAGCTTGGCCAGCAAATCCAGTCCAGACCCACCAGGCATTCGAATATCGCTGACCAATACAGATGGCTTGGCATCGGCTTTGTCTAGTGCTTGCAGTAGCTCTTTAGGATTGGAGAAACTGCGCGTGGGCAAGTTTTCGCGGGCTAGCGCTTTCTCCAGCACAAAACGAATCGACGCGTCATCGTCTAAAAGCCAAATTTGTTTCATAGCGCCTCTTGTATCTCACTCCGTTTATGGCATTGCCTCCAGCGGCAATACGATTTTGAAATCCGTTCGTCCTAGCACGCTGTCGCACTCAATCATCCCACCGTGCTGCTGGACAAAATTTTGCGCCAGCGATAAGCCTAGTCCCGACCCGCCAGCTCTGCCCGTCACCAAAGGATAAAAAATCCTATCTTTGATTTCAGGAGGAACTCCAGGTCCGTTGTCTATCACATGCAATTGCAGTGCCAGCTTATGGCGCACTCGCCCAAGCTGCACTTGTCGTATCACACGGGTTTTAAAAGTCAGTGTCGCTAGGCCGTCTGCAATGCGTTCTTCTAGGGCTTGAGCTGCGTTATGCGCGATATTGAGCAATGCCTGAATCAACTGTTCGCGATCACCGCGAAACTCTGGAATCGAGGCGTCGTAGTCTCGAATCACGGTCAGGCCTGCTGGGAATTCGACCAAAATTAATTGGCGGACGCGCTCACAAATTTCGTGAACATTGACATCGCCTACGACATGCGGCTGACGGTGTGGTGCGAGCAACCTATCCACCAGGCTTTGCAGCCGATCGGCTTCGTGAATGATGACTTGGGTGTATTCAATCAAGGACTTGTCGGTCATGTCCATTTGCAACAATTGCGCCGCACCACGGATACCACCTAGCGGGTTTTTAATTTCATGTGCAAGATTGCGCAGCAACTCTTTGTTAACTTCATTTTGATCGGTCGTCGATGCTTCCAGCGGCTCGATTTCAATCAACATATAAGTGGCTTCATAGAGAGAGAAAACCACATCCACTGTCAAAAAATTTCCGCGCTGGACTTTGAGTTGTGTTTGAAATTTGAGTAATGAAAATTCGCCGGCAAATGCTGCCGCCACAGAGCGCTCAATCAACGCCGCATCAATAAACCAGTCTTTTAAAAATGCTTGTTGCAATTGCTTGCGCGAGACGCCCAGCAAGGTCTCCAAAGCCACATTCACAAAGGCGAGCGAACCATTTTCTCGGGCAACAAACACTGCGCCAGACAAGCCATCGAGCAATGCAAATTTATCGCTTGAGTTCACGTTTGAGACTCACAATATCGGCTTCAGCACGAGCCATTTGCTGCTTGATCGCCTGCTTGCGCTCAGAGTCTTGCGCTGCGGTGATTTGTCCATAATTTTTCCGTAGCTCCTCTAGCTGTGACTGCGTTTTTTTCAGCTCGCTTTCAATAACAAGTTTGGCATCACGATCACGCGCTTGCTGCTCAGGAGTGCTTACCTTTTTGATCGGTTTTTTGGCACTTTGCGTGACTGCAATTGCACGCTTGTGCGCAGGCACGGTCACTACTGCGCCATGCTCCAACGCTTGGCAGGCCACTGAGTTTGCCCGATCGGCCAAGTTGGTGTATTCGTTGCCGCAACGATACATCTTCTCCTGGGCCAATGCCTGGTTGACTAGCCACAAGCAAAGAATTAAAAAATATCTCATCACACCATTCTAGAAAAAAAGGGCAACCGAAGTTGCCCTTTGTTCATCATTTCAATATCTTGATTAAAGTGAGTAATACATATCAAACTCAACAGGGTGAGGGGCCATGCGCATACGCGTGACTTCGCCCATTTTGAGTTCGATGTAAGCATCTAACATGCTATCGGTGAACACGCCGCCCTTTGTCAAGAACGCGCGGTCTTTGTTCAACTCATCGAGTGCTTGGTCGAGACTATGGCAGACGGTTGGCACCAATGCATCTTCCTCTGGTGGCAGATGGTAGAGATCCTTCGTGGCTGCCTCGCCTGGATGAATCTTGTTTTCGATACCGTCAAGCCCTGCCATCATCAGCGCCGCAAAGCACAGGTATGGGTTCGCCAATGGATCTGGGAAACGCGCTTCAATGCGACGACCTTTAGGGTTAGCCACAAAGGGAATGCGAATCGATGCTGAGCGGTTACGTGCGCTGTATGCCAATTTCACCGGCGCCTCAAAGCCAGGAACCAAACGCTTGTAGCTGTTCGTGCCTGGGTTGGTGATCGCATTCAAAGCCTTGGCGTGCTTGATGATGCCGCCAATGTAGTACAGAGCAGTATCAGACAAGCCTGCATAGCCGTCGCCTGCGAACAAGTTCTTGCCGTCCTTCCAAATGGATTGGTGAACGTGCATGCCCGAACCGTTATCGCCTTGGATAGGTTTTGGCATGAAAGTCGCGGTTTTACCGTAGCTGTGCGCCACGTTTTGCACCACGTACTTGAGCAAAATTGTCCAGTCAGCGCGCTGCACGAGTGTGGAGAAACGTGTACCGATTTCGTTCTGACCTGCACCAGCCACTTCGTGGTGAAACACTTCGACGGGGATACCGAGTGACTCGAGCACCAAAGAAATTTCAGCGCGCAAATCTTGCGTGCTATCGACTGGTGGTACTGGGAAATAGCCGCCCTTCACGGTTGGACGATGGCCTTTGTTGCCGCCGTCCATTTCTTTGCCGCTGTTCCACGGTGCTTCGTAATCGTCAATCTTAACGAAGCAGCCGCTCATGTCAGTGTTCCAGCGCACATCGTCAAAGAGGAAGAACTCTGGCTCTGGACCAAAGTAAGCGGTATCACCAAGGCCAGAAGCCTTAAGGTATGCCTCAGCGCGCAGTGCAATGGCACGTGGGTCGCGGTCATAAGCCTTCATGTCACTTGGCTCATACACCGTGCAAGACATAAACAAGGTTGGCTCGTCAAAGAAGGGGTCGATATTGGCGGTATTGGGATCAGGCATTAAGAGCATGTCTGAAGCTTCAATACCCTTCCAGCCAGCAATGGATGAACCGTCAAACGCATGACCAGAGGTGAACTTATCTTCGTCAAAATGCGAGACGGGCACAGTCACGTGCTGCTCTTTGCCACGGGTATCGGTAAAACGGAAATCAACAAACTTAACGTCGTTGTCCTTCACCATCTTCATCACGTCTGCGACGGTCTTGCTCATAGAGTTACTCCAAGTTAAAAATAAAAAGTTGACCTATAGTTGAAATGCAAATTTTGTGCCACATCAAAGTTTCTGTGTTGCTGCGCAAAACCCATGATTCTAGTGAGCTTTAGAGATGAATAACAAAAAAATGATTGCACTATTTTTGTGCTTTCATGTTTTGAGTTCACCTTTTTAGCTCATCCAACAGCTTTGCCCCTAGTGCATCGAGGCCAGCCAGCAGACTCGGATAAGCACTATTCACCAATTCAGGCACACCCTTCACGCCCAGCTCAATATGCCGCCCATATTTGGGGTGATCGACGCTGGGTAGGCTAAACACCTTGATGCCCACGTAATCACGCTCAATTTGCTCCATTAAAGGCGTGAGCGTGGCTTCCATCGAGCCTTGCACAATGACCGAGGCTTCTGCCTGCGTAGCCTGATTGAAATACTGGCTGTAATGCGTATCCAGCACCCACGCCATCATGGGCCAAGCCATCACGGGAAAGCCTGGGACAAAATGCACCCGGCCAACACTAAAACCCGCAATTTTGTTATACGGATTGGGAATCAACTCTGCGCCTGCTGGAAACACAGCCATATTCAAGCGATGTTGGTTGTCGGTACGGTCAGGCTCATAGGGCGTGCCGTTTTCACGTGCGACGTCTTGCATTCGCTCATAAATCAACTCTGCACCGCGTGGATGTAACAACAGCTCGCATCCAAGTGCTCTGCCCGCACATTGCCGCGTATGGTCGTCAGGCGTTGCGCCAATACCGCCCGTGGAGAACACCACATCACCCGACTCAAAAGCCATCTTAAGCGCGGCAGTAATGCGCTCTGGATCGTCGCCCACATAATGAGCGTAACTGAGCACCAAGCCACGCTCTGTCAAAATTTCGATCATTTTTTGGAGATGTTTATCGGCGCGTTTTCCCGACAAAATTTCGTCCCCAATGATGATGAGTCCAAACTTAGGAATAAGTGATGTCATGGGTTCGATGCTCCTGTAACGCAGCCAAACAATAATGGGTAAACCACAGCGAAGAAAAGGCAAAAATGAAAGTGTAGAGCCAAAGCACCAGAGGCAAAAGCACCAGCGCAAACACTGTCGCCATTGCACCTGCAGCCCAAATAAGCGAGGGCATCGCGCCCAAATAACCCGTCGCCACGCCCATGCCGAGCAAAGCCCAGCGGTGCGCCCTCATCACGGCATGGCGCTCGTCACTGCTTGCGTGTTGTACCAAGGCATCAAAGCTCATCACGCGATAGTTCAACCACCCCCAGATCAGTGGCGGCAAAAAAAACAACAGTGGCAAGATCAACCAAAAAGGCATGGACAGTAATAGTAATGCGCCCGCCATCGTCACCGAGCTAAACGTCCATAGCAGGCTGCGCCAAAAGCTACCGCTGGCTCGGCACTGCAAATCGGCGAAACGCCGCGCCGCGACCAAACTCACTAGCGCAGGCATCATCATGAAAGCCACGACCAGCATCACCAAAAAAATGAGCACAGGCGTGGCCAGCACAATCACAATGAATGGCGCTATCGCCGTGCGCAAATTGCCCATGCCAAAACGTGAAAAAATATCCAGCACCGCACTAAAAAATCCCGCGCCCGAAATCCAAGTCCACACAGCATGCACTGCTGACTCCCAAAAAAAATACCCTAAACCCAAGCCAAACAAAGTCAAGAGAAACAAAGGCAACAAAGACAGAGCAATGACTCTGGGGTGAAAGCAATACAACGCTGCACGCCAAAAAGAATCGAAGATCAGCATCATTAATCCACCACAATGCGGATGTCTTTGCGGCGCTCACGTGCTGCGACCCACGTGCCCAGAACACCACTGACCAATATGATGACAATGCCCATCACGGCCCACCCGTCTAGCTGATGCGCGAACACAAGCCAGCCACCCAGCACAGCAAAAGGAATTTGAATATAGAGATAGGGCGTCAGCACTGCCACAGGCGCTCTGGCATAACCCAGAATTAGCGAGCCATGCCCAATTGTCGCCAGCACGGCAATCAGCAGGAGTAGTCCAAAGACTTGTTCAACATTCGATCCCACCGCATCCCACGCTTGCCAGTTGGCAGGAATCACCATGGGTAGCAAAATCGTCGCCAGTACAAAACCAATCCAGCCCGTATAAGTGTGCGTCGTTGCCGCATCATCGACTTGCGCAAGCTTGTAAGTCAGCATTTGAAAGCCTGCGCTGGTAAAGACCAATACCAAGGGAATCAAAGAGCCCCAAGTAAACGCTTCGTGACCTGGGCGAATGATGGCCATCGCACCCACAAAACCCAAGAGCACCAAAATCCAGCGCAGCGCAGAGATGCGCTCCCCCAACGACACAGCAGCCACTACCGTCATGAGCAGCGGCGTGAGCATCATGAGAGACGTGAAGTCTGAAACGGGAATGAGCTTCAAGCTAAAAAACGCCAAAATGCTAGAGATAGAGAGCAAAATTCCACGATAGATTTGCAGGCGCAAATGCTGCGTCTTTACGCCCCATGCGCCCCGCGTACGCCTGAGCCACAGATGCGTACTGAGCACCTGAAAGCCAAAACGAAACCACATTGCGACAGCAAACGGCACCACCGCGCTGATGTATTTGGTCACGGTATCCAAAGTGGCAAAAGCAGCAGCAGCCAAAATCACCCACGCGATGCCATAAAGATTTCTTTTATTCATTCGCCTTTATATCTCCTGCCGAATTGTTCGGCCAGTCGCCGCCATCCTAAGCTTTGCTGCGCCCAAAATCCTTGTCCATAGTCACGCCCATCATCCACACCCGTGGGCTCATACCGTGCATCGAATTTTGCCGTCCTAAACAACATATCCCACCATGGAAAAAGCACACCGAAGTTATGCCCAAAACCATGGCTCACGCTGTGATGCAAACGGTGAAATCTTGGGCTAACCCACAACCGCTCACCCCACGCGCCAAACGAGAGTTTGACATTGGCATGTTGCAAACTCTCCGACAACTGGGTTAACACCACGATCATCACAAATTGACTAGGACTCACGCCAATTAAAAACGCCGCGCACACCATGAGCACATCGCGAATGGCATCATCTAGCAAGTGATTGCGGTTATCACTCCAGCACGTCATTTGTGTTTGCGCGTGGTGCAAGCTGTGTAAGGCCCACCAAGCCCCGAGGCCATGCTGGGCACGGTGAATCCAGTACTCGACAAAATCAAACGCCACGACATAAATCAACAAACTCACCAAAGCCATGTCGGTCACGCCAGGCCATAACTGGTCTAAATGAAACGTCCCCAACCCAAAAGAAGTGTCGCCCTGCAAGCCGCTTGGGATGAGGCTTCCAGATCGCAACGCCCCGAAAGCTTCATCCAAAGCGGGCTCCAGCGTGATGAACATTAGAAGTCTAAACAAGCCCAATCTATGAATCAAGGTATAGATCACATCGACGCGAATCGTTGCCCGATTCGTTACAGGCTCGGCGGGTCGCGAGCGCTCCAGTGGAACGATCACGCAAGCGATGACGAGCACCTGCACAAGCCCCAGCAAAAACCAACCCGTTGCGCGGTAGCCGTCCTCTAGCAAGTTCGCCATATCGAGCGCTAGCATCACAGGCTGAAAAATCCATTCAAACAAACCTTGCTGCACCCTCGCAAAAATATCGGCCCAAGCATCAAAAAGCGAATTCATGGCTTGTCCGCTAAAGTTTCAAAGCAAAAGCCACGCGCCTTAAGCCCCACAATCAAAGGCTCTAACACCGCAGGAGCCCAAGGGTCTTGGCGTGACCAAATGCCTAAGTGCGCCATCAAAACATCACCCGTCTGAATGTTCGCCAAAGCTTTGTCTAACAGACTTACATTCGAGAATTGATCGCTGGGGAGCTCATCGCCCAAAAAGCCAGCCGCATTCCAACCCATGTGAACGAAGCCGCACTGACTCACGACTTGCAGCAACTTAGGCGAAGTTCTACCACCTGGTGCGCGAAATAGTTTTTTTCCTTTTTGATCAGACAGCATTTGCCCTGTCATGGCAAAAAATCTCGCCTCCGAGCGCTTCATCTCCAAACAATATTGCTGAGGTGTCCACTCTTGAATGCGTCCCAAAGACTTACCCGCTGTGGCTTTGACGCGAAACCCTTTAACCGTATCTGCGATCCAATAAACGTGATCGAAAGTGTGCGAACCAAACGCGTGCCCCTCTTTGACTCGCGCTTGCCACCACGGTAGCCAAACATCGTCTAACGATGTTCCCTGCGTTTTCGTGCGCTCATTCGCTAAAAAGAAAGTAGCTTTAACTTGGTGTTTGCCAAGGACATCCGCAACCAAGGGTGCGACCGCCATATGCCCCGTATCAAAGCTTAAATAAACAGGCTTGGTGCACGTCGTTTGCGCACCCAAAGATGCGACCTGGGTCGCTAACAAAACAATTGCGGCGCACTTATTGGCGAGCCGCATGATCCAAAGTCCACACACCGTGCGGTGATTTGCCAACTGCAATTTTTTTCTCTACTTGCCCGCTGACTAAATCAATCACCGTCAGTTTTCGCTCCCAGCGAGAAGTCACCAAGAGTTTGTCAAAACCCGACATCACTTCCATGCAATCCGATCCGCTACCGCCCGCGTAACTTGCCACCACCTTATGCGTTGTCAAATCTAGCTTACTAATGGTATTAGCGATACGGTTGCTCACGTACACGTGCTGCTTGTCGCCGGCTGCTCTAAAGGCATGTGCACCCTTGCCTGTCACGATTTGCTTGATGCGCTTTGGCTTCGTACCACTACTCACATCAAAGACTTCAACGCCATCGCTGCCCGTCAGACCCAGCAGCAAAGTTTTGTCATCGCTTGAACCAAAAATATCTGCAGGCATTTTTCCTGTTTTGATTCGCCAAAGCAGTGTTTGCTTAGCAAGGTCAATCGCCACCAATTCGTCACTGTCTTGCATAGAGGCATAGACGATGCTGCTTTTACTGTCTATCCACAAATGACTGGGAGTTTTCCCTGTTGGAATGCGTTTTTTTAACACAGGTTCGTTATTTTTCCACTCATAAATATCAACGTGATTCAAACGATTCGCTGCGGTGACAAACCATTTCATATCCGGCGAAAAACGCAAATGGTAGGGATCTCGAATTCCACGCACAGTACGCTGAATTTGCGCTGTTTTAGGGTCTAAAAACGTCAACGAATCCGAGGTTGCGTTGGCCACAATCAACGACTTTTCATCAGGACTCAAATACATGTGATGCGGCTCTTTGCCTGTGGGAATGGTTTTAGTCACCGCCCATGTCTTGGCGTCAATGATGCTAATCGTGGCATCGGCGGAGTTCAATACAAAAATCGGTGCTAGCGATACTTTAGCGACAACGCCTTGCGCTGGGTTTGGCGTTTGGCTTTGCGCCCAAAGCGGGGATTGAAACAAAGTAGCGACGAAGACAAACGACAGGGTTAAAAAAACATTCACAATGCAAGGCTATAAATTTAAAACGACGAGTTTAAGCCATGCCATCATCCCCTGCCTATCCCAAATACCTGCACTTCATCGCCAACCAAAGCGTCCAAGGTCAATCCGGACAGACACTGCCTGTCATCGACCCATCCAATGGAGAGACTTTTGCTACGCTAGAGCGCGGCAATGCAGCCGACGTGGACGCGGCTGTGGCCACAGCTTGCAAGGCGTTTACCGCTAGCTGGCAAAACACCAGCGCCGTGCAGCGCGGTCGTTTACTCACCAAACTCTCGGATGCGGTATTAGCGCACGCCGATGAGCTGTCAGCCCTCGAGCAGCGCGACTGCGGCAAGCCAACCATGCAGGCTCGTGCTGACACTTTGGCGCTAGCACGGTACTTCGAGTTCTATGCGGGCGCTTGCGACAAATTGCATGGCGAGACTTTGCCGTATTTAGACGGCTACAACGTGTTTACTTGGCGCGAGCCGCATGGCGTAACGGGACACATCATCCCTTGGAACTATCCCATGCAAATTTTGGGACGCAGTGTGGGCGCGTCGCTCGCTGCTGGCAATGCCTGCGTGGTCAAGCCCAGCGAAGATGCCTGCTTGTCCATTCTTCGCGTCGCTGAACTGGCACGGGATGTAGGCTTTCCAGCAGGCGTACTCAATGTGGTCACGGGCTATGGG
>Ga0228699_1001659_pt1 | contig 10746 bp, 7 predicted proteins | sample McNCre217_Aug_MG_FD_178016 | JGI IMG/M metagenome (GOLD analysis project Ga0228699, IMG submission 178016) | Freshwater microbial communities from McNutts Creek, Athens, Georgia, United States - 2-17_Aug_MG | ecosystem: Environmental > Aquatic > Freshwater > Creek | place: USA: Georgia...
CGACGAGCTTTGGTAGACCGGGCGATACAAGTCCGACAGGCTGGGCGCGCGAAAACCCCGGCCGACGGAGGCCCGCAGCAGCAACTCGGGCACGGGCACGTATTTCAGGCCCAGCTTGGGACTGCTGGCCCCACCGCTGACCTGGTATTTCTCATACCGCAGCGCGGCCTGCAGTTCCAACTGCTTGGTGATGGGCGCGTTGATCTCACCGAAGACGGCACCCACGCGGCGGGATTTGCCGAAGTCGGAGTCGGGCCCCTGGGAGGTTTCACCGAGGATCAGGTCGTCCTTCAGCGCGTCGGATTGGTGGTAGTCCTGCTTTTCGCGGCGCAGCTCGCCGCCCAGCGCCAAGGCGAGGTCGCCGCCGGCCAGCTGCGTCAGCGCCTTGGACATTTTGAAATCCAGGCTGTCCATCGTGCCGGTCGAGTGACGCACCTCCCCGCGGAGCTGGGCCTTTTCATACAGTGACAGGCCTGCTGCGCTGGACGGGCCGAACGCGTTCAGCGTGCCGTCGGCGAAGCCGTCCATGATCATCTTCTCGTCCAGGTAGCCCTGGTAGTCGCGGTCAGACACCTTGCTGGTGCTGTGGTTCGCCGCCCATTCATAGTCCCACCCCGCCAGCGTGCCGTTCGTGCCCAGCACGAACCGGTTGGTGGACGACACCAGCTCGCTGGTGCGCAGCCCGGCTTCCTGCAGGCGTGTGCGCACGACGATGATGCGGCGCTCATCGTCCGGATCGAACGCCGCCAGCCCGGTGTTCTTCAGCGCAGGCACGAGCGACACGTCCATCTCGGCATCGACCCGGTTGGGGGTGCCGGTGTAGAGGGTGCGCGACCGCGCCATGGATGCCTCGGCGAACAACTGGTGGCCGCCGCCCAGGCTCAGCACGCCGCGTGTGAACAGGCTGGTCTTCTTCGACTTCGGGTACAGCTCGATGTCCCGCATGTAGTCGTAGGTGCAACCGTCGACGCCGCCGATGCCGTCGGGAAGATAGAGTGTTGCCGGTGGGTTGCAGCCGGTGGCGGCAGCGGGGTTGATGGTGTACTTGCTGATGACGTCTTTGCCGTTGGCCTTGAAGCCCTCGGCGATCAGCAGGTCGCGTTGTTCGGAACCTGGCAGGTTCTGGTCGAGCAGGATGTTGCCTGGGAAGCCGGCGCTGGACAGCAAGTCCGGAAGGCGCCCGGGGATGTCGAGGTCTTTGATGAACTGGCGGCGTGAGGCGTTGAGGCTGCTTGTCTTTTGCAAGTCCAGCACGGCCATCACGTTGAAGCCGTTGCGTCCGTAGTCGCCAAAGCCGCCGGCCAGCGTTGCCGACCGCTTGTTTGCGCCGCCGCCCTCGGTGGTGTTGCCGGCCAGCGCGTTGATCTCGATGCCGGTGAAATCCTTGCGGGTGATGAAATTGATGACGCCGCCGATGGCGTCGGAGCCGTACAGCGACGAGGCGCCGTCCAGCAGCACTTCGACACGCTGGATGGCTGCGGCCGGAATGCTGTTCAGGTCCACGCCTTCCGCGTCGCCGGGGGACGCGAAGTTGGCGACGCGGCGCCCATTGAGCAGCACCAGTGTGGACGACACGCCCAGCCCGCGCAGGTTGGCTGCGTTGAGGCCCATCTGCTGACGATCGCCGCCCAGCCCCACGCTGCCCCCGTCCGTCAGGTTGGCCGCGCTGGCGCTCAGGCGAGCGACCAGCTCGGCCGCCGTCGTCACCCCGGCCTTGTCGATGTCGGCCCGTGTGATCACCTGCACCGGCAGCGCCGTCTCACCCTCGATGCGCTTGATGGCAGAGCCCGTCACCTCCACGCGTTCGAGCTTCTCCTGCGCCTGGGCGCTGCTCGCCAGCGCGAACAGCGCGACCGCCAGGGCGATGCGGGACGGACAGGGGCTTTTCATCGGCTGACTCCGGAAACCAAGTGGCATTGGCAGCGAGTCTAGGCACCGCGCGGCTAGCATTTGGCCTCGGCATGAGTTTCGTCTCGTGCGCGCCACGTCCCTTATCGTCGGAATTAGGGGCAAACCCAGGTGGTGCGTCTGTCATGATGGTCTTTGCAACCAGGAGGAACGTGGGCATGAGGGCATGGTGGGTACGAATCGGGGCGGGACTGACCGCGATGGCGCTGGCCTGGGGCGCGCAGGCGGCGGCACCCACGGCACCGGCTGCGGCGGCGAGTGCGTCGCAGGGCTTCCGGTTGTTCCGCCCGTTCACGGCGGCGTCGGCACCCGCACCTGCGGCCACACCTCGCGCCACCGCGCCCAAGAGCGCGCCCGCGCCACAGGCACCGTCGGGCAGTTCGGGGGCCTTGCAGCCGGTGGCGGATGCCGAGCCCACGATTCGCGGCTATGCGGTGCCCATCGGTGGTGCATTGAAGGCCGACAACGAAGAGGTCTGGCAGCGCATCGTGCAGCTGGCGGGTGGCAAGGGCGCACGGTTCGTCGTTTTCGGCACGGCCAGTGAAGATCCCGAAGCCAGCGCCAAGCAGGTCGTGGACCTGCTGCAGCGCCGCGGCGCCATTGCCGAGGCCTTGCCGGTGGCGCCCAAGTTCCTGTGGGTGGACCTGAACAAGGTGGTTCGGGACCCGGCGCTGATCGCCAAGGTGAAGGCGGCCAAGGGCATCTTCTTCACCGGCGGCGTGCAGGAGCGCATCGTCGACGTGCTGCAGCCAGGAGGCCAGAGCACCCCGATGCTGGAAGCCATCTGGGACGTCTACCGCAAGGGCGGCGTCGTGGCGGGCACCTCCGCCGGCGCGGCCATCATGAGCACCATCATGTTCCGTGATGCGCCCAGCGTCATCAACGTGCTCAAGGGCCGTTTCGCAGACGGCAAGCAGGTCGACCGCGGGCTGGGCTTCGTCGGCCCGAACCTCTTTGTCGACCAGCACTTCCTCAAGCGCGGCCGCTTCGGCCGCATGATCCCGCTGATGATGGCCAAGGGCTACAAGATCGGCCTGGGCGTGGACGAGAACACGGCGGCCATCATCCGGGGCGACGAGATCGAGGTGATTGGCGACCGGGGCTGCCTGGTGGTGGACCTGACCGAAGCCAAGACGGACGCCACGCTGGGCGCCTTCAACGTGCAGGGGGCGAGGCTGTCCTACCTGGAGCATGGCGACCGCTACCACCTGCGCGCGCGCTCCACCACGCCGTCGGCACCCAAGCTGCGCGGTGACCTGCACGACGCCGAGTCACCCAACTTCAAGCCGTACTACACCGACGACGTGTTCAGCCTCGACATGCTGGGCGACTCGACGATCTCCAACTCGATGGCGCGGCTCATCGACAGCGTGCGCAAGGAGATCAAGGGCCTGGCGTTCGACGTGCTGCCGCGCGCCAATGACCCGCTCGCCGAGCTCGGCTTCCTGTTCCGCGTCTACAAGGGCTCGGATTCCATGGGCTGGAGCACCGAGGAGTTCGGCGGCGAGCAGTTCACGGTGACCAACCTCTACCTGGACATCAGCCCGGTGCGCCTGCCCATGCCGTTGTATGGCGGCTGGACCGGCCCCGCCAAGCAGCCGGCGGCGGGCGAGGGCGCCGCGATCCCGATCCAGGCGGCCCCAGCCGCATCCATGCCGTCCGGCCAGTAGCGCTTGCCGGGCTGCTCGCGGCGGCCCGTTGCACAGGCGGCGAGCGCGCAGTCTGCACGGCCCGCCGCCACCCACGCCTGCAGCCCCCGATGGCGGGCTGCGATCATTGTCGACTCGTGAATCCAGCCGTGGCGCACCCTGATGTGCGCCCGGCGCCTCCGCAGCAAATTGCAGACTTCTTCTCAAGCCGGCACCGTCGTCGTCATCGGCGGTGCTCTGAAAGCTGACAGTGCCGCCGTCTGGCAGCGCATCGTCGACGAGGCGGGCGGTCCCGGCGTGCCCATCGCGGTTTTCCCGACCGCTGCCTACGAGCCCGAGCGCATTTCCGCGCAGATCGTGGCGTCGCTGAACCGCTGCGGCGCCGTGGCTCAGGTCATTCCTGTCGCGCCGCATTTGGAGGGTGTCGACCTGCAGGCCCGGTTGCATGACCCGGCGCTGATCGCGCAGGTCGCGGCCAGCCGCGCGGTGTTCTTCTCGGGTGGCGCTCAGGAATACATCGTCGACACCTTGCAGCCCGGCGGCCAGCCCACCGGCATGCTGCAAGCCGTGCGCGCCGTGTTCGCGGCCGGCGGCGTCATCGCCGGCACGAGCGCCGGCGCCGCCGTCATGAGCCGGTTGATGTTCCGGGACGCGATGGACAACGTCGCCGTGCTGAAGGGCCTGTGGCGGGCCGGGCAGGAGTACGACCAGGGCCTGGGCTTCGTGCGTGACGACTTGCTGATCGACCAGCACTTCCTGCGTCGAGGGCGCATCGGTCGCATGCTGCCCGCGCTGCACGCGCTGGGCTGCCGTCGCGGGCTGGGGGTCGATGAGAACGCGGCCGTCGTCATCCAGGGCGGGCGGCTGGAAGTCATCGGCGGCGCCGGTGCGCTGCTGGTGGACATGGGCCAGACCTGGCACGACCCGGCGCTGCCTGCCTTCAACCTGCGCGGTGCGCGGCTGGACTACCTGGATACGGGCGATGTCCACGACCTGGACACCGGCGAGACCACCCCCGCTCCCCACAAGCTGCTCGGGCATCGCGTGGAGCCGGCCGCCCCCGGCTTCGTGCCCCGCGCGGGCGTGGACCGCTACTTTCTCGACTTCCTGGCCGAAGGTTGCCTGCAGGCGGCGCTGGCGCAGCTGTTGGAAGGCGCGGCCGACGAGGTGCGCGGGCTGGCCTACCGCCACCTGCAACCGGCGCAGGAGCCGCAGTTCGACATCGGTTTCGAGTTCCGGCTGTGGCGCGATCCTGGCCTGCTCGGCTGGCGCGAGGCCACGGTGGCGGGGGACCGCTACACGCTGCTCGGCGCGCGGCTGGATGTCATCCCGGTGCGGCTGGCGTTGCCGCTGTACACGCCGCTGGCGGCGATGCCCGCGAGCGGCTGAGCGGCTGACCGACCCTCAGCGTTGCGGCGGCAGCGGCGCAGCGGCGCGACACAATGCCGCATGGCCGAACCGCAATCCGTTGACCCCTCCCGTCCCGAAGGTTTCCAGCGCGTCAGCGCCGCGCTGCACGCGCTGGCCCATCCGCATACACCGTTGTGGCTGGACGTTGCGGCGCGCACCGCGCAGGAGGCGGCCGATGCCCTGGGTGTCACGCTGGGCCAGATCGCCAAGTCCGTGGTCTTTCGCGTGAAGGCCGATGACTCGGCGGTGTTGGTCATCACCTCGGGCGACCGGCGCGTCGATGAGTCCCTGCTGAAGCCGCATACGGGCGCACTGGGCCGCGCCGACGCCGATTTCGTCAAGGCGCGCACGGGCTTCTCCATCGGCGGCGTGTCGCCGGCCGGTTTTGCGCCGGCCGATGGCGGTGCAACACCACGGCTTTTCATTGACCGTGAGCTGTTTCGCTTCGACATCATCTGGGCGGCGGCCGGGCACCCGAACGGCGTGTTCAAGCTGACGCCGGGCGACCTGCAGCGCATCACCGGCGCGCCCGTCATCGACGTGGTGCAGTCGTGAAGGCCGCCGTGCCCCCGCAGGACCATCGCCGGGCCGCCCTAAGCGGGCCCGCCATCCCCTCGGGGGATCAGTCGGCGTACCCGCCGGCCGAGGGGCAGGGCCAGCGCCGGGCCGCCCCAAGCGGGCCTGCCATCCCCTCGGGGGATCAGTCGGCGTACCCGCCGGCCGAGGGGCCGGGCCAGCGCCGGGCCGTCCCAAGCGGGCCCGCCATCCCCTCGGGGGATCGGTCGGCGTACCCGCCGGCCGAGGGGCCAACATCCCCCTGCGTCAACGTCTGCCAGATGGACGCCGCCAGCGGCTGGTGCCGGGGCTGCGCGCGCAGCCTGCAGGAGATCGCCGGGTGGGGCAGCGCTGGCGAGGCCCGCCAGCGCCAGATCCTCGCCTTGTTGCCGCTGCGGCGCGCCGAATTGCGGCGCCTGGGGCTGTGGCTGGGGCCAAACCGACCGGAGTGACACGATGAAGCGGCTGACCTTCTATTTCGACCCGATCTCGCCCTATGCGGCGCTGGCCTTCGAGGCGCTGCCCGAGGCTTTGGCCGGCCACAGCGTCGAGGTGGTCTACCGGCCCATCCTGTTGGCTGCGCTGCTTCAGGCGCTGGGCCAGAAGGGGCCGGCCGAGATCGAGCCCAAGCGCCGCTGGACCTTCCGTCAGGTGGCCTGGCTGGCGCATCGCCAGGGCGTGGTGCTGGACCCGCCGGCCCAGCACCCATTCAACCCGCTGCCGCTGCTGCGCCTGGCCTGGGCCTGTGCCGAGCCCGAAGGGCGCCCGGGCGACACGCCGGGGCGCTGGGTTGCCGAGCAGTTGTTCCACCATGTCTGGCGTGGTGCGGGCGCCGATGCCAACGACGCGGCGCGGCTGGCGACGCTGACCGAGCGGCTCGCGCCCGTGCAGGAGCCCGCCAGCGAAGCCGCCAAACAGCGCCTGCGCAGCGAGACGGAGGCGGCGCTGGCGCTCGGTGTCTTCGGCGTTCCGACCTTCGAGCTCGACGGCCGGCTGTTCTGGGGGCAGGACACGCTGCCCATGGTGCGGGCGGCGCTGGAAGGGGACCCGTGGTTTCGCAGCGGCGTCTGGGAGGCGGCAGCCCAGCCGCGCCCGGGCGTCGTGCGAAAGCACTGACGCGGCACTCTCGGGACTTACCCGCGCTGCGGGCTGAATTCCGCAATGAGAAACCGGAAGGCCGGGTTCCTGCGGAGTTTGTCAGCCCCGATTCAGACTGGCGTCAGAACACGGTCAGAGGCCGTCGCAATAGTCACGCCGCCAGGATCACGCCGTCGGGGGGTGGTCCGACAACTCACGGAGACTATTCATGGCAACTGCAGCAGCATCCGCCGCGGCGCCGATGACCAAGGAGGAGAAGAAGGTCATCTTCGCGTCCTCGCTGGGCACGGTGTTCGAGTGGTACGACTTCTACCTCTACGGCTCGCTGGCACCGATCATCGCCAAGCAGTTCTTCGCGGGGCTGGACCCGCAGGCCGCGTTCATCGCCTCGCTGATGGCCTTCGCCGCCGGCTTCATCGTGCGTCCGTTCGGCGCGCTGGTGTTCGGGCGGCTGGGCGACATGATCGGCCGCAAGTACACCTTCCTGGTGACGATCCTGATCATGGGCCTGTCGACGTTCATCGTCGGCGTGCTGCCGGCCTACGCGACCATCGGCGCCGCAGCACCGGTCATCCTGATCGGCCTGCGCCTGCTGCAGGGCCTGGCCCTCGGCGGCGAGTACGGCGGCGCGGCCACCTATGTGGCCGAGCACGCACCGCACGGCAAGCGCGGCGCCTACACGTCGTGGATCCAGACCACCGCGACGCTGGGCCTGTTCCTGTCGCTGATGGTCATCCTCGGCGTGCGCACGTCCTTCGGCGAGAAGGACTTCGCCGACTGGGGCTGGCGCGTGCCTTTCATCGTGTCCATCCTGCTGCTGGGCATCTCGGTGTGGATCCGGCTGTCGATGAACGAGTCGCCCGCCTTCCAGAAGATGAAGGCCGAGGGCAAGACGTCCAAGGCGCCGCTGTCCGAGTCCTTCGGTCAGTGGAAGAACCTGAAGATCGTGCTGCTGGCACTGTTCGGCCTGGTGGCCGGGCAGGGCGTGGTCTGGTACTCGGGCCAGTTCTATGCGCTCTTCTTCCTGACGTCGGTGCTGAAGGTCGACAACGCCAGCGCCAACATCTGGATCGCGATCTCGCTGATGCTCGGCACGCCGTTCTTCGTCGTGTTCGGCACGCTGTCGGACAAGATCGGGCGCAAGCCCATCATCCTGGCCGGCCTGCTGCTGGCCGTGGTGACCTACTTCCCGCTGTTCAAGGCGCTGACCGAGGCCGCCAACCCTGACCTCGCCAAGGCCCAGGCCACCGCCAAGGTCACGCTGACCACGGCGACCGCCAGCTGCTCCTTCCAGGGCAGCCCGCTGGCCCGCGAGGTGGACTTCACGAGCGCCTGCGACATCGCCAAGCGCGCGCTGGCTGTGTCATCGGCCAGCTCCGAAACCGTCGAGGCGGCGCCGGGCGCGCCCACCGTCGTGCGCATCGGCGACAAGGAAATCCAGGTGCCGACCGCGACCAAGCTGACCGAGCACAAGTTCGACGAAACCAGCACCAAGGCCATCGCCGCCTTCAAGAAGGACCTGGCCGACGCGATGAAGGCCGCCGGCTACCCGGCCAAGGCCGATCCGGCCAAGGTCAACGTGCCTATGGTGGTGGGCATCCTGTTCGTGCTGGTGCTGTACGTCACGATGGTCTATGGCCCGATCGCGGCGATGCTGGTGGAGATGTTCCCGACGCGCATCCGCTACACGTCGATGAGCCTGCCGTACCACATCGGCAACGGCTGGTTCGGCGGCCTGCTGCCGTCCATCACGTTCGCGATGGTGGCCCAGAATGGCAATATTTACCACGGCCTCTGGTACCCCATCGTCATCGCCGGGGTGACCTTCATCATCGGCCTGCTCTTCGTCCGCGAGACCAAGGACGTGGACATCTACGCCAAGGACTGACGCCCCGTCAGCGGGCAGGCCGTGCGCCTGCCCGGACCCCTGCGACACGAGGCCGGCTGATGCCGGCCTTTTTCATGACCGCTTGTCGATTGCATCGTGCCCTGCGACGATCTGATGCAATGGTCAAACCAAGACAACAGAACGAACAGGGTGGCGTCGAGCAGCGGCGTCTGCAGATGGTGGACATCGCGCGGCTGGCCGGCGTCTCCGTCTCGACCGTGTCCCGAGCGCTCAACGGCAGCGAGCTCGTCAATGCGGAAACCCGCCAGCGCGTGGCCGAACTGGCGCGCTCGCTGAACTACTCCATCAATTTCGGCGCGCGCAACCTGCGGCTGCAGGAAAACCGCACCATCGCCGTCGTCGTGCCGTACGACGCGGCGTCGCGTCAGCACATCTCCGATCCCTTCTTCCTGTCCATCGTCGGCTCCATCGCCGACGCGCTGACCGACCGCGGCTACGACATGCTGCTGTCGCGGGTCGATGCCGAGCACCTGGACCTCGCCTCGCACTGGTTCGATTCCGGCAAGGCCATCGGCGTCGTGCTCATCGGCCAATGGCGCCACCATGACCAGCTCAACGAGATGGCTGCGCGCAAGCTGCCGCTGGTGGTCTGGGGCGGGGAGATGCCGCAGCAGCTCTATTGCAGTGTGGGTGGTGACAACGTGCTGGGCGGCACGCTGGCAACGCGGCATCTGCTGCAGCTCGGCCGGCGGCGCATCGCGTTTGTTGGCGATGCACAGCTGCCCGAAGTCTGGCTGCGCCGCCAGGGGTATGCGCAGGCCTTGCGCGAGGTGGGGGTGGACATCGACCCGGCGCTGGAACTGCCAGCGCCGTTCGAGCCCGGCGTGGCCAGTGGCGTGTTGCGCGACTTCTGCGCGGCGCGGGCCGACTTCGATGCGGTGGTGTGCTGCAGCGATGTGCTGGCGCTGCTGACCATCCAGGCGCTGCGTGCCGTGGGGCGCCGTGTGCCGGACGATGTGATGGTCATCGGCTACGACGACATGCCGCTGGCCGCGTACTGCGACCCGCCGCTGACCACGGTGCACCAGCCGGTGGCCGAGGCCGGGGCGGAATTGGTGGAGGCTTTGTTGGGCCAGCTGCGCGGTGAACGTGCGGGCCCGAGAACCATGCCGGTCTACCTGAAGCTGCGCGAGAGCGCGCCGCAGCAGGCCGGCTGAGCGCCAGAGAGATGGGCGCCGCCGCCCTGCGCGGCCGCCGGTTGAGATCGTTTGCTTAAAGGGCTTTGAACAGTTTTTTATCGCGCCTTGAATACGTGTTTCTACTGAAATGCAATCGATTGCAAGTCGATTTGCTGATGCGCACAATCACGCCACGGACCACGCACGGCCTTGTGCGCAAGCCGACCTGCCCCGAAGAGGGCCCTCGAAGACCGACAACCAGGAGACATCCATGAAGCTGCTTCGCACCCCTGCCGCGCTCGCCGGCCGCCAATTCCCGCTCAGCCCGGTGCCCGCCGCCGTGGCCGGGCTGATCCTCGGCGCCGCGGCGCACGCACAACAGGCGCCCGCAGAGCCGGGCGACGGGCTCAAGCTGGACGCGGTTGTCGTCACCGGCAGCTCCTCGGCGAAATCCAAGATGCGCTCCAGCGTCGCGATCTCGACGATCGAGAGCGACGGTGTCACCGCCGTCACGGCCGCCAGCGCGAGCGACGTGTTGCGCGCCATCCCGGGCATTCGCGCAGAGGCCAGCGGCGGGGAATCCAACGCGAACGTGGCGGTGCGCGGCATCCCGGTGTCGGCCGGTGGCGCGCGCTACATCCAGTTCCAGGAAGACGGCCTGCCCGTGCTGCAGTTCGGCGACATCGCGTTCGCGACGCCGGACACCTGGCTGCGCGCCGATGCCGCGTTCGAGCGCCTCGAGGTGGTGCGGGGCGGCTCGGCCTCCACGCTGGCCACCGGCGCGCCGGGCGGCATCATCAACTTCATTACCCGTACCGGCGAGGAGCCGGGCGGCAGCCTGCAGCTGACCAAGGGCCTGGATTTCGAGCAGACCCGTGTCGACTACGGCTATGGCGGCCGGCTGGCGCCCAAAACCCGGTTCTATGTCGGCGGCTTCTACCGCGTCGGCGACGGCGGCCGCAAGGGGGCCGATGGCACGGAGAGCGGCGGGCAGATCCGCGGCAACGTGACGTTCGAGCTGGCCGGCAAGGACTACGTGCGCCTGAGCTTCAAGCACCTGGACGACCACACCCCCACGTTCATGCCGACGCCGGTGCGC
>Ga0228699_1001663_pt1 | contig 10730 bp, 7 predicted proteins | sample McNCre217_Aug_MG_FD_178016 | JGI IMG/M metagenome (GOLD analysis project Ga0228699, IMG submission 178016) | Freshwater microbial communities from McNutts Creek, Athens, Georgia, United States - 2-17_Aug_MG | ecosystem: Environmental > Aquatic > Freshwater > Creek | place: USA: Georgia...
GCCTGGTGCTGGCCACCGACGCGCCCGAGCTGCCCGCCGATGCCGCTCGCATCCGCCCGCCGCAGCGCACCACCCTGCACCTGGCCAGCACCCCCGAAACCGAAGGCGTGGCGCAGGGCTGGTTCGCGCAACACGGCTGCCGCGCGGCCCTGCTGCGGCCCGATCACCATGTGTTCGGCACCGCCAGCGACACCACGCAGCTACAGTCGCTGCTGCACGAGGCCGCAACGTGGTGGGCCTGAACCCCCAGCACCCCGGAGGTGAACGATGACCGCACCCGACCTCGCCTTTGCCCAGCGCCTGCGCGACGTGGGCAACGACCTGCCCGCCGTCTCGGCCCTGTACGAGCCCCTGCTGGCCCAACAGGACCGCAGCGGCGTGCGCGTGCACACCGAGCTGCCCTATGGCCCCCACACCCGCCACCGGCTGGACGTCTACCAGCCCGAAGGCCCGGCACCGGCTGGCGGCTGGCCGGTGCTGGTCTTCCTGCATGGCGGCGGCTTCATCCGCGGCCACAAGGGCCACCGCGCCAACCTGGGCGTGTTCATGGCGCAGCAAGGCTTCGTGGCCGTGCTGCCCAACTACCGCCTGGCTCCCGATGAACACTGGCCCTGCGGGCCGCAGGACGTGGCCGCCGTGTGGCAATGGTTGCAGCGCCATGGCCCGCAATGGGGCGCCGATGCGCAGCGCGTGGTGCTGATGGGCGAATCGGCCGGTGCAGCCCACGTGGCCGCCGCCACCTTGATGAGGCGCTTCCAGCCCGAGGGTTGGCGCATCGCCGGTGCGGTGCTGCTCTCCGGCCCGTACAACGCGCGGCTGGAGGGCTTGTCGCGGCCGCAGTTCGGCATCGCCACACCCGACCCGCGCAACGAGGCCTACTTCGGCCCGGACCCCGCAGCCTGGGACGCGGCCAGCATCGTCGACCACGTCGATGCCGCGCCGCTGCCCCTGTGGATCAGCTGGACGGAGTGGGACCTGCTGCAGATGCAGGTGCAGGCCGGCGAGCTGTTCGCGCGCCTCGTCAGCCGCCATGGCTTCCAGCCTCGGCTGACGGTGCTGCCGAAGCACAACCACTTCTCGCAGGGCTACACCTTCGGCACCGCGGACACCACGCTGAGCGCGCCGCTGCTGGCCTTCCTGCGCGAGATCCCCCAGGCCTGATCGGGGCTTTGCGGGGCTTTGCGGGGCTTTGCGGGGTTTTGCGCGATCGAGGCGGGACCTGCAATCCATCGCGCCGGTCCCCGCGCCTCATGGATTACCCGCACTACCGCGCCCGCTGGACATCGCCTCTCCCAGGGAGAGCGCCCTGTATTTGCGCGGTGGATTTTCCTTATTCGATTCACGCTCTGGAGCGATGCCAACCCGCTCCCTAGACTGCCCCACGAACAACGATTGATCCAGCGCAAACGGATCAGCACGAGGAGACCCCCATGGCACAAAGCCCGTCCGCACGCCCCGCCCCTGCCCCCAAGACCCCCGCGGTCGTGTTCACCAACGTGCGCATCTTCGACGGCACGGGCCAGGCGCCCTTGGCTGGCGAGGTCCGCGTCGACGGCCAGCGCATCGAGGCCGTGGCCCCGGCCGGCCAGACGGTGTCTCGCCAAGGCGCCATCGTCATCGACGGCCAGGGCGGCGTGCTCATGCCCGGCCTGACCGAAGCCCACGCCCACCTGACCTGGCCGACGTCCGTCGAGAAGTTCGTGCCCGGCATGCACCTGCCGCCCGAAGAGCTGGCCCTGACCGCCGCGCGCAATGCCCGCATCCTGCTGGACCACGGCTTCACCAGCGCCTACTCGGCCGGTGCGCTCAGCAAGCGCCTGGAGATCGTGCTGCGCGAGCAGATCGAATCGGGCGGCCTGCCGGGCCCGCGCCTGGTGGCCTCGTCGGTCGAGCGCGAACCGCCCACCGACGGCTCGCTGCTGGACCCGGGCAAGGCCGATGCCCACGGCGTGGGCCCCGACAACGTGCGCCGCTTCGTCAAGGACTGCGCCGATCTGGGCGCCAAGTCCATCAAGTTCCTGCTGTCCGGCGAAAGCGCGCTCAAGCCCGGCGCCTCGCACGAGGTGCTCTACACCGAAGACGAGGTGCGTGCCGCCGGTGAAGCAGCCCGCGAGCACAACGTGTGGCTGACGGCGCACTGCCACGCCAGCGAGGCCGTGAAGCTGGCTGTCAAGCACGGCTTCCGCGTGCTCTACCACTGCACCTATGCCGACGACGACACGCTGGACCTGATGGCCGCGCGCAAGGACGAGCTCTTCGTGGCCCCGTCCATCGGCATCATCCAGGCCACGCTGGACGCCTCGCCCCCGCCGCACTTCGACATGTCGCACATGAAGGCCGATGCCGAGGTCGTGCTGGCCCGCCAGCGCGCGCTGGTGCCCAAGCTGCGCGCACGCGGCATCCGCCTGCTGCCCGGTGGCGACTACGGCTTCCCCTTCAACCCCAATGGCCGCAACGCCTGGGACCTGGAGCTGTGGGTGCGCCACTTCGGCTACACGCCGTCCGAGGCCCTGCACGCTGCCACCGAGCTGGGCGGCCAGATCATGGGCCAGGGCCATGAACTGGGCCTGGTGCGCCCCGGCTACCTGGCCGACCTGCTGCTGGTGGCCGGCGACCCCACGCAAGACGTGCGCGTGCTGCAAGACCAGCACCAGCTGGTGGCCATCATGAAAGACGGCCGCCTGCACAAGCGTCCCGAGGCCCAACTGGGCTGATTTGGACTGAGTCGGACTGAGGCCGACCGCGGGCGCCAAGCCCGCGCCCATCCCCCTTCCCCAAGGCCCCGCCTGATGGCCCGCAGGTGGCGCCGCTGCATGCCTGAACCGTTCGCGATCCACCTGCTGCACGCCGGTGGCGGGCCGAACGCACCCTTTGTTTTTCTGTGAGCCGAGGAGACCCCATGAACAACACATTCACCACCGCATCGACCCGCACCCTGAAGTCCTTCACCGCGCTGGCCACCGCCGCCACGCTGACCTGCAGCCTGATGGCCGCCCCGGCGCAAGCCGATGAGCCGCCCCCCGGCGCGCCCCGCGAGCCCGCCCTGGGCCTGAGCATCTACGGCGTCATCGACGTGGCCGTGGAGCACCTCGGCGACAGCAAGGGCCAGAGCGTCACGCTGATGCAGAAGGTGGGCCACGTGCCCTCGCGCCTGGGCTTCCGCGATGTCGAAGACCTGGGCCAGGGCCTGCGCGCCGGCATCAACCTGGAGATGGGCATCGGCGTGGACACCGGCGCCTCGGTCAGCACCAGCAAGACCTGGGCGCGTGAATCGCACCTCACGCTGGGTCGCCGCGACCTGGGCGAGCTGAAGGTGGGCCGCCAGCAGTCGCTGATGGAGCAGGGCTACCTGATGTTCGACGTGGACCACCTCTCGCAGTACTCGCCCGCGCTGGCCATGCGCCTGGCCAACCTCGACCAGGACCCGTGGGACAACGCCATCTCCTACCGCACGCCCGTGTGGCAAGGCTTCAGCGTGGCCGCCGCCTTCAGCCTGGCCGAGAAGGGCCGCGCCACGCCCGGCCAGTACGCCCCGCAGATCGTGGGCGCCGGCACCCTGCGCAACCAGCGCGCCGTGCTGGCCACCTACATGGCCGGCCCCTGGGCCGCAGGCCTGAGCTGGCAGAACGGTGGCCAGCACCTGGACGCCGGCGGCCACGCCATCCAGACCCTGGCGGACCTGAGCCTGGTCTTCCGCACGCCCGAGTGGGAAGTGGGCGGCATGCTGTGGACGCAGCGCAATGCGCTGCCTTCGGGCACCACGCCGCGCACCGACATGTGGATGCTGGGCGGCGCCTACAACCTCAACCCCGCCGTCAAGCTGGTGGCGCAAGTGGGCCAGGCCCGCGACAACGGCCAGAACTACTACGTGGGCGTCGACAAGGGCACGGGCCGCAACCAGTACCTGAACCTGGGCGCCGACTACAACTTCTCGCGCCGCACCACCGTGTACACGCGCCTGGGCCGCATCAGTGACAGCGGCGACGGCTTCAACGGCCGCGCAGCCCTGTCGTCGCTGGCCGTGGCCGAAGGCCTGACGGTGCCGGCCAACGGCTCGGTCAAGGGCGTGGCCATCGGCCTGCGCCACTGGTTCTGAAGCACAGCACGCCAAAAGGAGCCCCCACATGCACACCACCGAACGCCTGCCCGCCCGTGTCGCCCTGCTGGTGGCGCACTGCGCCGGCATGATCGACCTCGTCGCCCTGCCCGTGTGGGTGGGCACCCTGATGAGCAGCCACGGCCTGGACGCGCCCCACGCGGGCGGCCTGGCCACGCTCTTCCTGCTGGGGGCGGTGCTCACCAGCCTGGCCACGGCCCGGTGGTGGTCGCACCGCTCGGGGCCGCTGCCGGCCTCACTGGGCTATGCGGTGGCAGCAGCAGCCTTCCTCATGGCCTCGCGCCTGCCCTCGTTTGGCGAGCTGGCGCTGTGGCACGCGGTGGCCGGGGCCGGCGCGGCACTGGGCCTGAGCCTCACGCACGGCGCCATTGGCCGCAGCGCCCACCCGCACCGCCTGTTCGCCTGGGCGGGCCTGGCGCTGGGCCTGTTTGCCACCGTGTTCCTGGGCGCCTCGCCCGGCTTGATCGCGGCCCACGGCCCGGGCACGCTGTTTCACCTGTTTGCCGGTGTGATGGGCGTGGCCGCGCTGGCCTGTGCCGTGGCCTTCCCCGCCGGGGCGCCGGGCGCGCAGCACGTGCCGTCGCGTGAGCGTGCGGCCTTCGGTGCACGGGCCTGGGCCGGTGCCGCCGGCGTGGCCTGCATGGCCCTGGTGCAGGCCATCGTCTTCAGCTTCATGGAGCGCATTGGCGCAGGCCACGGGCTGGACACCGCCGCCATGAGCGGCGTGCTGATTGCCGTCGGCCTGATCAACCTCGTGCCCGCCCCGCTGGCCGCCTGGCTGGAGCGGCGCTGGCGCGTGCGTGCCGTGCTGATGGGCGGCCCCCTCGTGCAGGCGGGCCTGGCCTTCGCGGTGACCAACAGCCCCTGGGTGCAAGGCTATGTGGCCGCCGCCCTGAGCTTCTCGGCCGTGATGATCTTCACCCACACCTTTGCCTTCGGCTGGCTGGCGCGCCTGGAGCCCACGGGCCGCCTGGTGGCCGCCACCCCCGCGATGCTGATGACGGGCTCCGCCATCGGCCCCTTCCTGGGGGGCGCACTGGTCGGCGGCCTGGGCTACGGCGCACTGGGCGTGGTCGCCCTGGTCCTGGGGGCCCTGGGGGCCGCGCTGTTCCTGCACTGCACCGCTGCGCCCGCCTTGCTGGCGCCCGCGACCTCTTCCCAACCCGAACTGCACAAGGCGGCCGCATGAGCAAGTCTTCCCATTCCCCATTGAACCTCGGCCGCCGCGACTGGCTGCAGCGCCTGGGCGTGCAAGTCGGCGCGCTGGCCCTGGGCAGCACCTTGGGCGGTTCGCTCAGCGGGTGTGGCGGCGGCAGCGATGCGGGCGACAGCGCCACCACCACCTCAGATCCAGGTCTGGCCTGGCCATCGGGCATGAGCGCCAACTTCGAGCACGCCGCTGCCACCGGCCTGGTGCTGCCCCAGGCCATCCAGGCCAGCAGCGGCCAGGTGAGCGCCGCCGCGGCCTTGCTCGACGGCGGCGCCTGCACCCTGGTGGCCGATGCCGACACCCCGCCCACGGTGATGCTGGACTACGGCCGCGTCACCGGCGGCGTTCCCACGCTGGAGGTGGTGGCCTTCACCGGCGCGCCCGTGCTGCACTTCGCGCACAGCGAATCGGCCGCTTACCGCGACGGCGGCGACGTGACACTGGGCTTCTCGATTGCCAGCGAACCCTCGCGCGCCGTTACCTGGCCCGTCACCGCCACCGGTGTGCTGCGTGGCCGCGTGCTGCAGGGTGGCCAGCGCTGGCAGAAGGTGTGGCTCACCGGCAGTGGCAGCGTCACCGTGCGCCAGCTGGGCCTGGACGCCGTCACCATCCACAGCGTGGCAGACCGCAGCGCCACCGGCTGGTTCCGCAGCAGCGATGCGCTGCTCAACCAGATCTGGTCCATCGGCGCCTACACGGCCGAGCTCAACCAGATGGCCCAGGGCACACAGCCCACGCCCTGGGTGCTGGGTACCGACGGCGCCAACGTCGGCCCCTCCGGCCTGGCGCTCTACCAGGCGGGCGTGGCGTGGTCCACGTACACGGTGCAGTTCCATGCCACGGTGCAAGCCGGTGGCCTGGGCTGGGCGGTGCGCGCGTCCATGCTCACGCGCCTGGCCTTCACCCTGTGCACGGCCGATGACGCCGACCACCCCGACACGCTGTCGATCGAAACCGGCAGCATCTTCATCGGTGGCACGCGCACCTTGTCGCGCGTCAGCTTGCCCACCAGCCTGCCCACGGGCCAGTCGGCGGTGATCGCCACCGAGGTCACGGCCAGCGGCGTCAACGTGTCGATCGATGGCGCGGCCGTCACCACGGTCAGCCTGGCCGAGGTGGGCTTCCTGCCCAATGGCTCGTTTGGCTTCTTCAACCGCTCGGCCTGTGCGGCCGTGGTCAGCGATGTCAGCGTGGTGGATGCGCAAGGTGCCTCGCTGTATGCATCGGGCCTGCGCCTGGCCGACCAGGCCAGCGTGCTGCGTGCCTTCCCCGTGGGCAGCAACCCCGTGCCCCTGCTCACCGACGGCGCCAAGCGCGAACGCCAGTCCTTCTCGCTGGACCTGGTGGCCGCGGCCCCGGCCGTGTACTGCGGCACCGGCTGGTCCGAGTGCGTGGCCGGCTCGCTGCGCCAGCTGTGCGCCTACATCGACGCCAACGGCCAGATCGCGTCCACGCTGGACCCGGCCATGTCGCTCGACCCGCTCAGCCCTGCCACCGCGCCGCAAAGCCGCTGGTATTCGCTGTCTTACGCGCTGCACGTGGTCGTGGCCCTGGCCGACTGCTGGCGCCACAGTGGCGACCTGCGCCTGGTGCAAGCGCTGTGGCCGGCCGTCAGCAGCCAGCTGAGCTGGGCCCACAGCCTGGTCGACAGCACCGGCCTGCTGCTGACCGATGGCAGCACCGGTCTGGACTGGCACCCGCAGTTTGGTGGTGCCTTGAGCGGCCACGTCAGCCTGGTCAACGTGGTGTACGTCAAGGCCCTGCGTGATGCGGCCGAGATGGCCACGGCATTGGGCCAGACCGCCCTGGCCAGCAGCTTCGGCACCCGTGCCACCACGGCCCGCGACGGCCTGGCCAGCGTGCTGTTCAACGCCAGCACCGGCGTCTACGACATCAGCGATGCGCTCACCGGCACCGTGGGCCAGGACAGCAATGCGCTGGCCGTGCTGTGGGGCGTGGCCGATGACAGCCGGGCCTCTGCCATGCTGGACAAGCTCGCGTCTTCACTGGCCACCTCATCTGGCCACCGCGCGTTCTCGACCGACACGGGCTGGGGCAGCGTCATCAGCCCCATGGTCAGCGGCTTTGAAGTGGGCGCGCTGTTCCGCGCCGGCCGCGCCAGCGACGCCCTGGCCCTGGTGCGCCAGGGCTGGCGCATGATGGTGGAAAACAGCACCCACGCCTGCGGCACCACCTGGGAGTCCATGAGCGACGCGGGCGTGCCCTCTGGCCCCGACATCAGCCTGGCGCATGGCTGGTCGGCCGGGCCCACGGCGGCCTTGTCCCGCCATGTGCTGGGCGCGCGTCCGTTGACGGCAGGGTGGTCGCGCTGGTTGTGCAAGCCCATGCCCGGCGACCTGAGCTGGGCGGCCGGGCAGCTGCCCACGCCGCTGGGGCCCGTGGCCGTGCGCTGGAACCTGGCCCCCGCCAGCGGCCTGCGCTGCGCCATCGCGGTGACGGTGCCTGCGGGCAGTGAGTGTGTGCTGGCCTTGACCACGGCCATGCAAGGCAGCCGCGTCACGGTGAACGGCCAGACCGTGAGCCTGGACAGCGCACTGGGCACCGATGCCGACCTGGACGCCGCCAGCTGCCGCTACCTCACGCTCAGCGGCACGGGGGCGTTTGTGATCAAGGTCTACGCCTGATCGACCCCAGCGGCCTGCGCGGCCGGGCAAGCCATCAGGGCTGCTCCGCCGTCCGCATGATCAGCTCGCGCAGCCACGACAAGCCCGGGTCTTGCGCCCGTACTTGTGCCACGGCAGGCATTGCTGCATGGGCTTGGCCTTTACCGATGGGGACCAGAACTTCAGTGAAAAGCTCACCCCTCTCGCAACCTGACATCCCGGAGACCAATGTGAACAACAGCTTCCAGAAGAGCCTGCACCGACGCCCCGTGGCGCTCACGGCAGGATTGACCATCGCCAGCCTGACGCTGTATGCGTGCGGTGGCGGCAACGCGTCGTTGGTGCAGCCTGACATCGGGGTCAGGACCAAGTCCGTGCTCCAGGTCAACGATCTCAAGTTCCGTGATGCCAACGGAGACGGTCAGCTTCAGCCCTATGAGGATTGGCAACTGCCGGTGGCCACGCGCGTCAACGATCTCCTCGCCAGAATGACGCTGGAGGAGAAGGCGGGAATGATGCTGATCGACACCTTCAACGCTGGTTGTGCCGGCACGCTGACCGGCACGCAGGCGGAAAACTTTGTCGTCACCCAGAAGATGACCCGGGGCATCTTGCGCAACGTGGTCAAGGCTGCGGGCGATGCCTGCGACGGGAGCGTGACGCCGGGTCGATCTGGCTACGCGGTGACGCCACAGCAGATGGCCGAGTTCACCAATGCGGTCCAGGCGCTGGCCGAGCGGCAGCGGCTGGGCATCCCCGTCCAGTTCAAGGACAACGCACGCAACCACTACGAAACCGATCCGCGTTTTGGCATCTCGTCGGGCGCAGGCGCCTTCACCGAGTTCCCCAAGGAAGCGGGCATCGCGGCGGCCGCACTGGGTCTTGGCGACCTGTCGCCGGTGCAGGCCCTCACCGAGGTGATGAGCGCCGAGTGGCGCGCCATCGGACTGCGGGGCATGTATGGCTACGTGGCCGACCTGGCGACCGAGCCACGCTGGCACCGCTTCCAGGAGACCTTCACCGAGAATGCCGACCACGCAGCCAACCTCATGAAGGCCCTGGTGAAGGGGCTTCAGGGCGGGCCCGTCACGCCAGCCTCGGCCGTGGCGCTGACCATGAAGCACTTCCCGGGTGGCGGCCCCCAGGAGCAAGGCCTGGATCCCCACTACTCCTTCGGCAAGAACCAGATCTACCCGGGTGGCGCCTTCGCCGACCACCTCAAGCCTTTCCAGGCTGCAGTTGACGCTGGCGTCTCGGCGATCATGCCGTACTACGGCGTGCCGATCAGCCTGACCTACAAGGGCGTGACCTACGACCAGACCGGCTTCGCCTTCAACAAGCAGATCGTCACCGACCTGCTGCGCGGTGAGTTGAAGTTCGGCGGCTACGTCAACTCGGACACCGGCATCATCACCGACCGGGCCTGGGGCCTGGAGGGCAAGACCGTTTCGGAACGGGTGGCCACCGCCATCAACAGCGGCACCGATGTCCTCTCCGGTTTCAACAGCAACAAGACCATCACCGATCTGGTGGCGGCCGGGCTGATCACCGAGGCACGTGTGAACGAGGCCGCCGGCCGCATGCTCACCGAGCAGTTCCGGCTGGGCCTGTTCGAGAACCCCTATGTGAAGGCCGATCAGGCCGCGTCCATCATCGGCAGCGAGGCGCACCGGGCCAAGGGCTTGCTGGTGCAAAAGCAGTCCATCGTGCTGCTGCAGAACCAGGACCAGTCCCAGGGCAAAACGCTGCCCCTGCCGGCAGGTGCCAAGGTCTACACCATGGGACTGGGCAAGAGCGACGTCGAGCAGTACGGCTACGTGGTGACCGATGGCAACTACACAGCCCCCGCCACCCGCCCCAGTGCCGCTGGCCACGACTACGCGATCATCCGGGTGCAGGTCGTCAACACCGGCACCTCGGGTTACCGCAGCCTGGGCGCCACCACTGGCAACGACCCCACCAAACTGAACCCGCGCACCGGCCTCACCTGGGGCGCCGAAGACGGCTGCCGCTTGTTCCCGGCCATCAATCTGGTGTGCGCCGATGACAACCAGATCTCGTCCGCCGTGTCGCTCGGTCTGCTGTTTGGCGGTGCCTTGCCCTGGGAGGTGAACAACCTGTCCTTCACCACCATGGCGGCTTCGCAGTCCTGGCAAATCAAGCCCTCGCTGGCCGACATCCAGGCCGTGATGAGGGAAGTGGGCGCCAGCAAGACCGTGCTGAGCATCTACTTCCGCAATCCCTACGTGCTGGACGACGCCAGCGGATTGAAGAGCGCCGGCGCCATCCTCGCCAACTTCGGCGTCAGCGACACGGCCCTGATGGCGGTGCTCAGCGGGCAGTTCCGACCGGTCGGCAAGCTCCCGTTTGCCATTGCCAACAACCTGCAGGCGGTGATCGACAACCAGCCGGACGTGCCAGGCTACCCGCAGGCTGACACCCTCTATCCCTACGGCTTTGGTTTGACCTACTGAAACCGGGAGACAGACATGCCGCAACACGCACAGCACATCCGCATCATCGGCGGCGGCTTTTGCGGCATGTCAGTTTCCATCGCGCTGCGCGGCCAAGGTGCGGCGACCGCATGAACAAGTCTTCGCCCACGCCCATTACCACGTTCAGGAACGCTTCCCAAGAGCCACCGAACCTCAGCCGCCGCAACTGGCTCCAGCGCCTGGGCGTGCAAGCCGGCGGCTTGCTTTGCAGTGGGTGCGCTGTTCCGCGCCGGCCGCGCCAGCGATGCGCAGGCCCTGGTACGCCAAGGCTGGCGCATGATGCT
>Ga0228699_1001675_pt1 | contig 10670 bp, 7 predicted proteins | sample McNCre217_Aug_MG_FD_178016 | JGI IMG/M metagenome (GOLD analysis project Ga0228699, IMG submission 178016) | Freshwater microbial communities from McNutts Creek, Athens, Georgia, United States - 2-17_Aug_MG | ecosystem: Environmental > Aquatic > Freshwater > Creek | place: USA: Georgia...
CAGCGCAGGCCGACCGTGTCCTGCCCGCCGGCCGCCTCGGCGCCCATGCCGGCGCGGCGCGGCACGATCACCGTCAGCGGCCCCGGCCAGAACGCCGCCATCAGCCGCTGCGCCACCGGCGGCAGCTCGGCCGCGAACGCCGCCGCGCCCGCCGCATCGGCCACATGCACGATCAGCGGATGGTCGCTCGGGCGGCCCTTGGCGGCGAAGATCCGCGCGACCGGCTCCGCCTGGTCCGCGCGGGCGCCGAGCCCATAGACCGTCTCGGTCGGAAACGCCACCAGCTCGCCCGCCGCCAGCCGCGCCACGGCGTCCGGCAGCGCGGCGGCGAGGTGCGCGGGCGTGGTCGCGTCGATCAGCCGTGCCATCTCGTCGCCCTTCCCTTCAGAACGCCGGCAGGCCGAGCAGCGCCGCGGCCTGCAGCGCCACGTCACGCGCCGCCGCGGGCGTGGCCGCCGTGAGCGTCAGGTGGCCCATCTTGCGGCCGGGGCGCGCCGATTCCTTGCCGTAGAGGTGCAGGTGCGCGCCCGGCAGCGCCAGCACGGCCGCCCAGTCCGGCGAGCGCTCAACGCCTTGCGTGTCGAACCAGAGGTCGCCCAGCAGGTTCAGCATCACCGTCGGCGAGTGCAGCCGCGGCTTGACCAGCGGCAGCCCGGCCATCGCGCGCACCTGCAGGTCGAACTGCGACACGTCGCACGAGTCGATCGTGTGGTGGCCGGAGTTGTGCGGGCGCGGCGCCATCTCGTTGGCGACGAGCGAGCCGTCTTCGAGGATGAAGAACTCGATGCACAGCACGCCGACGTAGCCCAGGTCCGCCGCGATGCGCGCCGCGCAGCCGACGGCCTCGGCCTCCAGCGCGGGCGTGCCGGCCGGCGCGGGCACGGTGGTGACGGCCAGGATGCCGTCGCGGTGCAGGTTCTGCTGCAGCGGAAAGGCCACCACGCGCCCGTCGCCGCCACGCGCGATCAGCACGCTGACCTCGAACGCCAGCGGCAGCCGCTTTTCCAGCACACACACCGCGCCGCCCAGTTCCGCCCAGCCCGCAGCGAGTTCCGCGCGGTCGGCGACGCGGATCTGGCCCTTGCCGTCGTAGCCCATGCGGGCAGTTTTCAGGATGCCGGGCAGCAGGTCATCGCCGACCGCGGCCAGCGTGGCGGCGCTGTCGATCACCGCATACGGCGCCACCGGCACGCCGCAGTCGGTGAAATGCGCCTTCTCGGCGGCGCGGTCCTGGCACACGGCCACCGCGTCGCCCGATGGCGCCACCGGCCGGCGCGCGGCCAGCTGGCGCAGCGCGTCGGCGGGCACGTTCTCGAATTCGGTGGTGATCGCGTCCGCCTCGTCGGCCAGGCGCTGCAGGCCGGCGGCGTCGAGGTAGCCGGCATTCACATGCACATGGGCCACCGTGCCGGCGGGACTGGTGGCGTCGGGCTCCAGCACGGCGGTGCGGAAACCGAGCTGCTGCGCGGCGTGGACGAACATGCGGCCGAGCTGGCCGCCGCCCATCACGCCCAGCGTCACGGCGCGGGTCGGGTCGGCGGCGCTGCGGTCGCCGGGCAGGAGTCGGGGCATCGCCATGTGCGTCAGCCCTGGCCGTCCAGCGGGCCGAGTGTCATGGCGCGGGCCGCTTCGGTCTGGCGGGCGCGGAAGGCGTCGAGCGCCTCGGCCAGCCGGGCGTCGTGGTTCGCCAGCAGCGCCACGGCGAACAGCGCCGCGTTGGCCGCCCCCGCCACGCCGATCGCGAAGGTCGCCACCGGCACGCCCTTGGGCATCTGCACGATCGAGTGCAGCGAGTCCACGCCCTGCAGGTGCTTGCTGGCCACCGGCACGCCGAGCACCGGCACCGGCGTCTTGGCTGCGAGCATGCCCGGCAGGTGGGCCGCGCCCCCGGCGCCGGCGATGATGGCCTGCAGGCCACGTCCGCGCGCCGACTCGGCGTAGCGGAACATGTCGTCGGGCATGCGGTGCGCCGAGACGACCTGGGCTTCGAAGGGGACGCCGAAGTCGGCGAGAATCTGGGCGGCGTTCTTCATGGTGTCCCAGTCGCTGCTGGATCCCATGACGATGCCGACCACGGGCGTTGCGCTGTTCAAGGCAGACTCCGGGCTGGACAAAGGCGGGATTTTAGGCGCCACCGGCCCCCGGACGTTTCCCGCACGCCACGCCCCTACCCCAGGTACATCCGATGATCGATATCACCCTCCAGAATTTCGAAGCCGAACTGATCCAGGGCTCGATGCAGCAGCCCGTGCTGCTCGACATCTGGGCGCCGTGGTGCGGCCCGTGCAAGCAGCTCGGCCCGGTGCTCGAAAAGCTCGAAACCGCGTACGCCGGCCGCTTCGTGCTGGCCAAGCTCAACGCCGATGAGGTGCCCGAGATCGCCGGCCAGCTCAGCCAGATGTTCGGCGTGCGCTCGATCCCGTTCTGCGTGATGTTCAGCCAGGGTCAGCCGGTCGACGGCTTCGTCGGCGCCGTGCCCGAAGCGCAGATCCGCGAGTTCCTCGACAAGCACGTGCCGAGCGAGGCCGCGGTGGAAGCCGCCGTCGAGACCGAGGAGGCCGAAGCGCTGATCGAGGACGGCGACACCGCCGCCGCGCTGAACAAGCTGCAGGACGCGCTGGCCACCGACCCAGGCAACGACGTGACCCGCTTCGACTTCGCCAAGCTGCTGCTGCAGAACGGCCACGTCACCGAAGCGCGCCAGATCTACGTCCCGATGGCGCCCAAGGCGATGCTGGACGGCCGCATCGCGGCACTCGGCGTGTGGCTGACCGCGTGCGAGCGCGTGGCCACCGCGCGCGACATGGCGACGCTCGACGCCGCCATCGCCGCCAGCAAGCGCGACTTCGACGCCCGCTACGAGCGCGCCCAGCTGCTGATGGCCTGCGAGGCATTCACCGAGGCGATGGACGAGCTGCTGGAGATCCTGATGCGCGACAAGGCCTGGAATGACGGCCTGGCGCGCAAGACCTACGTCGCCATCCTGGAGCTGATGACCAAGCCGGCGCCGAAGACCGCGGCACCGGAGGCCAAGAAGGGCGCGGTCGAGATCGCCGGCAAGGCGGTGGTCGTGCCGGGCGATCCGGTGATCGACCTCTACCGCCGCAAGCTCAGCATGGCGGTGTTCTGATCCCTCGACGGGATCCGAGGCCTCAGCCCATCAGCCGGTCCAGGGCTTCCTGGTACTTGGCGGTGGTGTGGGCGATGACCTCGTCCGGCAGCGCGGGCGCGGGCGCCACCTTGCCCCAGGGGCGGCCATCGACCTGCGCGGTTTCCAGCCAGTCGCGCAGGTACTGCTTGTCGAAGCTCGGCGGATTGGCGCCGGCGGCCTGCGCGGCGGCGTACTGCTCGACCGGCCAGTAGCGCGAGGAATCGGGCGTCAGCACCTCGTCCATCAGCGTCAGCGTGCCCTGCTCGTCCAGGCCGAACTCGAACTTGGTGTCGGCGATGATGATGCCGCGGGTCAGCGCGAAGTCGGCGGCGGTCTGGTAGAGCTGGATCGAGAGGTCGCGCACGCGGGTGGCCAGATCGAGGCCGATGATCTCGACCATGCGCTCGAACGAGATGTTCTCGTCGTGGTCACCCACGTCGGCCTTGGTGGCGGGCGTGAAGATCGGCGCGGGCAGCTTGGCCGCGTTGGTCAGACCGGCCGGCAGCGCCACACCGCAGACCGACTGGCTCTCCTGGTACTCCTTCCAGCCGCTGCCGGCCAGGTAGCCGCGCACCACCGCCTCGACCGGCAGCGGCTTCAGGCGCTTGACCAGCATCGAGCGGTCGCGCACCTGCTCCACCTCGTCGGGGGCGACCACGCTCAGCGGGTCTTCGCCGGTCAGGTGGTTCGGCACGATGTGGCCCAGGCGCGCGAACCAGAACAGCGCCACGCGCGTCAGCAGCGCGCCCTTGCCCGGGATCGGCTCGCCCATGATCACGTCGAACGCGGACAGCCGGTCGGTGGCGACCATCAGGATGCGGTCCTCGCCGACGGCGTAGTTGTCGCGCACCTTGCCGCGGGCGAGCAGCGGCAGGGAATGGAGGCTGGAGTTGTGCAGGGCAGCGGTCACGGCAGGGGTCACGGCAGAGGGTCGAAAAGGCGGGAATCGGCGCCGATTGTAGGCGGCCCGCCCCATGAAAAACGGCCCGTCAGGGACGGGCCGTCATCCTGCAGGCCGCAGCAACGGGGTCAGACCACCTGCTGCGCCAGCTCGCCGCGGCTGTACATCTGGGCCACCACCGACAGCGGGATGCCCTTGATCTTGCTGCCCTGGCCTTCGCAGCCGAACTCCATGTAGCGCTGCTTGCACAGGGCCGTGGCCGCTTCGCGGGCCGGCTTGAGCCATTCGCGCGCGTCGAACTTGTCCGGGTTCTCGAACATGAACTTGCGCACCGCGCCGGTCATCGCCAGGCGGATGTCGGTGTCGATGTTGATCTTGCGCACGCCGAACTTGATGGCTTCCTGGATTTCCTCGACCGGCACGCCGTAGGTTTCCTTCATCTGGCCGCCGTACTGGTTGATGATGGCCAGCAGGTCCTGCGGCACCGACGACGAGCCGTGCATCACCAGGTGGGTGTTGGGGATGCGGGCGTGGATTTCCTTGACGCGCGAGATCGCCAGCACGTCGCCGGTGGGCGGGCGCGTGAACTTGTAGGCGCCGTGGCTGGTGCCGATGGCGATGGCCAGCGCGTCGAGCTGCGTGGCCTTCACGAACACGGCCGCCTCTTCCGGGTCGGTCAGCATCTGGCTGTGGTCCAGCTTGCCTTCGGCACCGATGCCGTCTTCCTCGCCGGCGTCACCGGTTTCCAGGTTGCCCAGGCAGCCCAGCTCGCCCTCGACGGTCACGCCGACCTGGTGCGCCATCTCGACGACCTGGCGGGTCACGTCGACGTTGTAGTCGAAGGAGGCCGGGGTCTTGCCGTCGGCCCGCAGCGAGCCGTCCATCATCACCGAGCCGAAGCCCAGGTCGATGGCGCCCTGGCAGATCGCCGGGGTCTGGCCGTGGTCCTGGTGCATGACCAGCGGGATGTGCGGATAGGCTTCGACGGCGGCCTGGATCAGGTGCTTGATGAAGTGCTCGCCAGCGTACTTGCGGGCGCCGGCCGAGGCCTGCAGGATCACCGGCGCGCCGAGCGCGTGGGCGGCGGCCATCACGGCCTGCACCTGCTCCAGGTTGTTGACGTTGAACGCCGGGATGCCATAGCCGTGTTCGGCGGCGTGGTCCAGCAGTTGGCGCATGGAGACGAGCATGGGGAAACCTCAGGAAGTGACAGGATGACAATAACCTGCAGCAGCGGCCGCTGAAACCGCTGTGTAACTCCCGGGATTCTACGGTTGAGCCCATGATCAGCCGTGCAATTTCCCTTTATCTCGGCCCTTCGGAGCGTCTTGATGTGCCAAATCTGCGCAAGATTGCAGCGTGGTTACAGCCGGGAACGGATCGTCAGCCGACGCGGCAGACCTTCAGCATGTTCGTGCCGCCCGGATAGCCCATCGGCTCGCCGCAGGTGATGGCGTAGGTATCGCCCGGCTTGAGCACGCCGCGTTCGACCAGCAGCGTCTCGGCCGCCGCCAGCGCCATGTCGCGGTCCTCGAACTTGGCCATCAGGATCGGGCGCACGTTGCGGTAGAGCGCCATCTTGCGCTCCGACTGCGTCTGCGTCGTCAGCGCGTAGATCGGCACGTCGGTCTTGTAGCGGCTCATCCAGAGCGCGGTCGAGCCCGACTCGGTCAGCGCCAGGATCGCCTTGCAGCCCAGGTGGTGCGCCGTGAACAGCGCGCCCATCGCGATCGACTGGTCGATGCGGGCGAAGGTCTTGTTGGTGAAGTCGGCGTCGAGCTTGACCTCCTCGGCGGCCTCGGCGGCCAGCGCGATGGCGACCATCTGCTCGACGGTTTCCACCGGGTACTTGCCGGCGGCGGTCTCGGCCGACAGCATCACCGCGTCGGTGCCGTCCAGCACCGCGTTGGCCACGTCCGACACCTCGGCGCGCGTGGGCACCGGGTTCTGGATCATCGACTCCATCATCTGCGTGGCGGTGATGGCGACCTTGTCCATCGCGCGGGCCATGCGGATCATGCGTTTCTGCAGTGCCGGCACCGCCGCGTTGCCCACTTCCACGGCCAGGTCACCGCGGGCGACCATGATGCCGTCGCTGGCCTTCATGATGGCTTCGAGCTGCGGGATGGCTTCGGTGCGCTCGATCTTGGCGATCATGCCCGGCTTGTGGCGCCACGGCTCGCCGGCGACGTTGGCCAGCTGGCGCGCCATTTCCATGTCGATGGCGCTCTTGGGGAAGCTCACCGCCAGGTATTCGCACTGGAAGGACATCGCCGTCTTGATGTCCTCCATGTCCTTGGAGGTCAGCGCGGGCGCGGTCAGACCGCCGCCCTGCTTGTTGATGCCCTTGTTGTTGGACAGCTCGCCGCCGACCTTGACGACGGTGTGCACCTTGTCGCCCTTGACCAGCTCGACCACCAGCACGATCAGGCCGTCGTTGAGCAGCAGCGTGTCGCCGGGGCGGACATCGCGCGGCAGCTCCTTGTAGTCCAGGCCCACGCCGGCGATGTCGCCCGGCTCGGTGCGCGAGGCATCGAGCACGAACTTCTCGCCGTTCTCCAGCATCACCTTGCCTTCGGCGAACTTGCCGACGCGGATCTTCGGGCCCTGCAGGTCGGCCATGATCGCCACCGGCTTGCCGACACGGATGGCCACCTCGCGCACCAGGGTGGCGCGGTCGATGTGGTCCTGCGCCTTGCCGTGGCTGAAGTTCAGCCGCACCACGTCGACACCGGCCCGGATCAGCCGCTCCAGCACAGCCGGGTCGGACGAGGCGGGGCCGAGGGTGGCGACGATCTTGGTATTGCGGGGCATGGGGCGGTCTCCTGAAGAATCTGAACAAGAACCTCCGGATTATTGACCGCCGATTAGAACAAGGTGGTTACGAAGCACGCCGGGATTCGGCAGCCGCGGCATCCGCCACCGCCAGCGCCGTCATGTTCACCACGCGGCGCATCGAGGCCGATGGGGTGAGGATGTGGACCGGCGCCGCCGCCCCCAGCAGGATCGGCCCGACCGTCACGCCCTTGCCCGAGGTCATCTTCAGCACGTTGAAGAGGATGTTGGCCGCATCGATGTTGGGCAGCACCAGCACGTTGGCCGCACCCGACAGCGTCGAGTCCGGCAGGATGTTGCGGCGGATCGACTCCGACAGCGCCGCGTCGCCGTGCATCTCGCCGTCGCACTCGATCTCGGGCGAGCGCACCACGAACAGGTCACGCGCGGCGCGCACGCGCTGGGCCGAGGCCCGGTGCGAGGTGCCGAACATCGAATGCGAGAGGAAAGCCACCTTCGGCGGCAGACCGAAGCGGCGCACCTCTTCTGCGGCCATCAGCGCGATCTCGGCGAGTTCCTCGGCACTGGGCTGCTCGTTGATGAAGGTGTCGGTGATGAAGAGGTTGTGTTCCTCCAGCATCAGCGCGTTCATCGTGGCGAACACCTTGGCACCCGGCTTCTGGCCGATGACGTTCTTCACGTACTCGAAGTGCGTGTCGTAGCGCCCGTGCAGGCCGCACAGCATCGCGTCGGCGTGGCCGAGCTTGAGCAGCATCGTCGCGATCAGCGTCGTCGAGCGGCGCACCGCGGCCTTGGCGGCCTCCACCGACACGCCATCGCGCTTCATCAGGCGGTGGTATTCCTCCCAGCAGGCGCGGAAGCGCGGATCGTCCTCGGGGTTGACCACCTCGAAGTCGACACCGGCCTTCAGGCGCAGGCCGGCGCGCTCCAGGCGCATCTGGATGACGGAGGGGCGGCCCACCAGGATCGGCTGCGCCATGCCTTCGGTCAGCACCGCCTGCACGGCGCGCAGCACGCGCTCGTCCTCGCCCTCGGCGTAAACAACGCGGGCCGGCGTGCGCTTGGCGGCGGCGAACACCGGGCGCATGAACATGCCGGTCTGGTAGACGTAGCGGGTCAGCGACTCGCGGTAGGCGGCCATGTCGGTGATCGGGCGCTCGGCGACGCCGGACGCGACCGCGGCCTCGGCCACCGCCGGCGCGATGCGCAGGATCAGGCGGGCGTCGAAGGGCTTCGGGATCAGGTACTCGGGGCCGAACTGCAGGTCCTGGCCCGCGTAGGCAGCGGCCACCTCGTCGCTGGTCTCTTCCTTGGCCAGCGCGGCGATCTCGCGCACGCAGGCCAGCTTCATCGCCTCGGTGATCTTCGTGGCGCCGCAGTCCAGCGCGCCGCGGAAGATGTAGGGGAAGCACAGGACGTTGTTGACCTGGTTCGGGTAGTCCGAGCGGCCGGTGGCGATGATGCAGTCCGGGCGCGCGGCCTTGGCGATCTCGGGGCGGATCTCCGGCTCGGGGTTGGCCAGCGCCAGGATGATCGGCTGCGTGCCCATGCTGGCGACCATCTCGCCGGTCATCACGCCCGCGGCCGAGCAGCCCAGGAACACGTCGGCCCCGACGATCACCTCGGCCAGCGTCTTCAGCTCGGTCTGCTGGCAGTAGCGCTGCTTGGACTCGTCGAGCTTGTCGCCGCGGCCTTCGCGGATCACGCCCTTGGAGTCGCAGACGAAGATGTTCTCGATCTTCACGCCCAGCCCGACCATCAGGTCCAGGCAGGCGATCGCCGCCGCGCCTGCGCCCGACACCACCAGCCGCACGTCGCCGATCGCCTTGCCGACCAGCTCCAGACCGTTCAGCAGCGCCGCGCCGGAGATGATCGCCGTGCCGTGCTGGTCGTCGTGGAACACGGGGATCTTCATGCGCTCGCGCAGCTTCTTCTCGATGTAGAAGCACTCGGGCGCCTTGATGTCTTCGAGGTTCACGCCACCGAGCGTCGGCTCCAGCGCGGCGATGATCTCGACCAGCTTGTCCGGATCGCGCTCGGCGAGCTCGATGTCGAACACGTCGATGCCGGCGAACTTCTTGAACAGGCAGCCCTTGCCTTCCATCACCGGCTTGGACGCCAGCGGGCCGATGTCGCCCAGACCCAGCACCGCGGTGCCGTTGGTGACGACGCCGACGAGGTTGGCGCGCGAGGTGTATTCGGCGGCGAGCGACGGGTCTTGCTCGATCGCCAGGCACGGATAGGCGACGCCGGGCGAGTAGGCCAGCGACAGGTCGCGCTGGTTCATCAGCGGCTTGAGCGGGGTGACGGCGATCTTGCCCCGTACTGGTGCGCGGTGGTATTCCAGCGCGGCTTCACGCAAAGCCAGTTCGGCGGGAGACAAGGGCTGGGTCATCAGAACGCTCCTGGGGTGTCCGCGGGACACCAGTGTTGCAAAAGGGAACGCAGATTACTGCGGCCCGGGTGGGACCGCATGCGTGTTTTCAGAGGAGAAGGCGGAGAAACGGGGGTTCATGCCGACAAACGCGCGGGTCATGCACAAGATGCATGACAGGCGGGCTGTACCACTGCGCCCTGTGCCGCCACGCCCGTCAGTGCAGACGGACGGCGGCGTCGAAGTACCAGGTGCGGCGGATCTCGACCACGTCGAACTCGCGGGCCAGGTTGGGCGAAAACGCCGGGTAGGGGCGCTGGGTGTCGATGATGCGCCGGATGGCATCGTCGATCTCGGGCACGCCGCTGGAGACGACGAAGGTCATCGACTCCACCGAGCCATCGCTGCGCAGGGCCACGGTCACCGTGGGCGGCGTGTGGGGGCGCTTCGTGATCTCGCGGACCTGGTCGGGCAAGGTGTTGAGCTGGATCTTCAGCGCCCAGGCCTGGGCGTAGGCGACGAGGTCGGCGTTGGGGTCGGTGTGGCCGAAGAGGCGGGCGCGGCGGGCGGTGCTGAGCGACAGGGGGAGCGTGCCGGACGGGCTGGGGGTGGCGTTCGCGGCGGCGTCGCGGCGGGCGCGCTCCTCGTCGAGCTGGCGACCGATGGCGCGGAGCCTGGCTTCGCGTTGGGCGGCGGCGTCCTGCTGGGCGGCCTGGGCGCGGGCGGCTTCTTGTTGGGCTGCGGCCTTGCGGGCGGCTTCCTGCCGTTCGGCTTCGAGTCGAGCGGCTTCGGCGCGGACGGCGGCTTGGCGGGCCGCTTCTTGCCGCTGGGCGTCCAGTCTGGCGGCGGCCTGTCGGGCGGCCTCCTGGCGCTCCGCTTCCAGCCGCGCGGCCTCGGCGCGGGCGGCGGCCTGTCGCGCGGCTTCCTGGCGTTCGGTTTCCAGCCGGGCGGCTTCGGCGCGGGCCGCGGCTTGACGGGCGGCCTCCTGCTGCTGGGCTTCCAGTTTGGCGGCGGCTTGTCGGGCGGCCTCTTGCCGCTGCGCCTCCAGTTGCGCGGCGGCTTGTTGTCGCGCCGTTTCCTGGCGTTCGGCTTCGAGCCGCGCTGCCTCGGCGCGGGCCGCGACTTCCAGCCGCTGGGCCTCCAGCGCGGCCTCGCGCTGCGCCAGTGCCAGCGCCAGCGCCACCGGGTCGGGGCTCGACGCACTCGGCTCGACCGCGCTGGCCGCGAGCATCGGCTCGGGCGCCACCGGCACGACCGGCGTGAGCACCTCGGTCGGCTCCGCGGTGAGGACGGGCGGCGGCGGGCTCGGCGGTGGCGGCGGTGCGCGGTAGGGCACCTCAGCGCGCAGCGGGGGCGGCGGCGGGTTCACAGGAACCGCCTCGGCAGGCAGCGCCGGTTTGGGCGCGGGCGCCTGGGCCACTGCGCGTTCGGGCTTGTTGCGTGGCGCG
>Ga0228699_1001676_pt1 | contig 10657 bp, 10 predicted proteins | sample McNCre217_Aug_MG_FD_178016 | JGI IMG/M metagenome (GOLD analysis project Ga0228699, IMG submission 178016) | Freshwater microbial communities from McNutts Creek, Athens, Georgia, United States - 2-17_Aug_MG | ecosystem: Environmental > Aquatic > Freshwater > Creek | place: USA: Georgia...
TCAAAATAGTTTTTTTTGATGCATAATCCGCATCTCTCATCAAACATTACTACTTTTGAATTGTTTGTGACTTGGTAGTCGCCACGACTTGTAAGACCATTCACACAACCACCCCCCACTTCCTTCTTATTACCAACCACAAAGCTTTCATAGCTTTGATCAAATATGCATATCAATGAATTAAAAGCACTACACGTATCTGAAGTGCTGAAACAGGCCGAAGAGTTAGAGATCGAAAACACAGGCCGTATGCGCAAGCAAGAGCTGATGTTTGCCATCATCAAAAAGCGCGCCCGCACTGGCGAGCAGGTGTTTGCTGATGGTGTGCTCGAGATCTTGCCCGATGGCTTTGGCTTCCTGCGTTCGCCCGATACCAGCTTTACCGCATCGACCGACGACATTTACATTTCCCCAAGCCAAGTTCGCCGTTTTAATCTGCACACGGGCGACATGATTGAAGGCGAAGTGCGCACACCCAAAGATGGCGAGCGCTACTTTGCACTCAACAAGTTAGATAAGGTCAACGGCGGATCGCCTGACTCGAACAAGCACAAGGTGATGTTTGAAAATTTAACGCCGCTGTTTCCTAAAGAGCAAATGCATCTGGAGCGTGACATTAAGAACGAGGAAAATATTACTGGTCGCGTGATTGACATCATTGCACCGTTTGGCAAAGGTCAACGCGCACTGCTTGTAGCATCGCCTAAATCGGGCAAAACGGTGATGATGCAGCACATTGCCCATGCGATTGCCGCCAATTACCCCGATTCGCACCTCATGGTTCTGCTAGTCGATGAGCGTCCCGAAGAGGTCACCGAGATGCAGCGCACGGTGCGCGGCGAAGTGATTAGTTCGACGTTTGACGAGCCAGCCGCACGCCACGTACATGTGGCAGAAATGGTGATTGAGCGTGCCAAGCGCTTAGTCGAACTCAAAAAAGATGTGGTGATTTTGCTGGATTCGATCACGCGTTTGGCACGCGCCTATAACAACGTCATGCCCTCCAGCGGCAAGATTGGTTCGGGCGGTATCGACACCAACGCCTTGCATCGCCCCAAGCGTTTTTTTGGCGCAGCGCGTAACGTGGAAGAAGGCGGCTCACTCACCATCATTGCCACCGCACTGGTCGATACAGGTAGCCGGATGGACGAGGTGATTTTTGAAGAGTTTAAAGGCACGGGCAACTCGGAAGTTCACCTCAGCCGCCGCCTTTATGAAAAGCGCATATTCCCCGCAATTGAACTCACCAAATCAGGCACGCGCCGCGAGGAGTTACTACTCGCACCCGAAGTCCTGCAAAAGACACGTATTTTGCGCTCGTTCATGTTCAATATGGACGAAATTGAATCGATGGAGATGGTGCTCAAGCAAATGAAGGCGACTAAGACCAACAGCGAGTTCTTTGAAGCGATGCGTAGAGGCGGTTAAGAGCAGAAAATCCACCATTCGAAATTGTTGTGAGGTTAGCTTTATTGCTATAATCTAAGCATATCCCCCCAATCGCTTCGGTGGTTGGGCGCGAAGCCACCTTCGGGTGGCTTCTGCATTTATGGAGTTCACTTTGAGAACAAATGTCTATGTCGATGGATTTAACCTCTATTACGGCGCACTTCGTAAGACACCCTATCGTTGGCTAAACCCATACACTTTGTTTCAGTTGATGCTGCCTAAAAATAGCATCCAGGACATCAAATACTTCACAGCACTCGTGACGGATCGTCCCAGTGATTTGACACAGTCCGTTCGCCAACAACTGTTCTTTCGTGCCTTGGCAACTGTGCCAAATATTTCTCTACATCTGGGGCATTTCTTAACGCATGAAGTATCCATGCCTATGGTTATGCCCAGAGGTCAGCCACAGCAATATGTCAAGGTAATTAAGACAGAGGAAAAGGGCTCCGATGTTAATTTAGCAACCCAGCTTTTGCATGATGCACATTTGGATCGATTTGATATTGCTGTTGTCGTATCCAACGATTCCGATTTGTTAGCGCCTATCAAAATTGTCCGTAACGAATTAGGCAAAAAAGTGGGTGTTTTGAACCCCCAAAAACATCCTAGCCGAGCCATACTTCCGCATATTGATTTCATTAAACAGATCAGAGCTGGTGCATTGCGGGCTGCACAATTTCCAGATCAGCTTACAGATCGTCATGGCGTCTTCATGAAGCCTCAAGGTTGGTAAACCCATTTTTCTGCAAACTCACTGAGATTTAGCTTCGACAAAGACAAATGGAACGATATTTTTTGCTAAACGTTGATTTTTAAATTAGAAGATGCAAAGTAGCGAATTGGATAATTTAGCCGTCCAACAAGCTATAATCGAAGGCTTTGCGAAAAGTACCCCATAAAACTGGTTGTGGGTGCGGCTAACGCGTTTGAACATAAAAGGATTTCCCCATGAAAGACGGCATTCACCCTAATTACCGCGAAGTTTGCTTTTTGGACTTGTCCAATGGCTTTAAGTTCGTGACCCGCTCTTCGGTTAACGCCAAAGAAATGATCAAGATGGACGACGGACGCGAGTTGCCGCTGTACAAGCTCGATACATCCAGCGAGTCACATCCCTTCTACACGGGCACACAGAAATCGGTGGACACCATGGGCGGACCAGTGGCGAAGTTCTTGAACCGCTACGGTAGCAAAAAAGCAGCCCCAGCCGCAGAAGCGACAGCGGCTTAAACGCAAACGCCTTCAGGGCACAATCAAAGCAGTCCAACATTTGGACTGCTTTTTTTATGGCAAATAGAAACTTTCAAACTACTTTGTTTTCTACAGGCGCACGATCGCAGCGCCCCTCGCCTGCTCTCGTGGCGCAGGAGGCCGTTCGGCGCTTTCCAAGATGGGCGCTGGTTGCTTTGTCCATGACTTATGTGCTCACGGGCTTTGTCGGACGAGAACCTTGGCGCCATGAAGATTTAGCAGGGTTTGCACAGTTGTTTGAGCTATTGGGCATCACCGAGACCTCCTGGGTCATCGCGCGCTTAGTCGCCGCGTTGCTTTTAGGTCTGATCTGCCTTTTCACATGGTATGCCACGTATTACTTGGCGCGGCGCGATGACGCTCAGCCTATCCCTTTCGCTTTTGGCGGAGAAGCCAAGCCAACAGACTATGCACAAGCCATCGCAGACGGTGCTTTGCTGGCACTGATCGCCTGCTTGGGATTGGCACAAATTGGACATGAAACCAGCTTGGCATTGGTGCAGACCGTGCTGATTGCCCTTGGGTTTTTAGGGCTTGCGGCGTATCGCTATCACGCTTGGCAAGCCGCACTCGCGCTGATGCTCTCTAGCATGGGGCTTTTTTGGTTGCGACGCAATGGCTTGTTTGACACCGCTCAGTGGTCCAGTTGGGCTTCATGGCGAAGCGGGCTGCACATGATGGCGTGGTTTGCATGGCCTGCTTGGGCACTGACAGCACTAGCGCTGGTTAAATGGCGCAGACATTGGTTGAGTCTGCAACCCGCCGCACACATCCTGATTCCACTCGTCATTGTGCTGACCCACGTTGTGTTGCTGCCCATCGCCACTCAACCAGATCGCTGGTTTTTAGGGGCCTTACCGGCTTTGGCAACGCTTGCTGCGTTTGCTTTGCCGACACTGCGGCGCGGCATGAAGAGTTTGATTGATCTCTTTACGCTCCTCTTTTTTAGCGGCTGCGCGTTGATCATTTGGGTTGTCTGGATTGCCATGCAAACTGGCGTTCCGCCTCAGCCCGCCGCCAACGTCGCGCGCTTACTACCCGCATTGATACCCTCATTTTCAGCGCCCGTACTGTTATTGGCCTTGGGGGCGACAGCAGCATGGGGGTTCTTAGTTTATTGGCGGCTGGGAAGACACCGCCCCGCCATTTGGATGAGTATGGTGCTGCCAGCGGGTGGGGCGGCACTGTGCTGGGCGCTCTTAATGAGTCTGTGGTTACCATTGTTGGATCATGCGCGCAGCTACAAACCGCTGATGACGCTGGTTCAACAGCACATCCCTTTATCACCTGATGCCTTAGCAAATTCGCCAAGTCAATGTTTGCATATTCATGGGCTCAATCCTGCGCAGCAAGCAGCGCTGCGTTACTACATGCATCGCCCGCTTGCACCCGCCAATCGCGATGAAGTTTGCGCATGGCTTATCTCCACCAGTGATGCGATGCCCAGTTTGCCAGACTACGTCACGGCTGCTCGATGGCAGCACTTGGTCACGATCCGTCGCCCCAGTGATAAAAATGAAGACTGGTTCATCTATCAGCGCAAGCCATGAGTCTTGATTTGAAAGCCGAACGTGGACTCATTTGGCGACACACACTCACAGTGCTCACAGGTCAATTGGCTGCTGTTCTCTCAGGCGTCGTCGATACCATCGTGGCAGGGCAATACTCTCACGAAGCGCTGGCTGCGTTATCGGTTGCAAGCGCACTCAACATCAGCGTGATCGTCAGCCTCATTGGCGTTTTAAATGTGTTATTGCCGATCTACGCCGAACATCGCGGCGCAGGACGCTATCGTGAGGTTGGTCAAACCTTGCACCAGGGGCTTTATTTGGCCATGGGCTTATCCGTGGTGGCGTTTGTGATTTTGATGTTTCCGCGTTGGCTATTGACCCTCTCACAAGTGCCCCTTCATTTAATTCCCGATATTGAACACTACCTCGCTATTCAAGCGTTTATGGTGCCACTCTTCATGTTATTTCGGATGTACGCTGCGCTCAATCAAGCGCTAGGAAAACCGTGGTTTGTGACGTGGCTGCAAGTGGGCATTTTGGTGCTCAAAATACCTTTGTCCTATGTGCTCATCGGTATTTATGGCTTGCCAGGCTGCGCCATGGCATCTTTGCTCACCACTGCCGCAGGTTTATCCATCGGGGTGTACCTCATAGCGACGCATGAACACTATCGCCCATTCGCCGTGTGGCGGCAACTGGATAGGCCGAACTGGCCGACTATTGGCAGACATGTGAGGCTCGGGCTGCCTGCGGGTCTGAGTCAACTGGTCGAAATCACCTCGTTCACCTTGATCGCGCTCTTGGTTGCAAGACTGGGCGTGACCACCTCCGCTGCCCACCAAATTGCAGGTACGGTAGCCGCAATGGTATTTATGCTGCCCATCTCTTATGGTGTGGCGGCTACAGCGCGCGTGTCGTATTGGTTGGGTCACGGCAACCCCCGACTCGCGGCACAGCTCATTCGTCAAACTTTGTCTTGGGGGTTGATCTTTAGCTGCACACTTGGCGCGGTTATCTTGCTGAGTCGCCATTGGCTTGCTACGCTCTTTAGCAGCAATCCCGATGTGGTGGCACTTGCCAGCACCTTGCTAGCCTTTGTTGCTTTTTATCACGTGCCAGATAGCCTGCAAATCATGAGTATGTTTTTGCTGCGCTGTTACCACATCACGTTGATGCCGCTGATCGTTTACAGCGTCTTTTTATGGGGCGTTGGCCTTGGCGGTGGCTATTATCTGGCTTACGGTCATGCGACTACCGTCTTGGCGCGCACACCTCATGCTTTTTGGTTAACTGCCAGCGCCTCATTGGCTTTGGTTGCAGTATGGTTTAGTGTCGCTTTGCTGCGCATCAGTGCTCAAAAATCAGCTTAAATGTTGATCCCACTCCAACAGAACTACTGATCTGTAGCTGTGCACCATGGCGCTGTGCCACGTGCTTCACAATGGCTAAGCCTAAACCTGTTCCCGTTGTCTCTCCCGCCCCTCGCGTGCGACTTTTATCGACGCGATAAAACCGCTCTGTCAGCCGCGGCAAGTGCTCTGACGCAATGCCCACCCCCGTATCCGTTACGGTCAGCACATCGGATCGCCACTGCACAGCCACCTGCCCGCCATCTGGGGTGTAGCGGATGGCGTTGGTCACCAAATTAGAGAATGCACTTTGCAACTCACTGGCTGATCCCAGCATCTGCGCCCCAGTCGTCACGTCCAATGTGAGGGTGATATCGCGCTTCAACGTGCTCGCCAATGCGCGTGCCTCGCGCTCGCATCGGCGCAGCAAGCTTTCAATATCCACACGCTCTAACAAGGGCTTATCTTGTGCATCCAACTTGGACAGCGTGAGCAAATCTGCTACCAAAGCGCCTAATCGCTGGCTTTGCGTGGCCATCAATTGCAAATAATGTTTTTGCTCTTCGGCGCTCAAATCTAATGTTTGCAGCGTTTCAATGAAGCCAGACAGCACCGTCAGTGGCGTGCGAATTTCGTGCGATACGTTCGCCACAAAATCGCGCCGCATTTGCTCAGCACGCTCCACATCTGTTACGTCGCGCACCAACAGCAACGCACGGCCAAGACCATATGGATGCAGCTGTAAAGCCTTATTGTCAAAGCGTAGCTCGTGTTCAAAATTTTCTTGCGCGACATACTCTAAAAATTGCGGCTCGCGCACCAAATGCGCAATATGCTGCGCCACATCACGTACAGCATCTAAGCCCAGCAAACGTGCCGCCGTTTGGTTGCACCACTCAATGCGACGGTCGCTATCCAAAATCACCACGCCGTTGGGCGAGGCTTGCAGCGCAGACAAGAAAGCTTGCAGTCGCTGCTCGTATACGGTACTGTTTTGCCGCTGCGCTTTCAGCTGCCTTTGGTGTTGAAGTGTGAGTCGTTCCTCGCGCTGCCGCGCCCAAAAGAGTGATGTGATCGCACCCACCAACAAGCCGCCGAGAAAAAACGAAGAACCCATTACGGCGCAGACTTAGATAGCCTGTAGCCCATGCCACGTATGGTCTCTACCTGTGCGGCAGCAGTGGTAGACACGGCGGTCAAAGCTTCTCGCAGACGCTTGATATGCACATCAACTGTGCGCTCATCGATATCGCTGTAATGGCCCCACACCATGTTTTGCAGTGTTTCGCGTTTGAGCACTTTGTCACCTTGTTGCAAGAGCGCCGTGAGCAGTTTGAATTCAGTCGGTGCCAGCTTGACCTCTTTGCCCTCAAGCGTAACGCGGTGCGCAGTCGCATCGAGCGAAATCACTCCCACCGTGAGCATCGATCCAGCCGTCACCACATCAGCTGTACGGCGACGCAGCACGGCACGCACGCGCGCGAGCAACTCCCTAGTTGAAAATGGCTTGATAATGTAGTCATCAACGCCCGCATCAAGACTGGCGACCTTATCCACCTCTTCAGCTCTTGCTGTCAGCATGATGATGGGTAACTGCTTCGTTTCATCTTGACTACGCCACTGCTTGGCCAAAGAAAAACCACTCATAGTGGGCAGCATCCAATCCAGCAAAACGAGATCGGGCATGCGTTCAAAAACCATATCTTGTGCCTGAGCGCTATCGCAAGCAATGTCACACTCAAAACCTGAGTGCCTCAAATTAATAGCAACCAGCTCGGCAATGGCTGCCTCATCTTCAACAATGATGATGTACGGTTTTTTCATATTTTTTATTTAACCGCTGTTTCAATTTCTTCCATACTCGAGTGACGTACATCTGCACCTTTAACAATGTAGATGACACTCTCAGCGATATTCTTAGCATGATCACCAATACGCTCAATCGCTTTAGCGATAAAGAGCAAATCGAGACTTGCGCTAATCGTGCGTGGATCCTCCATCATGTAAGTGATCAAGCGACGCACAAAACCGTTGAACTCTTGGTCAATCAAATCATCCGCACGCAAAATCGCGACACAATCTGCCGCATCTAGCCTAGCGAAAGCATTGAGCGCCTTGCGCAGCTGCTTGGCTGCCAAGTCAGAGGCCGTACTCAAATCGCCCGAGGGCAACCGAAGTGTTGCGCCCTCTTTGCAAATCGATTGCACCATTCGCGCCATGCGTTCCGCCTCATCACCAACACGCTCAAGATTTGCTGTGGTGCGCGCAATGGCCATCAAAAGCCTCAGATCTCTGGCGGTCGGTTGACGACGCGCAATGATGCTAGACAGCTCACGATCAATATCTACCTCAAACTGATTCACCAACTCTTCAGATTCAATCACCTTCAAGGCTACATCGGAGCTCATGAGCGCCAACGCTTCAATCGCCAGTCGAATTTGCGCTTCGACTAAACCGCCCATCTCCAAAACACGGCTTGACACGCCGCGCAGATCGCTATCGAACTGAGTTGAAATATGTTTATCCATTTTTAACTCCTATTAGCCGAAACGGCCGGTGATGTAGTCTTCTGTCTCTTTGCGTTTGGGCTTAAAGAACACATCTTCTGTTGTGCCAAATTCCACCAAATCACCTAGGTACATATAAGCGGTGTAGTCCGAGCAACGTGCAGCTTGCTGCATGTTGTGTGTCACGATAACGACCGTGTAATCTTGCTTCAATTCTGAAATCAGCTCTTCAATTTTTGCGGTCGAAATAGGATCGAGCGCCGAACAAGGCTCGTCCAGCAAAAGCACCTCTGGCTTAATTGCAATGCCGCGTGCAATACAGAGGCGCTGCTGCTGACCACCCGATAGTCCCGAGCCACTCTGGGTCAGCTTATCCTTCACCTCGCCCCACAGCGCCGCCTTGCGCAGCGCCCACTCCACGCGGTCATCCATATCACTGCTATTTAAATTTTCAAACAACTTGATGCCAAAAGCGATGTTGTCATAAATAGACATAGGGAATGGCGTTGGTTTTTGGAACACCATGCCGACTTTGGCTCTGAGCAACGCCACGTCCTGCTTGGCCTGTAGCACGTTTGAGCCGTCAAGCAGCACCTCGCCCGTGGCGTATTGGTCTGGGTAAAGCTCATACATTCGGTTAAAGGTTCTAAGCAAAGTCGATTTGCCGCAACCCGAAGGACCAATAAACGCAGTGACTTTGTTTTTTTCAATTTCTAAGTTAATGCCTTTGAGCGCATGAAATTTGCCGTAATAGAAATTGAGATCACGAACCGATATCTTGGAGTCGATGGGATTGATCATTTTTTGAGTGTCCATTTTTGAATCCATTATTTAGAGCGAGTGATCCAGCGTGCGAGCACATTCAAGGTCAGCACAAACATCGTGATGATGAACACACCTGCCCATGCCAGCTTTTGCCAGTTCTCATACGGACTCATGGCAAATTTAAAAATCGTGACAGGAAGGCTTGCCATGGGTTGAGTAATGTCACTACTCCAAAATTGGTTGGAGAGCGCCGTAAAAAGCAGCGGCGCCGTCTCACCCGCAATGCGAGCAACTGCAAGCAGCACACCCGTTAGCACGCCAGACCTGGCCGCGCGTAGCGTGATCGTCAAAATCACACGCCACTGCGGCGTACCCAACGCATAAGCCGCTTCGCGCAAAGCATTGGGAACAAGGCGCAACATGTTCTCAGTTGTGCGAATGACCACGGGAATCACAATCAAAGCTAACGCTAAAACACCTGCGATGGCTGAAAAACTTTTGAATCTCGCCACCACCAGCGTATAGATAAAAAGACCAATCACAATGGACGGTGCAGACAGCAAGATATCGTTAACGAAGCGCGTGATAGCGCCTAGCCAAGTCTTCTCGCCAAACTCAGCCAAATAAATGCCAGCAAAAATGCCAATCGGCGTGCCGACCAGCGTAGCCAAAAGCACCATCACACCAGAGCCATAAATGGCGTTAGCAAGGCCGCCCTCGTCATTCGGTGCGGGTGTCATCTGCGTGAAGGCAGCAATGGATAAACCACTCACGCCTTGCCGCACAATTTCCCACAAAATCCAAGAGAGAAAAAAGAGTCCGAAAGCCATAGCGGATAAGGAAAGCCCCAGCGCGACACGATTCATCCACTGGCGGCGTTCGTATTTGGTCATGATGCTTTCCCTTCGCTTTTCTTAAGCTGTGCGAGTAGCAATTTAGAAATTGCCAGCACCAGCGTCGTAATAGCAAACAGCACAAGCCCAAGGTAAATCAATGAGGCTTGATGTAGCCCTTCGCCTGCTTCGGCAAATTCATTCGCCAGCGCCGAAGTAATAGAGTTGGCCGCTTCAAACAGACTGGGTGAGCTGAGTTGATTCATATTGCCAATCACAAACGTCACAGCCATGGTCTCGCCTAGCGCGCGTCCAAGGCCGAGCATCACGCCTCCCATGACGCCTGTTTTGGTGTACGGCAACACGACTTTAGAGACTACCTCCCACGTTGTTGACCCTAGTCCATAAGCCGACTCTTTGAGCAGCGCAGGAGTCACCTCAAACACATCGCGCATGACAGAGGCAATAAAAGGAATAATCATGATCGCCAAAATCACGCCAGCAGAAAAAATACCAATACCAACAGGGGGGCCAGAAACTAAGCTTGCCAACATGGGCACACCAGAGAACATGCCCTGCAAGGGCTGCTGGACAAGGCTTGCGAGCACAGGGCCCAGCACAAGCAATCCCCACATGCCGTAGACGATGGAGGGAATCGCAGCTAAGAGTTCAATTGCCGTACCTAGTGGGCGTTTGAGCCACGCAGGTGCCAACTCGGTCAAGAAAACAGCAATACCAAAGCTGACAGGCACGGCAATCAAGAGCGCAATGATGCTAGTGGCAAGTGTGCCATAAATCATCACCAAGCCACCGTAGTTGTTTTGGACTGGATCCCAAACACTGCTGGTAAAAAAGTGCCAACCAAACTGATGGATGGCAGGCCATGCACCAGCTAGGAGCGAGAGCAAAATGCCCACCAGCATAGCCAGAGTTAGCACTGCCGCGCCTTTAGCAGCGAATGCGAACAACTGGTCAGCTATGCGGGAGGT
>Ga0228699_1001678_pt1 | contig 10636 bp, 10 predicted proteins | sample McNCre217_Aug_MG_FD_178016 | JGI IMG/M metagenome (GOLD analysis project Ga0228699, IMG submission 178016) | Freshwater microbial communities from McNutts Creek, Athens, Georgia, United States - 2-17_Aug_MG | ecosystem: Environmental > Aquatic > Freshwater > Creek | place: USA: Georgia...
TGGGTGGCGTTTGCTTTGGTTTTTGCATTGCGGTTCCTTAGTTGTTGTGCAGCTCGTAGGAGTGCGTTTTTGGGAACCGTATGAACGCTCTTATTGCTAGGCATAGCAAGTTGAAAATGACTCTTTTTCTCCATTTCATTTGCTGTTTGGCTACACAGTCGAACAATGCCGTGAGCCAGGATTTGGGCGATCTCTTGGTGGCGTTCGTGCTCGCTCATCAATGCGGGGTCAAGCACGTTGTAGGTGACTTCGGTCATAGGAGGACAGTGGTTGTTGACAGGCCGAGAATTTTTGATTTCGGAGTGCTTAGCTGTCCGTGGCAATTTCTGCAAAGGCTACCCCTGTTTTGGTGACGCGCCGTATAGAGTTACTCCAGAAACTGCTGGAATTTGGGCATTTTTGGGGCTATTTGCTGCCAAAAGGCCCAGAAATGGGCCTGCTTGCATGGTGTCGAAATGTTCACTAGAATGGTGTCGAAATCAACACCTAAACCCCATTTCACCTATGAGTAAGCCCAATCGAGACGATGAGCACCTGCAAGCACTGAGGGACTATTACGCCGCAAACAGGCGTATTCCTAGCCTTCAGCGCGTTGCGTCCCTGCTGGGATTTTCGTCGCGCTCGGCTGCGGTCAAGCTCATGGGGCGGTTGGCCGACGAGGGGTTTATTGAACGCACTGCAGATGATGATGCTTGGATCACGGGAAAGCGATTTTTTGAGCGAAACATGATTGAAGCATCGGTACCTGCTGGTACGCCAGTGAGTGCCGTTGATGTTGAGAGCCAGCCGTTGCTGTTCGACGAGTATTTAGTCAAGAAGCCTAACGACACCTTTGTCATCCCAATCAAGGGAGACTCGATGGTTGAAGCTGGCATTCATGACGGAGATCTCGCCGTAGTTGAGAGGACAAACAGTGCCAGGGTCGGCACCTTCGTCATCGCTAACGTCGACAACGAGTTCACCTTAAAAGAGCTCGTGAAAGAGGACGGTAAATACGCCCTTAAGCCACACAACTCGAGTCTGCCCTTGATTTATCCCAAGGGTGATCTTCAAGTTGAAGGGGTACTCATAGGCATAGTTCGGCGATACGGCCACTAAGCCTCGTACCTAAACAAAACAAGACAGTACAAAAAATTTATGGCGTTAACTCGCCAGGGTATGACTTTTTCCAACGGAAACGGAGTAGACAAATGTTAGTTTTCAATGATCGACACTTCATGCGTCACATCTCAATGCCTACGCTGCGAGAGTTCACGCAACAGCACCAGATCAACCCCCGCTTGAGCATCAATTGGGAAGCCGCAGCTGACACGCTGCATGCTTTGATTGGACAAAACCTTGACCAACTTGAGGAAACTCTGTCCCAAGGCGGGCTCGATGCAGAAGAACGCAAAGCCTTAGAGCACGATCTCATGCTCTGGCACGATGACCTCAGGCGAGCGCATTGCATGTCCAATTCCCAAGCCATACAAGAGTTTCGATCAATCTGCGCTGGCGACCCAATGGCGTTGACAGCATTTGAGAATCGAACTGAACGTGAGATTGCGCTGTGGATGCTTGCATTTCGCGACAAGGCATTCCGAGATGCAGAGTTGCATTTGGCCTTCCAAGCAAAATCAAACGGCAAGTTCTGGAAGAAGCACTTAATCCCTGCGGGGTTGAAGTTGTCCAATGAGCGCGAAAAGCTCGATCAGTTCTGCGATGAGGTGACAAAGCTCTACAAAAAAGTGGGTGCTGGAAAAAGCAGCCACGTTGAAGTGAGTGAGCGTGCCAAGGACGAAAGCGTTCAAGTCACGATTTATGTTGAAGGTCCCGTGACAGCGATTGCGCATTTTGAACAAAGCAATTTCACGCGCGTGACGACACGCATTCCTGCGGGTTCTTGCGGATTTCAGGGCGCGCCACGTGGGAGAGGAAAGGGTGGGTCTCGCTCTCCCCCCAGCATATTCTCTCTCCGAGGTTCCCCTTCGGTGCTAGCTGAAGTCCGTAGGTTGCGGTCCCCACCCTTATATAAATCAACGACTTACGTGCGGATGAATCAATCTGTTTTTTTCTGACCTTGGTAGGCGCAGGCCATACTTGCTAAGTGTCGCATCCCGGATGATTGCATTGACTCAAAACGTTATCCGTTGTTCATGGCCCGAGAGGTCATGCGGCAGCTGGTAGACAATCTATTCGTCACCCCAGCAGTCCAACCGGGAGCCGTGTCATGATGATTGCCCTGCACAAAAAACGCACGCACCACGCCCGCCATCCGGGCCGAGATTGCGGCCAGCTCCGACAGTGTGGTCACGCTGGCGCAACGCTTTGGCATTGCTGAGGCAACCGTCTACAAATGGAAGGGCAGAGACAGCTTTCAAGACGCTTTGCACACCGCGCACCGGCTTCAGACCACACTCACGCCCGCACAGGAAAAGATCGTGGTCGAACTCAGAAAGATGTTGCTGCTGCCCTAGGACGACTTGCTGGCCGTGACCCGCGAATTCCTGTGCCCGCAAGCGAGTCGCTCCGGCCTTGACCGGTGTCTTCGCCGCCACGGCGTTGGCAACCTGAACGCGCTCAAGCCCAAAGAAGCCACGCAGCCCCACAAGGCCTTCAAAAGCTACGAGCCGGGGTTCTTCACATCGATGTCAAATACATCCCCAGATGCCTGGCGAGACCCGCAGGCGCTATCTGTTTGTGGCAATTGACCGGGCCACGCGCTGGGTGTTTATTCAGATCAAGGGCCACAAGACGGTCGCTGCTGCACGCTCGTTTCTGGGCGCCTTGCACAAGGCTTGCCCGATCAGGATGCAGAAAATCCTTCCCGACAACGGCAAGGAGTTCACCGACAGGCTTTTTGCCAACCGTGAGCGCCAGGCCACGGGAAACCATGAGTTTGATCAGTTGTGTCAGGCGCTGGGCATTGAGCATCGCCTGACCGAGCCAAGCACGCCGAAAACCAACGGCATGGTCGAGCGCTTCAACGGCTGTATTGCCGATGTGCTCAAAACCCACCTGTTCACCAGCGGCGAGGATTTGGAGCAGACGTTGATGCGGTACGTGGCCTTGTACAACCATCAACTGCCCCAGTAGCGCTCAAGAGCAAAACGCCGATGAGGGCCATGAAAGACTGGTACGCTTCCTATCCTCATTTGTTCGTCAAGCGTCCTTATGATCATCCGGGATGCGACAGCTAAGCGCTGATGCGAGCCATGTCCGTGAGACGTCGTGACCCATGCATAACGCTCGGAAGCGGCCAGTCGAGTGCGCTGAACGACAGCCGGCTAAAGGCTAATTCTGTTGAAAAACTCAAAAATTCCCGGCCAAGTTGCATCCACTAAAAAATGGACCTCACAGATTGCGTCAGAATCGACGATCTCGCATGCAGGAAGGGGTGAAGCACCCCCGAAAACATGGCTCTTGGACTAGGTAGAGAGTTTTTCAACAGAATTGGCTGAGAGCGGACGTTTGGCACAAGCCTATGTGGGGCTGCTTTGCAGTGAAGCACCTGAAGGCGTGCGCCTCATGCGCTATGGTGCGGCTTTAACTTCAGTGAATCGGCGATTCTGGAGTCCGCAGACTCGCTGGCATGTGAGTGCACAAGCTGCCGTTCTGATTCCAGAGGTAATCTCAAACTGGCCCCTGAGCATCTGCCCGAATTGCTCAAGCGGCATCCAATCACCGGCATCGAAGTGGTGGACTTCTCGCAGTGCTTTTTTGCCGGGGTTGTGTCCGGTCTCGTTACTGTCTAGAGGTGAACCGGGCAACGCACGGGAGCCATACCGAGCTTCAGGCAACCTGAGAGACCGGCCGCTACATCAACGCGATATCCTACTTTTTTCAGTAAAGCGCACCCACGCTGCCGTAATTTTTTGCTTCAGCACCACGGAAACCCTAATGAAATACTTCTGGCATCTCTGTAGAATTTCAGTGAAATGCAAGATGCTTCTGAACAAAAAAACACTGGTGCGGCTAAATCAGCGCAGCTTCCTACTTTAAGGTCCCCTTCAATTGAAACGATGGTGGACAAGGTTTACGCGGAGCTTGAGCGGCGGATAGTCACTTGCGAGTTGGCGCCCGGATCTCTGTTGTCCGAGGCGGACCTGAGCAAGCAAATGAATGTTAGCCGTACGCCGATCGGGGAGGCGCTGCAGCGGTTGGCACGCGAAGGTCTGGTCATGATTCTGCCGCGCCGTGGCATCTTGGTCACGGACATCAGTGTTTCGGAGCAGGTCCAACTTTTAGAGCTCAGGCGTGACGTCTCGCGCTTTATCGCCCGCACCGGTGCTCGCCGTGCAAAGCCCCACGAACGCGAGCGCATGCGCGAAATTGCGGGGGACTTTGCGGAGGCTGGTCATACGCAGGACGATGCCCGAATGATTGAGGTGGACAAAGAGTTCCACGACCTGTTCGTGCAATGCGCGCACAACACCTATGCCACCCGCACCATGGTGTCTATGGATTCGTTGTCGCGGCGCTTCTGGTTGTTTCACCGTGGCAGCGGGGGGGAGCACCCCGCCTCGGTTCGCTTACATAGCGACATCGCGCTGGCGATCGCCGCAGGCGACGGGGGGCCGCTGAACAGGCCAGCGACGCCCTATCTGACTACTTGGATGAATTCACGCGTAACACCCTGAATTCCATCTAGCACCTCACGCCCCGCCTTGCCAATAGTACGACGATAGGAGACATGAAATGAACGCCTCGATCATGAATATGCCGCTGCAGATTTCCTCACTCATCGAGCACGCGGCGAGGGCGCACGGCAATATCGAAGTTGTGAGCGCACTCTCCAACGGTCAGGTGCACCGGTACACCTACGCTGACGCGCACCAAAGGAGCCGCCAATTGGCTTCAGCGCTCACGCGTTTGGGTGTGCAACTTGGCGAGCGTGTGGCGACGCTCGCTTGGTCGGGATATCGCCACTTCGAAGCATACTACGCGGTCGCAGGCATGGGTGCCGTTTGCCACACGGTCAATCCTCGCCTGTTCATTGAGCAGGTGCGCTACACCATGCAGCACGCTCAGGACGCAGTGGTGATGGTTGACCCCGAATTTTTGCCCTTGGTGGAATCGATCAAACCTGATTGCCCTTCGATACGTCACATTATTGTCATGGCCGACCGCGAAGACATGCCCACCGGGGAAGGGCGTCATGAGTTGCTGTGCTACGAGGAACTCCTGGCCCGCGAGGATGGGGATTTCGCTTGGCCGCAGTTGGAAGAAAACGCGGCAGCCTACCTGTCGTACACATCTGGGACCACCGGCAATCCTAAGGGAGTCCTGTACAGCCATCGCTCAACGTTATTGCACACCTTTTCAATGGCGCTACCCGATGCGATGAACCTTTCGGGTGCTTCGGTCATCGCACCGGTCATCCAGTTCTTTCACGTCAATGCGTTCGGCCTGCCCTGCGCTGCGCCCCTTACCGGAGCCAAGCTGGTCTTCCCTGGGGCCGCCCTCGATCCCGCCAGTCTCTTTGCACTTTTCGAGAGAGAGCGTGTGACCATGACCGCGGCCGTGCCGACCCTGTGGCAACAGTTTCTGTTCTATTTGCAGGCCCAGAAGCTGCGACCGAGTTCGCTACGCAACATCGTTATCGGTGGCTCCGCCTGCTCGCCTGCCCTAATGAAGTCCTACCAGGAGGACTACGGCATCCATATCCGTCACGTCTGGGGCATGACGGAGACCAGTCCCCTGTGCGTGACCAACTGCTTTCGTGAAAAGCACGCCATCTGGACTCCGGAGGAGCGCTACGCCTTGCAGGCCAAGCAGGGGCGACCACTCTTCGGGGTGGAGATGAAAGTCGTGGACAGCGAGGGAGTCGAGGTGCCTGCTAATGGCACCACGTTCGGAGACCTATTGGTGCGCGGTCCATGGATCGCGAGGGAATACTACAACAACCCGTCTCCCGCGATCACGTCCGATGGCTGGTTCATGACCGGTGACGTAGTCACCCTGGACGGTGATGGTTATATGCAGATCACAGACCGATCCAAGGATGTTATCAAGACCGGGGGAGAGTGGATCAGCTCTATCCAGCTTGAAAACATCGCGCTTGCTTATGAAGCAGTGGCGGAGGCCGCCGTCATCGCGGTTCCACATCCGAAGTGGGATGAGCGGCCCCTGCTGTTGGTGGTGCCCCGTCAGGGCGCAACAATTGATCGCGACCTGATGCTCGCGCACTTTAAAGGCAAGGTCGCTAACTGGTGGATTCCAGACGACGTCGTCACCGTCGAGGCGCTGCCCTACACCGCCACCGGCAAGGTGGAGAAAAAACGTTTGCGTGAACAGTTCAAGGATCATCAGCCCTCCGTCTGAGGGTCCGCGACCCAGGCCCCGAGTTGGGGTCTGGGCTTCCACGGGAAAGCCGATGTGATTCGGTTTTCCACTTTCAGTGCGTTGACGTATTTGGAGACAAAACTATGAAAAAGAAGTCCACTCGCTGGCTAGCCGCTATCGGCGCAGTCTGCGCGGCCGTGAGCCCGCCTGCTTTTGCGGCCGAAGATGCTATCCGTATCGGTGTCCTCACCGACATGACGGGGCTATATTCGGACCAGAACGGTCAGGGATCCGTCACCGCGGTAAAGATGGCCGTCGAGGATTTCGGCGGCAAGGTTCTTGGAAAGCGCATTGAGGTTATCGCTGCGGACCACCAAAACAAGGCTGATTTAGCTGGCAGTCTGGCGCGTGAATGGTTCGACACCAAGAAAGTTGACATGATTGCCAACCTTGGCCCCTCGCACACCGCCCTTGCGATCGTGGATGTCGCAAAACAGAAGAATAGGATTGCCATCTCCACCGGTGCGGCTGCAACTCGGCTAACAAACGAAGGTTGCACGCCCAACAGTATTCACTACGTCTACGACACCTACGCTCTTGCTAACGGCACCGCCAACGCAGTAACCAAGCAGGGCGGCAAGACTTGGTACTTCGTCACTGCAGACTATGTGTTTGGCCATGCGCTGGAAAAGGACGCCTCCGAAATTGTGGTGGCCAATGGGGGCAAGGTTGTTGGCCGCTCCCGTCACCCCGTCAACAGCAGCGATTTCTCGTCATTCATCCTGTCGGCGCAGGGATCTGGCGCTCAGGTGATCGCGCTGGCCAACGCCGGCGGAGACACCATCAATTCACTCAAAACCGTCAAAGATTTCCAGGTCACCAAGTCAGGCAAGCAATCGGTCGCAGCGATGGTGCTCTTCCTCACAGACGTACATTCGCTTGGACTGCCGTCCACCCAAGGCCTGCTACTCACGACCGCCTTTTACTGGGATCGCACTGAGGAGACACGCAAATGGTCCAAACGCTTTTTCGAGCGGATGAAACGCATGCCCACCGACGCGCAGGCGGGTGACTACTCGTCTACATTGCATTACCTCAAGGCCATACAGGCAGCCAAAACGGACGAGGCCAGTGTGGTCATGACCAAGATGAAGGCTACGCCCATCAATGACATGTTCGCTTCAAACGGCCGCATCCGTGAGGACGGCCGCATGGTCCATGACATGTACTTGGCCCAGGTCAAGGCGCCCAATGAATCTAACAGTCCGTGGGACTACTTCAAGATCAAGGGTGTGATTCCCGCTGAGCAGGCGTTCCAGCCCCTATCCAGGAGTACCTGCCCGCTGGTGAAGAAGGGTTGATCGCCCCGGGAAGTTTCTCTTAGGGGGCTGGATGCGATCCAGCCCCGTTACGGTTAGTGGCCGCGATAAATTTTCGTGAAGGAGTGATAGTTCTGTGTTCAAGCTTATTAGTGCCACACCTAGTCCTTATGCCCGCAAAGTGCGCATTGTTCTGGCTGAGAAAGGTCTGCCGTTCGAGTTGGTCACCGAGGTCCCCTGGGACAGTTCGACCTCTACACCCCGGTTCAACCCGCTGGAGAAACTGCCCGTACTGATCCTGGAAGACGGCAGTAGCGTCTATGAATCCAGTTATATCCTGCAGTACTTGGAGCTAAAGTATCCCCAGGTGCCGCTGCTGCCGGCGGATGTAGATGGCCTCCTGACCGCTCGCAAGCTCGAGGTTCTGTGCGACGGGATCTGCGATGCGATGGTGCTGACGTTCTTCGAAAAAATGCGCGTGCAACCTAGCGCCGAGTGGCTGGCGCGGCAGCGCCGCAAGATTGACGGTGGGCTCAGGGAGATCGCCGCGCTGACACGAGGGCGCGAGTGGGCGGTTGGCGATCGGTTCTCCCTCGGTGACATCGCTGCTGGCGTCGTGGTTGGCTATATGAGTGTCCGCTTCCCCGAGATCGACTGGCGCAGTGCTTACCCGGACTTGGCCGACCTGAGCGACCGACTAGAGCAGCGCCCGTCGTTCCGCAACTCCGTTCCTTCCGCACAGAAAATTTCCGACCGTGTCGTTTGAATTGGTATTCTGTTCGGGGTGTGTTCTAACTTCTGTGAGAGCGATTTGGGCGGGTTCTGGCGCGTAGCTCGACCATCACTCAAAAACTGCTTCTTTAACCGAGTCGGCAATAGTTGCTTCTGGTTGAATTCAAGTTCAACCGCTGCGCATTCCACAACGCAGGTGGATCTACGGCAAGATCAAATAGAGTGAGGTGATCGGGTAGCGCATCCTCCAGAATCGCCTCGACGATGTCCGGTGCCAGCGTGGTCAGGTTCACCATTCGGCTTACATAGCTGTTGTCGATGCCTTCCAGCGCCGCGACCTCCTTAAGGCTTTTAACTTGGCCTGATTCGAGCAAGGCCAGCCACCGGTGGCCCCTGGCCAGCGCCAGTTGCAGCGGTGTGGCCGCCACGTCCCAAGGCCGCAGCAGTTTTCCCGGCTGACCTGATTGCCCGTCGGGTAGCGTCATTTGCTTGCGCCCGCTGCGGCGCTTGAACTGAATCGGTACCGACAGCGTGATCCGCCCATCGCTGGCTTGAAGTACTTCCGTGGCGCCCGCGCTTAAGATTTGAATATCGCTCATGCTAGGGCCTCCGCTGTTGTTTGCCCAGCCCGATCCTTGGCATGCCAAAGCTCGATGTGCCCAAGGCCAAGTCCAAAAAAGCAGGACCTGCCGTTGATGAGCTTGGAGCACCCAAAGCCAAGTGGGAGTATCAAGACGCCTCCGGCAAGTTGATTGCTGTGGTGTCTCGCTATGAGCCCGAGCCGGGCAAGAAAGAGTTTCGCCCATGGGATGTCAAAAAACGCCGCATGGCTCCACCAACGCCAAGGCCTCTTTACAACCAACCGGGGATGCTTAGCACTGAGCAGGTGATCTTGGTTGAGGGTGATGCCATAAAAACATTCTTTGCCAATTTATTGCCAGAGGGAACGCCACTTGATGAAGTCCTGAATCAAATCCAGCTTCGCGATGCCAATACCTTTGAAATTATTGGAGAAATGGGTGCTGATCTACCAGGCGTGTTGTCTGTCCTGCCAGAGGGTAAGGAGCCAGACACTCAGCAAAAATACAGTGAGCTGTCCAAAGAAGAATTAAGTCAACGAGTCCAAGCGCGTGCCCAAAAGAAACCGCTGTTGACTTCCAATGAACAAACTCGCATGTCACTGGCTGGTGCGCAAGACAAAGTCGGGTTGCGGTACGACGGCAAGCGAGATCGCCTTTACGACAGTGTTGGGGGCTCGCCCACAACACACATCGCAAAACCAGACTCGAGGTTAGAGAAGTATCAACCTAGTGCAATCAACGAGTACCTCTGCATGAAGTTGGCTCATGAAATGAGACTTTCGGTGCCGCGCGTTGATTTGATACAGGTGCCTGAGACACTTTATGTTGTGGAGCGATATGACCGCGCTGTTGTCAAAGGAGAGATCGTTTGCTTGCATCAAATTGATGCATGCCAGCTTTTAGGTGTGGGCGCTGATTGGAAATACGAGAGACAAGGTGGCTTGGTTAGTCTCAAAAAAATCGTGGATGCGTTTCGCGGCTTGATGCTTTCAGGTAAAGACTTGTTGTCAGTCCAGAGATGGGTCATGTTTAATTACTTGATTGGCAACAGTGATGCGCACGCCAAAAACATTTCATTGATGGTCAATAGCCAAGGCTATGAACTGGCGCCTTTTTATGACCTTCTGTGCGTGCAAGCCTATGGTGACAACGATTTGGCTCTGTTCATCGGGGATGAGAGTACCTACGATGCTGTTGGCTCTCACTCGTGGGAAGCTTTTTGTGAGGACTGTGGATTCGGTTTCAAACCGACGATGCGGCAGTTTAGAAAAATGGCCGAAGATATCGGAAAGTCTTGGGATAAAACTGTAGCCACTGCTATCAGTCAACATCAAATTAACGAATCGGAGAAGGCGCTTGTTGAGCGAATAGGTGCTGTTATTGATGCAAACAGCAAAGCTGCTCTTTCGATGACCGCAGCTTAAATCAACTCATCTTTTTTCTAAGCCCAGTCAGGCATGCCTGATTGGGCTTTTTCTTTGCCGCATCGCTCTCTAATCCTTGTCATTTCAGGCCTTGGCTAATTTAGAGCTATTTTCGCAAGCTGGTCTGATAAGCTTTTTGGGGATGAGCAGCTACTTATTCCAGTTAAGTTGACCACTGAGTCCGGTAATGTGACCAGCCAGTCCAGTGCTGTTGACCAAAATTACTAACGGGTCGTTCTCAAGTTTTATGCGTGTGTTCCAGAAATATGTCCGGCAATGCTTTTGAGAGCAGCAGATTTGCGTGGAGGCACAGACA
>Ga0228699_1001680_pt1 | contig 10609 bp, 15 predicted proteins | sample McNCre217_Aug_MG_FD_178016 | JGI IMG/M metagenome (GOLD analysis project Ga0228699, IMG submission 178016) | Freshwater microbial communities from McNutts Creek, Athens, Georgia, United States - 2-17_Aug_MG | ecosystem: Environmental > Aquatic > Freshwater > Creek | place: USA: Georgia...
GTCGTATTTTCCAGCCCCAAAACATGCCACGCCCCGACATCGAATTGATCGCCGCGCACTTCGGGGTGAAGGTGAAAGCGCTGACCGACGAGCTGATCCAGGAGTACGAGGACCAGGGGGTCGCCGCGCTCAAGGGTGGCTACGCCGACTTCGTTTTCACCAACGTGATGGGCCTGACGGCCAACCTGGTTCGCGCTTCGATTGTGGCCCCGCCAGGAAAGAAACTGTGCATCGCTGACTTAGCCAACATCGAAGGCCGGGGCTTGGCCTACCTGGCCGGTGAAGACTGGAAGATAAAAGCCTTCAAGGACTACGACAACGGAACTGGCGCTGACCTCTATAACCTGGCCTACGCACGCAGCTTCGGCGTCAAGGTAGAAGACATCCCCAAAGGTGGACGCCAGATTGGTAAGGTCCAGGAGCTGGGCCTGGGTTACCAAGGTGGTGTGTCCGCGTTCCTGACTTTCGCTGCCGTCTACAAGATGGACCTCGACGCGATGGCCGAAGCCGTGTGGGCTAGCGCGCCCCAGGAAGCGTTGGACGCCGCCACTGGCATGTTGTCCTGGGTTAAGAAAAAGAAACGCTCCACGTTCGGCCTGAGCGATCGCACGTACATCGCTTGCGAGGTTCTGAAGGCAGCATGGCGCGCCGCCCACCCCGCCACCGAAGCGTTCTGGCACGATATGGAGTCCGCAGTGCGCAGCGCCATCGGCCATCCCGGTGAGGCGTTCCGCGTGCGCCAGCTGGTGGTCCGCAAGGACGGCACCTGGCTGCGCATCCGCCTGCCTTCAGGTCGCTACCTGTGCTACCTGAATCCCGAAGTGGATCAGGGAGGCCAGATCAGCTACATGGGTGTTAACCAGTACACCCGCCAGTGGTCCCGGATAAAAACCTACGGCGGAAAAATCGTGGAGAACATCGTGCAGGGCTGGGCGCGCGATGTGCTCGCGGACAACATGCCGGACATCGACCGCGCTGGCTACCCGATTGTGCTCACTGTGCACGACGAGCTTCTGACCGAGACTGTCGACAGCGACGCCTACGACTGGCAGACGCTGGCCCACCTGATGGCACGTCAACCGAGTTGGGCGCCAGGTGTGCCCTTGGCTGCAGCGGGGTTTGAAACTTACCGTTACCGAAAGGATTGACTATGACCAACAGCACCTACGCCCCCGAGCGAATACTGGACCAAGCGCAGCTGCGCGTAGCGCAGATCGACTCGCACATTACCGAGCACCAGCAGGATATCGCCCAGCTTGAGCAGAGGATTGCCAGCTACCGCCGCGCCATAGTCCAGTGGCGCAACGAACGGGCTGAAGCTGCACGCTTCCTGCGGGAGAATGGAAGGTGACCCTTCGCTGCCCCGCCTGCCGATCCCGACGCGCCACCTACCAGGCGATGCAGGAGCACATCAGCGCCACTGGCCATAAGCTCTGCACCTGTGGTGGCTACCACTACGCCCACCGGCCAGGGTCACCTTTCTGTGAGGTCAACCCCAACGCGGCTTGGCACCACGCCTGGCGCGCTGGGGAGCCGCCCGAGGTACTGGACGAGATTCTGCTGGACACCGTGCTCACCCACCCTGGTAGACCGTTGACAAAATACAACATACGGTTTGTTTAGCACGTGCTAATATTTAGGTTCAACTTTAGGAGCCTTTATGCAAACCCGCAAATATCCCCGCACTCTGCAGCAGGCCTTCGGACCTTACACCAGCAACCGTATCGACACCCAGGATCGCTTCGAGTGGAGCCCGGTTCGCGTTGCGCTTTGCGTGGTGTACCTGGCCGCCATCGTCACGCTGGTTTGCGTCATCCCAGGTGGGCCAGCGTGACACGTGAAGAGAAGCTACTCCAGGCCATCACGAAAGTGGTGGCGCCGGAGTTGATTGCAGAGGTGGCCCTGCTCAAGCGCAAGCTGAAGAAGGCCATCGAACAGCGCGACAACCTGCGCCAGCAGCGTGACACGTGGAAAGGCCATGCGTTGCGTTATCAGAAAAACTTAATCGAAAGGACGAAGCAATGAAAGAATCAGCAGTCGAAGCCTACCTGGTAGAGCGCGTCAAGAAACTTGGAGGCGAGGTCCGCAAGGTGTCCTGGCAAGGCCGCAAGGGCGCGCCGGATCGCCTGGTGATGTTGCCTGCTATGACCGACTTCAACGCACCTGTCGTGTACCACTACCCCCGCACCATCTGGGTCGAGCTGAAGGCTGAGGGCCTGGCCGCCCTCTTCCCCCACACCCCGCACGAGCGCCAACAGTGGCGCGAGCACGAGCGCATGCGCGCGATGGGCCAGCGCGTGGTGGTGATCGACAGCTACGCTGGCGTTGACGAGGTGCTGTCGTGAAACGGCTACGTGAACTCTGGCAACGTTTTGGCGACTGGTGCGAAATTTATTTGAAAGCAAACAAGGAGCATCAATGAGCCGCTTACTTTTTGCAGCAGCGCCAAAGGGGGCGGTGTGAAAACCCTAAACATCAAAGTTCTCAAAGATGGGCGCAGACACTTGCTGATTGAAATAGCACCGAATGAAAAGTACCCAGTTCCGCCGCCAGAGTCGCAAGCGTTTTACAAACTTGGCTATCCGATGGAAGAACAAATAATTGAAGGTTACATCTTGCAAGGGTTACAACGGATGCACTGGGATAGCTACTCACAGAAATGGACGGAAGCATGACACACACCATAGATTCACTGATGGCGCTGGCTGATGCGTATGCAGAAATCTCAGCAGGAAGCACAACAGCACATGCAGTAGAAATGCAGGAAGCCCTACGCGCAGCACTTGCGGAAGCACTAAAAGAGCGTGACGCATTGAAACTGGATGCGGAGCGGTACTGCGTTTTACGCGACTCAAAGTATCAGCTTGGTGAAGATGACATCAGCGTGAGCGATTCCTCATTCAATGTATTTTTTGAGCAGGATTTGGACAAAGCAGTAGATGCGCTACGGCATCGCTACGAAGCTGTGAAAGGCGCAGCATGACCAAGCTACCTGAACCGGATAGAAAGCCCTTTTACTTCTGCAACAAGTGCGGATTCATGGGTGATGAAGGTCCACTACACACTCGAGCAGGAGACATTAACCAGTGCAGTTATTTGGCTGCATGCGATAACCGCATATATACACCAGAGCAAATGCTCCAGTTCCGGCGTGATGCGTTGGAAGAAGCTGCCAACTTAATCGTAGGCACATATGCGGGGATTACCGCTGCGATGTGTTCAAACCTTGTACGAAAACTAAAGGACGAGACTTGACCCGCCGCAAGTACATTCCGCGCGCCTTCGCGCCAGCAGTTGCCGACTTCTTTGCGGAGCACCCCAGGTGCGCGCTGTGGGCCAAGCCTGGAATGGGTAAGAGCGTGCTCACCCTCTCGCACCTTGAGGTCTGCTACAGCGTGATGGGAGAGACGGAGCCCACCCTGGTGCTGGCCCCGCTGCGCGTTGCACGTGACGGGTGGGCGCACGAGTCCAGCAAGTGGGAACACCTGGCCGGATTCGATGTCGTGCCTGTCGTCGGGGATACCGCTACACGTATCGCTGCGCTGAAGGTGGACGCCCCGGTGTACACCACCAACTACGAGCAGCTGAACTGGCTGTGCGACTACTTCTCAGAGAAGGGTCGTAAGTGGCCGTTCCGCAGGGTGGTGGCGGACGAAGCCACCAGGCTCAAGAGCTTTCGCCTCAAGCAGGGTAGCGTGCGCGCTCAGGCTTTGGCCAAGTTCGCGCATGTCCACGTCAAAGAGTTCATTGAGCTGGTCGGAACGCCCAGCCCCAATGGACTGAAAGACTTGTGGGGGCAGATGTGGTTCCTGGACCAAGGGCAACGTCTGGGTCGCAGCTACGCATCGTTCGAGGAGCGGTGGTTCGCGTACAAGCGGATCATCGACGCCATCAGCCACAAGCCAGGTATCGTGCCGGTGATCCAGCCGTTCGCCAGCGAGCAGATACACGAACGCCTGGCCGACATTTGTATGTCGCTGGACCCCAAGGACTGGTTCGACTTGCAGGAGCCCATTGTCAACGTGATCGAGGTGGAGTTGAGCACCAGTGCCAAGGTCAAATACCGAGAGCTAGAGAAGGAACTCTTCGCGCAGTTCGAGGGCATGGACGTTGAGGTGTTCAACGCTGCTGGGCTTACCAACAAGTGCTTGCAGCTGGCCAACGGCGCGGTGTATCTGGACCCAGAGCGCTACGGCAAAGGCGCGTTTGTGGAGTGCGACTTCGGAAAGATAGAAGCGCTTACGGAGCTGGTCGAGGAGACCGGCGACGACCCGATCCTGGTGGCCTACCAGTTCAAGAGCGACCTGGCGCGCTTGCTTAAGGCGTTCCCTGATGCGCTGGACCTGAGCCGCGACGACCACATGGCGGGTGCCAAAGCCGGTAAGGGCAAGGTGTGGCTTGGCCACCCGGCCAGCGTTGGTAATGGCGTCGACGGATTGCAAGCCTACTGCAACCGGATATGCTTCTTCGCTCAAGACTGGAACTTGGAGTACCACGACCAGATTCTTGAACGCGTAGGCCCAATGCGCCAGTACCAGGAAGGCAAAACCTGTGGGGTGTTTATCGATTACATCGTAGCACGCGACACCTTGGACGAGGTGGTGATGGGCCGCCGCTCTGGAAAGGCTAGCGCTCAGGCTGCGTTGATGGATTACATGAAAAGGAAAGCGTGATGGCCACAGACTTCACTGCTTGGGATCGCAGTACTTTAGAGCAGTTTGCCAGGGAGGCAGCAGACGAAAACCTAGTGTTGCGTGAAAACAACAAAGCGCTGCACACCGCCTGGCGCCAAGCTATAGCTGCGCAACTTCAGCCTCTCGGCGCAGGGTCAAGCCTCGAAGCACAAGGCCACCCGCCCTCACCCACTTTCGTAGCTCTGTCGGAACAGAGTCCCAGTCTCCGGCGTTGACGCGCTTGCGCAGAGTGCTGACCTTCAGGTTGCCCGAGCCTAGATTAAACGTGAAGTCCAGGATCGCAGCGATGCGACCTGGCGTTTCGTGGATTAGGGATGGACACAGCTTGAGTACAGCAGGCAGGAAGACCGCCTGCACATGCCACAGCAGCAAGGCCTCTGCGCCTTCCCTGGTGATCGCCGCGTCGTGCAGGGATACCCTGGTGCCATCCTCATAGAAAGTCGCGCCGTAGCCTATCGTGGGCACGCCAGCGGAGCACAGGTAGGGGGATAGGTACAGGCCCTCAAACCTGCGGATCAGCGCAAGCGTGATGGCCAGGGTGTCCACTACTTGCCCCGCTTCATTAGGTTTCGTTCGGCCAGGTAGATGCCCAGCGCGCAGCTGCTGATCGCCGTCACGTTTTCGCTGAGCGCGTGGATAGCACCAATCTCAGCCAGCGTCAACATGATGACGGACCAGGTGGCTACGGCAGGACGGATCGTTGCGTTCCAGGCGTCAACCCAAAGTACCCCAGTCTTTTTGCCTATATCTTTGACGGCTTCCAGCCAGCCTTCCATCTCCAGCTTGCCAATGTCCGCTTCCGCTTGCACCTGGATTGTCTTCACCCCTAGGTCGGCCTGCACCTTGATGGCTTCCATGTTGCGCGCATGCTGGGCTGCAGCTGCCGCTTCCTGGGTCGTCATGCGCTCCAGTTCCTGGGCATGCTCCTGTCGTTTGTTCAGGTAGCCCATAAGCTCGCCAAAGAGCATACGGGCTACGTTGCCGCCAAGGAAGGATAGCAGTGCGGTAATCATAGGTCACCTCGTTGAGTTGGTAACGTGTCAGAGAAGTCGCCGGTCATGGACTCGTAGAAAATCTTTATGGCCATCGCAGCACCGTGCGCTTTCTGGTGCTCGTGCCGATCCTTGTACTGGTAATACTTTGAGATGCACCGCTCCAGGGCTACTGACACCGCCGGATCAAACTCTCGCGTGTCGATGTCGCTCATGCGTTCCAGCGCCATGGCTTACTTCTTTTTTCTGACCTTCTTCCACACCCACTCTGCAATCAGGAGGGAGGTGTAGCAAGCCGCCAGGAAGGATGCCAGGTCGCCCCAGGACTGAAGGCCATAGGCAGCTGCCCACGCGCTGATTATTTTCAGCACCGGCATAGTGACTGTCGTGTGGTCGTCGCTCATTTAATCGGGTCCTCGGTAGTTTGGTTCAGGGGATAAGCAGCAGGTTGTTGACTGCAGCGCCGCAGGTGACGACGTTAGTTATGCCGGTAGCAACAGGGTTGTTAGCTTCCTTTATCAGCCAGTAAATGCCAGCAGACAGCAGAATAAACGGGAGGTAACCGTGGGCTAGTAGCCCAGCCACGATGGGGTTTGCCTCAACGCCGATACCATGTTCGATGACATATATCGTGCTCACAACGTCTGCTGCTTTGCAGAAGGCAAACGTATCGGTTGAAGTAACGACATCGGTAACGGGGTCGGCCCAGGCGCTGGAGCAGAAAAGGAGAAACGCGAGCAGGTATTTCATGGCTAGACTTTCACGCACATCAAACTAATCCAGTCGGACACCGAAGCGCCGACACTCAGCGTCGCGGTCTCTTGGAAACCATCGTTGCTGCGTGTCCAGTATACGCCCGTGGTTGTCTCGCGCATCAGGGTGCCGTTCTTGTAAAGCGCCTTGATGGTGAAGCCCTTGGGTGCCACGAACGCAGTCTGCGAAGCAGTAGCGGTGTAGTCAAAGAAGGCCGGGATGCGACCCAGCGCCTTGCGGGCAACGTCTTTGCGGCGCAGTTCGTCACGCAGATACATCGCTGGCGCGTAGGCTTTGGCACTTGACGCACCGCCCGTAATCACCACGCCTTCATTGGCCGACAAGCTGGTGATGGCCCCGGTAGTCGCGGTTTCACTGTCTACCCGCAGAAGGTCACGGAAGCCACTACGACCCCATGAGGTTCCTACATGCAAGGTATCAGCCACATCGTCATACGCGAGGGCTGTGACAGCGGTAGATGTACCGGCGATGGTGCATTGCGCTCCTGCTTGGAATAATGGCAACTCGGTGCGGTAGATGTGGGCGATCTGGTCGGCGGAAGGGGCTGTGGCACTGATACGCCAAAGGGCCATGGAACCAAAAACATACGTTGTCGAGTCAAGGCGAACACCGATTCTTGTCAGAGCACTTGCGTATGTAAGATTGGTGGAGTTTGCAACCGTAGCAACTTGCACTCCATTAACGTACAAAAACACCGTTCCCGATACCCTAACTGCTGCAATCAAACTATGCTGGTTTAGCGGGATAGCCGATGCTGCGGACGCAACAATTAGCGTGTAAGTGCTAGATGCCGTACCGTACAGTTCCAGTGCCCCAGTGGTAGACGCTTGCAGCAGGAGTCCGCCCGTTGACCCCGACACAGACCTATGCAAAAACGAACTTGCTGCTGCAAACGATGTCGGATTAACCCACCCCATCACACAAAAGTCACCCGTACCAAAATCCAGATTGGCACTGTACGGCTGCTCAAGGTAGTTCGATGCAGAGAACCCAGAGTAAGCCACCAGCCCTGCGCCAGTTGCTACAGCGGTTTTGGTCAGTGATCCGTTCACTACCATGCCGGTGTTTTTGACACTGCGGTCAGGCTCGGCTAGTTTGACGCTGATGTTGTCGAAGTCAACCGTTCCAGCTACGTTGCTGACTAGAGCAACTAATGAACTTGTACTTGATGCAGTAAAGGTGATTACTTCTGTGCGCGTGGTATTTGCAAGAGCAGTACCAACTCCTGCGATATTTGCATACGAAGCTCCTGTGGAAGCCTGAATATCTACCGTTGCGACATAAGTTTTACCGACTACAGTTGTGATAGTTTGGCGCGCTTGATCGCTACCTGTTGCTGCTGTCAATCGCAGTCGATTAGAAACTACTGAAAGCGATGCAGTTGCAATTGGTGTCCACCCACTCGTATCTGTAGTGAACGTCCCATTCGTCACCAGCTCACCGCTGGCCGTGATGGTTTCTGCGGTGGTGTCAGCAAGGTAGGCACCGCGAATGTCGCCGGGGAGCCAGCCACTGTTGTAGGCGTTGGTGATGTTAGCTAGGAGCGATAACGGAAAGGAGGCAGTATTTTGCTTTATCCGACTAATGCCTTCTACTGTGGAATTGCCAGAATTAATGGCAAAAGCAACATCACTTCCCCACTTTACATTTTTAGTGACCCTTCCAGATGACCCGTTAGTGCCACGTCTAGCTGGTATAGTGACTTCATCGAATAGGTAGCTAGGTGTTCCGGTCAATACATTCGCAAAAAACCAATTCTTAAACAATACCCCAGTGCCCCCAGACACCCACAACTCCGCACCACGGCCAAAGGAACACGCATCCATTGCGCCGTTAGCTGTAATAGCATTTACAACAGTTCCGTCATCACGAATAATAGATACACCGCCAACACCAGCGGAGCCACAAGCCACGGCAATCGTAGGCACAGGCAAGCCAGTAGCTGGGTCGATAGGGGCAGTGTCTAGGACGGTGATGGCTACGTCGTTGACGACGCGGTTTACGATTGGCGCCACGGCGTTTCCACCAAAGCCCAAACCGCTATTTCTCTGAGAGATATTTCCTAGGTACGGGACACAGGTACTGCCTGCTGCCGACCTTGGCTGGGCAATCTCAGATATAAAGTTAACCTGACAAACGCGCCCATCGGTGGCGTTAGTTTCTCCAAACACAATATGGCCGTTGAGCGCCGTTACGCTGCTTATGGTGTTTGAAAGCACAATGCTGCCGGTTGTGTATGAAAAGTTGCCAGCCTTAAACACCATCCACATCGGACAGCTTGATTGCGTCAGGTCATAAATCACCACCCGTGCAGCCTCAGCCACGATAGCCACTTGCGCAGGGAACTCAGTAGAACCACCACGGAACACTTCAATCACGTTCGGGCTGGTGCCGTTCAATCGGTAGAACTTACCATCCGTAGTGTTCTGGAAGTACGCACCGTTACCGGCAATCGCCCAGGCTGCGGCAGCACTTGCGCGCTGCCCGATCCAGAATGTGTCTTGGTTTTCGTTGGCCCATGACTTACCCTGACAGCGTTTGCGCCATGCACCACCGTCGCTGTCTTTGCTGGTGTCGTAGACGATGGACTTAACCACGGCACCGAAGTGAATGCTGGTGCTGATAGATGCCAGTTGTTCGGATGGAGCAGTGCTTGCGGCCCACGCGGCAATAGCCGCGTCTTTGGCCACAACCGCCTGCGCTGCTGACGTTGCCGACGCACTGGCTGAAATGGAAGCAGACGTGGCCGATACCCCTGCCCCAGCGGCGGATGTAGCTGCCTGAGACGCAGAGGCTGCAGCGGAAGCTGAAGCGGAGTTCACCAGCGTAAGGTAATCCGAAGGCGCCTGGGTGCTAGACACCGGCAACGTAATCGCCCGTGACACTTTCTCGTTGACCTGCTGAAGTTGCATGACCACACGGTCAAACGCGTTTTCTGCAGCAACAGGGCTGAAGTTACCGCCGCCCGGTAGGGACAACGTTTGGTCGTATGGCAGCGCGCCTGTGGCGGTGATCTTGTACCCGCTAGGAGGTGCCACCGACAGGGTGATGCTACCGCCAGGTGAGGCAACCTGGTCAGGGTTGAGCGTCACGACGTAGCCGGATGTCAGTGTCGTGTCCACGCCTATCGTATCTGTCTGCGTGACAGTGACGTCAGCTACGGAGAACACTTTGAAGCTGAACGGGAACACCGTCTGTACGCCGTTGCCGGTGTACGGTCCAGCTTTTCGGGTTGTCGAAGGTACGGTCATGGCGGTGGTCCTGGTTGCATCGTATTGTCCAAAGCGAGCGTGCTTTTAAGCACACTCACCTCGGTTCCTGGTAGCCCATCAGGACTGCCATCGGGTTGTTGGTCTTGCCGTCCAGCAGGGCCTTGGTTCCGGTGATGCTTCGGTTGAGCTGGGCGGAAGGAAGACCGGCCAGGTCGCCCGCCAGGTTGACGGCCGCCTTGCGGAAGGCGTCATCCAGCTCGCCCTGGTAGAGCTGCTTGGCAAACGTTCCGGCATCAGCCACCATGCGAACACCGGCGGGGCCAGAGTAGTCGCGTGGGTGATCTGTCGTTCCGGTAACTGTCTTGCCTGCCTCGGCAAATTCCCGTGACACCACCATCATGCCCATCAGGTAGGACAGCTGCTCGCCCAGCAGTTTGCGCATCAGCGCTTTCCAGTCGTCGCCCGATCCGCCAGGGGTCATGGCGTCCTTCAGTAGCGCCGGTAGGATGGCAGGCAGCACGCCCAGCAGCAGGATGGACATGGCCTTCTGGGCTGTGTCACCTGTGCGAGCGCTGGCATAGCCCATGTTGGCTACCGTGTTCATAAAGCTGTAGAAGCTGGTGAACAGCTTTTGCGCAGGGCCGCCACGCTCAATAGCCGACAGGTCCTTGGTCTCACCTCCACCTTGGGAGTCTATGACCGCCTGGTCTGCCAGGTCGACGGCGCGCACTTCGTCGTTGCCTTCACTGATGGCCTTCTCGTAGGCACCATGCCAGGTTGGTACGTCCACCATGCTTTGGGCCTGCATCATCAGGAAGTAGGCGTTCTTGCGCACGCCGTTCATTACCGTGTCCTCGCCCTGCACGCGGTTGCGCAGCTCGTTGAGGTCACGGAACTGGGTACGTGCGCGGTTGGCCATGAACACCGACTTCTCGCG
>Ga0228699_1001685_pt1 | contig 10584 bp, 8 predicted proteins | sample McNCre217_Aug_MG_FD_178016 | JGI IMG/M metagenome (GOLD analysis project Ga0228699, IMG submission 178016) | Freshwater microbial communities from McNutts Creek, Athens, Georgia, United States - 2-17_Aug_MG | ecosystem: Environmental > Aquatic > Freshwater > Creek | place: USA: Georgia...
GCTTGATGAACTCGGTCGGCTCAGCCGCCGAGTCGTCCACCGTCGCCAGACGCAGGTGCAGCTGGGTCTCGCCAGGCTGGAAGGTGTAGGTATCGCCATTGAACGGCACCCAAGTGCCGTCGGCCTGCTCGACCTCCAGCTGCGTGCCGGTGTCGACGCCCAGGGTGGCCGATTCGTTCTCGGGCGTGTCGGCCAGGTTGGTGCCGTCAGCCAGGGCCAGCTTGATGGTGATCGGCTCGGCCGAGGCATTGCTCAGCTGCACCACGAAGCCCACGGGCGAGCCTTCCACGGCGTCTTCGCCGAAGATCAGCACGGCAGGCGTCTGGTCGGCGATGGTGCCTTCGGCACTCACGCCACCGATGGTCAGCGGCAGGGTCTCGTCAGGGTCGTAGGTCTTGTCCAGCACCGTGGGGACGGTGACCGAGAAACCGCTCACGCCAGGCGGCACCGTCAGGGTGCCGTCGTCATTGAGCACCACGCCGTTGCTGAACGTGGGCGTGCCGTAGTCGTCGCTCGAGGCGCTGCCGCCGCCGAGCTTGAACGGCACCGTGAACGGCTCGCTCGACGAGCCATTGAGCACCACGTTGAACACCAGCGGGCTGCCTTCGTTGGCCACGCCATCGTCAGCCGCCAGGGTGATGCTGCTCACCACCAGCGCGTCGTTGTCGGTGATGGCCACTTGGTTCGAGGCATCGGCCTCGATCGTGGCGCCACTGATCACCGTGGCCGACAGCTTGATGAACTCGGTCGGCTCAGCCGCCGAGTCGTCCACCGTCGCCAGACGCAGGTGCAGCTGGGTCTCGCCAGGCTGGAAGGTGTAGGTGTCGCCATTGAACGGCACCCAGGTGCCGTCGGCCTGCTCGACCTCCAGCTGCGTGCCGGTGTCGACGCCCAGGGTGGCCGATTCGTTCTCGGGCGTGTCGGCCAGGTTGGTGCCGTCAGCCAGGGCCAGCTTGATGGTGATCGGCTCGGCCGAGGCATTGCTCAGCTGCACCACGAAGCCCACGGGCGAGCCTTCCACGGCGTCTTCGCCGAAGATCAGCACGGCAGGCGTCTGGTCGACGATGGTGCCTTCGGCGCTCACGCCACCGATGGTCAGCGGCAGGGTTTCGTCAGGGTCGTAGGTCTTGTCCAGCACCGTGGGCACGGTGACCGAGAAATTCGCCACGCCAGCCGGGATGGTGATCGTGCCGTCTGCATTGAGCACCACGCCGTTGCTGAACGTGGGCGTGCCGTAGTCATCGCCCGCCGTGGCCGTGCCGCCGCCGAGCTTGAAAGCCACGGTGTAAGGCTGATCCAGCCCACCTTCGCGCACCACATTGAACACCAGCGGGCTGCCCTCGTTGGTGGTGCCGTCGTCGGTGGCGACCGTCACGCTGCCGATCTTGGCGACCGAAGGGGTGACATCCAGAATGTCGCCAAAGGCGGAGCCGCCCGTCGAGGCCACATCGCCAATGGTGAGCGTGACGGTTTCGGTGGGCTCGGCCACGCCGTCGGCCTGGGTGGGCACCGTCACGGAGAAGCTGGTCACACCAGCAGGGATGCTCAGCGTGCCATCGCTGTTGAGCGTGACGCCGTTGCTGAAGCTGGGCGAGCCGAAGTCTGCGCCTGCCGTGGCCGTGCCACCACCCAGCGAGAACGGCATCACCAGCGTATTGGCCGACACATGGTCGAGCGACACGGTGAAGCTCAGGTTGTTGCCCTCGGTGGCCTGGGCGGGCTGGATGGACACGTGCGGACGGTCGTCGTCGGCGGTGGTGTCGCCCGTGGTGCGCCCCGTGCCATCGTCGGCAATGGTCGCCACAACGGCCTGGTTGACGGTGGACACACGGCCACCCGCCGCGCTGTCGAGCTGGACGATGAAGGTCTCGCGGCCTTCGAAGACCTCGTCATTCTTCAGCTCAATGGTGATCACCGCCTGGGTCTGCCCCGGCTGGAAAGTCACCGAGCCGGTCTTGCCCACGTAGTCGGAGCCGGCCTGGGCCGAACCGTTTTGCGTGCTGTAGTTGACCGTCACCGGCTGGTTGCTGGCGCGATCGAGGCTGATCGTGAAGCTGACGCTGCGCTCACCCTCGCTGACCACCACCGACTGCGCGATCGAGGCCGTGCTCGGCTGCGCAAAATTGACGATCTTCTGCTCGCCCTCGAACTGCGTGCCACGGAAACCATTGCCACCGTTGCCGAACTCGAAAGACAGCTGCCCGACGTCCTCCTTCACCCGATCGACGCGCGTGCCGGGGCCGATGCTGCCGCCACCGCCGCCTGCAGCCGGACCGGCCGCCGGGGTGATGTCGATCTCACCTTGCGCCAGCAGGGGATCCTTCTCTTCGGGTGCCTTGGCAAGGACCGGCTTGCCACGGGCCGGAGAGATCTCGACGATGCCGTCTTGCGACGTGATGACCTTTTCGCCACCGACCAGCTTGTCCCCAACCTTCAACGGTTGGAGCTTGCCGTTGGGGAGCTTGACGAAAGCTTGACCCCAAATGGCCGTGACTTTTCCGGCAGACATCGCGAGCGTGGGCATGGGTAGTCCATCCTTTTATGGCAGATACCCTGTTAGTTTAGGCCCAATGCCCGGCGTTCAGCGTCGCGCGGCACCCTCAAACGGGGCGCCTAGACGCGCGAATACGTGGGTTTTCGTGCATTGGTGCACGGAAAACCGACACCGATGGAATCGGTGAAATTCAGCGTGTAGCGCGCTGGCGGATGCGCTCGATGTAGGCATCGCCATCAAACGGGCGGCCTGAGCGCTGCGAGGCCCAGACCATCTCGCCCAGGGCCTCCATCACCTCGTGATGCGCCTCGTGCAGCGAGCCCAGGCGTTGGGCCAGCAACTGCACCGCCTGGCGGATGCCCCGGGGCTGGTCGATGCTCACCTGCTCCGCGATGGAGAGGTGCATGGACAAATGCAGGAAGGGGTTGGTGCGCCCCTCGTCCACGGTGAATTGCGCCGCCAGGGCCGATTCCACATCCGAAAAATCTTGGTCATATTCTGGATGCTGCGACAACCAATCTGCTGCAATGGATTCCAGCGGAGTTAAGGGTTGTCCCGATCGGGATTTCGCCCAGGTTTCACAAAAGAAACGGCGGACGTGTTCCTGGCTGGGCGCAAACATGTGAATTCCTGCACAAAAGGAGTATCAAACCCCGAGCAATTCCACTTCGAACATCAGCGTGGCATTGGGCGGGATCACGCCGCCAGCACCGCGAGCGCCGTAACCCATTTGGGGAGGAATCACCAGGATGCGGGTGCCGCCAACCTTCATGCCTTGCACGCCTTCGTCCCAGCCACGGATCACATGGCCAGCGCCCAGCGGGAACTCGAAGGGGTCGTTGCGGTCCTTGCTGGAGTCGAACTTGGCGCCGCGTTGGCCGTTTTCGTACAGCCAGCCGGTGTAGTGCACGGTCACGTACTTGCCGGCCTTGGCTTCGTCGCCGCTGCCGACGACGACATCTTCATATTGCAGGCCAGAGGGTTGGGAGATCACGGGCATGAAAGACCTTTCAAGGGGCAAAAAACCGAAAGCCGCCCCTCAGGGCGGCACAGGTGGGAAGTCTAAAGGCGAACGCCAGATGGCGCCCACCCGGGGCAGCTTCACATGATGAAAACCGCCACCAGGCCTCAAATGGACATCAATTGGCGCACACCGTCAATTTCCATATCGGCACCGCGGCCACGGCGGATGATTTCCCCGCGCTCCATCACGAGGTATTGGTCAGCCAGCTCGGCAGCGAAGTCATAAAACTGCTCCACCAGCACCACAGCCATCTTCTGACCATTCAAACCTTCGTCGGCCAGCTTGCGGATGGCCCGCCCGATGTCTTTGATGATGCTGGGCTGGATGCCTTCGGTGGGCTCGTCGAGGATCAGCAACTTGGGGCCGGCCGCCAGCGCCCGGGCGATGGCGAGCTGCTGCTGCTGACCGCCAGAGAGGTCGCCCCCACGGCGGTGCAGCATCTGCTTGAGGACGGGAAACAGCTCGAACAGTTCGGGCGGCAGCGGGGTCGAACCCGGCTGGGAGGCCAGGCCCATGTCCAGGTTTTCGGCCACGGTCAGGCGTCCGAAAATCTCTCGCCCCTGTGGCACATACCCCACACCCCGGCGCACACGCTCGTAAGGCTTGAGCTTGTCCATGCCCTGCCCGTCCAGGCTGATGCTGCCGGACTTGATGGGCACCAGGCCCATCAGGCTCTTGAGCAAAGTGGTCTTGCCCACGCCGTTGCGGCCCAGGATGACCGTGACCTCGCCGACCTTGGCCTCGAAATCCAGGCCCCGCAGGATGTGCGAGCCGCCGTAGTACTGGTTGACGCTTTCGACCTTCAACATATCGCTTGATTCCTTCTTGCCGACGGACGGCGCTCATCGGCCCAGGTAAACCTCGATGACCTTCTCGTTGGCCTGCACATCGGCCAGGCTGCCTTCGGCCAGCACCGAGCCCTCGTGCAGCACGGTCACCTTCTTCTTGGCGGCGTTGGCGCCGTTGGTGGTCAGCTCGTGGATGAACTTCATGTCGTGCTCGACCACCACCAGCGAGTGCGCGCCTTCCAGCGACAAGAACAGCTCGGCGGTGCGCTCGGTCTCTTCGTCGGTCATGCCCGCCACGGGCTCATCGAGCAGCAGCAGCTTGGGGTCTTGCATCAGCAGCATGCCGATCTCCAGCCACTGCTTCTGGCCGTGCGACAGCAGGCCGGCGGTGCGCTGGGCCTGGTCCTTCAGGTGGATGAGCTGCAGCATGGCGCCGATGCGGTCCAGCTGCTCGCCGCTGAGCTTGAAGAACACCGAAGCGCGGGCACGCCGATCGGCCTTGAGCGCGAGTTCGAGGTTCTCGAACACGCTGAGCTGCTCGAACACCGTGGGCTTTTGGAACTTGCGGCCAATGCCAATCTGCGCGATCTCGTTTTCCCGGCGCTTGAGCAGGTCGATGGTCGAGCCAAAGAAGGCCGAGCCGCTGTCTGGCCGCGTCTTGCCGGTGATGACGTCCATCATCGTGGTCTTGCCCGCGCCGTTGGGGCCGATGATGCAGCGCATCTCACCCGACGAGATGTCCAGGCTGAGTTTGTTGAGCGCCTTGAAGCCGTCGAAGCTCACCTCGATGTCATCGAGGTAGAGGATGGAGCCGTGGCGCACATCCAATTGGTCTTCTTGGAGCACATGGCCGTAGCTGGCTTCACGGCCGCCCGACTCGCCCGCTGGGGCCTCTGCGCCCTTGGCCTTGTTGAGCGTGCGGGTGCCCGCTTCCATCAGATCGGGGGTCATGCTTTCACCTCGGCGTTCTTGTTGAGCAACTTGCGCACACCGCCCACGATGCCGTCGGGCAGGTACAGGGTGACGACCACGAACAGCGCCCCCAGGAAATACAGCCAGAACTCGGGGAAGGCCACCGTGAACCAGCTCTTGGCCCCATTGACAAAGAAGGCGCCGATGATCGGGCCGATCAGCGTGGCCCGGCCACCCACAGCCGCCCAGATGGCGATCTCGATGGAGGCCGCCGGCGACATCTCGCTGGGGTTGATGATGCCGACTTGCGGCACGTACAGTGCACCGGCGATGGCGCACATCACGGCCGACAGCGTCCAGATCGCGAGCTTGTAGGCCAGCGGGTTGTAGCCGCAGAACATGACGCGGTTTTCTGCATCGCGGATGGCCTGCAGCACACGGCCGAACTTGGTGTTCACCAGCCAGCGCGACATCAGGAAGAAGCCGATCAGCGTGCAGCCGGTGATGACGAACAGCACCATGCGGGTGGACGGCTGGGCGATGGTGATGCCCAGGATGCGCTTGAAGTCGGTGAAGCCGTTGTTGCCGCCAAAGCCCGTCTCATTGCGGAAGAACAGCAGCATGGTGGCAAACGTCATGGCCTGCGTGATGATCGAGAAGTACACGCCCTTGATGCGGCTGCGGAAGGCGAAGAAGCCAAACACGAAGGCCAGCAGGCCGGGCACCAGCAACACCAGCAGCATCTGACCGAGGAACGATTCGCTGAACGTCCAATGCCAGGGCACCGTCTTCCAGTCGAGGAAGACCATGAAGTCGGGGATGTCGGCGTGGTAGCTGCCATCGCGGCCGATCTGGCGCATGAGGTACATGCCCATGCCGTAGCCACCGAGCGCAAAGAACAGCCCGTGGCCCAGCGACAGGATGCCGGTGTAGCCCCAGATCAGGTCCATGGCCAGCGCGCAGATGGCGTAGCACATGATCTTGGCCACCAGCGCCAGCAGGTAGTCCGACAGGTGCAGCGGGCTGCCCTCTGGCACCAGCAGGTTGAGCACCGGCGCCAGCACCGCCACCACGACCAGGGCGGTGAACACCGCCGTCCAGCCTTTGGCCCCCAACATGAGCCCGCCCTTGGGGCTGGGCATGACAGAACTCGTCGTCATACAAACCTTTTTCGTTTCGGGGCTCAAGCCTCACGGCCTTTGAACGCGAACAGACCTTGCGGACGCTTCTGGATGAAGATCACCACCAGCACCAGCACCATGATCTTGGCGAGCACGGCGCCCGACCAGCCTTCCAGGAACTTGTTGATCAGGCCCAGGCCGAGTGCGGCGTACACCGTGCCAGCCAGCTGCCCCACCCCGCCGGTGACCACCACCATGAACGAGTCCACGATGTAGTTCTGGCCGAGATCGGGGCCCACATTGCCCACCTGCGACAGCGCACAGCCCGCCAGACCGGCGATGCCCGCGCCCAGCGCAAACGCCATGGTGTCGACGCGGGCGGTGTTGACGCCCATGCACGAGGCCATCGCTCGGTTCTGGGTGACGCTGCGCACGAACAGGCCCAGCCGCGTTTTGCTGATCAGCAGCGAGATGCCCACGAGCACCAGCGCGGCAAACGCGATGATGGCCAGGCGGTTGTACGGCAGCGTGAGGTTGCTCAGCACCTCGAAGCCACCCGACAGCCACGAGGGGTTCTCGACCTGCACGTTCTGCGCACCGAACACCGAGCGCACGGCCTGCATCAGCACCAGGCTGATGCCCCACGAGGCCAGCAGCGTCTCGAGCGGGCGGCCGTAGAGGAAGCGGAACACGCCACGCTCCAGCACCGCCCCCACCGCCGCTGCCGCCAGGAAGGCGCAGGGGATGGCCACGACGATGTAGTAATCGAACGCACCCGGCAGGTGGTTGCGAAACAGGTTCTGCACGAAATAGGTGGCGTAGGCGCCCACCATCATCAGCTCGCCGTGGGCCATGTTGATCACGCCCATCAGGCCGTAGGTGATGGCCAGGCCGAGCGCCGCCAGCAGCAGGATCGAGCCCAGGCTGATGCCGGTGAACAGCACGCCGGCGTACTCGCCCCACGCGAGCTTGCGGTTGACGCGGTCGAGTGCGGCCACCAGGGCGCCCTTGACGGCGGCATCGCCCTCTGCACCATCGGCCATGCGCTCCATCAGCAGCGCGCGCGTTTCAGGCGAGGTCAGCTCGCCCAGGGCCTTGACGGCATCCATGCGCCGCGCCGGGTCTTCCGAGGCCAGCATGGCCTTGGCGCGCACGGTCTGCAGCTTGACCTTGAGCTGGCCGTCTGCTTCTTTGGCCAGTGCCTGGTCGATCACGGCCAGCTTGGACTCATCTGCGGCATTGGCGAGCGAATCGATGGCCTCGGCGCGCACCGCGCGGTCTGCCGAGCTCAGCTTGCCAATGGCCAGCGCGGCCTCGATCTCGCTGCCCATGCGGTTGTTGTTGACGACGTCTTCGGCGCCCTCGGGCAGCTTGGCGGCCGCGCCCGTGGCCGCCTCTTTGACGTCATCGCCATCAACGATGTAGGCACGTTGTCCTGCCACCTTGACCTGGTCCGCGGCCAGGGCTTCCAGAAAGGCCGGCAGCGCCGGATCACCCTTGGCCACCACCTTCTGCAGCGCCGCCACCCGGGCGTCGTTGTCTCCTGCGGAAATGGCGTAAGCCTCTTCGGGCGTCAGCGCGTGGGCCGGCACCAGGGCTGTCAGGGCCAGCGCCCCGATCAGAGAGGCCGCAACCCGCATGCGTAAACGTGGCATCACTCGTGTCCTGAAAAAAAACACCCCCCCGGAATTGCGCCCCAGGGGGGTGAACCGCTCTGCTACTGGGTTCATGCCGTCGGTTGGCGGCGACGGCGTCCGCATCAACCGATCACTTGGTGTCCGGCTCGTCCTTCTTCTTGTCGTTGCCTTCGATGTACGGGCTCCACGGTTGGGCCTTGACCGGGCCCGGGGTCTTCCAGACCACCTTGAACTGACCATCGGCCTTCACTTCGCCGATGAACACGGGCTTGTGCAGGTGGTGGTTCTTCGGGTCCATGGTGGACATGAAGCCGCCCGGGGCCTTGAAGGTCTGGCCACCCATGGCGGCGATCACCTTGTTGACATCGGTGGTGCCAGCCTTCTTCACAGCCTGGGCCCACATGTTGATGCCGATGTAGGTGGCTTCCATCGGGTCGTTGGTCAGCGGCTTGTCCTTGTGACCGGCGATGTTCTTGGCCTTGGCGTACTCCGACCACTTCTTGATGAACTCGTCGTTGGTCGGGTTCTTGATGGACATGAAGTAGTTCCAGGCAGCCAGGTGACCGACCAGGGGCTTGGTGTCCACGCCGCGCAGCTCTTCTTCACCCACCGAGAAGGCCACCACCGGCACGTCCTTGGCCTTCAAGCCCTGGTTGCCCAGTTCCTTGTAGAAGGGCACGTTGGAGTCGCCGTTGATGGTCGAGACCACTGCGGTCTTCTTGCCTTCGGAAGCGAACTTCTTGATCTTGGCGATGATGGTCTGGTAGTCGGAGTGACCGAAGGGGGTGTACTCCTCCATGATGTCCGACTCGGCCACGCCCTTGGACTTCAGGAAGGCGCGCAGGATCTTGTTGGTGGTGCGGGGGTACACATAGTCGGTGCCCAGCAGCACGAAACGCTTGGCCGAACCGCCGTCCTTGCTCATCAGGTACTCGACGGCGGGGATGGCTTGCTGGTTGGGGGCCGCACCGGTGTAGAACACGTTCTTCTCGAGCTCTTCACCTTCGTACTGCACGGGGTAGAACAGCAGGCCATTGTTCTCCTTGAACACCGGCAGCACCGACTTGCGCGACACCGAGGTCCAGCAGCCGAAGGTCACGGCCACCTTGTCTTGGGTCAGCAGCTGCTTGGCCTTTTCGGCGAACAGCGGCCAGTTCGAGGCCGGGTCCACCACCACAGGCTCCAGCTTCTTGCCCAGCAGGCCGCCCTTGGCGTTGATCTCGTCGATGGCCATCAGGACGGTGTCCTTCAGCACGGTTTCCGAGATGGCCATGGTGCCTGACAGCGAGTGCAGCACGCCCACCTTGATGGTGTCGGCAGCTTGGGCCATGGTGCTGAGGGCCAGGCCGGCGACGCCCATGGCGACGGCGGTCAAGGACTGGATGGCGCTACGACGGGAAATGCTCATGGGGTATGGCTCCTGAGGGCTGAGGGCAATGGGTATGAACGCTTGGCTGTTTCACGGGCCATCTGCCTTTTTGCCTGGTGTGGCTGTGTGCGGCTTCAGACCCGATGCGTTCAGTGTGCCCAGCCACCCCTCAGGCGGCCATACGCCACATGGCGTATCAGTGCGCCCGGCGGCGCCTGCGGTCCACCACCGTGGCCAGGCCGGCCAGGGAGAGCAGCAGGCTGCTGGCTTCCGGCACGGCGGAAGTGGGGCTCACCAGGGCCTCGATGCGGACGGTGCCAAGGTTGAGTGTGGCGGTGCCGTTCCGATCTGGCATGCAGTACACATAGCAAAAGCCACGCGCGTAGGTGCTGCTGACATTGCCCACGAGGCCAATGGCAACTTCTGGCGCGCTGGCCCTGCTGACGTTCAATGCACTCGTCTGGAAGTCTCGCGTCAGGGTGAACGCCTGGAGGTTGTTGCCCAGGTTCTGCCATTGGTTGAGGCTGGTGTCGCCGCTGACGCTGTGGTCTGCGAAAGACAGGACGGGGTACATGCTGGCCGAGCCCGTCCCGTCAGCCTGGACGGTGCCCGTCACGGTGACGCGAAAGCCATGGATCTGGTAGCCCTGCTTGGGCAGGAACAAGCCCTTTAGCCTCACATCCCAGGAGGACGAGTCGGCGTAAGCGCCGGGGCTCGATGCCGTTTGAACGCCGATCGTTGTGGTGCTGAAATAGCCGGGCGCAGTGGGCTTGAACAGCAACCCGTTGTTCACCACCGAGGCCTGCTCTGGCCACAAGGTGTCGCCATGGCCACCAATGCTGGTGTTCACATAGAAAGACCCGGCATCGGCAAGCACCCTCACCTGCCCAGCATCGGCAAAGGCCAGGTAAGGCGGCGGCACATACTGCGCCTGGGCCAGGGCGTTGCCGCCCATCGTCAAGCCAGTCAGCACGGCCATGGCCATGGCGCGCGCACCGCGCTTTTGCATCTTGTTCATCGTGTACCCTCCCGCACTGTTGTTGGACGGCGTGCCACAGACACGCGCCGCGCCATCTTGTGCGCGCGCTGTGACCGCCCAACCGGCGCGCCCTGAATCACCCGGATCACCCCACGTTTTGCCCACCGATACCCCCCGGCTGCACAAAAACAGCCAGACGCTGACCCTGAGCTTCGAGGGCACGCTGATCCAAAGTTGCATGAGCCTGGCCGACCCAGACG